>Ga0209427_10009329_pt1 | contig 10959 bp, 6 predicted proteins | sample DeeMarSWOR136_30_FD_187465 | JGI IMG/M metagenome (GOLD analysis project Ga0209427, IMG submission 187465) | Marine sediment microbial communities from White Oak River estuary, North Carolina - WOR-1-36_30 (SPAdes) (version 2) | ecosystem: Environmental > Aquatic > Marine > Intertidal zone >... | reverse complement strand
AATATTCTGTCAATCAATTCTGGGATCACCCAAAGAATAAAAATTTGGACAAAAAAAAGCCCCTGCCAAAGAGAAACCGCCAGATCTAACCCTGGCGGTTTTTGTTTTATCAAAACTTTCTATCAAAATAATTAAAAATTCATCGTTATACTAAAAGGTGCACTTTATTTTTTTCACTTTTAGTGATTGCTCATAACCAAAATATAAAAATAAAAATCTGGTTTTTCTTTACAATGCAGTTTTTGCTACAAGGAAAAAGAAACACTTTAAAGAAAAACTTTATAAAAATGGGAAATTGTTGTGGATTCATATTTGGAGCGGGAAACAGGACTTGAACCTGCAACTCCTAAGCTGGATGCCCAGTGTTCTAACCGATTGAACTATTCCCGCTTTTATATAGAAATATTTGCTTGTTACTTCATTATACAGATATATCTAACTAACTGCGTAAAATTAATTCACTGTAAAATTAATGTGTTTTGGTTAGCACGTCTTGTAACTTTTTGTATGTAACGATTTCCCTTCTAAAAACAACCTAAGTAAATTAAAAATCAGAAGAATTTTAAAAAAGTGAGAGGATAGAGGATTATAATTTATTATTAAATAATCTTCACAAATATTGACTTTTTAATTTTTATTTTATTAAATTCTTATGATGCTGATTGTGACCATGCCTTTTGTTCGCTAACTACTTTTTGAACCAGAACTAAATCCTGAGTCACAACACAACACTTAAAACTGGAGGAAAATAAAATGAAAAAAATATCTTTACTCGGATTTGTTGTCTCTTTCATGGCAATCATGTTGTTCTGGATGTATTGTAGCAAAAATAAACCAACAGAGCCTTCTTATGGAGAAGGAATTGATGAAAATGTGAAGGCACTCGATAAACTCGTTCAGGAGCCACCTTGTGAGGAAACACCTATTGGCGATCCATCATTAGACACAACAATGATTGATAACCAACAATACATCATAAAAGTTCAGAAATACCGGAGGGCTGCTGAATTTAATGAGCAGATTGCACTTGATCCCACAACTGATGTGATCTGGCCTGGAGCCATGATTGATGCCGCAACAATTCCCACTGGACAATATATTCCAATTACTGCTAAAAGAGCACCGTTAACATTATCAGTTTCTCTTGTAAATATTGCTGGGAGCAAATCTAAAACAGTTACAGAACCAAAACTGTCAACGATTAGAGAAGCTATTGGCGAAATTCTAATCCAGGATGTCATTGGTGCAACAGAAGCAAGAGTCACTTTTAGTATTGAAAACGTTTATTCTGAGGAACAGTTGAAACTTGCTGTGGGCGCATCTTACAAGAGTGGATTTGGAAATATAAAAGGTCAATTTAATTTTTCCAACCAGAAAATAAAAAGTAGAATTTTAGTGAAATTCATGCAAGTATATTATACAATTGACATTGATATTCCAGAAAAGCCAAGCGATTTCTTTGCTTCTTCGATAAAGTGGGATGATTTAAAAAGTCAAATCACTGAAAATACATCACCAATGTATGTTTCAACAATAACCTACGGACGGATGGCTTTATTTTCGTTTGAGTCAGAAGATAAGTCTACAGACGTAAACGCTGCTATAAGTGCCGCTTTTTGGGGATTCAGGGGTAGCATAAGCTCAGAATATGAAAACATATTACAAAGTAGCACAATCAAAGCCACAATCATTGGAGGCTCTGGTGCTTCTGCGGTTGCTGCAATAGATGGCTTTGAGGGGATAAAAGATTATATCCTAACAGGTGGGAATTATGACAAAAATACCGGTGCTGCCCCTCTTTCATACAAACTGAGGCATTTAAAAGACAACTCCGTAGGTAATATTATACTCTCAAGTGAGTATACGATTAGAGAGGAGATACCATTAGGGCCACTATCAAACAATGAACTTTTCTGGTATCGTGCTGATGCAAATGTTACTTTAGAAGAAGAAATTCTGGTTACCAATTGGGGTAATTCTTTTCGTAGAGGATTGCATGATGCGACTGGAAACGCAAGCTTTCAATGGAATCCAGACCATCCATCCAAAATTTATACTGCACCAGTATTAAATAAAAGTGGCACAAATGGACGTCCAACAATACTTACTCATTATTATTGGGAAACATCAAAAAATGGGGCTTCTTTTTCATATTTTGATTACGAAGGCGGACTCTTAGCTGATACAAGTTACACAGTTTTTGCTGTTGTAAAACTGGATTCTGGAGATGGTGCCTGGTTCATGTTTAACTTTAATCCATACGATCCGATGTCTGGAAGCCATGAAAAATTAAGCGTCGGAATCATGCCAAATGGGACATTTGCGTTGATTCATGGTGGTACCCGATTAGATGTTGATCATACGCATAGTAATAAATTTCATATATACACTATTATCTTTGATTCAGAAAATATATCAATATACATTGATGGTAATCTCAGAAAATCAGCGCCTGCTCAAAAATTACCAGAAAACCGACAGGCTAAAATTGGATGTTTAAATCCACAACCTGATTTGCTGAAAGATACTAAATACACGATAGAACTTGCTGAAATTAAGGCATATAGTATTGCTTTGAATGAAGAGCAGCGTAAAGCTGAAGAAGAAGTATTATATAGGAGATGGATACAACCTTAAAACATAAAGCAATCAAGTTTAAATTCAGCCTTTGTGATGTAATTGGAACACGAATGTAGAGTTCACCGCCTTTGAGTAACAAGATTTAAATATACTTATTAAGGATTAAAATTTCATACTGATTCCATTGCTCCAAGCGATGGAATCAGTATCTCAATTACCTTTTAAACTAAAAAGTTAATCCTAACAGAGTATATTAAACTTGTTTTCATCTCCACTCTTGTTACGTTAACACTACAAGCCTTCAAAATCTGTTGTAATTGTTCTTTTTTAACTTTGAAATTCCGATACAGTAAATTAAAAATCAAGAGAATTTTGAAAGTGAGAGGGCAGAGAGTGTTATAATTTATTTTTAAATAATCTTCATAAATGTTGACTTTTTAATTTATATTCTTATCTTATTTCTTAGAACATGGATGAAGTTTATTACGATGATTTTCACGTATTAAACAGTCCGTAATGATCTGAACCATAAGTGTCATTAGTATTCTATAACTTACATCACTTTAATATTGTAGAAATATTTTTGCTTGACAATTAGCCTAAAGCAACTTAAATTAAGTATAAAAATTTGAAAAGAGGTGATGCCCAGGTCACAAAGATAAAAAAATTTCAAATATACTCGTTAAGGATTAAAATGTAACTAATGGTGTCATTCCTGCGGATGCAGGAATCTCCATATTAACAAAAAGTTAGGGATGCCTGTATTCACAGGCATGACATTACAGAATAATCCTTAACAAGTATAGTGCTAAAAGTATGAACTTCTGTAAAATGAAAATATTGCTATCATTTCGAATGGAATCCGCCAGGACGGATGGAATGAGAAATCTACATATACCATTATTTTAATTGGTTAATCAGATTTTTCGTTTCGCTCGAAATGAAATTCTCTCCTATTTTACAGAACGCTAATCAAACGTATAGAAAGGGGTTCATCATGCACTGCATTAAAAGATACTATCGTTTACTTTGGGGAGCAATTATCGTACTGTCTTCTCAATTCATTTTTATTCCTGCCAATAATTTTGCCAAACCAAACGGTCCCGAAGTTCTTGTTGAACAACTACACAAGGTAAATATGACCAAACCAATACTTTATTCAACAGTTGGAATGGTAACTCTGTCTTACACTCCTGAACCGAATAGTTATTTTATTAACATGGTAGCACTTGATAAAGATGAAAAACCACAATGGATTATTCGCAATCTTTATATTCCCGATAATTCGTGGATTACAACAGATCAATCTATCTCTGCTCGCTTTTGCTTACAGTCGCTTGGATTTGTTACTGGTGATGTGGTAGGTACACTAAACCTATATGGCCATATAAGCGAAACAGTCTTAAGCGAAATACCAATTCCAGGGGAATTTACGCCAATGAAGGTGGATACGCTTCTGGATGACGCACAGGGTGATTTTACAGAAATTCCACCTTCTGTGCCTCCAGTCGTAGATCAACCGAAATTCCCTGAATTTACACCAACCGATCAGATTGCACCAATTGCATTTCGGGGATGTGGAGTGCCGAATATCGACCTGGATGATTCAACCTATCCTGATAATGAAACGTATGCCGGCGACTGTAACGCATGTGGGCCAGCTTCAGCGGCGAACAGTCTGAAATGGCTCGATGATATTTATGCTGAAATAGACATCCCCGATTTACGGACAATCATGAATGAATTGAGTGCACTCATGAATCGTCCTCGCAATGGTGGCGTGACCATTGGTAATTTCATCCAGGGCAAACTCGATTTTATCGAAGTGCATGCGCTATCGATCAATGTGAAATTTCAATCGAGTTGTGTTTCAAAAGATGTTATTAGCTCCAGCGGTTTGACCTTTGCCCGAAATGAGAATACCGGCAAAGCTGGCTTTTACCCAACATGGAATTGGTTGAAGCAGCAAATGGCGGATGGGGAAGATGTAGAAATAATGTACTACTGGTATGATGATGAAGTGTGGCGAGGACATGCGGTTGTGGTCACGGGAATTGAAGAAAGTCAAGACGGCAACAAAAAATCGGTGAAGTTTAAGCACGATGTACTGCAAGGACGATCAGGTGGTGTAAAACAGGAGGACGAAAGCATTTATATAGACAGCTATGGCAGAATGGTACTTCGTTCACGGGGTGCCTTTATCGGCAATGTGGTCGCCGAAAGTCCCGGTGTTCCATATCCTACACCTGTGGAACTTGGTCTCTTTACTGCTGAGGTTGTAAATAGCAATGTCCATTTATTATGGAAAACTGAGTCAGAGTCCAATAATTACGGCTTTAATATTTTCCGAAATAATGAAAGAATAACCTTTGTTAAAGGTAATGGTACAACCCTTGAGCCACAAACTTATTCTTATGTCGATGCGGGATTAAGTGATGGTACTTATCACTATGAATTGCATCAAATTGATTTTGATGGTACGCAGGAGAAAGTTGGAAGTGTAAATATTGTTGTGCTAAGCAATCCGACTGAATTTATATTATCTCAAAATTATCCGAATCCATTTAATGCAACGACTAAAATTAAATATACTATTCCAGAAAATAGTTTCGTATCTATTAAGATTTATAACTTGCTTGGTGAAGAAGTTGCCACGCTGGTTAATGAAGAAAAAGAAACTGGTGTCTATACAATTGACTTTGATGCGAGACATTTAGTGAACGGAATTTATTTTTATCGAATGGAAGCATCGGGTTTTAATCAAGTGAAAAAATTTCTCTTGTTGAAGTAGAATCTAAAAGTGACCGTCATTTACAAATGACGGTCACTTTTCAATCCTAATCAAACCTGGGTTTCCCTCTTTTTTTAGGACGCATGTCCTAAAAATTTGTGAATCCACTCGGCTGAGAACACTCTTTTTGAAAAGACTATAAAGATTTTTATTGTTGACTAATATCTTAAAAATTCATATATTTAACTGTTTCTATTTTAAGCGTGTTACGTTAATAGGCTGATGGAGTTACTCTGTCGGTCTTTTTTATTCGTATAAGCATCTTTATGTCGTCTTAACGCTTAAGAATATAATCCAGAAAAATTTAAAAATAATAAAAAATTATTGACTTTTTGATTTAATTTTATTATCTAACGAAAAGTTAAAGGGCTATCATTCTATCAGAAGAGTTCACTCTTCCTAAAACTTCATTTAAACAGGGAGCATTATCAATGAAAAATCTGATCAGTTTTGTTGCGTGGTTTGGCTTGTTTGCAGTAATGCTGTCGATGGGGATGGCTTCACAAAATGCCCATACATCCAATGCAGAGGGACAACTTACTGTAGCTGGTAACAAGGTTCAACTTCAACATGCTTATGCTCTGGCTCAACCAGGCTTTTTTGATAAGACACAAGAAGATATCGTGGTGATCGTTACCAACATCCCCCTCTCGGATAAGGCAGTTGAGGATCGGTGGGAACGGAGTGCTCTGGTAAGCGAAGGGATTCTTAAATCTGTGGAAATCACCATCAATTCTAAACAACAGCCCATATCGGTCACTGTCAAACACCCCGCCTTTAAAGCAAGTCCAAGCGGATTTTCCTCTAATTATATTTTAGAACTTAAGACCTTTGACGAAAAGACTGTGGAAGGAAGAATGTACTGCAAAACCGAGCAGGAATTTGTTGATACAGTCTATTCCTTTGATTTCACATTTAAGGCAGAAATTCGTAGAAAAAAGGAACTGCCACCTCCCACAGAAGCTGAAAAAGAAGCGGCTGCAAAGAGTCCCCAGGCCGCAGTGTATCTAGAGTATGTTAAAGCGGTGAATGCTGGAGATGTTAAGACGCTGAAAAAAGTTCTGGCAGCTGAGGTTGCCAAAGAACTTGATGGGCCAGATAAAGAAGAAATGTTGGAATTCATGCAAATAGGAAATCCTCCGAAAATAGAATTTCAAAGAATAACGGTGAACGGAGATAGTGCGACTTTGCTGTTGAGTGCTCAAGATGAAGGACTGGAGTTAAAGGGTACGATTGAGTTTGTCAAGGAAGGTGATTTGTGGAAAGTGATGCTTAATAGTTGGGAGGAAAAATAGACCGTTCTCCCTGAAAGCAACGAAGAACCAGCTGCAAAAAAAATCCCGAAGCCAGAGTAGTTTGAACTATCGCTAATATGCGTAAAATTGGCACTGCCCTCGGTTCATATCTGGTTGCTCAAATCTCTACCCCGATCGTCCATCAGAAAAAGATATAAGGGATTTTTTTGCCATATCGACAAAAAGGTAAAATAGAATTCAGAACTTGCTATCTAATTGAGGGAATTGGGCCGTGATACCCTAATATGGGTAGTACCCTTTATGGTCGGATAACCTGTCTTATTTAAGCTTACCAACAAAAAAGACCCAGAACATTACTCAAGCCTTGAGGAGGAACTAAAGAATTTTATGTTCTGGATCTCTAAAATTTTTACTTTGTGAAAAATTGAAAAGTTTTTTGAAAGCATTTCAAGTTTCGAAATTCCCCATCATTTTTTGATCTCCTCAATGAATTCATCAATAGCCTTTTCTATCAGTCTGAATTTCTCTTGATCCGTCTTTGGTTGGGCAAGTCCATGTTGTTGGGCAACGTCTGGTGTAATTAAATCAAAGTCATAGAAAAACTCTCCGATTATCACCAGATATTCCCAGCATAGCTTTTTACCTCTAATATCGCCAATCTTAAACAGCATTCTCATAAACCAGTCATTGTATCGGTGATAGCCCGCCAACTTATTCAGTATAAGCCACTGTCGAACGGTTTGAGAGTGATTTGTCTGAAATGCCTGGCAATACTCTGCCGGCGGTTGCAGAAAATATTCAACTTTATTAGTTTCACTTTCTATTCTTCGGAGAAGCGGATAATTTCGACAGCAACCTGGTCGATCCTTATAAATAGAACAGCCATCACTTGTTAAAAAAGGATAACCTCCATTATATCCTCGATTTAACATTACCAATGACAAACCGCTGTCAGGTCCAAAATATTCAAATCCATATCTTTTTAGAAACATGTATGTATTTATTCTCAACCTTCCTCCTAATCTGGCTATATCGTAGCGAGTGAGAAGAACATCGGTATTGCTCCAACATTGATTGCAGCGCTGGCATTTGAAATAAAATGAATCATCAAGCTCGAGCTTTTTAATTTTTCCTGAGTCAATATCCCCATCATTTTTTTTAAAAATGTTAACATGTTATACTCTCCTTGATTTTTAATCTGAGAAATTTTTAATCCTTCAACTATCAGCATAACTCGGAGAGGGGTACAAGTCAATATGCCCTGATGAAACATTTGTTTGTTGTCCGCTATTGGGCTTGTTATGAGGTGATTAATTATTATGTGTGATTTTGGCTGGCATGTTCGTTTAACTTTCTTTAAGTCATCTTAACTAAAAAAAATTGAAAAATAAAAAAAATATGTTGACTTTTTGATTAAATTTTTTATTTTACAAAAAAGTAATATATTACTATTGTGATTATGACTACGCCCTTTGTTCGTTAACTGCTTCCTGAACCAGAACCGAATCATGCTATTGACCAGTTAGCTCAAAGGATTCCGAAAATAAGGTACAATTTTTTTCCCTATAAAACTTTTGGACCCACGAAATGAAAAAAAAGAGTTTTCTTTTTGTTTTCTTAATTCTCACACTCCTATCAAAAAATATCATAGTAAAAGCCAGTGAACAATTATTTTTAGAAAGGCAAAACGAACACAATTCAAACCAAAATAATATTTCATGGACAACAGCTTTTGATAATCTTCATGCTGTACTAACCGAAGAATACGCATTCACTGATTGGAAGCAAATTGATTGGCCAGCTTTATATGCAAAATTTCGACCTCAAATTAATGCTGCAGAAGCTGCTAATGATACAAATGCATATTTTATAGCGTTGCGTAGATATGTTTATTCAATTCCAGATGGACACATGGAATGTTTAGCAAATTCATTTGATTATATGATAAATTTAATGGAAGAACATATTGGAGGTAGTTATGGATTGGCCCTGATTGGTTTAGATGACGGAAGAACAGTTGCGAGCATTGTAACGGACAATGGACCGGCGGCAAATGCAGGAATGAAGATCGGAGCGGAAATTTTGCAATGGAATGGCAAACCAATAGATTTGGCTTTAAAGGAAGTATCTGAATTGTGGGGTTATAATCCATCGGCTACCAATGAAGTTCGTAGGTTAAGACAATATCGGTTTATTGGTCGAGACCTAATTGGAACAGAGGCAAGTATTACGTTTAAAAATCCATCAGAAACATCAAATATGACAGCCGTGCTAACAGCTGTCAATGATAATTTAGAAACCTATTGGCTTACACATTTTTACCCATTGCCCCAAGATTATATTGAACGTGTAAAATACGAAATATTAGATAGTGGCTACGGGTACATAAAAGTTACATCAGAAGGATTCTCTAATGATGTTTGTCAATGGGTCAAAAACAAATTTAAAGAAGCTATTGAGTATTTTGTAGATCAAAATATCCCGGCTGTTATTCTCGATTTTCGACGTAATGCAGGCGGTTTCGATGAAGTTCCAGCTTATATGACAGGTTTTTTTTATGACCAACCCGCACATTATGAGCACATAACTTATTATAATAAAACGACAAAGGATTTTGAAATTACCGCTACTCTCAATATCGAACCACAATCCCCTTATTTTGGTGGTAGGGTGGTTGTTATGGTAGGACCGGGTGGGATTAGTTCAGGCGAAGGACCGGCTATGGCAATCCAAAAATTGCCACAAGGTCAAGTTATCAGTTTTTATGCTAGCAATGGTTCTTTTGGAATGGCAGCGGGAAATTACGACATGCCATGTGGTATTACCGTAACATATACAAATGGCCAGTCTCTCGATATAAATGGAAAAATACAGATTGACGCAGATGCCAGTGGAAACGGCGGCGTTATCCCGGATATCCGGGTATCAATCAATGATGAGACAGTTTATCAGGCATTTGTTGAAGGAAAAGATGTAGAACTCAATTTTGTGGTTGAAACCTTAGATCAACTTACCAAGATTAAAGATGATCAAGCAACAAAGTACTTACAAATACAACTTAACCAAAACTATCCGAATCCATTTAATTCATCGACGAAAATAAAATTTACTTTACCACAATCGGATGAAATAAGAATAGATATTTATAGCACAATTGGAGAGAAGATAGCAACTTTGCTTAACAAGACAATGCCTGCTGGTAATCATGAAATTGATTTCAATGCCCAGGGCTTGCCAAGTGGTTTGTATGTCTACAAGATTCAAGCTGGTCAATATCAATCAGCAAAAAAAATGCTTATTCTCAAATAAAGAAAATAAGGTTAGGTGTCTAGTTCTAATGCTTGATTGTTTAATGATTTAGAGTAAGCCACTATTTCTGCTCGTTTCCATTTTCGACGTGCTATGTTTATGGGCTGATTGATGTTATAGTCAGCCCCTTTTTATTCAGTCGAATAATCGGTTTTATGTCATCTTACTGTCAAAGAATATAAGCCAAAAAAATAAAAAAAATATGTTGACTTTTGATTTAAATTTATTATTTTATAAAAAGCTAACTTATTGCGATAGTAATTGAGACGATATATCTTTTCCGCTAACGACTTCCTGAACCAGAACTGAATCCTGTTATAAAAGTTAGCTCAATCACTAATGAAAATAATTTACAATTTTTTCAGCCGTATAAACTAGCTTTAAGTTAAAACAACTGGAAATATTTCTATCAAAAGTCCGCTAATTATATTTGTATATCCTCTGAATTTAATAGGAGAATAGGATTATGAATAAGTTACTTATTTTAATTATGGGTTTACATTTTGGTATATCGATAAGTTTACCCAATATGTATGGGAATGAAAAACCAACAATTCAGCTTAATAACACTGTTCATAAGTCAATTAGTTCTTTTTCAGACTCTCTAATCCAAGAAATAATGAATCAGGTTTCAGTAGACAGCATTACAGCATACATCCAGAGACTACAAGATTTTGGGACCAGGTATGCCTACACAGATTCATGCAAAAAAGCTGCGGAATATCTCTACGGCCTTTTTGAAAGATGGGGGCTTGAAGTGGAATATGATTATTTTGCAGGTGAAAAACTAAATGACATCTGGTTTGACTCTACCGGGCAAATTGGATGGGCGTGCGGGGATGTAGGAGTGATCTGTAAGACGATGGATGGTGGCAATACTTGGGAAATTTTTAACCTTGGAATCAAGCAAAATCTAAAAGGATTAGATGCAATAAATTGTGATAACGTTTGGATTGTAGGAGACGCAGTGGCAATTCATACCGACGATAGTGGTACAACATGGGACGTACAAACGAACCCAGG
>Ga0209427_10009328_pt1 | contig 10960 bp, 9 predicted proteins | sample DeeMarSWOR136_30_FD_187465 | JGI IMG/M metagenome (GOLD analysis project Ga0209427, IMG submission 187465) | Marine sediment microbial communities from White Oak River estuary, North Carolina - WOR-1-36_30 (SPAdes) (version 2) | ecosystem: Environmental > Aquatic > Marine > Intertidal zone >... | reverse complement strand
ACTTGGATGTTCGCTGAAATCGGAAAAATACACACTCTGACCGAAAGAGATGGAAGGATCAAGATACACACCGAGAAAATCTGATGCCGATTGCAGTCGAAAAAGAAGATGCCGCCTAGGATAGCATTGCTCTATGGGCAGACTATTTTCGCTGTCAGTATTGATGTCGATTTCCGCCTCGGCGACCTCTGCTAGCTAGCTCGACCCTTGTTCTAGAATGTTGGCGGCGTCTATTCTGTTTCGAGGCAGGAACGTAGCGATTAAGATTTATCTTGGCTGTCGGTATCCTCAGTAAGAGGTAGTTGAAGCGTCGATGGCGACACGGAAACCAGAAACCTCAGCTAGTCCAGATCTCAAGGTCGGAATCCTCTTCAATCTGCCCGTTCAGCCAACCAGAGGTGAAAGTATAGATTATCTAGCCGAGGCTGAGGTTCAGGACCAAGCGCTAGCCGTCCAAGACGCCCTAGAAAAACTGGATCTTGAGCACCAAAGTTTTCCACTTGAGACGGATATTGAGAGCCTGATCGCGGCGTTGAAGTCTTACAGGCCGGATGTTGTCATAAACCTTTGCGAAGGGGCCTTTGGCGACAGTCACTTGGAGATGAATGTGCCTTCTCTACTTGAGCTCCTGGCTATACCCTACACGGGTTCGCCGCCTCTGACTTTGGGGCTGTGCCAGGATAAAGGTTTGGCCAAAGACATCCTGAAGGCGAAGGGGATACCTGTTCCTGAGTACCGAGTCTTGAGCAGCTTCGATGAATGGAGGGGAGGAATGGATTACCCATTGTTTGTCAAACCTTTGAGAGAGGATGCAAGCCTTGGAATCTCCAGAGAAAGCTTCGTTAGGAACGATACAGAACTTAGCCAGCGAGTGAAGTATGTAACAGATAGTTACAGGCAGCCAGCTCTAGTTGAGAAGTATATAGACGGAAGAGAACTTAATGTGGCGATTGTTGGAAACCGGAATCTGGAAGTCTTGCCTATATCAGAGATTCTGTTCGAGTTTCCAGACGAGCCGAAGATAGTGGATTACTCTGCTAAGTGGTTGAAGGAGACTGAGCAGTACAAGATGACAAAACCCGTGTGTCCAGCGAAGCTGGAATCCTCAATAACAAGCAAGGTGGAGAAAGCTGCCATGGAGACATATCGAGCGCTATACTGTAGGGACTACGCAAGAGTCGACATACGTTTGAGTGGAGCTCAACCCTTCGTTCTGGAGGTCAACCCGAATCCTGATATTTCTCCAGAGGCGGGCTTTGCCAGATCTGTAAAGGCTGCCGGAATTCCCTTCGAGGATTTTGTCAAGCGGATTATCTCCTTCGCGCTGGATAGGAAAACTGCGAGATAAAGATCACCATGATTTTCTGAACCGATGAAGTTACGCTGGTGGATAGTCTGACCGATTATGCTCTAAATCTGTGTCTAAAGGAGCAGAAAGTAGGATGCCTCGTCATGGTACGCTTCGTCCTTCTGAATCCTGTTCTTTCTTATGCTCTCAAGCTTGAACCCTGCCTTTTCAGCCACGCGTCTCATCGCTGAATTCTCTGCGAGCGTTTCGATTTCCAGCCTTCTGATCCCTTTCGCTTTGGCCGTATCGATCGCGAATTCTATGAGTTGCGTTGCTATCCCATTTCCCCAATAGTCTGGATGTACACTGACGCCTACGCTTGCAACGTGTTGCATATATCTGCCAAGTCTCCACAAACCTAGAAACCCAACTAGACGGCCGTCATATTTGGCGATGATTATCTCTACTCTTCGGTGCTTCTGCAAGTTTCTGAAGAATCGTCTATAGACCTGGAATTCTTTCTCGACGTTGCCATCGACGTATTCGATGAGCCATTCACGAACCTTGGGATGGCATTCAATCTCCACGATAGACCTGATGTCGCTATCTTTTAGCGGTGTGTCTTTGGCATTGGATATATCAATTTCCAACGCATCCCTCCGGCAAGAACATCAAATGCGTCGTACCTTCCTAAAAAGCTTTTTTCAGAATGCCAACGGCTCTGTCAAGACAAGATCTCTGTTAGCTAGATGAACTCTTTTTTCTAATGCCATCCGGTCTCGAGGAGGTCCTGCATTTCATATCTTCTCAGCGCATGCCGGAGAGTTGAACATATAAGTTGGTCATAAGTCAGACCTGCCGCTCTGGCCGCCTCGGGTAGACATGAGTGGGCCCTCGGATCCGGTATCAAGCCTGGCAAGGGGTTGACCTCGAGTACGCGTGGTTCGCCATCATCATCGAGCCTCATATCAATCCGACATAGATCCCGACAGCCAAGGACACTAAATGCTCTGGTCGCCAGGCGTTCTATCTCGTCTTTCAGCTCTTCTGAAGTGTCCGCCGGACAACGGAAGATTTCCAATGGTTTTTCAGGAACGTCCCAGATCCACTTGGCTTCGTAGGAATACAGGGGAGCAGCTCCGTTCGGCAACTCATCCAGCATGATCTCCACTATGGGCAGAACCGTTGGATCGTCGTTTCCGATCAAGCCAACTGTGAATTCTCTTCCGGGGAGGAATTGCTCAGCTATCGCGGGTTGCTTATAGGTTCTTGTAACCCAGGAAAGTTGATTTTTGAGAGCTTTCTCGTCGTTAACTAGAGAACTGCTTCTGACGCCTTTGCTCGAGCCTTCTGACAAGGGTTTGATCACGAGTGGGAACGACATTTCCTCGTCTAGTTCCTCATCATCTCCTGTGAAGACCTGGAAAGAAGGCGACGGGACGCCGTTGATGGATAGAAGCTGATGGGTTAAGGCTTTATTCAGAGCTATAGCCAAGGTTAACGGTCCCGAGCCTGTGTATGGGATTCCCATCATTTCCAGTATTGCTGGTATCTGAGACTCTCGGCTTTCTCCGCGTGATCCCTCAGCTATGTTGAATACAATATGAGGCTTTAACCTTCTCAACTTGATATAGGCATTCTCATCTGCTTCTATTCTCGTTACTCTGCATCCGCAGTTCTTCAAGGCTCCGGCTATTGCGTCGACAGTCTCTTCATCGTCAAATTCGATGTAGAAGTCTTCAGGTAGCCCTTCGTTGACGTCGGGTTGCTTCTTGAGGTTGTAGGTTAATCCGACTCTTAGTGTCATCTCGTTTTCCTAAGCGATCTGTGCACGAACCTTTAGCTGCGGCAATTGTTGCTCTTCTGGAGGGATCTGTGGGTATACGTAGACTTTGCCCTTGTAGTTTCTGAGGACAACTCTGTCACCGCCGACACTTATTAGGTAGTCAGGCTGAATCGGGATCTTCCCCCCTCCGTTCGGGGCGTCGATGACGTAACGTGGCACCGCCAAACCGGAAGTGTGGCCGATTAGGGATTCGATTATCTTGATTCCGGTTTCGACCCTCGTCCTGAAGTGGTATGTTCCTTTGACGAGGTCCATCTGGAATATGTAGTATGGCCTCACCCGAATCTTGAGGAGTTTCTGAACCAGATTCCTCATCACTTCTGGATTGTCGTTGACGCCTCTCAGCAGAACAGACTGATTGCCAAGAGGTATTCCAGCATCGGCGAGCAGCCCACATGCTCTTTCGCTTTCCTCGGTTATCTCGCGAGGATGGTTGAAATGCACATTTACGTAGACTGGGTGATACTTCTTGATCATGTTGCAGAGCTTCGGCGTTATCCTCTGTGGTAGTGTGCATGGAACCCTAGAGCCTATCCTCACGATCTCCACATGTGGAATCGCCCTAAGCTTCTCAAGGACGAACTCTATCTTCTCATCTGGCAACATCAAGGGGTCTCCGCCAGATAAGAGAACATCCCTGATGGTGGGTGTCTTCTCGATGTATTGCATCTGTTCCAACAGTATACAGTTAGAAAGATTGACTGTTGGGCTTCCAACCTTGCGTTTCCTAGTGCAGAATCTACAGTATGTCGCGCATCTATTTGAGATGCACATCAAGACTCTATCGGGGTACCTGTGGACCAAGCTTGCTACTGGGCTGTCTCCTTCTTCATTCAAAGGGTCTTCAGAGCCGAAGTGGTCTTGCAGCTCCAGAGGGTTCGGAATGCACTGCTTCCATATTGGGTCGCCAACCTCCTCGATGAGGTCAAAATAATACTTTGAGACAGCCATGGGGTATCTTGCGACGACATCCTTCAGAATTCCGACGTCAACGTCGAACCTACTGAGAATCTGTTCGGGCTTCGTTATGCTGTTTGCGAGTACAGTTTCCCATTCTTCAACCATTTTTGCTTGCGCGCGCTGTAACACCATACAGTGCTACAAAAAGTAACGTAGATGCAGTCAGAATGTATTTAAACTTTGCGATCAGCAAATCCCGATCACAGAAACATTGGAGATGAGTGGTTCTTCGCTTTCCTATCTCTTGTTCATAGCTTCTCTAACTCTCTCCTGCGCGATTGCCAACGCGGAACGGCGCGGAGTTGCCTTCTCTTTTTGAGCCCTCCCGATGACCAAGTTGACATTCCTGAGGATTCTCTCTTCGACCATGTCAAACATTCCTTTCGGGTTTTCGCCTATGTATTCGGCGTATGATGATATTACGCCGCCTGCATTTGCTATGATGTCTGGAACGACCAGCACTCCTCTGTCTTGAAGCCGTTTTTCGCTCTCGGCTGTGGCTGGGATGTTGGCTGCTTCTACGATGAGTTTTGCTTTGATCTTTTCCGCGTTCCTCTCATTGATCACGTCTGGAACAGAAGCAGGAACAATTATTTCGACCTGCAACTCATAGAGCTCTTCACTTGTCAGAACCTGGCCAGGTCTGTAGTTGGTTACGGATCGAGTCTCTTGCTTCACTTTCTCCAGCGTTCTATAGACTAATCCATCTGGATTGTAGATGCACCCTTTACTGTCGCTTACTGCTACGATTTTCGCGCCGAATTCGCTTAGGTATCTTGCTGCAAACGAGCCCACATTGCCAAAGCCGTCGATAGCCACCGATGCATCCCTCAAGTTGACGCCTATACTCTCAGCTGCTACTCTCGTTGCGTGGGAAACGCCGTAACCGGTTGAACCGTACTCATGAGGAATGCCACACTCCACACCCGGCCCAACACACATGTGAGAAGGTTTGCCAGTACAAGACCTCAAAGAACCGTTTGCAAGTGCATAGGCTGCCATCTCTGCTTCCCCAGTGTTCATGTCAGGGGCTGCGACGTACTGACTCGGCGACAAGGGTTTCACTGCTACAGCAAAGGCTCTAATCAGGTTCATCTTTTCTTCTTTCGAGATTTTCTTAGGGTCAGCTATTATACCCGATTTGGCTCCTCCGAAGGGAAGTTCTGCCAAGGCACACTTCCAAGTCATGGTCCTCGCAAGTCTGAAGACCTCTTCAACGTCGACTGAAGGGGTCATCCTTATTCCGCCTTTTCCAGGGCCCAGAGCCGTATTGTCAATCACAAGGATCCCATGCATGCCAGTTTCGGGGTCGTAGACCTCTACTATCTTCTCTGGTCCCCATTCGTCAGAGAACTTCCCTATGCTGGCCATCCTTGCATCTGTACCTCTCAAGCATCAAAACAGAAGATTCTGTATCATGGAGAGGATTCTATTCTTTTCTCCTAGCCTCTACGATGAATTCGGGGAACTCTCTTAGTTTCTCAGCCATCTCTCTTAAGCGCTTGTCCACCCTGTAGTTCACCGTTTCTCCTTCGAACGCTCCGTCTGGCTTTCTCTCTCCTGCCTTTACTCCGGTTAGGATCTCGATACCTTCGTCCACGGTCTTGACTGGGTATATGTGGAACTTCCCTTCTTTGACTGCTTCTACGACCTCTTCCTTCAGCATGAGGTTCTGAGCATTGCTTTGAGGAATTAAAACTCCTTGTTTGCCTGTGAAGCCTTGGGCCTTGCAGACTTCAAAGAATCCTTCTATCTTCTCATTCACCCCACCGATAGCCTGGACTTCACCCTTTTGATTCACTGAGCCAGTTACAGCCAATTCCTGTCTGATGGGAAGTCCAGATAGAGCGGACAGGATGCCGTACAATTCGGTGCTTGAAGCGCTGTCTCCTTCCACTCCGCTGTAGCTCTGCTCAAAGACTAGACGGGCGGAAAGGCTTAGAGGTTTGTCTTGGGCGTACTTCTGGGCTAGATAGCCGCTTAGTATCATGACTCCCTTTGTGTGTATGCGCCCGCCCAACATCGACTCCCTCTCGATATCGATGACTCCCTCTCGGCCCATGCCTATGCTGGCTGTGACGCGTGAAGGCCTGCCGAACATGAAATCTCCTAGACTCATGACTGATAGGCCGTTTACCTGTCCTGGTACTGCCTTTTCGGTGTCTATGAGCAGGATGCCACGCTGAATCATCTCTTGTATCTTCTCTTGGATGAGATTGGATCGATAGAGTTTTTCCTCAATGGCTTTTCTGACGTGGTTAGCGGCCACATAGTCAGATTCTTCTTGGGTAGCGTAGAAGTTAGCCTCTCTGATGATATCGGCGACGTCTGCAAATCTAGTGGACATCTTCTCTTGGTCATCCGCTAGTCTGGAGCCATACTCGATTATTTTGGCGACAGCGGATACATCAAGGTGCTTCAGTTTCTCCTTTCTGCAGAAGGTGCAGATGAATGCTGCGTACTTCTGCATGTTCTCTTGCGTCCGGTCCATTGTGGTGTCGAATTCCGCTTTGACTTTGAAGAGCTCCTTGAAGTCCATGTCCAAAGTATAGAGCGTGTGATAGAGAAGGGGGTTTCCTATGAGGGCCACTTTGACCTTTAGCGGAATAGGTTCAGGTCTCAGTCCCTTCGTAGTGATGAATCCTAAGCGTTCTCCGGCTTCCTCAATTGTTATGCATTCGTTCATAAGAGCTCTTTTCATGCCCTCCCAAGAGAACATGTTTCGGATCACCTCTTCAACGGGAAGCACAAGGTATCCGCCGTTAGCTTTGTGCAGTGAACCTCCTCGTATCATTGTGAAATCTGTCGTTAGGACGCCGAAGCGTGCCTCCTTTTCTATCCTTCCGAAGAGGTTCTGATGAGTTGGGTTTGGTTCAATCACCACGGGAGCGCCTTTGAGGTCGGAGTTGTCAACTATCATGTTCACATCGTATTTTCTGGAGGGAGCTTCCCTCATGAAAGGAACTGGAACAGGAACAGGCGGGGCCTTGGGTTCCTTTATGAACTGGTCGAGATCACCCAGCATGTCATTTTGCACTTCCTGCAAGTAAGTCACGACCTCGGGGAACTCCTTGTAGTCCTCTCTCAGATCGTCGAACAGATGGCCAGTGGCATTGAGAGCAACATCACGATTCACCTTCTCAATCTCTTCATCGATCTTCCTCCCCAATCCCCTAAGCTGCCTCATCGCGCTTCTCAGATCCGCGCTCAGTTCTTCCCTCTTTCTTTGGATTTCCTCTTTCTCCTCCGGACCCAGAGCTATGAACTCTTGGTCACTAAGGGGCTTTCCGTTTACGACTGGGATGGTGATGAGACCGATTGGTGCGCTTCTGAGGATGAACCCTTGCTCCTGAGCTCTTTTGTTCAGCTGAGAAAAGAGATTCTGCCTCTCCTCCTCGATCGTCCTGATCGTGACTTCTCTCCTCGATGCATACTCTTCGCTTTCAAAAGCCTTAGGAAGCAAGGCACGCACCTTGCTGACGAGATTCTCCAAGGCTCTCTGGAAATCTTTGCCCCTCCCTGCCGGCAGCTTTATCGCATTTGGTTCATACGAATCTCCGAAATTGTTCACATAGCACCAGTCCGATGGCACAGGCTGCGATTTGGCAATCTCTTCTAGGAAGTCTTTCACGGCTGTCGTTCTGCCTGTTCCTGATTGACCGGCCACATAGATATTGAACCCTGGCTCCTTTATGTCGAGGCCAAACTTGAGAGCTCTTACTGCTCTCTCTTGACCGATGATTCCCTCAAGTGGGGATAGGTCCTCTGTAGTTTCGCAACTCATCAAAACAGTGTCGCATTCTTTTCTGAGTCTTTCAAAAGGCAATTCATTTGGCACTTTCACTCACGCTCAACACAAGATAGTCTTGTGATCGATCCTCAATATTGGGGTCTCTATTCTGATATTTTAACATTAGTCTGCCTGAAAACGTGACCCAAACCTTGCTTGCTGACAGTATACTTTATTTCTGATTTCCGGACATTCTCTACTGCTCACTATCGCAAACGGATAAAGAGACCTGAAGAATGGATAGCAACGTCATCGTGCGGACAATCATGCCCATTTTCCTTCTGATAGGGACAGGGTTCCTATCGAGGAAACTTGGAGTTCTGAAATCTGGTGACGAACGAGTACTGAACGCATATGTGTATTATTTTGCATTGCCATCTCTGTTTCTTGTCAATCTGGCAGAGATTGGGCTGACCCAAGAAGCCTCGATGGTTATCATCGGCGGAATTGTACCCATCTTCGTTGCGTTGATAACTCATCTTGGCCTTTACGTCGTCTTCAGGTTTTCTAGGGAGACCCTTTATCTCTTGATTCTGAGCACCGTGTTTGGTAGCCTAGCCTTCTTCGGCATACCCTTCGTGACATTCGCATTTCCCACTGCACAAGCTGAGAGACTGGCAACACTGTCAGCAGCATTCATCGCGGTCGTCAGCGTGACAATTTCCATAACGATATTGGAGTTGTACAAGCTTGAAAGGTCTACGGTGAGCGAAGCATTCAGGCAAGTCGGTCAGAGGTTCTCAAGGAACCCTCTGATTATATCGATCTTGCTGGGCGTTCTATTACCAGTCTTCAGATTGGAGATTCCTGTTCCGATATCTGTTTCTCTGCATATGCTTGGGAGCTCCACCTCTACCGTGGCGATATTCATGCTCGGGGTCTTCCTCTACGGAAGGAAATACGTGAAGATGACCGAAGCCCTCAAATTGAGTCTGCTGAGGATACTCTTCTTGCCTACTGTGGCCCTGCTGATCACGAACCTGCTAGAGTTGCCCAGCTTAGAAAGCTCGATACTAGTGCTCATGCATGGCATGCCCGTTGCCATTTCTATGTTAGTTCTAAGCGAACGATACGACTTCTACAAAGAGACAATAGCTTCCCTGATCTTGATCTCGTCACTCGGTGCAGCTTTATACTTGAATCTATGGCTACTGATACTCGGATACCAATGGTAATATCTTTAGAGTAGCAATCCGAATATGAACACAGAAGGTTGATGCAATTGAGAGCGGATCTTATCAAACAAATTCTAGAACGGAAAAATGTGATCGCTGTTGTTGGTGCGAGTCGGGATCCAGAGAAATATGGGCATCAAGTTTACAGAGATCTGAGGGAGGCGGGCTACACCGTCTATCCGGTCAACCCCAATGCCGCAGCGATTCTGGGAGACAGATGCTATCCAGATCTGGAGTCCTTACCCGTGAAGCCTGATGTCATCAATGTGGTTGTCCCACCGGAAGTGACAAAGGAAGTTGTTAAGTCCTGCAAGGAGTTGGGCATCACGAACGTTTGGATGCAACCTGGATCTGAGTCTGAGAAAGCTATCGAATACTGCGAAGCCAACGGGATAGACGTTGTATATGGAGTCTGCATTATGGTTGAGCGTGGAAAGAGATCACGCATTTGACGAGTTGCTGACGAGGAATCTGTCTCGGGATACAGTCGGTTTAGATAGACTTATCTACAACTTTCAGGAGAGGTCATCAGGGTGCAGGAGGAGAGAGAATGTGGAAGATCATAGAGTCTGGCAAGATCCCTTTTGCCCCGTATTCGAAGGGAGTCGCGAATATCAAGAGGATCATTGAGAAGGACAAGGTGGGAACCGAACGGATCGCCGGCTTCGGCCTGATCGAGGTGCCTTCGGGCGGCGTGTTCGGGCCTCATTCGCATCCTGAAAGGGAGGAGATATACTATGTCCTCTCAAGCTCCGGGTCTATTGTCGTGGGAGACAAGGAGGTACCGGCAGAGGAAGGGCTGACGCTTTATGTTTCAGGCGAGGACGTCCATGGTATGAAGAACCAGGGCGATGAGCCACTTGTTGTTATGTTCATAACTGTGTACAAGTAGGCACTCGGTCCTTCGGATAGATTTGGGATGAAGGCGGTCGTCTATTACGATGTCGATGACTTCAGATGGGAGGATGTGGAGACTCCTGAGATAGGCCCGGATGAGGTTCTGGTCAGGGTAAGGGCTTGTGGGCTCTGCTCAACGGACGTTTGGAAGGCCATATACCGTAGGGCTAAGCCGGGCTCTGTTCTAGGTCATGAGGTCTCCGGAGAAGTAGCTGAGATTGGGTCCAATGTAGATGCATATGAGGTCGGAGAAGGAGTTGCGGTTTACCACCGTGCTGAGTGCGGAGGCTGCTACTACTGCAAGCATGGTCAGGAGCCGCTCTGTGGTCAATATCGCGAACAGTCGATATTTCCTGGTGCTTTCGCTGAGTACATCCGTGCGGTCCCTCGGCTTGTTGAGAGATCTATCATCAAGTTGCCGGATGAGTTGACCTTCGATGAGACTACTCTCATAGAGCCGACAGCATGCTCTGTCCGAGCAGTCTCGAAATGCGGAATCGGTCTTGGCGATAATGTGTTGGTTGTCGGCGACGGTCCTCTTGGTTTGCTGAACGCCCAAGTCTCAAAATGCGCTGGGGCTTCGGTTGTGATGCTCAGTGGACATAATGATTATCGTCTCGGGATAGCTAGGCAGCTGAAAATCGATCATGCCTTCAACTCGAGGAAGGTTGACACCAGGAACGAAGTGATGGAGCTGACTGATGGGCGTGGAGCAGATTTCGTCATTGTGGCTGTCGCCTCGACAGATGCAGTTCATCAATCGATGGAACTTGTTCGCAATGGAGGCAAGATCTGCGTCTTCGGTGACCTCAGGGATGTTCCTCAGCCGAATCTAGACCTCGATCTTAGGCTTGTTCTTCGTGATGGTGTTGATATATTAGGAAGTTGGGGTTGCTCAACTCAGAACTATAAGGTCGCTTTCGATTTGGTGACCTCGGGTCAGGTGACGGTTGGTGAGATGATAACCCACAGGTTCCCGCTGGAGAAGTTCGCTGAAGCCCTCA
>Ga0209427_10009327_pt1 | contig 10961 bp, 7 predicted proteins | sample DeeMarSWOR136_30_FD_187465 | JGI IMG/M metagenome (GOLD analysis project Ga0209427, IMG submission 187465) | Marine sediment microbial communities from White Oak River estuary, North Carolina - WOR-1-36_30 (SPAdes) (version 2) | ecosystem: Environmental > Aquatic > Marine > Intertidal zone >... | reverse complement strand
TTTTTGGCCAGGCAGATCATTTCGTTAAACAGGGCAGCTCCCTTTGGCCATTTACGAAAGGGAATCACACATCCTCCTATCCCCGGCAGGATTCCAAGGGTGATCTCCGGAAATTGGAAGGTGGCATTGCTCGTGGCGACCATGCTGTGGCACCGCATGGCCAGCTCAAGCCCGCCTCCTAGGGCCATGCCGTTCACTGCGGCCACGATGGGTTTTTCCATCCTTCCGATATATTCCATAAGGACAGCACCGTCTCTAGCAGACTTGGCAGCTGCTTCTTTGTCCCCAAGGGTCTCGGGGAACCGACCGATGTCTGCGCCTGCAGAAAAGGCCCTAGTCCCGTATCCAATTAACACGAAACCTTTTACTGCCGTATCTTCAGCGTATTCCTCCAGTACAGCTAAGACCTCATTCATGATCTCGTCACTGAGGGCATTCATGGCCTGCGGCCTTCGGATTGTGATGATTTTTGCACCATCCATCTCATCGACAAGAAGATGCCGATGAAACTTCTGGTAGTCTGCAATGGGTCGTTGGGGTTTGGGAAATCCGGGCCGCTCCTTCTCGTATCTCTCCATGATACGTAAGACTTCCTTTTCTCCCAGGTCCCGCATGATATCGAAGAGCCCTTTTCGGAAGCCCAACCCCACCTGTGAGCCGAAGTTGAGGTCCTCCTTTGTACCGATGCCACGATCTGCAATATCAAAACTTTGGGAAAAGACAATGCCCAGCATTCTGTCCCGAATATGGCTTTTAATCTCTTCCGGGACCTCCACCGGTGTTCCGGGGCGCGGTACGTTCCACTTTTCCACAGAAAGGAAGATAGGCGCCGGCCGATAGCACTCTCCCTCTTCCATTTTTCGGGTATTGGTCTCATACACAATCGGGTTTCCGTTACCCAGGTTGACCACATAAAAAGGTCCTCCAAATACAAATTCCTGGGCGACGGCATCCACCTGTGCTGCAGCTCCCACATTGAGAAGATGGGCCGCCTCATTCACCCAGTTTTCAAAGATCCGATTCAGCATGAAACAAATAACATTGTCAGTGATGACCGGTGCCTTGCCGGTCTGGGCAAAGAACCAGAACATATAGTCAATGGTCTCCTGACTCGCCCCTTCCCAGTTAATGACCTCCACGGCCAGGCTGCGCCAGGCAGGCGCAAAAAAATGGGTGACCGTCGTCCTTTCAGGATGCTTCATGTTTTTGAAAATCCTGTCCGCCGGGATGGAACTGGTGTTTGATGTAATGATGGTATCCTGCCTCACAATCCCTTCCACCATCTCAAATATCTTTTTTTTCAAATCGAGGTTTTCGGTTGCCGCCTCAATCACCAGATCGCAATTAGTGATCTCTTCGTAATTGGTCGTATAGGTGATATTTTCCAAAACAGCCTGGGCCTGTTCCTCTTTCATCTTCTTTCTAGCTACCGCCTTCTGGGCGTAGCCATGAAAGCGTTCTTCAGCCTTCTTGAGGGGTTCCTCGGCCACATCCACCAGAAAAAGTTTTTTTTCAGGGAGCCCACTTCTCAGATAGTAGGCGATATCAGGACCGATAGTCCCAGCGCCGATCACGGCCATCTCCTCAGGCAGAGTTCGACTCGGTTTTATGAGAAACGGATTGAAAAATGTGGGATATATTTTTTTTCTCTGTTCCATATGCCTTCTCCTCCGATCCTATAAGATGGGGGTAACCACGAAAGCCATAATTCGTCATGTGGTAATCAGGTCCTCATGAAATCATCAGCTCACTTTAAGAACTAATCCGGCCGCAGTGTCGCCGGCTGCGCAACCGGCAAAAAGGCCGTATCCGCCTCCTTTGAGAACAAGTTCCTCGATCAGCTCAATAATTAACCGCATACCTGTTGGCCCCTGGGGATGGCCGAATATCAAGGAACTGCCATAATTGTTAAATATCTTGTCATTGATGTTCATGAGCTTCCCCATAACCACATCATTAACTGTAAAGGGATTGTGCGTCTTGACCGCTGCCACGTCGGCCACTTTGATATTAGCATTTTTTAACGCCATTTCAGCGCATGGGGTCACGGCTGCAGCCATGTATGCTTTTTTCGCACGGGCATATCCATAGGAGAGTAGCTGGATTGTTATGCCTTGATCAACAGAAAGTTCCGCCGCCTTCTCCTTTGTGGTAACAATCATTCCCGCATTGCCATCAGCCGGATGGGTCTGAGCGCCGAATGTGAGGATACCATCTGGGATGACTGGCCTGAGGCGATTTAGACCTTCTTCAGTGCATGGCGTGATGCCCTCATCCTCTTCCACAAGAATCGTCTTCTTTTTTGAAATACGAACTTCAATGGGAATCATATAGCGTTTTTGGAATTCCCGATCATTGGCGAGAGAGTCCGTATATTTTTGATAGCGATTCAAGGCCATGGCATCAGACTCTTCCTTGGTTACGCCAAACTCTTTCGCCACATTTTCCCCTGTCATGACGGCGTTCACACCCGCCACCGGATCCAGCTCAAATCCATCCACCATCCAACTTTCAAACTCGGGTTTTCCGCCCAGTCCGGCCGGGTTAGGCCAGAGAATGTTAGGGCAGTTGGAACAACGGTCCGCAGTGGCGACCAGGACATTTTGATGGGTGCCCATGTCGATGGAATTGGCGGCAAAGCTTAAGGAGACAGCAGAAGTTGCGCAGGCCTGTGCAATCAGGGGACCACTGATCTTCTCATTTCCAATTAGAGATGCGAATAGGGGTGGGGCAAAGAACCACTGTTTCTGGGGTACAGTTGACCCAAACACAAGCCCGTCGAAGATATCAGATGAAATTCCCACACGTTCGAATAACTTTGTTGCCGTAGCCGCTGCGCAATCGACGGCTTTTTCATTTTGAAGGGACCCTTGCCAGCGACAGAACGGTGAACTCCAATATCCTTTATAGGGAATAAAAGTCTTGTTCCACATAGATTCTCTCCTTCCTGAAAATTAGTTTCAACCATGTCCCTAAATGTCAAGTCCGCAATTTCTATTTTAGAAATTTACTCTTCGGATTCCCAAATGGGATTTTGTGTTTAGTCTGTAAAAAAAGATTTGTTCATTCCAACTGTTAAGCCGTCAGCCTCCAAGAGTCGCTTGGCCAGCCCTTCCACCTTGGGGAGTTCGTAGTGGAAAAAATATCTGAAAGTGTATAATTTGCCTTGGTAGAATTGAGATTCGTGCTTCGATGGGCCAGCTTCCAGGGCCTTCTGTATGGACAGGACCTGGACAAGCCACTGCCACGCCACGCTGATGATGCCAAAGAATTCAAGGTATAGAGTGGCATCTGCCAAGAAGACTTCCGGGCTTTGTTTGGTTGCCACATCCAGAAGGTGCGCTGTTACTTGCTTGAGACTCCCGATGGCATTCTCCAATGCCTCTGCATGGGATGTGAGTTCCGGTATATCCCTGGCGGTTGTAATGGTCTTCTGAACCTGTTCCAAGAAAAGCTCAAAGGCTTTCCCATCTTTGACCCTGACTTTCCGGCCAAGGAGATCTTGCCCTTGAATGCCTGTGGTCCCCTCATGGATGGGATGAATTCGCACATCCCGGTAGTGTTGCTCAACCGGGAACTCATCACAGTAACCATACCCGCCCAGACACTGCAGTGCTTGACTCACCGAAAGGATGCACATTTCCGCAGGGTAGGATTTTGCCACGGGCGTTAGAAGATCTAGGAGTAAGGAATATTTTTCCTTTTCTTCACCGGTCAGGACGATCTCCATATCCGCATACATGGCGCATTGAAAAAGGAGGGAGAGGGAACCTTCCACAATGGCACGCTGGAAAAGAAGCATTCTTTTCACGTCCGGGTGCTCAATAATGGGGACTTGAGGTTTGCTTGGGTCTTTATCTGAGAGCCGCCTTCCCTGGGGCCGTTCCTTACAATAATCGAGCGCCGTATAATAGGCAGATGAGGCTATTCCCGCTGCGCCGAGTCCCACATCAATTCTTTGCTCATTCATCATCTGGAACATGTAGGCCAGTCCCTTGTTCGGTTCTCCCACCAACCAGCCCCGACAGTCGTTGTTCTCCCCCATGCTCATCTGTGTGATTGGAGATCCCCTATAGCCCAGCTTGTGATAGAGTCCTGCAATGTTCACGTCATTGAAGACCAGTTCTCCGTTTCCGCTGGGACGGAACTTTGGTACGGCAAAAAGCGAAACACCTTTTACGCCAGGAGGGGCTCCCTTGATTCTCGCGAGCATGAGATGGACAACATTTTCAACGGCGTCGTGATCCGATGCAGAAATAAATATTTTTTGCCCCCGGATCACGTAGTAACCTTCCTCGGTGGGCTCCGCCACGGTCGTTATGTCTCCCACAGAGCTGCCCGCCTGGGGTTCGGTCAAGGCCATAGTGCCCTGCCATTCACCAGAAAACATCTTGGGAATGTAAGTTTCCCTTAGCTCATCTGTACCGAAGACCTCAATAAGGTGAGCAGCGCCGTCTGTAAGGAGGGGATAGACCATGGCGGAATAGTTTGCGGCCGAAAAAATGAAGCGGCACGCAAAGGCGATCATGAGGGGCAGTTGTTGCCCTCCCATTTCCACCGGAGCGTTTGAACCTATCCATCCTCCTTCGCCGCATTCTTTTAGAAAGGTCTTCACAGAAGGATGAACCCTGACCTGTCCGTCCACATATTGGGGCGGGTTCTTGTCCATTTCCTGGAGATTGGGTCTCAAAATATCTTTCCCGATCTTCAGGGCCGTTTCAATAACCATGTCGAAAATGTCCCGATTGTGTTCTTTGTAATAGGGATACTGGGTCAGGGACGTTGCGTCAAAAACCTCATAAAGTAAGAACTTCAGATTCCTCTCACTGACAAATTTTTCTGCCATGGAGTTTTCCTCCTCAGGATCCGTCATACCTTTTTTCATTATAGATGAATAAACAGATCGGCCGGTCTCTTCAGCAGGTCATTTATACTTTGAGAATGCAAGCATCAGCCTGGGCCAATCCACCGCATATGGCCGCAAGGGCATAACCTCCACCGCGACGACGCAGTTCATACATAAGGTTCATGATGAGGCGGGCCCCACTCGCCGTATTGGGATGCCCAATGGCGATAGCACTCCCATTGATGTTGGTTTTCTCATGAAGGGCCTTCGCCTTGGCTCTGTCCTTGTCGACCATCAAAAGCAAACTGACCAGGGGGACGGCCGCAAAGGCCTCGTTGATCTCAATTACCTGGATGTCATCGAGGGACAGGCCGGCCAACTTCAGGGCCTTCTGAGCGGCAAGTGCTGGCCCTTCGGGCATGCGCAAGGGGCTTATGGCGATCGAAGACATGGATACAATTTCAGCTAAAGGCTCAAGGCCTAATTCTTCGGCCTTTGATCTTGTCATGAAGAGGAGGGCCGTTGCCCCGTCGTTCAATCCTGGGGCATTCCCGGCAGTCACTCCTTTGCAGCCATAGATGCCGGGAAGTTTTGCGAGTTTCTCCATTGTGGTATTTGGCCTGTACTGCTCGTCAATTTCCAGGATGATCGGATCTCCTTTTTCTTGAGGAATTTCCAGAATCATCATTTCGTCTTTGAACTTACCGCTCTCCCATGCCTGCCCATAATTCTGGTGACTCCTCAAGGCCCACTCATCCTGCTCCTCTCGCGAGACACCATACTCACTGGCTACGTTATCCGTATCCACCGAGACCGGGTTGAAATCCTTGTAACCGAGGGCAAAGAGAGGGTCTTCCATCTTCACGTCCCCTATTCGGAATCCTTTCCAACGAAGCCCCCTGACAATGAGGGGCTCCTGACTAAAGGAGGTGGCCCCCCCGCCTATGGCGCATTGAATTTCGCCTGCCACCATGGCGCGGCAGCCAAAGTGCAGGGCCGACGTGGCAGACACACAGGCCTTATCAATGGCAACAGAGGGGGTTTCCGGAGGCAACCCTGCTTTGATGAGGGTCTGTCGGGCGGCAACAGGAGTGTAAACATCTTTGCAAACCGATGTATCTCCCACACCCCAAAAGACCTCATCAACCTGGTCTCCGGGGACTCCGACCCTGGCCAAGACCTCTTTCATGGGGAGGGCGCCCAGTTCAAAATAATCGTATTCCCGCAAGGAGCCACAATAGCGGCCAAAAGGGGTTCGAACAGCACTCACGATGACGATATCTTTGTACATAATTTCCTCCCTTAACTTTTTTCGTTATTCCTCGATCCGCAACCCACGTCCATCCCCGCACCCTTCATAGGGGCATATTCCCGTGTTTCCTGTAAGGTCTTTTTGGCTCCGCCTTGCCCTCCAAAATGCCCAATGCGGATACCAGGCGCTTGCGTGTATCCTTGGGGTGAATGACGGCGTCGATGACTGATCGAGAAGCAGAGTGGTAAGGTGTGAGATAAAGATCCTGATATTCCTTCAACTTCTTATCAAGAAAGGCCTCTGGATCTTCAGCCGCGGCCAATTCTCTCCTGTATAGTATCTTTACGGAAGGTTCGGCGCCCACCATTTGCATTTCAGCGGATGGCCAGGCAAATACATGGTCAAAGCCGATCTGGTGGACACCCATGGCGGGAATGGCTCCACCATACATCTTCCTCAGGATTAAGGAGATCTTTGGGACCGTCGCTTCTGTCCAGGCGTACAGCATTTTTGCACCATGTCGAATAATGCCATTGTGTTCCTGACGAACACCGGGGAGAAAGCCGGGCACATCCACCATGGTGATCAAAGGGATATTGAAGGCATCACAGGTTCGAATAAAACGCGCCCCCTTATCTGAGGCGTCAATATCTAGACACCCGCCAAGAAATCGCGGGTTGTTGCATACGAATCCGACCACCTGGCCTGCCAAACGGGCAAAGCCGACCACCAAATTTTGCGCAAATCTGGGATGAATCTCAAAAAACTGACCGTCATCAACCACGGTCTTAATGACCTGTATCATGTCATAGACCTTGTGCATTTGGATGGGGACCATATCAATCAGTTCGGGTGTCTCTCTGTCCACAGGATCGGTGCATTCCTTTCTGGCAGGCTTTTCAAGATTATTTTGTGGGAGATAATCAAGAAGACGTTTGATGGTATCCAGACAGGCCTTGTCGTCTTTGGCGCTCAGATGGGCCACACCCGATTTGGTGCTATGGACATTTGCCCCGCCCAGCGCTTCGAAAGAGACTTCCTCTCTCGTCACTTCCTTGATGACTGCGGGTCCCGTGATGAACGCATGGGAGCTCTTTTCCACCTGAATGAAGAAATCGCACAGGGCTGCCGAATAGACCGCTCCCCCTGTGCATGCCCCCATAATGGCAGCAATCTGCGGTATGATCCCCGAGTTAAGGGAATTATGATAGAACATGCCGGTAATGCCGTATACATTATCCATGCCTTCATGGATTCGGGCCCCTGCAGAGTCGTTAAGGCAAATCACAGGAACCATGTACTCCCGGGCAAGTCTCAGAATATAGTGAATTTTGGCCCCATGGGTCTTGCCTGTGGATCCCCCAAGGACGGTGGCATCCTCTGAGTAAATAAAAACCTTTCGTCCGTTTATGGTGCCATGCCCCGTGATAACCCCGTCACCAAGGAATTTCTTCTTGTCCATGCCGAAATCCTGGCACTGATGCTCGGCCAGCATGTTCATTTCCACAAAGCTCCCGGGGTCCATAATATGGTCGATCCGTTCCCGGGCCGTCATTTTCCCCATTTTGCGCTGCTTTTCCAGGCGTTCTTCCCCGCCCCCTCGTAACGCTTCAGACTCTTTTTCCTGAAGCTGGGCCAGCTCTCTTTCCCAGGTCTTTTCATTGGGCATGGCTCTTTCACTCCTTTCTTCCGGCGTTAAAGTCTTGATATAAACCTTTTCGGCGTGAGGCCTTATTCAAGTCATTCTTCTTTTTTTTGAATGAGCTCGATCAAGACGCCAAAAGTGCTCTTGGGGTGGACAAAAGCAACGAGATCCTTGTGGGCGTTGAGATAAGGCCTTTCATTGATCAGTTTTATTCCGTTTCCCTTTAGACGGTCCAGTTCGCTCTGGATATCATCTACCTCAAAGGAAATGTGATGAATCCCTTGCCCCCTCTTTTCAATGAACTTGGCCATCTGGCCATCTGGCTCTGTGGACTGAAGTAGCTCCAGGTTGGTGCCTTTCATGGGGACAAAAGAAAAGATGATCTCTCCAAAATTTTCCCTTTCAGAAGTGGAAAGGCCAAAATTTTCGCTGAAAAAGGCTCTGGCCTCCTCTAGGTTATCCACGGCTATACCGATATGGCTCACTTTCTTGATCATCTCCAATCCCTCCAAATGTTTGCAATACCCGGATGGCTACCCTCCCTCAAAGCCACAAACTTGCAGAGATGGGAGGCCATTTAAATCCCCTGTTAAGTGCTCGATTAAATTAAATATTGAATTATATTCTAAAGACTATGATGTCAAGAGAAAAATCAAAATGCTAAGGAAAAGAGAACGTTTATAGGGTAATAACAATTTGTTATCAATGAGTTAATTGAGTTTTCAGTCTTTATTATCTGGCCTATTTTTTCCTTGACACACCTGGATATTTGAATTAAATATTGAATGAAATTTAACAGGCAGGAACTCATGATGAATAAAAATCCACATGCCGCAGCAAGGGGAGCGCTCGCTGAAGTGGAGCATAAACAGAGGCCCCATACACTGATCGAGGAAGCCTATCGAAAAATCAAGCAGATGCTCCTTGAGCAAAAATTCGCCCCTGGGCAGCGGTTGGTGAACAGCGATCTGGTCGAGATATTGAGCATGTCCCGCACACCGATTATCAACGCCCTGAACCGACTCGTTCAGGACGGGTTTATCGGTTTTGAGGGTTTTCGCGGATTCTACGTGAGACCCATCGACACTCAAGAGGTGTGGGAGGCCTTTGGCGTTCGAGAAGCGCTGGAAGTCTATGCTGTGGAGCAGGCCATCAAACTCAGCGATACGCGTGACATGGTGGGGCTGGAGGAGAAGCTCAAGAATCACGCAGAGTACAAGCCCCATTATTATACCCGCAGGAAGTTCATACTGGATTCTGAATTTCACCTCCACATTGCGACTATGGCCAAGAATCAGATCCTCAGATGGCTCCTGAAGAGGAACTTTGAACATATTTTCCTACGCGCAAGATTGGACCATTACGATCCCCGCCGAATGGTGTCCTCTGCGCAGGAGCATTATGAACTCGTGGAGAGAATGAAAAAAAAGGACATTCTGGGGAGCGTGGAACGCGTCCGAAGCCATATTCAGAAGGCAAGGGATGAGGTGGTGAGATGTCTTTCCACCGAAGAGGTTGAAGAAGCAGAAACTGTCGAGGTCTAGGCCATGAATAAGACAAAAGAGAACATGGATCAATGGGAAAACACCACGCTCAAGAAGGTCTTGGAACGTTCGCCGGAAAGGGAGGGGGTATTTAGGACGGAAAGCGGCATTCCCGTTAAAAGGCTCTACACCCCTGTGGACGTGGAAGCCATGGATTACGATGCCGATCTGGGCTACCCCGGCCAATACCCCTTTACCCGAGGGGTCTATCCCACCATGTACCGCGGGCGGCTATGGACCATGAGAAATTATGCGGGATTCGGCACCGCTGAGGACACGAACAAACGCTATCGCTACCTCCTGGAGCAGGGCATGCCGGGTCTGTCCATGGCCTTTGATCTCCCAACGCAGCTGGGCTATGACTCGGATGATCCCCTGGCCGAAGGCGCCGTAGGCAGAGTGGGGGTGGCGGTGGATACATTGGCCGACATGGAAATCATTTTTCAGGGTATCCCCCTGGATAGGGTATCCACCTCCATGACGATTAACGCACCCGCCACCATTCTGCTCGCCATGTATATTGCCGTCGGAGAGAAGCAGGGTGTGTCCCAAGAGAAACTCATGGGAACCACCCAGAACGACATTTTGAAAGAGTTCATAGCGAGGGGAACCTATATTTTCCCACCCGAGCCGAGCATCAAACTCGTGTTGGATGTGGTGGAATATTGCGCAGAGCATGTCCCACGATGGAACACCTTGAACATTACGGGATATCATTTCCGCGAAGCAGGTGCAGATGCCGTACAGGAACTGGCCTTCACCCTTTCAGACGCCATCACGTATATTGAGAAGGCGAGGGAAAGGGGCCTTGAAGTGGACGATTTCGCGCCGCGCCTCTCCTACAGCCTTGGGTGCTACATGGATCTGTTTGAGGAGGTTGCCAAGTTTCGGGCGGCAAGAAGACTGTTTGCGAAAATCATGAAAGAACGATTTCAGGCCAAGAATCCAAAAAGCTATCTCTTTAGGATTTTTACCGGTTCCTGTGGCTCCACACTGGTGACACAGCAACCCATTAATAATATCGTCAGGGTAACCATGCATGCCCTGATGGGGATCCTCGGAGGCGATCAGGCGATTCACACGGCCTGCTGGGACGAGGGTTATGCCATTCCCACAGAGGATGCAGCGACGATTGCCCTCAGAACCCAGCAGATCCTTGCGCACGAATGCGGCTTGAGCCATACCATTGATCCTTTGGCCGGGTCTTATTATGTGGAGTCCTTGACCACTGAGATTGAGAAAAGGGCTATGGAATACCTGGAGAAAATAGATGAAATGGGAGGCATGTTGGGGGCCATTGACAACGGCTTTGTGTACAAGGAAATTCAGGAAAGTAGCGTGAAATTCCAGAAGCGGGTTGACAGCGGGGAACGGGTCATCGTCGGGCTCAACAAATATGTGATGCCAGAGGAAGAAACGCTTGAGGAGCAGGATTTCTTCCAGGTGGATGCGAGCGTGGAAGATTTCCAGAGGGAAAAGCTGGCCAGAGTAAAGGCCGAGAGAAGCGATAAAGAGATCCAAAGGCGTTTAAAGGAACTGGAGAGGGGCATTGAGAGGGATGAGAACTTGATGCCTTACATCATCCAGGCGGTCAAGAGCTATGCCACTGTGGGGGAGATCTGCAGGGTCATGAGGGATAAGTGGGGAGAGTTCAGGGCGTCCACATACATCTAA
>Ga0209427_10009326_pt1 | contig 10961 bp, 9 predicted proteins | sample DeeMarSWOR136_30_FD_187465 | JGI IMG/M metagenome (GOLD analysis project Ga0209427, IMG submission 187465) | Marine sediment microbial communities from White Oak River estuary, North Carolina - WOR-1-36_30 (SPAdes) (version 2) | ecosystem: Environmental > Aquatic > Marine > Intertidal zone >... | reverse complement strand
CGGAGGGGGCAGAACTCCCCCACAGATAAGTCGCTGAAAAGACCAGGCCGGGAGCCTCGGAACGTAAGAAAAGCCCCCTGACCCGTAGAAATGTAAACAGTATTTTGCTCTCCTTAATAATATTCAGGAAGATGAGGGATCGAGAGCATACAAAGTGAGCCATCCCGAAACGGGAGCAAGCACGAGGGTGTTTTGGAGCACTGTGAGCGACTATGAACAGTCCGGAAGCGTGGCTGTCCCCGGCGAACTCAAGGGGAGTATTTGGAGTAGCTTGCAGGATCTTGGATAGCCTCAGATTTTCGCGGTAAGCCACCATCTTATTCCTCGGGGCGGCATGATCGAGATAGACGGCAGCTGGAAATCGGGCTCCGGCACCATAGTCCGGGATGCGGTCCCTTTTTGCATTCTTATGGGCGAGGGGCTTCACCTGAAGAACATCAGGGCAAAAAGGCCGAAGCCAGGATTGAGGTCTCAGCATCTCAAAGCCCTTGAAGCGTCCACTCGAATCTGCGGAGGTGAACTCAAAGGCGCATGGGTGGGGTCACGTGAGATCCACTTTGTACCGCGGAAGGCCATTGAGGGTGGTGAGTATCGATGGGACATCGGCACAGCGGGTTCTGCCACCATGTTGGCCTTGACGGTCCTTCCCTTGGCGCTCTTTGCTGATGGACCCTCTCGGTATAGGATTACCGGTGGTCTGTTCCAAGACTTCGCGCCTTCAGCTTTCCACCTTCAGCATGTGTTGCTGGCTGTCCTGAAAAAGATGGGCATCTGTGTGGATGTGAAGATTATCCGGCCTGGGTATGTGCCCCAAGGCCAAGGGGTTATGGAAGTAACGGTGATGCCTGCCAGGGCGACACTGATGCCCCTCAGCCTGGTCAATCAAGGCAGGGTGGTTGATATTGGGGGTATCGCCTTGTCCTCATCGCTCAAAGCGAGAAGAGTATCGGAAAGGATGGCCCTGGAATGCCGGAAAGCCCTGAAGCTGAGAGGATACGATCCCAAAATCGACATCCTTTACGATGACAAAGAAAAACCAGCTTATGCAGTCCCTTCTGCTCAACCTGGTGCTGCTCTGGCCATTTGGGCGAAAACGAATACCCACTGCATTGTGGGCTCGGATATGTCTGGGGCGAGAAGAAGATCTGCCGAATTCATTGGAAAGCAAACAGCCAAGCTTCTCCTGGAAGATTTGGATACCGGGGCATCGGTGGACAGACACTTGGCCGACCAGCTCATCCCTTTTGCCGCCCTGGCTGAAGGCACAAGCGCTTTCCTGGTCCCAAGGATGACGGACCATATAGAAGCCAGGTTGTGGTTGGCGGAGGAAATCCTTGGAGCAAAGACTGAGGTTGAAGGCCACTTCATTCGGATTCAGGGGATTGCCTATGAGAGAGGGAAATGGGCCTAGCTCTCATCCTCTAATGACCACAACGATAATCCAGAGAATCATAAGCCCGGCAGCAGCCCCAAAAGCCATCAGAATCAGGCGAGTCAGCCACAACGCACTGGCAAAGGGGTTCTTGGATGAATAGTTTTCGTCCAACCGGTCTGAAAGCTCGCACAACTGGTGAAACTTGTCCCTGAGGAAATCTATAGGCAAATAGGCTGCGACATAATTTCGCGCGTAAAGCGAGGCCAGGAGGATTAACATGAGCAGTAGAGCAATGATAACGCCCAAGAGTGTGTACTGAATCACCCATTCAATGATATTTCCGATTATGCGTAACACGGATGCTTAACCCTCCTTCTATTCTCGAAGGTGATGAAATAACAGAAAGACCCCCTTGATCCCGCCGCCACCCAATCTTTTCAAGCCAATGTACACCAATCCTTCATTCAATGCAGCAAAAACAGTGCCAAAACTGACATCTTTCCGATATCTTTGAGGCAGGCCGCTTTAACGGAAAAACCCATAAATTCTAAAAGATTAAAGGCTTTGTCCTGGCTTGATGGGGGACCTAGTGACGGGCCGAATTGAGCCCAGGTGTATAAAAGTGTTCAAGACTCCAAGAATTCCAGCAGTGCCCTGTTGAACGCTTCGGCCTGCTCCACATTGGAAAGATGCGCAGCGGAGGGTAAAACCACCATCCGGGAACCGGCGATTCGTTCGTGGATGGCTCTGGCGGCATCTACAGGCGTTGCAGGATCTTCCTCTCCAACGATCACCAGGGTCCGGAAGTTGATTTCAGGAAGTCTGTCCAGAAAGTCAATACGCCGGATCGCCTCGGTGCACCCGATGTAGCCGTTCACCGGGGTGGCGAGGAATTGCTGACGGATGCGATCCAACTCAGGAGGGTGCTGATCCAAGAAGGATCGGGTTAACCAGCGCTCCATGGTTGCTTCCACAAGAGCCTCCATGCCTTTTTGGCGAGCTGTCTCCATACGCTCCTGCCATTCCGGTTGCTTCTCTGCCGGCATTTTGGCTGCGGTATCGCACAACACCAAAGACCTGAAGCGGTTGGCATGATGTAAAGCGAGATACTGGCCAATCATCCCCCCCATGGAGAGCCCGATCCAGTGAACCCTGTCGATACCCAGAACTTCGAGCAGCGCGAGAGCGTCTTCACCCAACAGAGGCATGGTGTAAGGGCCTTCAGGCGCATCGGTGTCGCCGTGGCCACGGGTGTCGTAGCGAAGCACCCTAAAGTGCGCTTCCAACAAAGGGATCTGGGGGTTCCACATCTCTAGACTGCAGCCGAGGGAATGGCTCAGCACCACGATCGGTGCGTCCTGTGGGCCGGACAATTCATAATTCACGCCGATGCCATTGGCTTCTATGATCATATTTCCAATCCTCCTTCCAGGTGTTTACGAAGCTGTTTCATGTCTTGAGAAAGGCCTTGATACCAAGCACGACTCCTCCCCGCAGCGGCAGGGTGGTAGGTCAGGAAGAACCGATATCCCTCCTTTTCGAAGATATGTCCCCTCTTCTCAGACACCCGCGTTATTCCCAAAAGGGCCTTTGCTGCCACGCCGCCTAGGAGGCAGATGATTTTCGGGCTGATGATCTGCATCTGACGCCGGGTGTGACTGGAGAGACAGGTTTCCTGTTCCAAATTTTTCGGCATCCGGTTATTGGGGGGACGACATTTCACGACACTGGTAATAAAGAGTTCCTTCCTCCGGAACCCGGCTTCGGCAAGGATTTCGTCGAGAATCCTGCCGGAGCGTCCCACAAAAGGCCTTCCCTGGAGATCCTCTTCCCGACCCGGCGCTTCACCGATGAGCATGATTCGCGCGTTTACCGGGCCTTCTCCGGGCACGGCTTTCTGGCGGGTCTTGTGAAGCCCGCATCGGGTACAAAGGGCTATTTCTTGCGCGACTTGCGCCAGCGGGTCATTTTTGTGCCTCTTCTTTCTTTCCATGCCTTGTTCTCTCCGCGGCAATCACAGACTCTTGAAATCCATATCGAAAATACTCCTAATTTTGAAGCGGAAATCATGGCCCATCGGGACAATAGAACGGGACTGACGTAGGGGAGGTTTTTATCCCATGAGTGCTCAACTAAGACCCCATGAAATATTTCGGTTTGCCTTAAGCCTAATCATGTAGGGGTGGGGTTTATCCCCACCCGCCTGAAGGCCCTGGTGGTGTGAGCGATTGACTGATGCTCCTCCTGAGATCCTTTCTCGATCAAAGGAAGCGTTCTCGGGAGGGCATAAAGCCCTCCCCTACATTTTCTGGGAGAATTATGGCCCGGCTCATTTGAGCGCTTATGAGGGTTTACCCTTTCCAGCTTTTGGAATCTCGGTAGGCCTTATGGATGATTCGTCTTCGTTTCAAAGCAGGCCGTCTACGGACGCCGCGCAAATGACCCGTCTTTACATTCGATTCCTGGGCATTATATTGATTACGTTAAATTGTTAAAGAATAAAAAAGATTCAAATTTGAGCCTTTTCAAAATAGACGAAGGAGGAAATCCCTATATGGAGCACAAACACAACAATGAGCACTTGGCAGATATGCCTCGTGATCTTCACATATTACCGTTAAGAAACACCGTGGCTTATCCCCTGTCCGTGCTGCCGCTTTTGGTTGGCATTCGCCGGTCGATAAGCCTTATAGAGGATGCACAAAAAGGGGAAGGGATCATCGGTCTGGTAACCTCGAAGGATGGATCTGTTGAAGAACCGCGGCCCGGCCAGACCTATGAGATCGGAACAGTCGCAAAAATTGATCGCGTTTTGCGTGGATCCAACAACACCCTCGAGGTTGTGGTCCGGGGTTTGGAGCGTTTCCGAATCGAGCACTGGCTTTCCAGTGAGCCCTATTTGCGCGCTCACATTGCTTTGGCGCCGGACGTCATGGCTCAGGATGTGGAACTGGATGCTCTGGTCCGGGCTTTGCGGGATCTGACCAAAGAGGTTTTCGGTCTCTCTCCCAATCTGCCCAAGGAGGTGGGCATATTTTTGGATCAGGTGCGGGACCCGCGACACCTCATTTACCTTCTGGCCAGCAGTATCAGCCTGGGGGTGGAAAAAGGACAGGCTATTCTTGAGCAGGATAATGTGAAAGACAAGCTTCGCACCCTGATTTCCCACATGTCTCATGAGAAGGAAGTGCTCACCCTGGGTAAGAAGATCGAGACCGAAGCGCGGGAAGAGATGGACAAGGCGCAGCGGGATTATTATCTCCGCCAGCAGCTCAAGGCGATTCAGAAAGAGCTGGGAGAGACCGGAGAGACCGAATCTGTCGTGGACGAGTACAGCGAAAAAATCGAGCAGGCGGATTTGCCCGAGGAGGCCAAGAAGGAGGCGATCCGTGAGTTGAAGCGAATGGAAGGCATGTCTGCCCAGTCACCGGAGCACTCGGTCATCAAGACATACCTGGATTGGATTCTGGATTTGCCTTGGAACACCATGAGTGAGGATCAAGCGGATATCGACTACGCACGCAAAGTGCTCGATGAAGATCATTATGACTTGGAGGACGTGAAGGAGCGAATCATTGAGTACCTGGCCGTTCGAAAGCTTCTGCAAGAGCGGAGAGCGGAAATCGAGAGCGACCAAAAGGAGAAGACTTCCGAGGCCATGGGCGCCATTCTCTGCTTTGCAGGTCCTCCCGGTGTCGGGAAGACGAGTCTTGGCCAAAGTATCGCCCGTGCTCTGGGGCGGGAGTTCACACGCATGAGCCTTGGCGGCATTCGGGACGAAGCCGAGATACGCGGCCACCGCCGGACCTACATCGGGGCTATGCCCGGACGGATCATCCAGGCTATTAAGCGTGCGGGAACACGCAACCCCGTTTTTATGCTTGATGAGGTGGACAAGATCGGCATGGATTGGCGCGGCGACCCGAGCAGTGCCTTGCTGGAAGTCCTGGATCCGGCGCAAAATCATGCGTTCCGGGACCACTACCTTGATGTGGATTTTGATCTGAGCGATGTCATGTTTATCACCACGGCGAACCAGCTGGAAACGATTCCGCCGGCCCTTCGGGACCGCATGGAAATCATCCAGCTTGACGGGTACACGGAGTACGAGAAAGTTCACATTGCACAGAGGCACCTTGTTCCGAGACAGCTGAAGCTGAACGGGCTCCGGGAGGATGAGATTGATTTCACGGAGGATGCCCTGAGAAAAATCATTCGGGACTATACCCGGGAGGCGGGTGTTCGAACTCTGGAACGACAGATCGGGGCGCTCTGTCGAAAGAGTGCCATGAGGATTGCTTCTAAAGAGATGCATCACGTCACCATCACGCCGGAAAAAGTCCGTGAATACCTGAAAAAGGAACATTTCGAATCAGAAGCGTCGGAGGCTATCGAGATAGCTGGCATTGCTACCGGGTTGGCCGTCACAGCCTTTGGTGGGGACATCCTTTTTATAGAAGCCACCCGAATGAAGGGGAAGGGGAAGCTCACGCTCACCGGTCAGCTGGGTGATGTGATGCGGGAAAGCGCTCAAATCGCCCACAGCTATGTGCGTTCAAAGGCTGCTCAATTGGGCTTTGATCCTTCCCTTTTCGAAGAGAGCGATGTTCACGTCCATGTCCCGGCTGGCGCTATTCCAAAAGACGGTCCATCCGCCGGCATAGCCATGGTGTTGGCTGTTGCGAGCCTGTTCAGCGGTCGGCCCGTAGGGAGTGGCTTGGGTATGACAGGAGAGGTGACACTCCGAGGTCGTGTGCTTCCCGTGGGCGGTATCAAGATGAAGCTTCTGGCAGCACACCGCGCGGGTCTGAACACCGTTATCCTGCCGAAGCGAAACGAACGGGATTTGGAAGATCTGCCCGAAGAGGTGCGGGAGGCTTTGAAGATTGTGCTCGTTGAAAAGATTGACGAGGCACTCGATGTGGCCTTAACATCTGAAGATCATGCCATGGAGATGCCTGCAGCTGCCAATTCCTGATCGTTGAAAGCTATATGAAAACATTCGGCCACCCCAAGGAGGGTGGCCGTTGTTTTTGTGCGTGCTATGGTGCGGAAAGGTCGAGCAATGGCTGAGGGCTTCTCTGGGGGTTAGGAATGAACGCAATTCATATTGCCAGGCCTCGGCACTAAATAAGGGGCATAGTAATTAACATACTGTAATATATAGACTATTCTTTAGAATAGAGCGATGTAATAAACAAAAGAAGTGCTTGACATGTTTTCCAAACCCCATTATAACGAATCAGATTCAGCCTCGAAATCAACTGAGATGATTGCCATAACAGGTGGAGGGTAGAGGAAGATGGTTGAATCATGTGCAACAACCAACAAGGTGTAGAAAAGTGAAAAGCGATTCCAGTCAGAAGAAACAGGCCATGGCCCGGCCCCAGGAGCCGGGTTAGCGGATAGGAGGCTGAAATGTCATATACCATAAAAACTTGGAAGGACTTCAAGAATTACCAGAGCACCTGTTACAGGAACTATGCCTATGCTTCTGAAGGCCTCCGCTGCATGGGCTCTACTTGGAGTGTATTGGCCCCCCTTAAAGGGTTAGGGGATGATGTGTATATCATAGGTGGCGAGCCACACGCCGCCTCAACGGCGGGAACATTCCCTGAAGAGGCCCGTGAGGATATTGCGGCTGCAGAAATCGCGGGTTTAGGCTTTCACTCGTGTAGTTACCTGAAACTGTTTGTAGGGGAAGTGATCCGCGATAAAATAGGTATTACAGATGGAACAATCAAGGAGGGATATCCCAGGCCACATTTGATTTGGACGACCCATTTGTGCAATCTCCATTCAAAATGGTACCAGGAAGTTTCAAGGCTTCTAGGTGGCGTACCTCTCTACCCGATAGACATGATCGGCGGGGGGGATGCGGAGAAAGATCCTAAAATTGTAAAATATGTGTGCGACCAGATGGAGGAGGGAATAGATTGGCTTGAGAGAGTAACCGGTAGGGAGTTTTCGGATGAGTTGTTCATCAAGGCAGCTAGAAACGAGATCAAGGTGCTGGTTCTATGGGGCAATATATGCGCACTAAACATGCATGCTCCCGCGCCGTTGGATGAGCGGCGACTTATCGCTCTGTTCCCACCAGCCATGGTGGACAGGACAACGGATGAAGCTGTGCAATTATATGAGGCATTGCTTGAGGAAGTGCAACACATGGTTGAGACCGGACAGAGTGTGGTCCCATATCAACGCTTCAGAATAGTCTATTTTGGACTAGCACATACTTACGGCCATCCAGAAATTGCGAGAATACTTAGAGACGCCGGAGCTGAGATTGTCGCCTCAGTCTATACTTTTGGCACGGCCGGCAATTTCAGGGGATTTGTAAATGGAAAATGGTCATGGGAACCCATCGACCCTGCATGGGTAGACGAACTGGATCTGTCCAGCAGAAGAAAGGCCTTATCTGCTCTCGCCAAAATAGTTCTGGGTTGGCCTACTTGGCAAGGGGTGAGATCCTACTGGGCGCTGGAAAAAATGGCCAGGGCAATGGTAGCAGAATTCAACGCGGATGGGCTTTTGTTAGCGCCTACCCGTAGTTGTGAAACGGATTTCAGGAACGGTTACATAGCGATGCAGCGCATTTTTAAAAACGAAATTCCGACCGTAGAATACGACACCGAAACGGTAGATGTTCGGAAAATGGATATACCAGGCTCTAAACGAAAAACAGAGTTGTTCGTGCATCTTATGGAAGCGCACAAGAAAGGAGGTGCATGAGAAACTATGAAGAAGAGCTCTGAGGCAATCATCGAAGAGTTTCGCCACATAACTGAGAATACCCATGAATACGCCAAATCCCTTCAAGGGAAAGGGCGGCTCTTGGCTGGATATATGTGCACTCATGTTCCTGAGGAAATTCTGTATGCGGCTGGGATCATACCCGTGAGAATTCTCAGCGCCCATGAATCGCAAGCAATGACAAGAAGCTATATTCATGAAACCTACTGCACTTTTTCACATGATTGCGCATACCAAGGACTGCAACACAATTATGATTACCTGGACTTGATCGTACATAGTAGCAGTTGCATCCATATGGGTGAAGCGTTTAATGTTTGGGTTAGATTTGCAGGATTCCAGCATAAAAGCTTCCTCATCACGTACCCTCATATCATACATACCAAACATGCCAGTGAGATTATGGTGGAGTCTTATGGGGAGTTTAAGCAATTCATTGAGGAGTTTGCGAAAAAATCCATAACAGATGATGACATCGAAAGAGCGATTAAAGTTTACAATCAGACCAGAAGACTCCTTAAACGACTCTGGGAGTTCCTAAGGCGTGGTAACCCACCTGTAGCGGGACGAGAGGTCGCGGCTGTGACTTTGGCTGCCCAGGTTATGGACAAGCAAGAATGCAACCAAATGCTGGAGCAACTTATTCAGCGATTGGAAGCCGAGCCCGGCAAAGAGCCGTCAGGGGTAAGGCTGATGGTGACGGGAGGTGCTTGTGACGACATGAGAATTTTCGATTTAATCGAAAATCTGAACTACAGCACAAACTTGATTTTCACGGATTCGTGTACAGCAGCCAGGTACTTCTGGTTTGAGGTGCCTGAGGATAGACCTGATAAACTCGAAGCGATTGCTGAGGGATACATCAGTAGAATCCCATGTCCTGCAAAAGACAACGTTCCCGGTACGGGGGAGAAAAAAAGGTTTCGGTTCATTCGACAGTTCATTGAGGACTATAAGCCGGATGGGGTAGTATTCGTCTATCAGAGATTTTGCAGTCCTCAATCGATGGACATTGTGGCACTGAAGCCTATCCTCGATATGTTAGGAATTCCATGGACTGAGCTTGAATTGGATACAACTGTACCAATATCTCTATTTGGGACACAGCTGGAAGCTCTTGTAGAAATAATAAAGCGGGTGGCGCCATGAATAAGGGAAAATTTCTGGCCGGACTAGATGCGGGTCATGTTAATACGAAGGCTGTAATAATGAGGGAACAGGAAATCCTTGGGTATTGCACAGTACCCACAGGATTTGATGTAGTCGCTGCGGCTCAAACAGCACTAAATGATGCTTCGGACAATGCCGGAATCTCAAGGGGTGAACTGGGCGGAATCGTAGCTACTGGAATCTTTAACGATATGATTAAGGTACCGCCACTGAACGCAACTGGAACTGTACCCGAATATATGGCGGATGCGAAGGGCGCTTTATTCCTTAATAAGAATTCCAGAACAGTTATCGACGTGGGTGGGAATATACATAAAGCTGTCTGTTATGACCAAAAAGGGGATCTTGTGGACGTTGTTCAAAATGACAAATGTGCTGATGGTCTGGGCATTTTTTACACGACCATGGCCAAAGCTTTAGGATTAAGTGAGCAGGAAATGACAGAATTGGCACTTAAATCCACCAAGAATCTATCTATCGCTATTCAATGCGCCCTATCGGCTGAATCAGATGCTATTGATTTGATGTGTCAAGGCACGGACATCGCGGATGTGGCAGATGCTGTTTCGAAATTTATAGCTGAACGAGTGGCTGATATGTGCACCTATATGTCCCTCACAAAAGAGATCGTGGTAGCTGGAGGGTTAGCCAAATCTCAAGCGATTGTTAAACACCTTCAGAGTTTAATAAGACAAGATGTGAGCGTATTGACTCACCCGGAATATGTGGGTGCAATAGGTGCGGTGATTGGTTATGGGGGTGTAAAATGAGCGAGTACGCTTCAATCAACGAACAGCTAGATTGGAAAAAGGCTGAGGTGATAGCAGCTGGAGTAGACAGTGGAGCAGTGAGCTCCAAGGCTGTGATACTGCTGGATGGACAACCCTATGCATTCTCTCAGATTAGAACCCGAATGCCCAAAGAATCTGCTTTCAGCGCGATAAACGGGGCTTTAGCTAAAACCGATTTAGAGTTAAAAAACATCCATTACCTCGTGGCGACCGGTCGCGGGAGGACCCAGGTTCCTTTTGCACGTGAAACCATATCTGAAATTGCGTGCGGCGCCGCAGGGGCGGTACGCATTTGGGGCCCATCAGTGCGCACGGTGCTGGATGCTGGAGGTGAAAGTTGCAAGGTCATTCACTGCACCGAAAAAGGCAGAGCAACCGCTTTCCTTTGGAACGACAAATGTGCTGCGGGAATTGGACGCTATATGGAAACATTTGCTGATCTGGTTCAGAAAGAAGTCCATGAGATTGGAAACATCGCCCTTCAATCTGAGCAGTTTCCAAAGTTAAGTGACTTTTGCGCGGTGTATGCTCAATCCGAAGCTCTGGATTCAATTCGAAGCGAAGTACCGCTGGAACAAGTAATAGCAGCTTACCACTATGCTATGGCTAAGCGAATCAGCACACTAGTGGCAAGATCAGGCTTGAAAAAGGATTTCGTAATCATCGGAGGACTGGCCAAGAATCCAGGAATAATAGATTGGTTGGAAAGTATCCTGAATGTAAGCAGGTTGGCTACTAAACCAGAATGGGATCCTACATTAACGGTAGCGCTAGGCGCAGCTCTGTTTGCGGATACTTTCTATAGGCGGACTTAATGAAAGAATAGTGCTCTAAGGCATGTCTGAACGGATCGTACCGAACCATATCCT
>Ga0209427_10009325_pt1 | contig 10962 bp, 6 predicted proteins | sample DeeMarSWOR136_30_FD_187465 | JGI IMG/M metagenome (GOLD analysis project Ga0209427, IMG submission 187465) | Marine sediment microbial communities from White Oak River estuary, North Carolina - WOR-1-36_30 (SPAdes) (version 2) | ecosystem: Environmental > Aquatic > Marine > Intertidal zone >... | reverse complement strand
TATCCAGTAGTCCAGCTCCTGCCCCGAGGAGTTCCTGAACCTGATATCGTTGCCGCTCGCAGGGTATTTCAGCTTGCTGTAGTCGAAGGTCTTGGGCGTCAGGGTGATGGGAACCTGGTAATTGGTCAGGGCGTTGCCCGAGTTCTCGCTGATGACGAAGCGCAGCGGGTCGATATTGGTCGTTTCCCTGTGGATAAGGAATGAGACCTCGCTGTCCGCCACCCCCTCCCAGTTCTCATCTTCCTCGTTCCAGCTCAGCTCCCAGTCGGACTCCCAGGTCGCTTCCTCCTCGAGTTCGTCATCCCACCAGGCAGCGTCCCAGTCGTTCACCCAGCCCGACCAGTAAAGACGTGCCTCCGTTATCCAGGCGTCGGCGGGAAGCTCGCCCTCCTCGGGGTCGGGGGACTTGGTGATGGGGAAGCTGCTGTAGACGAGGGGGGTCTCCCTGTACTCGGTGGTGTTGGGATTAGCGCTGGGGTCGTCTATTACGATACTGTTACCGAAAGCCGCATAGTCGCCGTAGATTGTAATCCACTCCCGTTGCACCTCGCCCTGTCCTACATAGGCGTCGACCTTGGTATTGCTTCCCCATTGCTCGTGGCTGGCTTCGGATACGATATGATATATCTCGTAGCCGTCATCCCACGATATGAAGCAGTTGGCGGGGTCATCGTCTACCGGGTCCTCGTTGGGCCAGGCTCTCATCCAGGTGAACACACCCTTGTCCAGGTCGGCACCGGTGACGGCGAATGACAGGCTGCTGACCTCTTCGGTATCCTCCTGGTAGATGTTGATTCGCTGCTGGGGCCCTTCTCTCTGGAAGTCCCATATCAGGGCGGTACCGCCGGCGTGCTCCGTGAAAACGGGCTCGAAGGGCTCGCAGCCGGGCATATCCCAGACGGCCCTGATAACGCCGTTCTCGACATACTGCACGCCGGGGGGCAGCCAGATGCCGAGGCGCTCCAGCCAGGTATCACCGAGCACGTTGCCCGGGTGTCCTATCTCCAGCCGGTATGCGTCGAACCGCTCGCCGATCCACACGTCATCGATGTAGAACCAGTCATGGTCGTCGCCGACAACCGCCAGGTTATCGATAAATAACCAGTCATTGTTGGAGTTGGCTGTTCCGCCCCTGAACCGGATTCTCAGCTCGCCGTCGTCGGACAGGTACGGCATCATATTCTTATCGTAGAATTGGTACGGGTTGTCACCCGACCAGGTAACGACGTTAAACCATTGTTCAGACTGGAAACTGTAGGCGTCACAGTAGCCGGTAGCGCCGACGCCGGGGAAGATAGTCTTGGCATAGAACTGCAGCCGTACGTTATCGTAGCCGTAGAGCTCGACATCGCGGGTTGCGTTGCCCTGGGCTTGTATCCAGAGGTGGCAGGGCGGGCTCATCGGGTCCTGGGCTGCCGTGGTCTGGGCGGTTGAGGTGTGGGTCCAGTTACCCGACCACCCGTAGCCGCCATCCGCCCAGTCAACGACGCACAAGCCGCCTTCAGAGAAGGTGTCCCAGGCCACCGTTTCCCCGATTATGGCTGAGAACTGGGAAGCGAAGGCGACCCAGAAGGAGCTCTCGTTGCCGTAGCCGGGAATGGGTTCGACGATATGCTGATAGCGACTCGTGCAGTTGGAGGCGTCCCAGGTCATCAGGGTGTGCCAGTCGCCTGCGCCGGGGTACTCCTCGGTGCTTACCATGCAGTAGACGTAGTCGCCCACCTCCAATGCATCCGCCTTCGAGTAGAATTCGAGCCTGGGCTCATCGAACCTGCTGAGGTCGGTCCTACGCTCTGCTGACGCCATGCCGTCCTTGAACTGCAGGTAGTAATCGCCGTTCTTGGCCTTAGCCGGGTCCTCCTCTATGGTCACATCGGGTTCGTAAGATAAATCCCAGTTGGTTTCCCAGCCATGACAGCCAGGGTTACATGGTTCCGTGGGGCAGCATGATATATCCCCGCTCTCGAAGTCATCCTCGGCACCGACCAGGTTGAGACGGGTGATCATACCCACCGTTTCCAGCATCTGTGAGTAGTCGGTACCGTTCGCTTCCTCCGTGGCGGGAATGGGCGGCGATATCACTACCCCTCCGGGAAGGTCCTCAGGATTGAAACCGCCGGGGAGCCATAGCTGTGTCAGGGAAACGTCTAAATCTCTATCGTTCCATTGAGACCTTCGTGCTGCATCAAACTCGGTAGTGTCGGCGTTATGGCTTTCCCCGAACTCGAGGCCGCTGATGAGGCCTTCCTCGCCGGGGATAAGCTCGGTCTCGTGCTGAAGCTGATACATGGCGTCTTCGATACCGGCGTCGGCCGCGTTGAGCTCCAGCATTCGCTCCTCGCGTATCTGTATCTGCCGGTGGCTGGCGAATGTATAGTCGAGAAGAGGGCCGATAACGATGACGGCCAGACCCATGATTATGGTCATGTAGACCATGACCTGGCCCAGCAGCTTCTTTCGCAACCTATACTTCCTCATCATCTTCCTCCTCACACCGCCTCCCTCCCAGGGCATCACGCTGTGTCGCTAGTTGGCGAATGCCCTGGGGCTGATTTTGTATGTATTACTTGCCTCATTGAGGTCCACCTTGGTGGTTACCTCTAACGTCAGCAGGTCTTTATCCGACGGGTCATCCCAGTAGCACCTGGTGGTCTCGGGACACAGATACTCGGCAACAATCACCATGCCGTGGTCCTCCCAGTTCTTGTTGTGCGGTTTGAGCCAGTGCGTTCTTTCGAGCCGCCACAGGCGGCGGTCCAGATCATCGGTCATGTTCCCCATCGTATAGGTGACGTGGTTGATATCACCGTCCCACTCTGTCCACTGAATGGCGAGGGGGAAACCTGTTTCCGTCACGTTGCCCATGCCGACCCCTTTGGGGTCACGCGGGTCTGTCAGATTGCCGATAGCCTGTGCCTGAATAGCGTCCTCTGAGACCCAGAAGCCAGCGTATTGCAGGTTGAGAATGGCCAGGGTATCGTTCCGGGCATTGACGCTCACGGTAACCAAATGACCCATCAGCATAAGGCTGCCCACGACGATGAGCGCACTGATAATAATCGCTATCATCGTCTCCGCCAGCGTGAAACCGGGCTGGCTCCCTCTCATTCGCCTTACGGGCATACGGATGCTCATTGTCCCCCTCAGCGGCTGACCTTATAGTTCTTGGTGGAAAGTACGACATTGCCGACGTGATAGATGGTGACGGTGACTTCCTGAATGCCGTTGTCCCTCCCCGCTGTTTCGAAGGGTTCGTGTAGCATGATATATCTCTGCTCCTCATCGCTCCATTCAGGATGGATATTGACAGGTATGGCAGTTACTTCTATCTCATAGCTTTCATCGGGGACGGGCACGGTAGGATATTCGGGGGATGGATTGGTATCGTTCGCCTGGATGTAATCGGAGCTCTTGATATACTCAATCTGGCAGCGTGCCAGGCTCTCGGCTATTCGGGACTCGTTGTGCTTGAACTCGGCATCCATGAGAAGCATGAGCACGGGGGGGATTGAAGCGAGTATCATCGAAAGGACGACGACAGCCGCTAAAACCTCAATAAGGGTCGCGCCCTTGGGGTTGCTATGAAGGGCTTTGCGGAACAGTTTCGAAAGAAATTTCCCTCGTCCCATGAGTCATCACCTCGACCTTGTCTTCTCCCTAAGACGGCAGCACATCCACCATTCCATAGATGGAGCTGAATATGGCTATAGCGATAAAGGCGATGACGCCGCCCACGAGGATGGTGAGTGCTGGCGTCATCATACCGGTCAGCTGGGTAATGGCTGCCTCCGCCTCTTCTTCATAGAAACCGGAAACTTTGGTCAACTGTTCCTCCAGGGCTCCTGATTCCTCACCTATGGCTACCATCTCCGACATCAGCATGGGAAAAAGCGGGTCCGCAGACACTGCCTCGGAAAACAGCGTGCCGTCAGCTACCTTTGAACGAGCGATATTTATCGACTCGCGTATGGCTGAATTCTCGGTTGTCTCTGAGGCCAGCTTTAAGGAATCGATCAGTGATACGCCGGCTCCTACCATCATGCTTATGTTGCGGCAGAAGCGGGCAATGCCACCCTTGAGTATTACCTGCCCGACTATGGGTATCTTTATCATAAGCTTGTCCTTGTTTCGCACCCCTGCCTCCGTCCTGGTATAGAGATAGATACCAGCACCTGCTGCGGCGAGAATCACAATCATGTACAGGATGTTGGACTTGAAGAAATCGCTGATGCTTATAAGTATTCTGGTCATCGCCGGCAAATCCTCTCCGAACTCGGAAAACAGCTCGGTCAGCGCCGGAACGACAACGACCATCATGAGGACTATGGCGCCGGCTGCGAGCACGAGGACGACCGACGGGTAGGCCAGACTCTTCTTTATCTTGGACTTCAGTGCTTCGTCCCTCTCCATGTGAGTGGCTGTCTCCTTCAACACCCCGGACAGGTTACCTACCTCCTCGCCGGTTCTCAGCAGGTAGACATAGAAGTCGGGGAAGGCAGCGGTATGTTTGGCACAGGCTTCGGAAAAACGGCTTCCCCTTTCAAGGTCGGCTATCACTTCCTTGAGAATAGCCCTGAACGCTCGTTTGCCAAAGCGTGTTTGTATTGTCAGGGCTCGCAGGATAGGTATACCGGCGTCAAGAAGGCTGGCTACGTTTCTGCTGAACTGGATGACGTCCTTCCGCTGGACCCCGAATAGTGACGGCAATGCTTCGTGCAGCGCGGGCAGCTTGAGGATCTTCCGCAGATTGATGATGGTGAGACCGGAATCCCACAGTATCTCCTCGGCGCTGATCTGGGATTCGGCTTCCAGAACACCGGTAACCTCAGTCCCATCGGCTGTTGTAGCAGTGTATTTAAACTGCATACCCATACCTCCCCTAAAGCTTTAACTTATAATATGACATAACATGTTATATATGTCTATAGTACTTTAATCTTAATCTGGCGTTAACAATATAGTCAAGAGTAACAGGTTCACCACGAGTTGCTTTATTCATGCTATTGCGAGCGCAGCGAAGCAATCGCCCGGGCCCCTCTCCACGCCGTGAGATTGCTGCGTCGTCCGCCTGCGGCGTCCTCCTCGCAATGGCGTTGCTCTTGGTGTGTCATATACTGAGTCGGCTGTGAAAAGGGGGAATCTGTAAACAACAGGGTAGCTACACTATCGTGAAGACATGCCGCATGACTTCACTGGGGGTGGTTATCCCGTCCTTGACCTTTAACATGCCGTCCCTGGGCATGGGGACCATACCCTCTTGAACCGCCTGTTCCTTGAGCTCGCCCGCGGTCGAGCCCTTCATCACCATTTTTCTGAGGTCATCGCTGACGGTGATCAGTTCGTACACCCCAACTCGACCCATGAAACCGCTGCGGGAGCAGAAGTTGCATCCTCGGCCCACCGAGAAATGTGTTCTTGATTCGTCCATCTGGGACTCGTAAGCTTTGGCTTCAGCCGGTGAAGCCTCAACCACTTCCCGGCAATAGGGGCAGACCCGCCTCACCAGGCGCTGGGACAGGCTGCCGATAACTGCCGATGTGACGAGGAATGGCTCCACACCCATGTCAATGAGGCGGATGAGAGCGCTGACGGCGTCGTTGGCGTGGATTGAGCTCAATACCAGGTGTCCTGTGATGGCTGCCTGGACAGCGGTAGTAGCAGTCTCCTGGTCCCTGATCTCACCGACGAGGATAATGTCGGGGTCAAGTCGCATGATGGCGCGCAGCCCGACGGCGAAGGTGATGTTGGCTGCCCGGTTGACCTGGATCTGGTTGATGCCTCTAAAGCTGTACTCAATCGGGTCCTCGATGGTCATTATGTTATGCTCCTTGGCATTGAGTCCCTGCAAAGCGGCGTACAGGGTGGTGGTTTTACCTGAACCGGTGGGACCGTTAACCAGGATCATCCCGAACGGTGACCCCAGTTGTCTCTCGAACGGCTGACGAACTGCGAGGGACATTCCCAGGTCTTCCAGCCTGATAAGCAACATGGACTTGTCCAGCACCCTGAGTACCGCCATCTCGCCGTGACCGCTTTCAACAGTGGCGACACGGAAATCCACTTTTTTACCGGCAATGACGCTACCAAACTGGCCGTCCTGGGGTCGGCGGCGCTCGGCAATATTCAGGTTGGACATTACCTTGATCCTGGTCATGATGGCGCTGTGGACTCCCAGGGGCAGGCGGACCGCCTCGTGCAGAACGCCGTCTATCCTGTTTCGCACCAGGAGGCAGTCCTCTTGCGGCTCGATGTGGATGTCCGATGCGCGGTCCCGTACTGCCTGGGCAAGCATCATGTCCACCGCCTGCACAACGGGGGCCTGCTTGACGGCGTCGAGGTCCGCGACCTCCGTTACATCTGCTTCTATGCCTGCGATACCGGCTATCTGGCTGATCTGCTCCTCGATCTGCATCCTCAGGCTGTAGTTATTGTCTATAGCCTCTGAGAGACGCATGCCGATAGGCAGGACGGCATGAATCTTCTTCCGGGTCATGGTGGCGATGCTATTGAGCTTGCGGGTATCTTTCGGGTCCTCTGTGGCTAACGTGAGGGTATCGCCATCTACTGAGATCGGCAGGATATTGCGCTCCCTGGCCACCTTCTCGGGTATCAGGGCTGCGGCTTCGGGCTGTATCTCAACACGTGCCAGGTTTATGACCGGTATCCCCAGCTGCAGGCTGAGGATGGATGCCAGCATGTCGGGGTCTACCAGCCCCTGCTCCAGAAGCGTATCACTCAGCTTCTTATTGGAGGTAGCAGCGAGTTTCTCGGCCGACCTGAGTTCTTGCTCGGTAATGAAGTCGCCTTCGACCAGGGCTGCGCCCAACTCGATGTCTGCTTTCGCTAAGCCTTTTTCATCTGCCATCGTTGCCGTTCCTCAACAGCGGTAATGAAGTCTCGAATGTGGCTCTGCTTCACCCAAGCTTTATATTATAACAGCTAAGTCTACTCAATACAAAACGGACATACCATACCTGCTGTATATACTATAATTTAACGTACTTTACCTGTGAGAGGCAATAGTCCTTTCGGTATATACCACGGGGATTTCAATAGGAAAATAGTTGGATAGACGAGTGCTCGTACGTAGTACCGGAGGTGTGTAAACGGCCAAAATGGATATGATTTCGGAGGCGATGGCGAGTTGTCTTAGAGCGCGATTAACAAGAGAGCGAGGCAGTTAGCCTCGCTCTATAGGATTGCGTATCTAACGCCTAGCTATTCCTGAGCTTTTTCGCGCCTCTGCTCTGCTTTAATCCTGGCTCTCCGTAGGGGAATAAAGGCCTCGATAATCCTGCTGTCGAACTGCGTGTCGGAGCAGCGCTTCAGCTCCTCTATGGCCTCTTCCTCGGATAATTTACCCTCGCGGTAGGGACGGTATGATGTCATGGCATCGTAGGCATCGGCTACCGCCATAATTCGGGCTTCCAGGGGGATATGCTCACCTTTTAATCCCGATGGGTAGCCGCTGCCATCGTAGCGTTCGTGGTGATATTGGACCGCAGCCAGACACTCACTCAAGCCTTCGGCATGCTTCAGTATCGCCACTCCACATTCAGGGTGCGCCCGTATCTGTTCCCACTCCTCTTCATTCAAAGCGCCGGGCTTCATAAGCACTGTATCGGGTACCCCGATCTTGCCGATATCGTGCAGTAAAGCGGCTGCACGGATTTTCGCTATCCTGTCGTCGGAGAAGCCGAGCGCTTCGGCGATCTCGGTTGCGTACTTGCTGACGCCTTTGGAATGGCCGTAGGTATAAGTGTCCTTAGCATCAACGGTGGCTGCCAAGGCATATATTGTACTCAGTAACACTGGCTCTCCCCCTATCTTGGTCTTGGTCTTCAGCGACTGCTTCAAGGCTTTCTTTGCTGAAGAGGCAACTTCGGAGGCCATGCACACGCGGTTTCTCCCCGCTTGCTTGCTGTAGTAGAGTGCGGCATCTGCTGCCTGGAGGAACTCTTCACGCATAATCCCGTCACCGGGCCATGAGGCTACGCCGATGCTACCGGTAAGGGAAAGCCCTTTTGAGTCCATCTCGCTTTCTATCCGTTTGCGTATTCTCCTGGCTACCTTGTAGGCGCCATCAATGGGCGTCTGCGGCAGAATGAGGGAAAACTCGTCTCCACCGTAACGGAATGCCATATCTATACTTCTTACGGAGCCTCTTAAATATTCTCCGATTTCCTTGAGGATTTCATCACCTGACGAATGTCCGTAGACCTCGTTGTATCTCTTGAAAAGGTCCAGGTTCAGAATCAGCAGGGAGAATACGTCACCGAAGCGGGAGCATCTGGCGATCTCCTCGTTCAGGCGCTCATGGAAATAGCGGTGATTGAATAATCCTGTCAACTCGTCTATGTGTGCCTTCTCTTTAGCTTCGGAATAAAGCTGAGCATTTTCGATGACAATTGCTGCTTCGCTGACCAGCGTCATCAGCAGGTCTATGTCGTCGCTGGAATATAAATCGCCCGATTCCTTCGCATTCAGCGCCAGGATTCCGACCAACTTGCCCTTACTCTGGATAGGTAACAGTAACTCTATTCCCGTTTTTTCTATCAGGCTCCTTTCCATCGGCCTCAACTTTTTAAATTCCGGTGCTGTATCAAGGAGTTCGCTCTTAAGGGGCTCATCGTTTGTGGCAAGCCAGGTTACAATCGGACTGGTATTGCTCAACCTTATAGGTACTGTTGGCTCCGAATTATTCAGACGTTCGGCGTACTCTAAAGTAAAGGCATCGTCGCCGGGCAGGAGGAGGCTGGCCTGGGTGGCTTTCACTGCCATGACTATAGGCTTCAGCATCGCTTCCGCCAGTTCTTCCAGGTCGAGCACATTGCTCATTCTTCGAGCGAAATTAAGGACCATCTGCCGGTAATCATAGCTCTCGCCGTAAAGGAAGCTGTCTCCATACTGCTGCAGTAGATTCCTCAGGGGGTTGAAAAGCCACGCCATGGCAGACGCCAAGGCGAGAATAGCGACGATGATGGCTGCGGTAGTCCAGGTTTGAACAAGCTTGTACAATCCCCAGAGCGCCAGCAGATAGGCGGCGGTAACAAACACGCTGATAGCTGAGTGCAACAGGTTCTTCGTTGCAGCCCGCTTGATAGCGGTGGACCTGAATTCATTGGGCATCCGCACTGTGGAACCAGACTCCCTTCTTGCCTCTCACTGTATCTATTTAAATGGTTTATGCCGCTGTAGTACTTTGTGGCGATTTGGTTATTACTATTCTAGGAATTCGGTATAGGGAGGGTCAATCCCACTTTAGTAATAGTGGTACTAGTACTTTTGGGTATCGGTGCCCAGTATGCAGCATTACATAAATGTTATGCTCTTCCTGGGATTAGACTCACTAACTGTTGCTGTATTGACGTATGGAAATGTCCATGGAAGTGGTAAAAATTGACTGAACTATACTAATGTTAACCGAAATGTCGTTTTGGGGCTGTAAGCTCGCGGGTTATGAGCGACGAAAAGACTTTTTAAAAAGCGGTGGTCGGAGATATGGGGTCATGAAGCGCTTCAGCAATGCCAACTGGGCGGTCATAGGGGACAGTGGAGATACGGGCATATTTCGTGCGAGGCTCGGTTCTTTTCAGTTAGAGATATCTTTTCTGCGGGGATTTGAAGAAGAGGATTATGAGAAGAATCAGGCATCCAGTGATTATATACTTTGTAGCGGTGTATGTGGAATGCCATACCGCGTTTGCTTTGTCAAGTATCTGATAATCCGTTACATAGATTATTTCGCAGTCGCTATCTTGACGGGTAGTGCTTGTGGTTCGATAAAAGCCTTCCTCGGTGGAGTAATTGACGAGATACCCCTTTAAATATATTTGATCTCCTGTCGATGTTGCTTTTATTTCGTTATAAGTATGATCATCTGCATAGAGAAGATGGTTGTTCGATAGGGAATATACGTCGAAAAGCCCAGGCCTGTATTGAACGTAGCAGGTATAAGGTCCGCTGCTGTACTCCGCTGTTTTATATACCTCGGTCCTGACGTTGATTCCCCAGATAACACAGATATCCTTGATGTTGATGGCATCCCCCCAGTTTTTATGATAGTAGTCGAACCAGCTCTGGGAATCGTGGCAGGAAACCACCAGTCCGTAGAGTTCGTAGTCATAGAGAGGTGTAATGGTATAAAAAGTGCCGCCCCGCTCTACCTGGAAAGGAGCTCTATCTGTCGCTGTCTGAATAGGTTCCTGGTGCAGCTCTTTATGTATGTGTTCCCGAGCGGGCAGATTATCGTGCTGAAAATAAGCGACGATGAAAAGAATGATGCTGATTACCAGCACGATTCTTAGAATTATTTTAATTGTTCTTATTTTGGCGGTGGAATCCTCAGTCGACGGTTGGTAGATTGTTGTAAACATCTTTTGCCTGCGCAGCCGTTTTTATGCCTGTTGCCTGATTCTTCCCGGCGAGCTCTTTATTGCCCGGGGTATTCCCCTGCTATTCATGATACCATCGTGGGTCAATGGAACTCCGCAGGTAAAAATGATGGAGGTCTGAGCATCACATCAATTGCTGGTATGTGATACAATAGCATCCTGACGTATAATCGTACTAAACTGACAGAGAAGAGAATAGATACAGGTGAGAGCGAGAATGCAGCAGACGGCGGGCCGTATTTCGGCATGGTTTTCCAGTACATTATCCGGGCTGAGAGACACCGTGCGGAAATATACAGGATCTCCGGGAGGGATAGCAAAGTCTCGTGGTCAGGGGGCACAGGGTGTTACGCGTGCCCGGCCGGGGCGGGTTGTACACAAGCGGGCTTTCGCAGGCAGAAGTCAGGAGGCTGTTGAGCTCTGGGGGAGGAGGTTTACCATCGTTGACAGGGGACTTGATCCTGACGAGGTATATGCTGCTATCAGCGATCTGAATGAAATGCTGGATGAGGCTGAGATGTCATATCAGGCGGGAGTTGAGGGGAGTGAGGGTGGCTCGGATATGAAG
>Ga0209427_10009323_pt1 | contig 10963 bp, 7 predicted proteins | sample DeeMarSWOR136_30_FD_187465 | JGI IMG/M metagenome (GOLD analysis project Ga0209427, IMG submission 187465) | Marine sediment microbial communities from White Oak River estuary, North Carolina - WOR-1-36_30 (SPAdes) (version 2) | ecosystem: Environmental > Aquatic > Marine > Intertidal zone >... | reverse complement strand
TTGTTCTTATGGTTATTTGTAATTGTCCGTTTTTAGTTGGAGTATTCTTTTTTTGGAGTAGAAACGCAGTTCCGGGAGCGATGGATAATTTAGCGGGCACTTCCGTTTGTCTATGCATCGCAAAGATTTTAAAGGAATGGAAAGATACAAATTACGAGGATTTTCCAACAAATACAGAAGTTATTATTTTACATTGTGGGAGTGAAGAAGTTGGATTAAGAGGATCTCGAGCGTTTGCAGAGAGGCATGCAGATGAATATAATAAAATTACTACGACCTGCGTTAATATGGATGGGATTTCCAGCCCAGATTCGATAAAATTCTTCACGAGGGAGAAAACGACGAGAACAGTATTAGATAAGGAAATTTGTGAAGATCTTGATAAAATAGCGAATGAGCTTGGAATTTATCATTATTTGACCGAAGCACCTGGAATTGGAGGCGGAAGCGATGGAGCGGGATTAGTAATGGGCGGATTACGAGCTGCCACAATTCAAGGAGGCAAGCTTGAATATTTTATGGATTTTTATCACACAGCTCGAGACAATCTAGAAATAATCAATAAAGATAGACGACCCTGCGACGATCTCGGAACTGATTGGAGAGATATGAATATTCGATGTGCTATGGAGAATGTTTTGAAAATTTGTTTAGGATATTTAAAACTGATTGATGGGAGATGAAATAATTTGTCTTATACCATAGATTCTGATGAAAATTCTGATTACATGTATAATATTATCGCGGGTATTATCAATGAAATCGGACCTCGACCACCATGCAGTGAAAACGAAAGGAAAGCTTCCAAATGGATTCAAAAAGAATTGGAGAAATTTTGTGAAAATGTAGTAATAGAAGATTTTTTTTGCCGCCCAGGTGCTTTTCTGGGCTTTCTGAAGGTAGTTGTTTTATTAACAATTATTTCCACCATTATCTTCCTATTTTCTAGTTATAATTCGATATTTAAAATGTTTTTTTCAGCAATACCTTTGGGAATAATGGTGTTTATATTCTACATAATCTATAAATCATTTTTACATTACGAGGAATTTTTAACTCCATTATTTAAGAAAAAAAGGTCTCAAAATGTAGTGGGTACGATTAAACCCAGCGGAGTCGTTAAAAAAAGGATTATTTTCTTAGGGCATATCGATAGTACATTATTTAATGTAATGCATTATACAAAACATGGATATGGTTATTATATAGTTAAAGGGATTGCGTCCCTTCTATTTTTTTTGTTAATTTTTTCATTTCAATTAATCAATGGAATAATCCAGCATAACTTAGAAGTATTCTTGATTGTTATGAATAGTCTTGTTATTATACTTCCAGTTTTTCTCGCTATATTTTTTTTAGTAATAGCTAGAACAGAAAAAATTTTTTTTGGAGTCTTTAAGACTATGACTATTTCATCAGCTCTGATTATTTTAGCAGATGTTTTTTACTCGTTTATTATTATTTCCATTGCTTTTCTCTTTAATCAACAATCAACACTGATTGATACTGCCCTCATTCTCCTTTTGATTAACATTCCTTCATGTATTTGCATGTACTTCTTCCAAAGTAAAAACGCAAGCCCAGGAGCTATAGATAATTTAACAGCTGTAGCAATTTGTAATTGTATTGCAAAAATATTACACGATTGGAAAATACAAGAAATTCCTCTATTTCCAAAAAATACTGAAATTAATATATTAATTTGTGGGAGTGAAGAAGCTGGATTAAAAGGTTCTCAAGCTTTTGCTGAAAGACACGCTGAAGAGTATAATAAGATTAATACTACTTGTATCAATTTCGAATCCATTAATAATTCAAGAAACCTGAACATTTATTCAAAGGAAACTACAACTGGAACCATTTTAGATGAAGAAATTAATAAAGATTTATTAAAGATTTCTGAGGATCTTAAAATAAAAAGTCAAATCACAGTAATGCCACCATATGGAGGTGGTACAGACGGAGCTGGACTAGTACGAGGTGGTTTAAGAGCTACAACTATTGAAGGATTCATCAGGGATGATTATTTATTTTCGTATCATTCAAAAAGAGATTGTTTGGATTTAATTAATAAAGAAAGGAGACCAGGCACCGACTATGGCACCAATTGGAAAAACAGAAATGTCCGTTGTGCCATGGAAAACGCCCTTAAAATCGCGATTGGATATATTAAGCTCGTAGATGGTAGATAGTTTTCATATTTCGAAAGATATACTTCATATTATTTGCTTCAATTGTAAAACAAAATCCTTTTTAAAATATTGCTTATTGAAAAAAGTATGGCGAAAGAGTATATTATTGATTCTGACGAGAATTCTGATTATATGTACAACATTGTTAAGTCGATTATAACAGAAGTAGGGCCACGACCAGCATGCTCTGAGAACGAGAAAAAAGCGTCAAACTGGTCCCAAAAAGAATTAGAAAAGTATTGCGATGATGTTGATTGGGAGGGATTTTATTGTTGTCCTTCAGATGGACCTGCAGGACCCGCTTGGGTAAGATTTGATACTGCATTACTTGCAATATCGTTATTGTTGTTTTTACTAACCAATTTAAATCTAATTACTAAAATAATATTTTCAATAATCCCAATGTGTCTGATGATTCTCTGCATTTTAATTTTCTACAAATCATTTCTACGATATGAAGAAACTATGGCTCCGATTTGTAAATTGAAACCGTCCCAAAATGTAATTGGCACAATAAAGCCCGATGGTGAAATAAAAAAGCGAGTTATTTTTTCGGGGCATATTGATAGTACGATATGGAGACCGGTAGAATATATGGGACATGCCTACATGCTAATCCTCCTTAATGGAATGTTCTCTCAATTCCCTCTATTAATCGTTTTTTCCCTTCAATTAATATATGCTTTAATAGGATTTGAACTTATTATTATAACATTCATTATCAATATTATAATTTTCATTGTACCGGGTTTCTTTTGTGCTCTCTATCTTACTGGTAGTAGAAAAAATTGGTTTTCCGGATATCTTGAAAAGATGCCAATAAAATCAGTATTATGGGTTTTACTTTTTTCAAGCGTTCCATATCTAATCGACATAATCTTACTATTGCACGGATTTGAGTTAATTTTAACGAATTCTGCGATAATTATTGTCTTAACTAATTTGCACTTTTATTTTGGTGCCTTTTTCATGATTAATAGAAAAGGTGGACCTGGGGCAACGGACAATTTAACATCCGTTGCAATTTGTCATGGTATAACAAAAGTTTTACACGATTGGAAGAAACTGGGTCATCCCGATTTTCCAAAAAACACAGAAGTAAAAATTTTAATTTGTGGATGCGAAGAATGTGGATTACGAGGAAGCACTGAATTTGCTCGAAGACACAGTAGAACATACAATAAAATCTATACCAAGTGTATAAATTTTGAAGGTATAGAAAATTCTGAATATCTCAAGTTTTATACGAGAGAGGATCAAACAGGCTCAGACATGGATCCGGAAATCGTAAGCGATTTAGTCCAAATTGCAGAAGAATTAAACATAGGATATCGACTGTTATCTATGCCAGCAATGTCAGGAGCCACTGATGCAGCAGGACTAGTCCGAGGAGGATTGAAAACAGCGTGTATTGAAGGAATGCACAACCAGGATATTTTAAACTATTATCACACGAGTAGAGACAATTTAGATATGCTTAACGAAGAGCGCCGACCTTGTAACGACCACGGAACAAACTGGAAGAATAGAAATATTCGATGTGCAATGGAAAATGTGCTAAAGATATGTATTGAATATGTAAAACTCGTTGATAAAAAGGAATTATAAAAATAAAAAGTCTTCTACAGTCAAGAAAAATATTATATTAGCTTTTATAAGAATAGGAGTTGAATTTTAAATATGACTAAGGAATATGTTATTGATTCTGACGAGAATTCAGATTATATGTACAATGTTGTTAAATCGATCATTACAGAAATTGGACCTAGACCAGCATGCTCTGAGAACGAAAAAGCAGCTTCTATTTGGTCACAAAAAGAATTGGAAAAACATTGTGATAGCGTAGATTGGGAAGGTTTTTATTGTTATCCATCAGCGGGACCTGCAGGACCCGCATGGGTGAGAGTAGCTTTTACTTTAATAGTATCATCCGCATTATTGTTTTTATTAACCAATATTAATCAAATTTCGAAAATAGTTTTTTCAATTATCTCTACTGGCCTTATATCTTTCGCCATATTTACTTTTTATAAATCCTTTTTGCGCTATGAAGAGTTCATGGCCCCCATTTCTAAATTAAAAGCTTCACAGAATGTAGTTGGAACGATAAAACCAACAGAGGAAATAACAAAACGCGTGATATTTTCGGGACATATTGATAGCACTATTTGGAGGCAAATACAATATACAAAATATGCTTATAGTTTATTTCTTATTAATGGAATATTTTCTCTATTACCTCTATTTGTCATCTATATATTGCAATTGATTTATGCAATAATTGGACTAGAATTAACTGTTCTAACCTTTAGCATTAATATTTTTATTTTTAATTTTCCTGGAATCGTCGCGATAATGATTTTGACTGCTTCTAGAACAGGATTATTTGCGGGATATTTAGAAAAAATACCTTTGTCATCTGTTTTTATGGTCATTTTCTTAACGAGTATTCCATATATAATTGTATTATTTTTTTGTATAATCGGTTTTGAATTAATTCTACCTAATTCCGCTATTATTTATGTTTTAATGAATATGATTTTCTACATTGGAGATGTTTTCATGGTTAATAAAAAAGGTGGACCAGGGGCAACAGATAATTTAACACCAGTTGCAATTTGCCACGGCATTGCAAAAGTCTTGCACGATTGGAAAGAGCAACAATATCAAGATTTTCCAAAAAATACTGAAATAAAAATCTTGATTTGCGGGTGTGAAGAATGTGGATTGCGAGGAAGTATGGTATTTGCGCAAAGACACAGCAGACAATATAACAAGATTTATACTAAATGCGTGAACTTTGAAAGTATTGTAAACTCTGAATATCTTAAATTTTACACTAGAGAAAATACAACTGGGACAGAAATGGACATAGAAATTGTGAATGATTTAAAAGAGATAGCAGATAAATTGAATATCTCTTACAAAATCTTAGCTCAACCAGCTCTAGCAGGTGCAACTGATGCAGCTGGATTAGTAAAAGGTGGGTTACAAGCAACTTGTATCGAAGGATTTCACAATCATGATATGTTAAGCTATTATCATACTAGCAGGGATAATTTAGATATGCTCAACAAAGAGCGACGACCATGCAACGATCATGGAACTAATTGGAAAAATAGAAATATTCGTTGTGCGATGGAAAATGTTCTTAAGATCTGTATAGAATACATAAAATTTGTCGACAAAAAGGAGATCTAATGTCGAGGAACCTCTTACAGTTAACTAAATTTTTATAGTATCTTTTAAAAGAATAGGAGCTAAAATTTAAATATGTCTAAGAAATATATAATTGACTCGGACGAAAACTCCGACTATATGTATAATGTAATTAAGAGTATTATCGAGGAAGCAGGTCCAAGACCGCCATGCTCTGAAGGAGAAAGAAAAGGCTCGGAATGGGCTCAAAAAGAATTAAGAAAGTTTTGTGATAAAGTTGAATGGGAAGATTTTTATTGTCGTCCGCGTTCGTTTCTAGGTTTTATTAAATATATATTTCTTGTAGTCGCGACATCTGTTTTTATTTTTATATTTTCAGATTCAGATCCAATTACTAAAATCGTATTGTCGGTAATATCTCTTGGTCCCGGATTATTTGGTGTTCTAATCTTTTATAAATCGTTTTTATGTTATGAAGAATTTTTATGGCCACTCTTTAAAAAAAGAAAATCGCAAAATATTATTGGTACATTTAGTCCTACTAATGAAGTTAAGAAGAGAATTATTTTTTGTGGACATATTGATAGTACTATTTATAATCACTTCCAATACTTGCAACATGGATATTTATACGCACTTGTTATGGGAGTTTTTCCTATTTTTTTTTATCCAATATTATATTCTTTCCAATTGATTAATGGATTTATTGGACAGGAATTCGTTGTTTTTGGAATTATTTTTAATATATTAGTTATTGGCCTTCCTGGATTTTTGGCGATAATTATGTTAGTTATAGGACCCAAGACGGGGGCTGTATTAAACATTTTCGGCCAGATGAGCAAGCGTGGTTTCATCGCAATTTTGGGAATGGTTATTTATTCCTATATAATTGATTTTATGTATATCTTTTTAGTTACGAGATTTACTCTAGTTGATGCTGCAATTTTGGAACTATTAAATCTTTTACCATGTGTACCTGGACTTATTTTATTTCAAAGCAGAAAAGCATCCCCTGGGGCGCTTGATAATTTAACAGCTGTAGCAATTTGTCATTGTATTGCGAAAATATTGCACGATTGGAAGGTGCAAAAACATGCAGATTTCCCTAAAAATACTGAAATTAAAATATTAATTTGCGGATGCGAAGAAGCTGGATTAAAAGGATCTCAAGCGTTTGCTGAAAGACACGCTGAAGAATATAATAAAATAGAGACGCTAGGCGTGAATTTCGAAACGATTGCAAACTCAAAAGAAGTAAAAATTTATACAAGGGAAGATACAATAAGGCAGGAATTGGATAAAGAGATTGCTTACGATTTGGCGGCGTGTGCAGAAAAGTTAAATTTAAATTATAAAATTACGACTATGCCTTTTATAAGTGGAGCCATCGATAGTGCTGGATTAATGCGAGGTGGTATTAGAGCATCTTCATTAGAAGGTTTCCACTATGAAGATTATTGCTGGAATTATCATTCCACTAGGGATAATCTAGATATGGTTAATAAAAAAAGACGCCCAAACGAAGATTGTGGAACTCGTTGGAATAACAGAAATGTCCGCGGTGCTATGGAAAACGCTCTTAAAATTTCTTTGGAATACATCAAGCTTATTAATAATCGTTAATAAATCTAAAGCATTTAATCGTTAAAACAAAGGAATTCAACCATGAGCAAGGAATATATTATTGATTCGGACGAAAATTCCGATTACATGTATAATGTAATAAAAAATGTTATTAATGAAATAGGCCCAAGACCAGCAGGGAGCGAAAATGAGAAGAGAGCATCGGAATGGACAGAAAAGGAATTAGAGAAATTTTGTGATGCTGTTGAAATTGAAGATTTTTATTGCCATCCCCGTGCGTTTTTAGGATTTACCAGAGTATGTTTAGGAATACTTAGTATCACTATATTAATTTTCTTCTTGACTTCTATAAATCAATTATCCAAACTGATTTTTTCAGTCACGAGTTTGGGAATTACGATATTTGTGTTTTATATAATTTACAAGGCATTTTTATGTTACGAACCGATTTTAGCACCAATATTTAAGAAGAAACGCTCCCAAAATGTTGTGGGGACAATTAAACCAACTGATGAAATAAAAAATAGGATAATTTTCTCATCGCATATTGATAGCACAATCTATAATAAATTACAATATACTCAACATGGATATTTATTCTATATAATGAAAGGATTATTATCTATTATCATATGGCTAATTATTTTTATTTTCCAATTGATTAATGCGATTCTTGGACAGGATTTGATTGTATTTACTATAATTGCTAACATTTTAATTTATATATTTCCTGGTTCTTTATTATTTGTTGTTTTTATTTTAGGAAGAACAAAAAGCTTTATTGACGGGGTATTTATGACAATAACTAAATTAGCTTCATTGATCATCTTAATTGACATCGCATTTTCTTATTCGGTTATAATTTTTTTTCTATTTGGGGTGTTTAAATCAAATCTTACTGTTTCTTCTTTAATTTTTATTATTTATTTAATTCCAACATATATATTAGTGTCTTTTTTCCAAAATAAGAACGGATCCCCAGGTGCAACCGATAATTTAGCGGGAGTAGCTACTTGTTTGTGTATTGCAAAAGTTCTCTCCGAGTGGAAGGAAAAATATAGAATATTTTTTCCTAAAAATAGTGAAATAAAAATTCTAATTTGTGGTGCAGAAGAGGTGGGCTTGCGTGGATCTCGAGAATTTTCTGAGAAATATTCAAAAGAATATAATAAAATTAATACAACATGCGTGAATTTTGATAATATACAATATTCAGAATATCTACAGTTTTTTACAAGAGAAAAAACAACAAGAACTAATTTAGATAAAGAAATTGTTTCTGATTTAGAAAAAATAGCAAAAAATTTAAATAAAAACTATATAATTTCTCAGATGTCTACTTTAGGTGGTGGTTCTGACGGAGCTGGCTTAGTAATGGGGGGATTAAGAGCAACAACAATAGCGAGTCTCCATATTCCTGACTTTTTACATTTTTATCACTCAACAAGAGACAATTTAAGCATGGTAAATAGAGAGAGACGGCCGTGCAATGACCATGGAACAAGCTGGAAGAATAGAAATGTCCGCTGTGCTATGGAAAATGCACTGAAAATCTCCTTGGAATACATCAAACTCGTAGATGAAAAATAATTAAACTGATTTTTGTCATCATTTTCATTTATTATTGTTATTAGATTTTTTCAGATTAATCAAAAAGAAAACTGTCGTATCGTTTTCGTAAAAAACTCCGAAAATATTGATCGAATTGAGATATTTTAAAAAATCTTAATTTTAAAAACTTTTAAAGAATCTTATATTAAACTCCATAACAATTAATAATTTAATATTTAAATCTGTAAGCTAAATAGTAATCAAAAAAACACGATATTGGAGGTATAACAACAAAAGGTGTAGAAAATGGCTGATGCTCGCATTGGTGTTTTTGTATGTCGCTGAGGTATAAATATTGCGGGGGTTATCGATGTTTCGAAGATTATCGAGGAAATCAATAAAGAAGAAAATGTCTGGGCTTGGGAGTACTTAAATATCTGTACAGACACGGGAGCCGATTTTATTATCGATTACATCAAGGAACATGACCTTGAAAGAGTTGTTGTGGCTGCGTGTACTCCTAGAACGCACCAACCTGTGTTTCATAGCGTATTAGCAGATGCAGGATTGCCTCCACGCATGCTCGAATTCGTGAATATTCGAGAGCATTGCAGTTTTGTGCACATGGAGAAGCCAGAGGAAGCAACCGCGAAAGCTTTAGAATTAATAAAAGCTGGTATCGCGAGAGCGGATCTTTTAGAAGCAGTACCAACGAAGAGAGTCCCGGTTAAAAAAGCTTGCTTGGTAGTTGGAGGCGGAATTGCCGGCTTAACTGCAGCTATAGATTTGGCTGAAGAAGGCTTTCAAGTTTATCTTGTCGAGAAGAAAACGACAACTGGAGGGAGAATGGCTCAATTAGATCGAACATTCCCCACCGACGATTGTTCTATATGAATTCTCGGTCCTAAAATGTTGGAGGCAAATAGACATCCGAACATAACCATATACTCCTATTCGGAAGTGAAACAAATTCTTGGGTATATTGGAAACTTCGAAGTACAGGTCCAAAAAAATCCGCGATATGTCTATGACGATATATGTACGGGTTGTGGTCAATGTACGGATGTGTGCCCAATTTACATTACGAATTACTTCGACGAGGATTTTTCGGCTCGTAAATGCATAGACATTGCGTTTGCACAAGCAGTTCCTGCTGTGTACGACCTAGCAAAGGATTCGTGCGTAGAGTGTTACGCGTGTGTTGATTCATGCGATGTTCATTGCATTGATTTAAGTCAAGAACCTGAAATCGTTGATTTAGAAGTAGGAACGATAATAATTGCAACTGGTTGGGACCTTTATACAGGAGAAGAATATGGCTATGGAAAATTCGAGAATGTAGTGACTCAAATCGAACTTGAAAGAATTCTGGCTCCAAACGGTCCAACATTGGGGCATCTAAAGCGCCCATCTGACGGCAAGAGACCAAAAAATGTATTATTCATTAACTGCGTTGGATCGCGAAACGAAGAACATCCGTGGTGCAGTAATGTCTGTTGCTTGCTCTCTGTAAAAAATTCCAAACTCATAAAATCCGAGTATCCGGATACTAATATCATTGTTTCGTACATTGATATGAGGTGTCCCGGTAAGATGTACGAGGAATATTACAAACGCTCGAGAGAAGCTGGAATCATGTATATCAACATTATTATGTCAGAGAGTAAGCCTTTGATGAAAAGATTTCCCCAGTTTTTCCATTCGGGCATCTTTGAAGAAATTTTTGTCTTTCCTAGTCCAGAACTCTCCAGTATGAAGCCCTTGGCGAACCAATGAACTATTGGAATCAAACTCAATACTATCCCGATCAAAAGTTTCACTAGATCCGTGAAGGGTTTCTTTATAGCCTCGCCATAATTCACCATTTTTTTACCCCCTCCTTCATTTTCTTTTAATTTCTAGGCATTTATAAATTTTCAACCTTGCGAATCAAGAAGATTTATTATTTAACTGATCAAGTTTGTTTTGTTTCTTGAGGTTTTAATCTGCGACTACATACACTTTTTGTCGAGCATAGAATTCTCAGTACCCATTCCAACAATACAGCGAAAACCAAAAATTGAAGCATTTCAACCCATAGAGATGATAATGCATTTATGCGTTCAACCAAAAGGTCCCGTGAGAAAAAAGTAGGATCAACCAACGTTATCGCCAATAAGGCTAGCGGTAACAACTTTGCCAAGTCGTGAGACAAATCTTCTTTATAATAAGAAGCTATTCTTACTGCGGAAACGACGGTAATTGAAGTGAGAATTGCATACCTTACAGGGGCATCTTTAGCCATAATAAATAAGAATAAAGAAAGAACAGCAAACCAGAAAACTACATAGAACGGAAAAACTATGCCGTATTTAATTATGTAGAAGAATGCATCACGGAATTTTTTTAACCTCTTCCATTTAACTTCTGGAAGATCGTATTTTTCTAAGTTCAATTCGAAAATATCCCTTTTAGCGAGTTTTTTGTAGAAGTGATAA
>Ga0209427_10009321_pt1 | contig 10963 bp, 8 predicted proteins | sample DeeMarSWOR136_30_FD_187465 | JGI IMG/M metagenome (GOLD analysis project Ga0209427, IMG submission 187465) | Marine sediment microbial communities from White Oak River estuary, North Carolina - WOR-1-36_30 (SPAdes) (version 2) | ecosystem: Environmental > Aquatic > Marine > Intertidal zone >... | reverse complement strand
CTAATTTATCGGGATATAAAGATTCCTCGACTCCGCTTCGCTCCGCTCGGAATGACAGGTTTTACTAGTTTTCGTTCAGACACTAATTACCTTATTATCAGCAACCACTGACAATGCACCAAATAGCACTCTTTCGATTTAATAACTTTGTCTAAGCAAGTTAATTTGTTTTGCTTGACTTAAACCTTATTTTTGTTTATATTATTAAGTCTTTAATAAAATTGTGAGGGATTGGACATGTCAAATTTCATAAAAATTAACCGACTCTTATTTTTTATTTTTGCAGCAATCATTAGTTCTGCCATTTGTTTTGCTCAACCATTGACTAACCAGAATAATTTTGATGTCTGCTATTATGAAATCAACATCTCGATCGATCCGCAAAACGAAACTATCGATGGTTCAGTAACGGTTAAAGCGACAAGTACCAGCGACAACCTTTCTCAATTGATACTCGATCTTTCTCATAAAATGTCAGTAACTTCAACAATTGGTAATTCTGCTGGATTCATTCATGATAATGATTTGCTGACTATTAACTTAGATCGAAGTTATAACAAAGATGAGCAAATATCGGTGACCATTTTTTACAATGGCAAGCCATCGTTAGACACCGGTTTTAATCCCATGACCTTTGATCGCAGCAGGGGTGTGGTTACAATTTCATCAGAAAGTTGTCCTTATTATGCCCGCTACTGGTGGCCCTGTAAAGATCGACCTGATGACAAACCCGACTCGATGGATGTAAAAATCACAGTTCCAGCAGACCTTACTGTTGCTTCAAATGGGGCGTTAATTGAGTTGAAAAATAACGAAGATGGAACCAAAACCCATCACTGGCAGATTCGAAATCCGATTGCTACATATTTGGTCTCGTTTACAATTTCAAATTATGATGTAATTGAGGATAAATACGTTAACAGCGATCTGGATACTCTATCGATTATGCTTTTTATTTATCCTGAACATTACAATATGGCACTTATTGATTTTAATAATGTCAATGAGATGCTCCGAATCCTCGAATTGTATTATGGGAAATATCCATATTACAATGAAAAATATGGAGTAGCCGAATATGTGGGTTACTGGGGAGGCATGGAATATCAGACCCTCGTTTCTGTGCAGCCTTATTGCATTACAGGTAATCATAAATATGACGATCTTTTTGTTCATGAAATGGCACATCAATGGTGGGGCGATTGTGTCACTCCGAAAAATTTTCATCATTCCTGGATTAGTGAAGGCTTTGCTGTATTTTCTGAAGCGCTCTATTTCGGTCACCTCGAAGGACAGGAGACATACCATAGCTATATGAATAATGAGAACAACGCACTGGACATCAAAGGCATCATGTATCGCCACGATATTAGTAATCCCAATACGGTTTATGCCTCTATTGTATATAATAAGGGTGCCTGGGTTCTCCACATGTTGCGGCATGTGGTTGGTGAAGAAAATTTCTGGACTGGCTTGCAGCAATATCGCTCCCAATTTGAATACGGGTCTGCAACCACCGAAGACCTGCAACATGCGTTCGAAAAAGTTGTCGGCGATTCATTGAGCTGGTTCTTTCACCAGTGGGTTTATGAACCAAACTACCCCCACTATGCCTGGGGCTGGCGTCAGCAGGAGCTCGGAGGCGGGCAATATAAATTGATTGCATTTATCGATCAGGTTCAAACGGATGCACCATTATTTAAAATGCCCCTTGATCTGACGATAACAACAGCAAGTTCAGAAACCACATTGGTGAAAATGTTTAGCGATAGCCTGGAGACATTCGAATATACGGTATCTGAGCCAATCATTAATTTTCAACTGGACAAAGATAATTGGGTACTTAAAAAGAAAACTGCTATCACCAGTCCGAGTATTGAATATGTAACTCATCAGCTAATTGATAGCTTAGAAAATAATAATGGATTAGCTGAACCAGGTGAAACTGTTGAATTATGGGTGACGCTTGGGAATAACGGGGTGTTAGCCCAAAACAGCAAGGCTGAGCTGGCATCGAATGATCCCGACATTCAAATTATTTCGTCTGAGATAAATTTTGGCGATATGGATCATGCTCAATCCTTACAAAACAGCTCACCGCCTTGTTCATTCTCGGTTGCGCCAGGTGCTATTGGTCATATAACAACTTTTCAGATTAACATTACTGCTAATAATGATTATGCCACAATAGACAGTTTCAACCTAGCAATCGGAATCCCTACTATATTACTTATTGACGACGACGCTGGTGCTGATTATGAGCAATACTTCCATCAGCCGATGTCCCTTGCTAAAATCTATTCAGATACCTGGGAAGTAAATTCTCAAGGTATCCCCTCGTTTGCTAAGGTACTACAAAACTATCAGACCGTCATCTGGTTTACAGGCGATGATCGTTCTAACAGTCTTACCAGTGACGAACAACAAGCAATCAGTGAATATCTTGATAACGGTGGCTGGCTGGTAGTTACGGGACAAAACATTGGATATGATCTGATAGCTGACGGCACGACAGAAGATTCATCTTTCTTTGTCAATTACCTTCATGCTGATTACCTGGCGGACACTGTAAAGTCGACGATGATTCGAGGTGAAAGTGGCGATCCGATAGCAAATGGAATGTTTATCTATCTGGAGGATAGACCCGGTTGTGCTGGAAATCAGACAGCTCCAAGTGCTATTATTCCTGATGATGGCGCCAGCTCAATTTTAAAGTATATCCCACAAAATTCGACAGCAGGTATTCGCTATAGGGACGAAGATAAGGGTTATCGGCTGGTCTATTTAGCATTCGGATTTGAAGGTATTTCTGGCCCCTATCAGGACACGGCACAAAAGTTTTTGAACCGAATTATCAATTGGCTCTCAACCGCTACTGAAGTAAAGCAGTTAGAATATAACAATGTTCCGAAAGAATATAAATTGGAACAAAATTATCCCAATCCTTTTAATCCAACGACAAAAATAAAATTTCAGTTACCCAAAGAAGACCATGTCGTATTAACTATTTATAATATGAAGGGACAAAAAATTAAAACATTAATAGCTAGTAAACAATCGGCAGGGTTCTATGAAGTAGTATGGGATGGGACGAATAGATTTGGATCCCAGGTGGCTTCGGGGCTTTATGTGTATAGATTATTAACAAATGGATTTGCAAGTTCCAAGAAATTGATATTGTTGAAATGATTGTATCCCTTGAGGTGATCCTGTTTTATATTTAATAGAAAATAAATGTCAACATAATTATGGTCAAAACACAATCAAAATTTCAAGGTATTGCCGTTTCCCCAGGAATTGCCGGGGGCAAGGCTTGTATTTTGGGCAGCTCGCCCAAAATTGCCAGACGAAGGATTCGTGTCGGACAGGTCACCCATGAACTGTCTCGTCTATCGCAGGCAATAAAAACATCACGAGCCCAATTAAAAGACCTGAGACAGAAAATTATTGATAAATTATCAATCAAAGAAGCTGATATTTTTGAAGCGCATCTGTTATTCCTTAATGATCCCGTATTTCTAGCTCAAATTCAGAAAAAATTAGTAGAGGAACGAATCAATGTTGAAGCAGCAGTTGATGATATTATTCAGGAATCAATTAAAACCTTTTCTTTAACGCATGATGATTACCTCAAAGAACGAATTCAGGATATTAGAGATGTTGGCCGACGTATTCTGGATAATCTTATCGATTATACCCAGCAATGCCTTATCGGTGAACAATCAAATTTAATTATCATCGCGCCTGAAATCACACCATCACAAGCAGCCAGCTTTAATACCAGCCAGATTCGCGGCTTGATTACTGAAAGAGGAGGACCGACTTCACATGCCGCTATCTTAGCCAGGTCGCTTGGCATTCCGTTGATTACAGGAATTCCAAATTTGACTCATTATATAGAGTTATCTGCGCCAACACTTATGAACGGCTATACCGGTGAAATCATCATTAATCCCTCACAGAAACAAATCCAAAAATATCAAATTTCTGTAAGGGAACTGGATGAGAAAAAGCAACAGGATAAGAAAGTTATTGGATTACCTTCAGTTACAAAAGATGGGCACAAGATACAGCTTTTAGCTAATATCAGGTCTGAGGAAGATATTGAATTAGCTCAATTATTCCATGCTGAAGGGATTGGGCTTTACCGAACAGAAATTCATTTTTTGGACAGAACTGATTATCCTTCAGAGGAAGAGCAATTTCAACATTATCGTTCTGTCGTCAGGAAAATAAGCCCGTTATCAGTCACTATACGAACCATTGATATCGGTGGTGATAAATTTAGTTCCTATTATCACAACAAACACCGGTTTCGGGAACAAAATCCCTATCTCGGATTGCGGGCTATTCGCTTATCATTAAAGCATCCCGAAATTTTCAAGCAACAGCTTCGAGCCATTTTACGTGCGAGTATATATGGCAAGGTTAAAATTTTGCTGCCGATGATCGCCAGTGTTGAAGAAATAAAACAGGTTAAACGACTATTGCATCAATCAATGAGAGAACTTAAGGATAGAAATTTACCCTTCAAAGAAGACGTACCGATCGGGGCAATGATTGAAATTCCATCTGCTGCCTTAGCAATAGGTTCAATTTTAAAAGAAGTTGATTTCATCAGTGTCGGCACAAATGATCTTATTCAATACACATTAGCAGTTGATCGCGGTAATGCCCAGGTCAGTCAAATGTATGAGCCGCTTCATCCTTCGGTACTGTACCTGCTCAAATTTATTGCTGATGCAACGAAAAGTGCCAACAAGGAAATCACTATCTGCGGTGAGATGGCTGGTGATGTTCGCTATTCGAAACTTTTAATAGGGTTGGGCTATACGTACTTGAGTATGAGCTCTTACTTTATTCCGCAGGTAAAAAAAACAATAAGAGCTATTTCTATGAATGATGCCAGGGTTTTAGCAAATAGGATATTATCCTTAGATGAAGTGAAAAAGATTAAACTCTTACTTAAAAAAGATAGTACACTTATTTAATAAATTTAAAACTTAACAACATTATTAAACATACAATCTATTTTATTAACAAAGAGAAAGGAATACCAGTCCTCTCTCTTTGTTATTAAAAATCATATCATCTTTATTGTTGACTTAATTTATCCTTGCTCTCCTAACTCTTCTCCCCATTATATTTTTGCCTGGACCGGTAAGTGTTCGACTATCCCAAATCTTTCGTTGGTCAGGAGTCAGAATTTTACGAACTTCCAATTGATGGCGAACTTTTTCCTTTTGCATTTGTGTCCGCAGCTTTCCAGTTTCATCAATTAGTTTATCGATTTTATTTAAATTTGGATTTTCTTCGGTTTTTAAAAGCCGCAAATTGGTCATTTTGCTTTGTAAGTCTGATTTTAATGGCAACAGCTTTTTTTGAAGTGCCAATCTCAGGTCAGACATTTTGGCTTTTTGTTCATCGGTTAAATTTAGTCCTTTTGGCTTCTTTTGGTGCAGCCTGATTCTTTTACCAGCAATAACATCCTTACGTGGCTTTGCTGATATCAATGGTACCAGGACCACGACAAGAAAAGCACATAACATTAAAATTGAAATTAAACGTTTCATGGTAGATACTCCTCTATTTTTTTATTTGTTGTTATAATTAAAATTAATTATCTGATTTATTCCTTTTTTCTTCTGTTTTGGGTTGCTCAGGTATAGATTTCTCCCTCTTGAATTTTGAAGAAGACTTATGCCTGGGTTCGCCGCCCCGATGCATCCGTTTTGTCATCATTGCGAAAAACCTCTTTCTTTGCTCTGGTGTTAAAATTGACTGGTGTTCCAGCATGTTTTTAACTGTTGCTAATTGCATCTTTTTCTGGATTTCAGAAATTTTATCAATTTTTTCATAGATCGTATTAGTGTCAACGATATCTTGTTTTAAAATTTTTACAAATTGTTGGCGCTCATCGTTCAATTGAGTCCGTAAAGATTTTATTTCTTTCCACAAATCAGACCTTAAATCTTTGATCTTTTTAGATTGTTCTTCAGTAAGTCCCAGTTTTTTACTCAAAGACTCTCGGTGCGATGATCTTTGTTTGGCATATATCTGTTTCGTTGATTTGAACCATCTATAATAGCTGAACGTTGCGATTGTGGAAATATTGATAATTATTGAAAAAATTAGCAACCAGCTTAACGTCTTTTTACTCATAACATTCACCTGTTAGTGATTATCTTCCGATAATAATGTTACATATACATCTGCTACCGATTCTTCCGGGAAATCATCAAATGAGCTCAGGGATAATGTTTGATCCATCTCATCCTCTACACTCGTTGGTGAAGGCAATTCAGAATGGTGATAAATATTCTGTCCCAAATAAATTCCTATCACCAGTCCAAAGAAAAGAATGAGGATCGTTAACACAGGAAACGCAAATTTTGGTATTGGCGCATATATAGATTTCCAGCTTGAATGTTTGATCTCTCTCTCTTTTAATCGATGAGACAATCGAGTCCAGAAAAATGGGGCCGATTCGATTGTTTCGACCCGGGATAAAACATGCCATACACTGGTTATTTCATGTAGTGCTTGGGAACAAGCAGAACAGTTTCTCAAATGCCTTTCGATTTCCTTCATCTCAAATTCTGGCAATTCTTTGTCCTGGAATGCAGACAATTTTCTTTTAATCTCCCGACATTTCATGATTTCTCGACCTCCTTCATTCTATTTAACACAGATGAAAAATAAAACTTGCGGTTTTATATTCCAAATATATTGTTAGTCTAAACTAGCTATTCATATTTCAATCTCGGACACCACGGACTTGAGCCGTTTCCTTAAATTTTCCTTAGCTCGATGCAAACGAGATTCAACCGCGCCAACAGTTATTTCCAGAGCTTCAGCAATTTCCTTATATGAAAGATTATTATATCGATGTAATATTAACACTGTTTTTTGATTGTCAGGCAATGATTGAATTGCATTTTGAACTAACTGTTGTAATTCTTGCTTTTCAAATTCAGTATCTGGCTGTTCTCCTGCTGCGAATTCAAGTATTCTATCTTCAACTTGAAATTCAGAACCCTTTCTATGATTCAGCGAAAAAAATTGTAATATCTTTTTTCTCCGCTGGTAATTCATACAAAGATTAACTGTAATTCGATACAGCCATGTAGTGAAAGAAGCTTTTACCTCATAGCGCGGTGCAGCCTGGTAAATTTTAATAAATACCTCTTGAGCGAGGTCTTCAGCATCATTTCGATTGTGAGTAAAACGCAGGCACAAATTTAACACTGATAGCTTATGCCGTTCCACAATCTCTCGCAAAACGTCTTGTTCCCCATTTTTTAGCCGAAGCATTAAATTAGTGTCTGAGTTCTCCATTTCAAAAAATCTCAGGTCTGTAGATGATCATCTTTATATTATTAAACACGTTAAAGTTAAAAATCATGTGGTAAATTTTTAAGAAGAAAATCTCTATATTTGGAGGAAAAGATTTAATAAAATTTTATTTATTGATTCGTCAAACCAATCACCCTATAATTAAACTCAAAATTCAAACTATTACTCCATTCAGTATCAAGAATCGTTTTATACCGAGTTCCATCGATAGGACCTACTGGTTTGCCATAAGAATAGAACCAATTTATAATCGGTCTGCCACTGAAACCAAGAGCGATCCAGTATTGTCCTGGTGAAAGGTTGGGAGCTTCGTTACCAAATTCAAAGTCTAACCAATCGTATCCTGGTGTAAATGTTATTTGATCAACTGAAATCATGTCACTGGTGGCAATCGTCGCACCGGGTAATCCATCATTATCTTTCAGTAACTCTAACCAGAGGAAGCCACTGCCGCCAAACTTATGCAGAACCAGCCCAACTTTCCTAATGACCATTGGCTTTTGCAGTATAAAAATTTGTGCGTATTGCGCCTGTTCGGTAACGTATTCGGCTGTTTCAACAAGAAAGTTTTTTCTCATTTCAAAATCGTTGCCTGTTATTCTTTGTGCAGGACCACGAGCTGAGAGAAAATCTACATCTTTGGGAAAATCCAGGTTACCAAACATGAGCGGTTTCGAATAGGTAAGTCTTCTCAGTTGATCAGTTGTTATTTGAGGGAATGGTTCCGGTTTTTTAATGACAGTAATCGGTCGAAAAATTGTCTCAACGGAAGGGGTTAAAAGCAGCTTTCTCGGACCGTAAGCCTGTTTTTGTCCATTTAATTCTACATTATCAACAATGAAGGATGATTCAATAGTTTCCTCAAAATGTGGCGTTACTAGATCGCCTCGCACCTGTGTCCAGCGGATTAGCCCATCTTGAGATGTCTCTTCATTATCCAGTCCGACTTCGACCCGAATGAAACGATTACTAACAAATAATTGAGTCTGCTGCGGATCAAAAGGGACCCAGCCTAAATCAGGGAAATAGACTTCAATCCATGAATGGCGACCTTCAGCCATTTTCAGGGTCATACTGCGAGTACCCATTTTAATTGTATAAGGATGTTTCAAAGTAACACCATTTACAATTCGAACGGGAATGCCAACAGCACGCATCAAAGCGGCTGATAGGTGCGAATAGTTTTGACAATTTCCCTTTCCAGTTTCAAATGAATACATCGCTCCATATTGTGGAGGTGTTAAAACATAATTTAAATGATCGATGACCCAGGTTAAAATACGCTGAACCGCATCAAATTCATTTTTTGCTCCAGCCGTTATTTCTTTCGCCTTAGCAACAATGCTCGGATGGTTCACGGGCACTTGATCCGTCGCTGTTAAAAAAGGCCTGACATCCTGTGGAATATTGCCGGGCGGAAACGATGCATTTGTTTTTATTTGTTGTAACATGGTTTTGTTATCGGTAATGATAGAAACTGTCGTGGTTATTGTACTTGAAGGTCTTTCCCAGCTTACTTTGACACCCTTATTTCCGTGTTTGTCAATAAATTCCTCTCGATTTTGCGGACGTGGCGAATAATCTAAATTGACCTCAATTATGTTCTGATTATATGTCGGCGATTGGTAAGAAACCGGAATAACAAAACTTAAATGAAGCGTGTGAATAGCAGGATTGGGTTCGACTGTTTGAACCATTTTATAACGTATTCGTGATTGCTGACCGCCATTAAGGAGGTAATTCTCACTATGCACCACAGAAACAATAACAAACAGAAACAAGATGACGATGTATTTTTTCATAATTGCCCTTAGAAAAATTATACAGTTAGGATTATTACTTTTCGCTACCCAATCAGGTTCTTAAAAAATCAAAAATTATGTGTCATTTCGAGGAAGCGGAGCAACGAGAAATCCGTTTAAGGCAGCTAATTTAATAATTTTCCCAATTTGATGCTATAACAGATTCTTCTTCGGCTCTGGTAGATCGGAATGACATTATTATTTTAATCTGACGAAGTAGAGCTATTTATCAGTCCTTAAATCAGGGGATTATTCAGGTCAATTGCTTTTCGTTTTATAGTTTATTATACAAGCAAATATCGATTTTTACTTAAATTAATACAATATCTTTTACTCTAAGAAGTTTAAAATTAAGAGTTATGTTCTTTTTATTAAATTTTTTATTGACATTGTTTAATAAATAATTTATATTATTTTTCAGGCAAAGATTCATTTTGGATCTAAAATATAAAATTAAGATGTAATATGCAATAGAATAATTAGTTAATTGCTGAAAAAATATTCTAACAAGGAGGAATAGTGAATATATTTATTAGTTGGTCGGGAGAACGTAGTCGAAAATTTGCCATAGAGCTTAAGGATTGGCTCTGTAATGTGATTCATTATTTACAACCATGGATGTCCGAAATTGATATCTTGAAAGGAAAAAGATGGGGACACGAAATCGGGAAAAAATTATCTGATTATAAAATAGGAATATTGTGTGTAACACCTGAAAATCAGGAATCTCCCTGGCTTCATTTTGAAGCAGGAGCGATTTCTAAAACTATTGACGATTCAAAAGTTTGCCCAATTCTTCTGGGTTTACAATCTTCGGACCTGAAAAACAGTCCCTTAGCCCAATTCCAGTCTACAACATTCACTCGAGACGATATGTTTAAACTTGTAAAAAGTTTAAATGAAGAGCTCGGCACTTCAAAGTTGGACCCATCAAGACTTAACACTTCTTTTGAAAAATATTGGCCTGACTTAGAAGCTTCTGTGAAAAAGATATCCAAAATTGGAATTGAAAGCACAGGACTTCCTAATGTAATAAAAGCATTCTCGGGGCAGGGATTTCCTGATCCAGCGGTGGGGCGAATAGTCTGTTTTAAAGAAGGTTTTGAAAGTCATACACTTTATAATACTATTTGCTCACTCGCAAAAGAAAGGCTTTATATCTTTGGCAGGAAAAACAGAAAAATCTTTGATAAAGAACATTGGGACTTCATTAATAAATTACCAGGTATGATTTCTCAAGGCTTTGATTTTCGCTGTCTTTTTCTGGATCCTTATGCACCATCTCACATTATAAAAGAAGCACATGAAGACTCAAATTTTCCTGAACAATTGAAAGCCAGTATAAAACAAGCTGTTGCTACTTTAAGCAAGTTTGATATTGACCCAGATGATGTATGTAGGGCGTATCAATGTCATAGAACTACATTCAGTATAGTTGTGGATAATGTAGTCCTATTTACACCTGTCGAATATTCAGAATCAGGTAAAGTAAAGAGACTTACAAAGACTCGATTCGAAGCAATTGATGCCCGGTTACCATTTGGTGAAGAATTAGTACAAAGATTTTCCACCACCTGGAATTGTGGAAATCTTCTCAGTGCTATATTAGCAAAATGGGAATTATAAAACTCAATAAAAAAATAAAAGACTGGAAAAATTAGAATAAAATAATCGGTATTTTAGATGGATAATAAAGTATTAGAAATTATAATAGACGGATATGGGTATGATCCGGATTTAGAGATCGACATCCTTAAATCTTGCTTCCAAAGGTTGCCTAACAAACTAAAGATGTATTTTATAAA
>Ga0209427_10009319_pt1 | contig 10965 bp, 10 predicted proteins | sample DeeMarSWOR136_30_FD_187465 | JGI IMG/M metagenome (GOLD analysis project Ga0209427, IMG submission 187465) | Marine sediment microbial communities from White Oak River estuary, North Carolina - WOR-1-36_30 (SPAdes) (version 2) | ecosystem: Environmental > Aquatic > Marine > Intertidal zone >... | reverse complement strand
TACCTGAAGGAAGATCACTCCAAAAAACACAGAACTTGTTGAAGGGCGCCATAGACATTCATGTTCACGCCGGACCGCACCTCAAGTCAAGCCCGAGAAGCGTCACACCCATACAGGCGGCAGCGCAGGCTAGGGACGCCGGGATGCGCGCCATCGTCTTCATGGACGTCTTTGAGATGAGCAACGGCACGAGCCAGCTGGTGAACGAGGCCGTCCCCGACTTTCTAACCTTCGGCGGCATGAACCTCAACACGGTTTACGGCGGGATGAACCCCCGGGCAGTAAAAACCAGCCTCTACTATGGGGATGGAGCCAAGTACGTGGCCTTCGGAACCCACAGCACCCACTGGATGGCCAGCAGAGAAGGCCACTACGTTGACGGGGAGTTCAAGGAGTTCTGGAAGACCGACCCCAAGTTCAGGGAGGAGGAGCTGGGCAGGAGCATAAGGATTCCCGTTGATGAGGAGCCCACCCCCGAACTTGATGAGATCCTTCGGCTCATCGCGGCTCACCCCGACGTCTACATGATCACCGGACATGTTTCGGCGCCCGAGGCGCTGAAGCTTACTGAGCTGGGGGCCGAGTATGGAGTCAAGAAGATGGTGGTGAGTAGCACCATCTTCAAGATAGCCTCCATGGATCAACTTCAGCAGATGGCGGAGAACGGTGCATACATCGAGTACACCTTGGCTGCGTACGGGCACAGCAGCGGTACACGCAAGACCGATTATTACGTGGAGATGGAGTACGCCAGCGACCCCATACCGAGCGGTTTCCCCGTTACCAGCATCAAGACCGTGGCTGAACAGACACAGGAGCTGGGTGCGGATCACTGTATCTTGGCCACCGATTACGGCGTCTATACGCTGCCTCCGCCTGTGGAGGGCTTCAGGGAGTTCATAGCGTTGATGCTGGACCTAGGTGTATCCGAGGAGGATATCGTTAAGATGATAAAGACCAACCCCGAGGAGTTACTCGGGTTAACGCCATTCTAGTCTTGACTCGTTTACACGATAAATATTACACACCCAAAATACACGTTATGTCAATGCGCGCTCTACTCTCAGAGTTTGGGAACAATATGATCTTTCAGTAACTCGATGGTATCTAACCCGTTCTTTAGAAGATCCCCAACCATAGGAAGCCCTAGAACCATGATGTCTGTTACATTCTTGTATTTGGTAAGTTGCTTAATAGTTCCGTCTATAGTACCTGAAATATACTTTGTAAGCATAACATCAAGGACCTTTGGTTTTAACTCATCAGTTATCTCTTCGAACAACCAGTGTTGATTCAACAAATCCTGCTTCTTCTTTTCAAAATCATCAGTATCCTCCCCAATTACTGCAGTACAAAGATAAATCGACCATTTCAGTTCATTAAAGTCACGTCCGACTTTATCACATGCTTCTCTCACGCGATTCTTTTTCTCTACGAAATCTTCCGGTGTTTCGGAGTCATAATTCAGTCCATCGGCATAACGTGCAATAATTTCCTCCATCATAGGAGTTTTCAACTTCTGATTTCCAACCCAGATGGGAATGCGGGGTTTCTGTATTGGTTTCGGTAGGAACATGGCCTCTTTGATGCTGTAAAACTTTCCTTCAAAACTTGGTCGTTCTTTAGTCCAGAGAAGATTGATAATCTGAATGGCCTCGCTTAGTTGGAGAATTCTTGTCTTTGCGGAAGGAAATGGATAGCCATATGCTTTATACTCTGATTTCTTCCATCCTGCTCCAATACCAAAATCTATCCTTCCATTCGATGCGTTATCCAAGTTAGCTACAACCTTGGCTACCAGTGCTGGATTTCTATAGGATTGGCATGTAACTAATGTTCCCAAGCGAATACGTTCCGTCTGTGGAGTCAATAAAGCAAGAAGTGTCCATGCATCATGGGCATGTTTCTCAACACTCTCAATATGTCCAAAGAAGTGATCAGAGACAGTAAAACTGTACAAGTTAGCATCTTCAGCAGCCTTGACAAGGGTTACAATATCTTCGTAGGTATACCCCATCTGAGGTTCAATTTGTATTCCAATCTTCATTATTGTTCACCTTCGTGCGCGTGTGCAGTGGTTGAATCTCACTGTGGGCCAAAATGATCAATCCATAGAATAGATGAATACCCGATGTCTTCGATGAACTTGAGATCATCTCTCCATGTCTTTAAGGGAAGCTTGTTGATCTCGATACCAAACCTGAACGGTTTCATAAACAATGTAAAGATGAAGTGAGGATAAAATCATCGATTCTCCATACTTTTAAATCAACTTGAACGCAGCATATATCATGAGTTCTGATAGCGTTGAATTAACCCAAAGGATCATTGAGTATGCAAAAACTGTAGATGAATGGGAAAGCACTGGAGCAGATATAATAAAAATAATTCCAGCAGAACGATACGATAACACTTCTTCATTTGAAGTACCATTTATGGATGGAACGACTAAGAAAACATATGACTACATGAAAGGTACAAAATCAATCATAGTTTTAGGATTTCATGCATGGGATGATCTTTGCGAAACGGTTACTACAAAAAACGGACACCTTGAAGCATTTGGATATACAAGAATGGGGTATACTGCCAATAAAATGAGACTCTTTCTAGAACATCTAGGATACCAAGCTAAGTTACCTGGAGACTTCCTCCCTAAGAAGAAATTAGCAGTATTGGCAGGAATAGGTAACTATGGTAAAAACTCGTTAATCATCAATCCCAAATATGGTCCATGGATCCGACTAGCAGCCATCTTAACAGATGCTGAACTAGAATACGATGTTGCATTCACTCAAGATCTTTGTGGAGATTGTGAAGAATGTGTAAAAGCGTGTCCGACTGGAGCATTATCTCCTTATCATATTAATCCTGAACGTTGTCTTGTTAGTCCAAATAGTAAAGGTTGGGTTGGTATTCTTGGGGGGACCTTATCTTTTGAGGACTGTCGGAATGTAGCTAATGGAAATCAGTTGTTTAATGAACACTCACCAGTTTTTACACAGAATACTCGATTGATGTGCATGACCTGTCAACTAGCATGTCCATATGGCAGAGAGGAAAGAGGATTATTGCCTACTAAGTGAATCTTGATGCTTGTTGAGAAGAGTTTTGACACTGGAGAAGTGGTGCTTAACTATGCAGAGGGACCAAACAACGGACCACCATTCCTATTCATTCATGGAGTAACAGGATACTGTAAAATCATACACCTACTAGCACCATCACTTCAACCTGCTTGGAGACTCATTACACCAAGCCTAAGAGGACACGGACAATCAAGCAGATCAACAGACTACAGTGCAATGGCAAGTGTACGAGACCTTGTAAAACTGATTGACGAGGTAATCAAGGAACCACTAGTTATCTTTGGACACAGTTTTGGAGGAATAGTAGCTACTATGATTGCAGGAATGTATCCAGAAAAAGTTAGAGGCTTGATTATCGGTGATTTTCCAGGCAACTCCCACAATAGCATCAGAGAGTTCTTCAAAAAGACGAGTAATAGATGGGCTTCCACAAGGGAACAGATACGCAAAGGAGAATACGCAAGGGACTGGACATTCAGATACAAGATTGTAGATCCTGAAGTGTTAACTCCATGGGCAACCTGTGGAGAGGACGATGAAGTCTATCAGAGTTTCCTAAATGGGTATGACACAGACATGTTATTCCCTAAGATAACTTGTCCTGTGCTTCTTCTGAGAGGTAATCCAGAACTTGGAGGCTTTATGTCGGACTCTGATGTGGATCATGCTAAGAACCTGATACATGATTTAACTTACATATTGGTTAAGGATGTGGGTCATAACTTGTTTATCGAAAATAGAGAATCAGTGATAATGGCTATCACGCCATTCCTTCTCTCTCTTCTTTGATCGATATTCAAAATATTGTACCTATGGATATATTGATAGATATGCACACAGGGACAGATTTCTATATAACGACCATATTAGTTTCTGTTTCCTCTTAAACGTTAAATCAACAATCACGTATCTCCATTCATATGACTCCAGATAGAGAGAAAGATGAAGCAGCCATCAGAGAATGGTTTGAAAGATATATTGGTAGCGTGGTCACTGGAGATATTGATACTTATCTCGCATCCTGGTCTGATGATGTGATATTCCTTCCACCTAACCAACCAGCTAAGATAGGTAAAGAAGCCTGTAGGGAAATTGCAGAGGGCATTCTTCTCTATGAGATTGAAGCTGATTTAGATATTCAAGAGATTAAGATATCTGGCGATCTTGCTTTTGCTAGAAATCTAGCTAGGGAAAGGTTTACTCCAAAGAATGGTGGTGAACCCTTTGATGTGGAGTTCAAAAGTGTCTTCATATTTGAACGTCGATCTGATGGGGCTTGGATAGGCACACATTGTATTTATAACAATAACTTATTATGATAAAATAACCCCTTTTTGGGCTTTTTTCACCTTTCAGGGCTGTTTCCTGTTATGTATATAGTATTATATCTTGGATAATGGTTTGACTAAGTTCTCAGAAAGATACCTAAGATCCTCAACATTAGGAGAATCACTAGCATCAATGATAAAATAAGAGATACCCAACTCCTCATACCTCTGCCTTAGATCCTCAACAATATCCTTCATCTCACCAACCATAATCCAAGTACAATTACTAATCTCCTCAACAGACACATTGAAACGCTTGGCCAGCTTCCTCTTCTCCTCATCTGGGTCACCATGTATTCTCCTGGTGGCAATCCATTGACTATACACAATCTCATCTGGATCTCTTCCATATGCCTTAGCTGATTCTTTAACAACCTCAACCTTCTTTCCTAGACTTTCATATCTACCATCCAATACCATTTTCTGATACCTGTTTTCTCCTTTTGCCACTCTCCAAGGGATATTGACAATATCAGCATGTCTCCCAGCAAGCTTCAAGGTCATCTTACCTCCTCCTCCAATCATTAGACGAGGCTTGGCATACTCTAACTCGTAGACGGCTTTTGGTAGATTCTTGACCTTGTAATATTTCCCATCTAGGCTTGTGCTTTCCTGGGTCCACATTCCTTTTATGATCTGTACAGCTTCCTCTAATCGATGTATTCTGGTTGAGGCTTTATCGAAGGGAATACCAGCCCAATTATACTCGTTCTGATCCCATCCTGCTCCTACTCCGAAGATGTGTCTGTTATTTGAGATCAGGTTGATTGTTGCTGAAGATTTGGCGTATATTACTGGGTGGCGGTAATCAACTGAACATACTAGTGATCCAATATCTACCTTCTCTGTTACTGCAGCTATTGCTGCCATTGTTGTTATTGGATCCCATTGTGGATGTAAGTGATCTACTATGAATATTCCAGAGAATGCGAGTTTGTCTATTTCCTTTACTATGGTTTTCCATGTATCTTTTTCAAGGTTGAGATTTGGATTTACTGTACCAAATGCCAATCCAACTTTTATCTTATCTCCACTCATAATTACAGTTAGGGATATGTGAGGATAAAATCATCGATTACCTACTGACTCAGAGTACTGCTCTTGATATCTTTTTAATTCACCTACAAGATACTCAAATCCTTTAAAATATTGAGGAAGTTCTTGTTTTTCCCTAATCTCAAGAATAATTTCCCCCCACTTGTTCCATTGTAAAACAGCAGGTAGACCAAGCAAATCATAAACAGTATCAATAGAAATACGACCCTTCATCAACAAATATCCAATAGAGTTATAGTACGACCAGACAGATGCACGTTTCCCATAATGCTCAGGATTAACTGCTGAATCATATTTACGTAGAAAATCCTCGTAATCACTGAAATCTGAATTAAGTAATTCAGCCCATGATCTTTGTTTATCCTCAGAGTTTAGACCATCTAATATGGTCATAAAGACCTGTAATTCATGTGCTTTTCTCGTGTTTCTAACTGTCAATACATAGTAGCTGAACCCAGCGATGACGCCAAAGATAGCCACAAGGTCTCGAATAACAGATAACTCAATCATGAATATAGTTACGGATATGTGAGGATAAAATCATCGATATGAAGAAATAATCAGGGATTTGGTTAAACCCCATAAAATCATCGATTCAGCATACTGTTAAATCAAGTTTAACCCATCATTATTCATGCCTAAGGTAAAAGTCAACGACATAGAGATGTACTATGAACTCAACGGAGAAGGCCCTAATCTTCTCTACATAAGTGGCTCTTACGGAGACTTGAGGAGAAGACCCAACGTCTTCGACAGCCCACTCGCAGAGCACTTCAAGATACTCGGGTTTGACCAACGAGGGCTTGGACAGACAAGTAAACCCGATAAACCATACAGCATGGCTGACTATGCAAACGACGCAGCAGGGCTAATGAAGACAGTAAACTGGGACTCGGCAAACGTCATGGGAGTATCCTTCGGGGGAATGGTTGCCCAAGAACTCGCCATAAGATACCCACAGAAAATAGAGAAACTAGTCATAGCGTGTTCAAGCACCGGCGGAAAAGGAGGAGCATCCTTTCCCCTCCACGAACTAGACCCCAGTTCACCTGAAGACGTTGCTAGAAGATGGATCGGTGTCCTTGACAACCGTATCAGCGAATCATGGAAGGAAGAAAATCCAGAGGAGTACGTAGCGAGGGTAAAAGAGTTCGCTAGTAATATGGAGGTACTCTATGGGGAAGCTGACTCCGAGAAACGTAAGGGTGTTATGAGGCAGTTAGAGGCCAGGAGACATCACGATACTTATAGCCGTGTTCACCAGATACAGGCTCCATCTTTGATTTGCGGCGGGAGGTATGACAGCCAAGCACCTGCTGCTAATCTAGAGAACATGCATAGTTTGATGCCATACTCGAGACTGGATTTCTTCGAGGGTGGCCATGGATTCCTTGATCAAGACCCGAGAGCGTATGAAGTGATCATTGATTTCCTGAAAGAGTGATGGATGATGCTTGTTGAGAGGCGTTTTGACACAGGAGAAGTAGAGCTTAACTACGCTGAGGGACCAGACAACGGGCCACCGATACTGCTGATTCACGGAATCACAGGAAACTGGAGAAGTTTCCTCCCAATAATGCCCTCCATCACAATGCGGTGGCACGTCTACGCAGTGGACCTCAGGGGACACGGAAAATCAGGACACAAGACAGGATGTTACACATTACGGGACTATGAAAGAGACATCAATACATTCATCGATGAAGTTATTAACCAACCCACAATCCTGCTCGGTCACTCACTGGGAGGCATGATCGCAACAATGCATGCAGCCGACAACCCCAACATAAAGGCAGTCATTATCGGAGACTCTCCCCCAAACTATGACAATAGCCTAGGAAGAGACATCAATAAGAGAATGAGTTACTGGGTTCAAGCACAGGAAGCCGCACGGAGTGGGAAAACTGTCAACGAGATGCTGCAGATCCTTAATGAGAAAAAGATAATGTGGGGAGACGTACCGATTGAAGACCCCCTCCTTCTCAGGAGCATGGCGACAAACTGGAGTAGGATGGATCCTGACATTCTATCAAAGATGATAGAGGGCGAGGAAGCCCGAGAGGAGCTGTTTGGAGGGTATGATACCGCCAGATTATATCCAAAGTTAAGGTGCCCAGTCTTGCTTCTGAGAGGTAACCCTAGGCTTGGAGGCGCTATCAAAGACAGTGAAGCTGGTAAAGCATTGAAGCTGATTCCAGACCTCACGTATGTCTATTTGGATGATATTGGACATGCACTATTCCCCTTTGGGGCAGAGCCTGTACTATCGAAGATAACAGTATTCCTAGAGTCTCTCAGGTGAAATAGAACATAGAAAAGTATTCATGATTGAGAAGTGAGGATAAAATCTTCCACCGTTTTTTAAATTAAGGAATCTTTGATAAAATCATCGATGAACATGTGCAGCTCTAACACAGCGCATGCTATTTACCGGCGTTCTTGAAGATAATATGCTAGACTCCCGCCTCAAATCATAAACAATTACGGGGAAGCGAGAATTAAATCATCGTTCAGAGGTTATCTATTGTTGGTCGACTCATATCCTAGTTTCTTCACCTCATTGACTAGCCAGTCAAAGTCCTCGTATCTGGTACGGTGGTTCACACAACATGCTCTAAGAGTATAACGACCTTTTACAGTTGTATCTGATACTACCCCAAAGTGAACCTTCCAAAGTTCACTCAAAATCGACTTGTTAAGATCCATAAGCTGAGACTCATCAAATCCGCCAGGATTATACCTAAAACATACAACATTCGACGTAACAGGAGCAGTAATCTCCAAACACTCCTCAGCCTTGACAAGCTTCTCAAGATAAGCTATCTGATCTAGGTTCTGCTGAATAAGCCTACAATACTTACCCTTACCATAAGCCCTCAACAACATATATGCCTTCAAACTAACAAAGTAACGACTCAAAGGCAGACTCAACATATCTGGCCAATCAAGCATATCCTTGAATGCATCAAAACTCCCCTTCAAGTACTCCGCCTCATGCCCATAGACAAAGGTGCTGAAGTGGGCGACCCTGTCTCTAATTAACGTGCATCCGATTCCATACGGCATATACATCCACTTATGGAGATCAATGGCGAGGCTGTCCGCCTTCTCCATGCCGTCCGCGAGATGTCTATGAGTGCTGCTTAGCTTCACCCATCCACCGAAGGCGGCGTCCACGTGGAACCACATATCCTCCTTGGAGGCTAGCTTTGCTAATGAGTTGAAGTCATCGAATGCTCCACTGTTTATTGTCCCAGCGCAGCCAATGACACAGAAAGGATGACACCCGTCCTCCCTATCCTTCTTGATTGCCTTGCTTAGTTTGTCGACTCTGATTCGGTACATGTCATCTGTTGGTATCCAGCGGAGCGCCTCGTTGCCGAGCCCGATAAGCTCAACGCTTCTCTCCAAGCAGTGGTGTCCTTCCTCTGAGACATAGAGAGTCATCTTACGGGGAACACTCTGCATACCCTTTGCCTTCATGTCTACCTCTGCTTTCTTGTTTCGAGCCACTGCTAATCCGGTGAAGTTTGCTTCAGTGCCTCCGTAAACCAGTACTCCTCCAGCGTCCTTTGGATAGTCTAGTAGTTCCTTTATCCAGTTTATTACCTGTCTGTGGCAGTAGGTTGAGGCTACCCAGTCCTCGTCTGGACAGTTAGAGCCGCTGGCCAGCATATCTACAAGCATTCCATAAGGCGAACCTGTTCCAACAGCATAGCCCCAAAAAGTTGGCTTTGTATTAGCTATAAGATGCGGGAGTATGCTTTGTTTGAATACCTGGTATACTTCTTCCTCGCCCTCGCCCTCATCGGTTAGTGGAGCATAGATGTCTGCCATTATTTTTTCGTCTGGCAGCGTTATAATTTGGTCTCTAACCGTCTTCAGATACTGGACCATATCCTCAAGCATCTGGTGTCCAAGATTAGTGAACTCATCCCAGTCCTCAGGGTCAAGAGTCTCTTCTCTATAATTCATGTATTGGATTAAGATGAAGTGAGGATAAAATCATCGATTATATGTCGTTATGAATGCCTCCTAGCAAAACTAGCAATTAATTCATTGAAACGGTCTGTAGCGGGAGAAGCAGAGTGCCCGAAACAATGCTCTTCCCCAGGAAAAAATGCATGCTCAAAATATCCTCCAGCCGCTTTGTAAGCTCGGGTTAGATCTGCAGTCATTTCACGTGGAGCATTAAGATCCTCACCAGATTCAACAATAAGCGTAGGAGGAAGCTGACTCCATTTACCAGAATCTAATACATGTTGAACACTAGCATCACGCATATTCTCAACGGTCACGAAATACCCTTCATGGGCGTCTATCAACACTTGACGATTCTCTCTCTTTGCATACTCATATCGATATGCTGGGTCAGAGATAGGCCAACATGCTATGATAAAATCTACTTTTAGTTTCGATGTGATTCCTCCCAGCAAAACAAGATGTCCTCCTGATGAACTCCCAATTAAGCCAATTCGACTAGGATCACCGCCATACTCAGATGCATTTTCATGTGCGAATTTTATTGCAGATTTAACATCTTCACTAGCGCTTGGGTGTTTATAATCAGGTCCTTGACGGTGGTCAACTGCTAAAACGGTAAAACCTGATTTTGCTAGATGCCTGTCATACTGTGCTCCTGCTGTCCGATCTTGGTATGTCCATGCGCCACTATGAACATCAACTATTGTTGGTTGTTGGTCTTTGCTTTCATTTCTATATATTCGTGCTTGTAGCTCGATTTCAGGATGTCTCAAATAATTAATATCTGTCTCTTTTAACCTATTCATTCCCAATCTGAAATGAATTGGAGATATGTGAGGATAAAATCATCGATTATTGTTTGTCCTTGAGTGTTATTGCTTGAGTTGGGCATACTGTAACGCATAATCCACATCCGTAGCAGTATTCATCATTGACTTTTAGTTTACCATCATCCAGCTTTCTCGCACCCAACTGGCATCTTTCTATACAAACTCCACAGTCATTACACAGATTGTTATCAGTGAATGAAATCTTCTCATAAGTTAATAGATGAGGAGCTAATCCAAACCGCAAGATAGCTGCGAGGATAACACAACAACAAGTACAGCAGCTACAAATTGTATTCGTCTCAACCTGTTGAATAGACAATGCCATATGCACTAACCCGGCCTCATGAGACCTCTCTAAAATCTCAACAGCTTCATTAAATGAGACCTCTCTAGGGTTTGAGTCCTGCATATCTTCACTTGTTAAAGCCACTTCAGCTTGCTCATTAAGGAATAAACAAACATCCAAAGGTGCATCACATTGCTTTCTTTTAGTCCTACATTCACAATCTAGAACAGCTATCTTCTTTGCTTTCTCGAGATGCTTCTTTACCTCGTCTAAGTTGAGAACACGGTGTTCTGCTTTAAACTCAACACCAACTGGGATTGTTTGAACATGTTTCCAGTTATTTTTCCTTTTCTGGAGTTCTTCCTCAGTCCAATCATTATCAAACTTGATGT
>Ga0209427_10009318_pt1 | contig 10965 bp, 8 predicted proteins | sample DeeMarSWOR136_30_FD_187465 | JGI IMG/M metagenome (GOLD analysis project Ga0209427, IMG submission 187465) | Marine sediment microbial communities from White Oak River estuary, North Carolina - WOR-1-36_30 (SPAdes) (version 2) | ecosystem: Environmental > Aquatic > Marine > Intertidal zone >... | reverse complement strand
AGCGGAAAATGTGAAAACAGGGTCGCTGGCATTCTATGCTGAATATGGTGCGTGGCCCACTGATTCAGGCAACCTGACGCCTGACTACGTTTCAGGAACACTCAAGGCTACCTACTCTTTTGACGCAAACTACGGGTGGATCCTGAATGCTACTCCCCTCGCGGCGCCAGACGGTTGGACCGGAATTGAATGGACCGGAGGCGTAAGTGGCGAAGCTGGAAGACACGGGACATGGACGAGGGCATAATAACGAACAGACTTAGTTAGTTGATTTGGAAATAACCTACCGGCGGAGCTGGTACTAACCATCTCCGCCGGTAGGCTTTTTATATTCAGGTAGCCAGTATTCAGCCTTCAGTGCAGGACAATCTAGAAGCTGACCGCTGAAAGCTAGCAGCTTTAAAGGGGAAACCCCGAATACTGATTTCTGAATCCCGCACAATGGCAAAGCCCAAAGCACGAATGCTCAAAACTGGAGATTGCCACGCTTCGCTCGCAATGACACACCCTTTTTGTCATTGCGAGGCACGACAGTGCCGAAGCAATCTCTGGTACAATAGGGGTGGTGTGGTGAGTAAGCAATACTATGTTTACGTAATGACCAACAGCAGGAACACCGTGCTTTACGTAGGCGTCACCAATGATTTAATAAGAAGAGTCTACGAGCACAAGGAAAAGCTGGCTGACGGATTCACCAGAAAATACAACATCGCTAAACTCGTATATTACGAGGTTTTTGAGGATATAGGAAATGCCATTTTAAGGGAAAAGCAGATGAAGGCTGGCTCCAGGCAAAAGAAGGTCCAGTTAATTAATAGTATAAACAGAGAATGGCATGACCTGTATGATGAACTATGAGATTGCCACGCACCTTTCAGGTGCTCGCAATGACACCTCTACTCTGTCGTTGCGAGGCAGGGGATTCCTCGCTTATGCTCGGAACAGGCTCCACAATCCCGTGGGGCAGTAAAATTCCCGGTCGGTATTCCGGGCTGAAAGTCGGCTGCTGATTGCTTTTGGGCTGGGGCTGGCAAGGCGAGATTGCTGCGTTACGCGCTTGACTATATTTTTACCTTGCCGATGAGCTTTTCCACTTCCCCGCGGTCGTTGCAGACACTAAGCAAGATTTCGCCGCTGATGACTCCCCTGAGATAGAGGCTGACCAGGGCTTCGTCCAGCGAAATCATGCCTATTTCCCGGTGGGTACGGATTACATTGGGTAGCTGGTATATTTTGCCTTCCCGAATCAGGCTCTTCACTGCCGGATTGCCGAGCATGACTTCTACGGCGGCTATCCTTCCTGAGCCATCAGACCTGGGCACGAGCACCTGACACAGCACACCAACAAGCAGAGAAGCCAGCCGTGACTGAGCCAGGTGGCGCTGATGGGGTGGGAACAGGTCTATTATCCTCTCTATGGCCTGAGTGCTGCTGGGGGCATGGCCGGTAGTTAATATAAAGTGCCCGGTCTCAGCTATAGTAAGGACAGCGTCGGCAGTTTCCGTATCTCTCATCTCCCCGACCAGAATCACATCAGGGTCTTGCCTTAAGATATGCCTTAGAGCATTATCAAATGATAGGGTATCAGTGCCCAGCTGACGCTGGCTCACAGCACATTTAATGCTGGTGTAAATATATTCTATGGGGTCTTCAATGGTAACCACATGGCGATGCTCATTACAATTCAAGTGCTGAATCATAGCTGCCAGGGTGGTACTTTTACCGCTGCCGGTGGGTCCGGTAACCACTACCAGTCCTCTTGGTTTCATGGCAAGATTTTTACATACCACGGGCAGTTCCAGTTCATCCAGGGTGGGGACATTTGGTGGCAGCAGGCGCACGGCAAGGCTGATAGACCCGCGCTGTTGAGCGGCATTGCATCGCAGACGACCGACATCAGGTAATGTATAACCAAAGTCAAGCTCCAGATTGCGGTGGAAGTGTTCTCTCTCCTCAGGCGTGGTCAGCTGGAGGAAAGATTCGTTTATATCCTCAGCAGTTAGCGGAGCTACACCGTTTGCTGGTTCCAGGGCGCCGTTAATGCGGAACGTTGCCGGGGTGCCGACAACCATATGCAAATCTGTAGCCTGCCTGGATTTACCTGACCGAATCAATGAGAAAATATCCATATTTTTTCCCTTCTATAGCAACCACATAAATCCTCACACCATTTTACCGGTCATTGCGAGCCTTCACCTCTTTGTCATTCTGAGCCGAAGGCTAAAAATCTCTCTTTACTGAATTTATCGTATAGTATAAGCTTCGTTACTGTCAATCGCCCATTAGTAATAGTGATAAAGTCCTGTCCAGACTTATGGGGCTGGGGCTCGTGTCCCCGGGGAAGACGCTTCGGTTCAAATCCTGAATGCCGCCTCTCTCTGGCGGGGAATAAATACCCACGCTACACTCCTTCCGCCAATAACCTTATTTCGTTAAGGAGAGCGTAAAGCCAAACGCGGTGCCACTCTGGGTGATGGTTGCAATCCAAACACTCGAGAATCTGCCGCTGTCCTCTAAATTTCGGGCATAACTAAAAATGGCATCCTCATCCGAAGCCGCCCCGTTCACACTTGTTGAGGCAGCTCCATAATTAACACTGCCCAAGGTTATCTTCTCTGGCGCCAGTTTTATAATCTCGGTCACGTCTTCGTGAACCGCTGCACGCCCCCGTTGCAGAACGGAACTTCTAATATTAAGCTCACTGGCGGTAGCTTCTAGCGGCCCAACCTTCGCTTTCAATGCCGATATCGCCCCCTGCTGTTGGTAAGCATTGTTCTTAGCAACTGTCAGTTCTTGATTCAATTCCTCAATGTAAGCGCTATTATTCTGGGTAAAAATTACGCCGAAGATAATCAGCCCAATACAGACGACAGCACCAACGGGTACAAGGATTCGTACTATAGAGACATGCTCGGGCAAATAGGCCTCGGGCAGGGCATTAAAATTCACTATTGAGAAGTTGGCTTCCTCATCTTCTGGCAGTAGTTCCTTGAGAGCTAGCCCTATATTGACCATGAATTCATTGGGGTTGAAGCCCTCGGGTAGTTCCACAGGCGAGGGCAACGTTGCCATCGAATAGCTTGACTTGCTGCCAACAACCGATTGCCAGGTATCCGGCATTTCTGCCAGGTCGCCGCAGAAAAACACGGGCACAGTCGTATCCAAAGGTTTTTCCACATGGCTGGAATTATAGAAGGCAAGAGTTCTGTTGAACTCTTCAGCGATAAGCGGCACATTTGCCTCTAAAGATTCAGTCTCGGTGGGCAGGGATAACCTGCGGATGACCTGAGGGAGCCTCTCTACTATAACCATAACATCCAGGTGGTCTAACCTGGCATTGACAATGATTGCTCGGGGCTCATTCGGGATTCGGCACAGGGCTAAAGGAGCTAAGTCCATAACATATGTATTAACACCGGCCTGACGCAGCGTTTTGACCAGGGCATCAACCAGATTACGGGGGAAGGCTGTCAGGAAAACACGACCTTCTCCCCTCGGGGCAGGAAGTCGCTGGTATGAAAAATAGACGTCTTCCAAAGGTGTTGGTATCGTTCTTTTTGCCTCACGCTTTACCGCCTCTGGAAGTATAGCTTCAGGCAACTCGGGCAGGGTTATGACACGATGTATAGAATCGTGCCCGCTTATAGCGGTGATGACCTTGCTTGTCTGTGCTCCTGTCTCTTTAAATATCTGTTTAATTTTGCCGGCTACCTGGGCTTCATCAACAATGAGCCCCTGGCTAACAAGGCCTGGCTCCAGTGGTAAGCTAGCCCACTTTTCTATCCGTGCACTTGTCATTACCAGCAGGTCAATGTGGGTATCTCTAATAAATAGGGTTGTAACTTTTTTAGCCATGTTTATTCACCTTTAGTAAGCATAAATATCCAGCGAGATTGTAGCTAGTGCCTGGACGCCGAAACTTATCTTTACCTCCTTCACATAAGCGCTCCACGGTAGATTAAAATCATCACCGGTTCTTATAGCGTAGAGAAAGTCAAGTATGTCATCCACGTTACCCTTGACCTGTACTAGACATGGGGCAACCGAATAGGTAACAGCCCCTATGTTTTTGCTAGTCGGCTTTGACATGCTGAGACTGGTTAAGTCCAGATTGCAATCGTCAGCAATCTCAAATAAGTCGTCATCGTATTCAATGCTATCCACTGAATTGGGGAATTTTGCCTTACTCGTGGCAAGCAATGATTGGGCTTGAGCCAGTTTGTCTTCCCAGTCTTCCCTATCGGCAGCGAGATTAGTCGCGATAGCTTGCTGCGCTGCCAGCTCAGCCTCCACCTTCGCCCTATCTTCAGCCTGCTGGACGTATGTGCTAATCAGAAAGCCCAGGACAATAGCGAAAACGAAGATTCCTATAATCAACAAAGCTTTCTTGCTTATTTTCATGTTTTTCATAAATTACTCCATAGTCCTCGGCTTAACGATTTTGCTGTATTTGCCATATCTTTTCCCATCTTTTCTTTAATTAACATATCTTCAGGATAACTCACTTCAGCTAACAGCACAATCACCCAAAAGTATCAATTTGATTAGAAAATGGTCATAGGAAGAAAGTCATCATCCGGTGGGCGTTACCGAGTAGTTCGTTATAATGCCGCCCGTGGTCAGGTCGCTGCGGAAGGAGAGCACGAGATAGACTAAAAAGTAGATTTCGCTGGTGGTGCGGAGTGTTACGAGGGCTGAAGCATCATAGGGCAGTATACAGTCCTGGGGCAGTTCAAAGACGTCAAAATCTATCCCATCGCTATCCGTGATAGGTATGGCACTAGATTTGGAATTAAAGACATTGCTCATAGGGTTAGGAGGGTCATCTTCCAGCCACTCTCCCTTTGCCGTTCCTATATTTATTCCTATCTGGCTATCCACGAAATGGGCGTCGCCTTCGCCGACAAAATAGGTCAGGTGGCTCGTGTCATCCTCGGAGAGCTCGGGGGGAGCCAGGAAGCCGCTGATGGTGAATTCCTCATCGTGGTAAGGCGGAGACTCGGTGGTTACCATAATAAAGTCGTCAAAGAGGTAAAGCTGGCGTTGTTTGAGCGCCGGGGTGCGGTAGAAAATAATCATTGACCAGCCGGAATAAGTATAATTGTATCTCCCTGTATAACAACTTTCATCGGGGTGTTGATGAGCTGGAGTGGCCAGGGGATAGCCTGTATACTCGCCACTATCGTAAAGGTAAAAATAATATGTACTGTAGCCCGGTCTCGGCTCAACAACGGCATGCCCTAAGGTAAATTCAACCTCGCCGCTGGTACTATTAGAGGTCATCGCCTCCTCGATATATTCCCGGACAGTCATTCCCCCGGATAGCTCGAGGTCGGTGACGTCTGTAAAGCACGAGTACGCCCAGGAGTCTGGCGCGTCGAAGCAGTCTGTGGTTTCCACTACTTGCCAGTTATCAGCGGTTATTGTGTGTGTGTCACCGTCAACATCTAACTCGACTTGGTTGACCTTAGCCGATTCCTCGACCAGAGTCGTCAGGTTCTCCTGAGTGGGACTGTTGGGATACCTCAGATCCGGAATCGTATCCCACTCCCAATCACACACCCACTGCCAACTCCACCCAGTCCACACCCACTGGCAAGACTCGTCGTAGTAGTGGTAGTCTATCCACCCCGTCCAGTAGAGGTAGACGTCTTCTATGATAGCCTCTTCCGGAATCTTCCCCGGGGGGACAACACCCGAATCTGGAATTTCTTCGATTCCAGCTCTCAGGATGGTGCTGTCGCTCTCCTTGTAAAGCCTATCTCGATAATAACTATCTGGAAAAGGCCAACATCCATAGCTTGGTCCGGTAGATTCCATAAATGTATTACCTGCCACAGCATAGTCCGATGATATGGTGGACTTGAGCCTGCGGAACTTGGTTTTGGCGCCATAGGCTTCAACCTGGATTCCGCCTGCTTCCGACACAATCTTATAAAGTCTGATACTGTCGTCCCAGGTGTAAGTAGCGCCGGCAACCCCTGAGGTAACAATCCAGGAGGATACAAGCTCGGGAAGTTCCCCTTCCGGTCCCGTGTACTCGAAGCTGAATGTTTCTACCAGCGGGGGGCCGAGTTCACCACCGGGAAAGTTTTTAAGAGTAAAGGAGTCAAAGTCCCAGACCACGGCAGAACCGCCTTTATAGAGGGAAATATCCTCATCAGAGTAATAGCCATCAAGGCTACAATTGCCCTCATACTCGAAGCCGGGAGACAGCCATAGCCCTATCGTTTCTACCTTCAAGTTATCTCTCTGTGTCGTGGTATCCCAGAAAAAGACTATCTTGATTATATATGTTGATTCTTCTTGGCCGGGATAGCCGATTATCAGCAGCTTCTCATCCTCGATAATCTGTCTTGCCTCGCTTGGGCTCGGGACGGCTATATCCTTGGGAATCCAGATGTTCTGCACGGTAACTTCTACATCCTTGTCGTTTACATTTAAGTCGTAAAGATAGGGATAGGTGGTAGAATAGTCGTATTCATCATAATCTTCACCGAGTAAGTCTTCGACGAAATCGTACCTTATGTGCCACAGGGCATCCTCCACCCCAGCATCGGCGGCATAGATCTCATCAATCTTTTGCTCATAGACTCGACCGCTGGTCATGCCGGTGCCCATAAAGTTAAGGACGGGAGTGATGATAATCATGCCTATAAGGAGCAAGGCCAGCACAAGGATCATCGTCTGCCCCTTTTCATCTCTTAGCGGTCTTTTGGCGGTAATTTTCATCCCTTCGCCCCCTGGATTTTTGTAGCTGCTTTGTTCGTCACCACGATCTACATTTCTGAAAACATCACTGTCAGATAAAAGTATAACGTAATCATATTTAGCGTCAATCACCCATCAGTACTGCGTACTGTGCTTTAGTAATAGGCCATCAGTACTATGTATTGCCGGCCCTTTCCCTCTGAAGGGGTGACATTCGACCCTGGGGAGGCTCAATTTCACCCTTGCTGGTAAGAACGTTGCTTATCCTTTGTCAGGAGACCCTTACCGAGTAATTTGTTATAATGCCGCCCGTCGTTAGGTCGCTGCGGAAGGAAAGGACAAGATAGACTAGAGTGTAGATTTCTTCCGCAGTGAGGAGTGTTACTTCGGCTGACGTATCGTAGGGCAGTATACAGCCCTCGGGCAATTCAAAGGTGTCAACATCTTCCCCATCGGTGTTCGGGTTAGATAAGGCATTAGAATAGGAATTGAAAGCATTATCTTCAGGGTTGTTGGCGTCACTCAGGTACATGTCATTGACTAATATAGAATCCTGATTATAATGGCCATCACCTTCGCCGACAAAATAGGTCAGGTGGCTCGTGTCCTGCTCAGTGATAATGGGGGGAGCCAGGAAGCCGCCGATTGAGAATTCAGGATCATCACCTCCGCCAAGATAACTACGATAACGAAGGTCGTCAAATAGGTAAAGCTGGCGCGGCGTGAGTCCCGGGCTGCGATAGAAGATAATCATCGACCAGCCGGCATAGCTCCACTGGTATCTGATTTGATAACCCTCATCAGGTTTTTTATAAGCCGGAGTGGCCAGGGGATAGCCTGTCTTCAGGCCGATGTTATAAAGGTCAAAATTATAATATTCATAGGGTGATGTTCTTAGTAGCCCCCTCACCTCATCGGCATGCCCCACGGTAAAAGTAACATCGCCGCTACCATCGGACTTCATCGCCTCCTCGATATATTCCCGGACAGTCATTCTCCCGGGTAGCTCGAGGTCGGTGACATCTGTAAAGCACGAGTAAACCCAGGCGTCTGACGATCCGTGGCAGTCCGAGGTATTTATTATCTGGTACCTATCAGCGGTTACTGTTTGCGGGCTACCATCAATATCGAACTTGACCCGGTCGACCATGGAATTGGCCATCAGTTGCGCATGTGTGTTCGCGTTATACTGGAGGGCTTGAATCCGTTGCCACCGCCAACTGGACGGCTGCCTGGATCTCCAGTAGTAGTACCAGGGGTCCATCCACCCCGACCAGTAGAGGTAGACGTCTTCTATGGTAGCCTCTTCCGGAATCTTCCCGGGGTCGGCACTACCCTTCCCGATAACTTCTTCCAGAGCCTCTCTCAGGACAGTACTGTCGCTCTCCTCGTAAAGCCTATCTCTATAGTATCTGTCATTGCCACTTGTCGCTGTTGCTTGCGACAATCTGTTGCCGGCCACAGTATAGTCCGATGATATGGTGGACTTGAGCCTGCGGAACTTGGTTTTGGCGCCGTAGGCTTCAACCTGGATTCCGCCTGCTTCCGACACAATCTTATAAAGTCGGATGCTGTCATCCCACGAATAAGAAATGCCATCAACCCCTGTGGTATCAATCCAGGAAGATACAAGCTCGGGAAGCTCCCCCTCCGGTCCCGTGTACTTGAAGTTGAATGTTGCTACCATCGGGGGGCCATTGTCAACTACGGGAAAGTTTTTAAGAGGAACGGAGTCAAAGTCCCAGACTACAGCGTAACCGCCTTTATAGAGGGAAATATCCTCATCAGAGTAGTAGCCCGCGAGGCTACAATCGCCGTCATACTCGAAGCCGGGAGACAGCCATACCCCTATCGTTTCTACCCTCAAATCATCATCTTCACCGCTCTCCCAGTAATAGACTATCTTGATTGTGTATGTTGATTCTTCGCTACTGGGATAGCCGATTATCATCAGCTTCTCATCCTCGATAATCTGTCTTGCCTCGCTTGAGATCGGGACGTCCAGGTCCTTGGGAATCCAGATGTTCTGGATAGTAACTTCTACATCCTTGCCGTTTATATTTAGGTCATAAGGATAGGGATAGTCGGTATAATAGTCATACTCATCATAATCTTCACCGAGCAAGTCTTCGACGAAATCGCACCTTATGTGCCACAGGGCATCCTCCACCCCGGCGTCGGCGGCATAGATCTCGTCAATCTTTTGCTCATAGACTCGACCACTTGTAATGGCGGTGCCCATAAATTTCAGGACGGGAGTGATGATAATCAGGCCTATAAGGAGCAAGACTAGAACAAGTAGCATCGCCTGCCCCCTTTCATCTCTTAGCGATCTTTTGACAGTAATTCTCATCACTCTATCTCTCATTAGACGTATATAGGTTTACTATTATATTATTAATATAATGTAATCCTCTTTAGCGTCAATCACCCATCGGTACTATCATTGCCAGCTCCTTCCCTTTTGTCATTGCCCATTGGTATCCCCGGGATTGCTTCGTTGCTGTGCTCATTGCAATGAAAAAGGAGGTCGCCCGATGGATTATCCCCCAACCAAATATTCGATTTGGTTGGATAAAATAAATTGGGCGCCTACATTATTAATAATTATTAATTGGATAGCGTATTCGCTCGATGAAACTAGTAGGGCGGCATTTATATGCCGCCCATTTTTTATCTCAAATTGGTGAATGTCTCTTATAGCGGGTTAACCTCCCACGAAGAAAGGCTGTAAATTAGCTGTTGAACACCAATAAGGAAGTTAAGGTCTCCGAACCACTCATCTCCTTCTGGATAATTCAGGCTTGTGCCGGGTTGTAAATCCACCTCGACACTGCCGGCTATAGAACCGTAGAAATCACCTCCGGGCTGTACATTGGTTGTGCCCTCGACCGACATAATAAATATGGGGTCGGCCTGACCTGCCTCTATGTTTGGTGCAAAATAGATGTCACCTATAGCTATAATGATGCCGAAACCCTCTATGCTACACTTCCCCCCTATTTCAAGTGCCTTATGGGGGTCGCTGGTATCACTGGCAACAAAGATGGTCTGGTTATTTAGGTCAAGGGTAAAGTCTTTGCCAGTCACGCCGATTTCTGTGTCGCCGGTAATGTAAACAGTCCCGGTAAGGGTTAAAGTGGCGGGAGTATTATCCGAGTTCTTGATATCCAGTTCGCCGTCTCTATAGAACGGCCCTATCTCCTGGTCAACGCCGTTAATGTCTAGGGTGTCTGAACCGTATGGCTCCACGCCTTCGACCTGCTCCAGGTAGAACTCCACGAGTTCCTCCTCTGGAGGCCAGCCACCAGGATAATACTCTACCGGGGAATGTTCTCCCTCTGAAGGGGTGATATTAGACCCCGGGCCGATTTCAATTTCGCCCTGGCTGGTAAGAACGTTATTCAGTATGCCGGTATAATCGCCGTACTTGCTTTCAGCGACAACATAAGCCTCTATTTCGGTCCCGCTATCATCGCCAGTAGCTGTCGATAGGACGCGATAAGTCATATTATTCACCCATGTTATGGTAATCTCCATACTTTTGCCGTTCACATCGGACATATTGTAAGACCAGTCCGGGTAACACGCATTCAAGTTCATCACTTCAGCTACTTCATGCTGTATGTTCCACATAGCGTCCTCCACCCCGGCATCGGCGGCATAAAGCTCAACCACCCTCCTCTCATAGACCTGGGCGGCCATAAGCCCGGTGCCCATATGAGCCAGCAAGGGAGTGACGATAAGCAAGCTGACAAGGAGCATAAGGAGAGCCAGGATCATCGCCTGACCCCTCTCATCTCTTATTAATCCTTTCATCACTCTACCTCCCCTTAGACCGTAAATCGGCATACTACCAGTATAACGTAATTAGCTTTGGCGTCAATAGGCCGTCAGTAATGGCTACAAAGTCCTGTGATTTTGTCACGCGTAAATGTTCTGCGGAAGTGTCGCTCTTAGACTGCTAGAAGAGTGGGGGAGGGTTACTATACAGCACACGGTTAATATGAGCCAGGTCTGGGTTTAATTTCATATTCCCTGGTCTCACTTTGTGCGCCCACGGTGGCGGTCACCGTGAAAGTAAGCTGACCGCTATCCCAAACACAGCTAGTCTGGAAAGGGTCAATATATTCAGCCACCACAATAGTGGAATCAAGCTCTGACTCAATATAATGCTCTCGCTGGAGCCTCTTAAGCTCACCGGGCATATCTTCCAAAGTGTAAATAACCTCATGCACATTAGTAGTCCCCCCT
>Ga0209427_10009317_pt1 | contig 10965 bp, 9 predicted proteins | sample DeeMarSWOR136_30_FD_187465 | JGI IMG/M metagenome (GOLD analysis project Ga0209427, IMG submission 187465) | Marine sediment microbial communities from White Oak River estuary, North Carolina - WOR-1-36_30 (SPAdes) (version 2) | ecosystem: Environmental > Aquatic > Marine > Intertidal zone >... | reverse complement strand
CAAACTCTCCAATTATAAAGAACTCCCGAAGGAGTTCTTATCACACCAATTGGCAAATGGGATCGATCAAGGCTGCTCCGCTTTTTTTCAAAGAACTTTCTCTTTCTATCCCGAGAAAGAGTCCAATGAATCTGTAACTATTGTATATTGAATAAAATATGTTTTCAAGCGCACTTCACATGCGCAAGAAACCTCCTATATAATAGAGTTATTTCGTCTAATTGTCAAGACTGCGAATCAAATCATCTAAAATCTAACCTTAGGGTATATGTCTTGTCATTTAAGAATCTAACCATTGTGGACAGGAAGAGCGAATGATTTTATAACCTAGCCTTAGTGGAAAGGAGGTTAGGTTATGAGAATGGAGTTGCGAATGAAGTACTGCGAAACTGTATATCGGAGGTATCATAAGGCATCCAAAGAATCGAAAGCTAGGATATTAGATGAGCTGTGCAAAGTCTGTGGGTACAACCGCAAATACGCCATTGCAAAATTAAACTCTATGAAAGATAACAAGAAGCCTCAGATTCACCGGGAACGCAAGCGTAAAAAACGTTATGGTTATGAGGTTTTATCCATTATAGAGGAGGTCTGGAAGACGGCCAACTATCCCTGGTCGGTACGGCTGAAGGAGATCATCCGTCTCTGGATGCCATGGATAAAAAAACGCTATAGGGTCACACCTCAGATCGAGAAAAAGCTTTTCTCGATCAGTGCGAGCACTATAGATAGAGATCTCAAGCAAAAAAAGAACAAGCTTAAGCGGCGAATCTACGGCCGGACCAAGCCCGGCACCTTGTTGAGACATAAAATCCCAGTCAAAACCGAACATTGGGATGTCAAGCGTCCTGGTTTTGAGGAGGCTGATCTTGTCTCTCACAGCGGGGAATCGGGCCTTGGTGAATTTATCTATTCGCTCAACCTCACCGATATCTCTACACAATGGGTGGAAACTCAGGCTGTGATGGGAAAAGGTCAGAACTCCGTCCTTGATGCTATAGAGAAAATCTCTCAGAGGTTGCCTTTTAAGATCTTAGGGATAGATTCAGATAACGGATCAGAGTTTATTAACAACCATTTATGGAACTACTGTAAAAGAGAGAACATCCAATTTACTCGCTCACGACCCTATAAAAAAGATGATAACGCCCATATAGAACAAAAAAACTGGACCCATGTACGAAAATTCATGGGTTGGGATCGTTACGATTCCCCCGAAGCTCTCAACGCTATGAACGACCTCTACGAGAAGGAACTGCCTCTTTTTATGAATCTGTTTCAACCATCAGTGAAGTTAATAAAGACAGTTCGGAAAGGATCACGGAAAATACGCCTTTATGACAAGCCTCAGACTCCTTTAGATCGATTGCTCTCTACTTCTTGTCTGTCTAAACCGAAGCAAGAAGAGCTTTTAGCCCTGAGAGCGAAACTGGATCCTTTTAAACTGGCAGAAACGGTAGACCGCAAGCTCGAACGAATCTGGGACTTAGCTCATTATCACTACAAACCTAAAGGTATAAAGAAAAGCACAAATGATCTAAGAGAGCAGCTCTCCAACGAAGAAAAAGAAACCTTGGAAGAAATCGCTCAAATCTTTGGAATAGAAGTCTATGTCAGAACTCATCAAAACGGTGAGCTGATAAACATAGCGCATGGTTAGATTTTTAATGACAAGATGATAAAGACTACGGTTAGATTTTTAAATGACTTGACAGGGACTGGCAGGTCTATTTCTATTAAAAAATACCAGAATTATTCATAAAATCTGCCGACACCATAAAAGCTGTCCCAATTCTTTAGACGCCAGAAAGCAAGCGAGCGTTGCAAGGAGGAAGTCAGTTCCCCCTCTAAGTTGACTATTTCCCATGTAACTGATATTCTTGTGCCAACCAAAAAAAGGAAGCCAGGGATATGATATGCCCTAAATGCCAGTTCGAGAATCCTCCGGGAAGCGGGTTTTGCAACAGGTGTGGAACCCAGATCTCTCCGTCAACGGATATACCCTTTTCTCAAACGGAAACTATCCAACAGCCCAAGGAGGAGTTGACCATCGGCAGCACATTTGCCGAAAGATACCAGATCATTGAAGAGCTGGGCAGGGGCGGGATGGGTAATGTCTATAAAGTTCTCGATAAAGAGCTCGGGGAAAAGGTGGCTTTAAAGCTTTTAAAGCCTGAAATCGCCGCCGACCACAGGATCATCGAACGCTTTCGAAACGAGATAAAATTCGCCCGTAAGATCACCCATAAGAATGTCTGCCGGATGTTTGACCTCAGCAAGGCGGAGAGAACTCCTTATATCACCATGGAGTATGTTTCAGGTGAAGACCTGAAGAGCACACTCCGAAGAGTGGGTCCTCTGAGCGAAGGCAAGGCTGTCTACATCGCCAAACAGGTGTGTGAAGGGCTGATCGAAGCCCATAAACTCGGAGTCGTCCACCGCGACCTGAAACCTCAAAACATCATGATAGACAAGAAGGGGCATCCACGCATCATGGATTTCGGTATAGCCCGCTCCATGAAGGGAGGAGGGATCACTACCTCGGGCATGATGATCGGAACCCCTGAGTACATGTCTCCTGAGCAGGTCGAGGGAAAAGAGGTTGACCAACGCGCGGATATCTACGCCATGGGAGTGATCCTCTACGAGATGGTGACCGGCACCACTCCTTTTAAAGGCGACACCGCCTTGAGCGTAGCCATCAAGCATACCAGAGAAAAACCCCGTAATCCCAGGGAGATCAATGACCGGATTTCCGTCGAGATCAGCCGGCTAATCCTCAAGTGCCTGGAAAAGGACAGGTTCAAGAGGTATCAAAGCGTCCAGGAGCTTTTGGATGTGCTGAACGGAATTTCGGAAGGATTTCCCACCACGGACAGGGTTCTTCCTGACAAGCCCAGCACATCCAGGGCACTCCCTGGAAAACCCGGGCTGAAGAATATTCTCATACCCGTTTTTGCGGTGATAGCTGTCCTCATTGCTGCGGTTCTCGCTTGGCGTTTCACTCCCCTTCCTGAAATCCTCGGGATTTCCTCCTCTCTTCCAGAAGCTTCCTCGGTCGAAGGCCTTCTGAATTCCGCCCATCAACTCTGGAAAGAAAAAGATTACTCCAGCGCCTACGACCAGTTCAAAAAGGCTTTGGAGCTGGATTCCAAGAACTTCGATGCCCAATTCGGATTGGCCAATTCACTGAAAGCAAAAGGAAAACTGGATGAATCAATCCCGGAATACGAGAAGGCCATTGCCATCAACGAAAAGGACCACAGGGCCTACGGCCAGCTGGGGCTGATCTACGAGCAGAAACAGGAATGGAGTAAGGCCCTGGAATATTATAAAAAATACCTGAATACGGCCCCTCAGGGTCAGGACTTTGTCCTGGTCAGCCAGAAAGTCATCAACATCCAGGACCAGATGCAGCCCGCTTCAGCCAAGCCCGAGCCGCATCCAGCATCACCTGAAGAGCCGAAGGCAACCCAACCGTCCCAAAAGGCTCCTTTGAAAAAGGCTGAAGCCGAACCCGAGCCCGTGAAACCCGAGGAAAAAAGGCCGGAAAAGAAAAAACCCGAAGAGAAAAAGCCAGACATCTCCGCCAGGCTGAACAAGGGAGTCAACGCTCTCAGCCAGGGAGATTTCGATGAATGCATCAAGCTGATGGAAGAAGTCCAGAGGCTTGACCCGGGCAACTCTTCCGCTCAATTCTTCCTGACCGAGGCAAAGAAAAGAAAAGAGGAAAACAGAAAGGAGCAGCAGGTCAAGGACGGGCTCAGCCAGGCCCAGCAATCCTTCGAACAAGGAAAATACCAGGAATGCATTGACCAGTCAAAAAGAGTGCTGAGCATCGACCCGGAAAACGCCCAGGCAAGAAGGCTAATCACTCAAGCGAGGATAAGACTCGCTCCCCAACAGGCTAAACTCCTCGTCGACCAGTACATTAAATCTCTCAACACCAAAAACCTGCTCACCTTCTATGAAAGGGCCTGTTCTCCCGAGGAATACCAGCGTCTAAAGAATCAAGCGCAAGCGATCATGGCTGCCTACCAAAACCTCCAGGCCACGGCCTCGGATATCAACATTCAATTCCAAGGAGTCAACCAGACGAAAATAAGCTTTTCCCATATCATAACAGGCACGTCCAAAGACGGGATCAGAGAAAGCCTGTTCGAGGGTATAATCAACTGGGGATTGACAAGAGTGGATGAAGGATGGAAAATCACAAGCGTCAATGCGGTCCCCAAAGGCAAGAAATAGATTGACAACATAATAAGGAGGTACCATGGGAAACAGGCTTAATGGAAAATTAATCATCAGTCTTATCATCGTTTTTCTCCTGATCCTGCCGGCTATCAGCCATGCCCAGAAGCAGAGGATCAAAGTCACTGTCAGGAATGCAAGCATCCGGATGCAGCCCAACGTCGACAGTGAAATCGTCCTCACACCCCCTGTAGGAAGCACCTTCGAGGTCGAGAAAAAACTCGGAGACTGGTACGAGGTGAAATTCACATCGGATATCGGGGTCCTGATCACCGGATACATCAACAGCATGTTCGTCGAGGTGATAGAGGAACAGCCGGAGCCGGAGCCGGAAAGAGAAATCGCGCCTCAGCCGGCCAAGCCCAAGCTCAAGCCAGTCCCAGCGCGAGTCAGACCACAAGCAGCACGACAAACGAGGTTCAATGTCTCGATAGGAGGGCTGTTCTCATCCGCTTATCTAATAAACGATTATGAATACAGCGCGCCCACAGCTCTCGGGGAAGATTTATATGTGTATGACATGTTTGAATCCCCGGAAGCATTCGGCTTAAGCGCTGGCGTCGGCGTTTTCGTGACGCCGAGAATAGAGGTCACTGGAAGCGTGGCCACCATGTCCGGGACTCCCTGGTGGAGCTTGGAACTGGATATGCCCAGCCCTTATTACTACGATGACTACAGGTTTGACACGGTCGACACGGATTCATTCGCTACACCTCCGACTTTCAAGAAAAACATGCTCAGTTTTGGAGTCAACATCTATCTCATTAAAAAGAGTTCGCTGGGTGTCTACGTCGGGGGCGGCGGAACCCTGATCAAGGCCACTCTAGACCTGGTCTCCGAGATAACATTCACTCACACCTGGTATCCAGCTACATTCGATCACGACGTGGCGATTGACTCGGTCACATTTGAAGAAACAGATATTTCAGCCTTCGGAGCGCACTTCAGAGCTGGCGTCGACTTTAAAGTCGGCAGGAATATTTCGCTCTACGCAGAGGGCAGGTACATCGCCGCCAAGGTGGACCAGGAATATCCTTTGGACCCGAGCGAAACCTTAAGCCTTGACATCGGCGGAGGGAACGCCATCCTCGGAATCAAGGTCCATTTTTAAGCTCTCTATACTGCAGAAAAAGCAAGCCGATCTGACGACCTTAAATATAATTAAAATGTCATCGCGAGCAAAGCGTGACAATCTCATTCTGTTACGTTAAAAGCATGAGATTGCCGCGCCTGTTCCGAGCAAAGCGAAGGAATCTCACCCCACCTCGCAACGACGTCTGCTTTGTTGCGGCCCATTCGCGGTGGAGGACCACAGCTTCATGACCCGACGCTTCGCACCTGCGGCAACCTCGACTCGTGAATAATCCAGGTAAATTAAGGTCAGGAAAAAATCGAATAGAACCTCAAGAAATTTCAAAAAACTGTCTGCATCATCATCAAAGCATGTAAACCTCTGTAGACAAAACCAGTCTGCTTTTCTTGCTATTGTCTTCAGCGGTTGACATCCTTCTGCTCATTCTCTTTTTTCCCTCTGAAGACTTCATGCCCTTGCTGGCATGATTCATGCAGAAGTGGTCCTTGATGAACAGGCAGAAGAAAAATCAGGGATTGAGCCTGGTAGAGCTGCTCGTCTCTTTTTCCCTTGTCACCTTGCTGATCACAGGGACACTTCAGCTCACCGTCCATTCTCTCCTCATCCATAGAAATGCCAACCTCAACCTCAAAACATCGGAGCTCGCGGCTTCGCTGCTCGAATACATCAAATCCCTTCCTTTCGAGAGCGAGGAGCTCAAAGAATCTCATAAGTCTGAAGTGATCAGAGAACCAGGCTCACTGGAGACATTCCGCAGAGAGTGGAAGATTGAAGATATCTCTGCAAACTTGAAGAAAGTCGAAGTGGAATGCTTATCTGAAAGCCGTCCTCAAAGGAAGACCAGGCTGGTTCTCTACCTGTCCAAAGAGCTCGGGTTTTAAAGAAAGGAGAAAGAGAGCGAACAAGAGTGCAAAACGTTTGGGAATAAGCAGAAAAACTGCGACTTCATCCCTTTTTATATTTTTGAGGTCCAGCACTATCATGAATGCGCGAATCACAGAAAAGCACGAAAATCCAGAAAAGGGATTTTCCCTGATCGAAAGCCTTCTCAGCCTGTCATTGTTTCTGGTTATTGTCCTTTCATCCCTGGAAGTATTCGGATGGACCCGGACCATCTTTTTAAAGGTCAAGAATAAGGAAGAGGCGAAGGAGGCAGCCCTGGCGGCCCTGGATAAGATGAGAACAGACGTTCTCGCCGGAGGTGCAGGCCTTATTCATCCCCTACAGCTCGGGATTGCCGAGGGCATATCTGAAGCCGAAGGGACACTGACCATCCTCAGCAGGGAAGAAATCCTGGTTTTCGCCGGTGACCTGGTGACAGGTCAGACACGAATCGACCTTGACAGCAATTCCAGCCTTAAAAAAGGAAAAGAGATCTGCATCTTCGACTCTTTGAAAGGCGAGATTAAATCCATATCCTCAGTGGAAAAAGGAAGCGTAATCCTCTCTTCGGCTCTGGAGAATTCCTACTCCAGAGAGAGGACTTCGCTGTTCCTGCTGCAGAAAGTCTCTCTCTATCTCGATGAGAAGACAGGAGTCCTGAGGAGGAAAGTCAACTCCAGCCCGGCCCAGCCGCTCGCCGAGGGTGCAGCTTTTTTCAGCTTCGACTACGAGAGAGCCTCTTCCCTGGTGAGACTGCGTCTCGGCCTCGAACCAAACAAGGAGAAACTCTATGAAACTGCCGTTTTTGCCAAGAATGTCGCTCTGGCCGCCCGCTAGACCGGATAGAGGAAAACAGACAGGCGCGACGACCCTGGTCACAGTTTTCCTCTATTTCATCTTTTCAACCCTGGGATTGGGCATGCTCTACCTGACGGAGGTCTATCTCAGGCTGAGCGCTTTCAAGAGAAACGCGGTCCTTCTGGATTGCGCCTCAGAGAACGGAGTGAAGTGCGGCCTCAGCCACCTTCTCAGTCTGATCTCGCAGTCCGCATCGCCTTGTCTTCTGTCCCCGGAAGAAGCAGACCAGCTTCTACAAAGGGCCAGGAATCAAGGTATGGAGGCCGTCGAAAAAGTTCTGGGCAGTGAAATTCCCATCTCGACCGGCCAGGGATGGGAGAGGCTCTCATGGACCAGTACCGCGGATTTCGCTTTTGAAAAGATCGAAGAAAAAGAGAGTTATTTTAAAGCTTATTACACGGCCTTTATCCTCTCCGAAGGTAAAATTAAAAATTTCAAGCAGAAAAAACAATCGTGTCTCGAGGCACGGCTGGGAATTATAGCCGGCCACATCCCTATCATCTCCATTCCCATTATCAAAGAGAAAAGACCCGGCCCGGAACAGGAAGTGGAACCTCTGGAAACGGATGATATCACTTTCACACAGGCCAAAAATAACCTCATTCAACCTCAGATCATGCTCTCCGAAGAAGGCCTTCTTCCCAACGATGCCCGTTCGCAGCTGCAAAAAGTCCTCGGGGTCAAATTCTTTGACCCGCTGGACCTCCCCCTTCACATCCTCCGCAGGGCTCTCGGACTGGAAGAATCCGACGCTCCTGTTCCCGAGGGAGTGTATCTCATTCGAGATGACCTGGGCCTGGGAGGGATCTACGTCCAGGGCGACCTGGAGGAGATGGTTTTAGCCATCGAGGAAGACTTCCAGGTTGTATCCTTGCGCAACCAGCAGGGATGCTGGGTCCTCAGGTTCAATCCCCGGAAGAGCAGGACTCTTTTCACAACCCCTGAGGAAACCCAGTATTTTGACCTGATTCCCCGAGGCATCATCATTGTCGACGGAGAGATCCGCTCGCTGGGCGGAGGTATCATGGACCCTTCCAGCCAGTCCTTCCAAATCACTGAGGAAGAAATCCCGTCCATTCTCAACGGGGTGAACCTGACCATCATCTCACCCGATAAGATCACCATCTCTTCCCATCTCATCCATCAGGGCATGAAATGGATCGATAAAGTTCCTTACCTCAAAGATTCGAAATCCCAGCTCAACCTTTTTGTCACCGGAAAAGAACTCTTTGGCGAAGCGGAAAGGGAAGGAAAGATAGTCATCGACGGAGACGCGCCAGAGGAATTAAAAATCCAGGCATCACTCACAGCTTCAGGCGAAGGATTTTCTGTCGAAGGGGAACACAAGTCAGTCCATATCCTGGGTAGTGTCCAGGCGGCCGACCTTTCTCTCAACAGGAATGAGATCAATCTCACCTTCGACGAAAGGCTCCAAGATGACGATTTTCATCTCCAGGATGCTCCGCAGACAGCAAAGCCGATTCTTTTTCTCTCCTTCTTCAAGCCGCTGAGATGGAAGGAATCTTAGATGGGAAAAGGGCAACTATCCTCTGGGCAGAAGACCGGGGCCGGCTTCTCTCTGCTGGAAACGATAATCGCTCTTTTGGTTGTCTTTCTGATAGCAGTCGCCGCTTCCACCTCGTTTTTGAGCTATGCACCGAAGTACAGGCTTCTTGGTGCTGTCCGCAAAGTCCACTCCCGGCTGAACTACGCCCGGTATAAAGCCATATTCGAGGGGACAAAAGTCAGGTTGAAATTTGAATCAAACGGCTACACCGTAGAGAAATACGATGAGGACATGAAAGAATGGAAGTCGGAGACCAGGTCAACCCTCGAGGGAGTCACGATTCAAGCCAACAACAACCCTGTATTCCATCCCCAGGGTACAGTCTCCAATCTGGCTACTATCATCATCTCCAATTCCTGGGGAAAATACAGAATCACTCTTGCCATCTCAGGAAGGATAAAAGCCGCTCCGCAAAAATAGGGTCAGGGCTCGACATTAGACATCTGACTGCTGAGGAAATCAAAACATGACTTATAAAAAACGTAACTGATCAATAAGAAATGTCTGATGTCGAGCCCTGACCCCTTTATCTTTTAATCCATCTTGAATAACGAATCTTCGATGCCTGAGTTATACTTAACCTCGGTGAAGGTCATGGTCATGACTTCCTCACCGCCGGCAAAGCTTTTAATCATATGGGCGGTCATGATGCCGTTGACTTTCTTCCAGTCCGAGAGGAAGGATTCAGCCTCCACCTCTACTCCCATACTAAGCTGCGAGGAAACGCTCTTGTAGGGAAGGTAAGTCTGGGCATCGATGTAGGAGGTCATTGACCAGCCATCGGGAAAGCTCTGTTTGATGACATAATATTCCTTGCCCTCAAGAGTCTCTTTTCCCATCAGTTCATAGGTGACACCGTGCTTTTCAGGATTGAGGAGAATATCATTTCCCCAGGCTTGCCTCACGATTCCCTCCGCCTGGTCCGCGGGCATTTCTTCCGTGGCGCCGGTCTGCGGGTTTACCCACCAGGACGTTTCCCCGTCATAGGCCATGGTTATCACCATTCCCATCATTTCAAAATCCATACGTATCTTGTTTGGCTCTTTATGGTACATGGTCAGAGAACCGCTCATGCCGGCCATAGCAATCTCCATCGTCCCGACCATCGTCGTATCTTTGATGTTCCCCAGGGCTTTTCTCCCACCCTGAGCCTCGATCATCTTCTCCAGGACGTCACCCACCTTTTGGGCATAATTCAGTGAAGCGATCGAGCCAAAAAGAAACACGCCTAAAACACAGAGCGATAAGATTTTCTTCATTAAATCCTCCCTTAGATGTTCATTTTCATTTCTCAAAGCAATGATCTATGCAAAAGCCCCGCTTAAAAATAAGAAGCTTTTTTCAATTTTGAATGGAAAAAGAATATCAGCAATCGTGTAAAGAGTCAATCCCATAAAGGGTCTTATTTCTTTTCAAAAATTACCCTGCCGTCAATGATGGTGAAGGCGACTTCCGCCTCGAGAAGCTCCTCTTCAGGAATCTCAAGCAGGTTCCTATCAAACACGGTGATATCGGCCAGTTTTCCCACCTCCAGAGAGCCCCGGATACCATCCTCAAAGCAGGCAAAGGCGTTGTTGATGGTGTAGGCCTTGATGGCCTCCTCCACGGAAATGCACTGCTCCGGGAACCAGCCTTGCTCCGGAGTTCCCTTCAAGGTCTTCCTGGCCACGGCCGCATAGATCAGATACTTGGGATGCATGTGGTACAGGGCGGCGCTCGTCCCCGGCCAATCCGAGCCAAAGCTCAGCATGGCTCCGTTATCGAGAAGCGTCTTGAAGGCGTAGGCGCCTTTGCAGCGTTCATGCCCGATCCGCTCTTCCATCCAGCGCATATCGTCCGAGATATGGTAGGGATTGACCTCAGCAATGACTCCCAACGCCTTGAACCGGGGAAAGTCCTGAGGCCTGACGACCTGGGCGTGAATGACCCTGAATCCTTTTAAATCCACGCCTTCTTCCTTCAGCCTCTCATAGAGGTCGAGCATCTCCGCCACTCCTCTTGTCCCGATCGCATGGACATTGGGAACAAATCCCACCTCCAGCCCCGTCTTGATCAGCGTGTACATCTTTTCCATGTTCCCCACCTTATACTCAGGGTCGTCTGATGTGTGGCGGCGCCAGTGGCCGTAATTATCCGGCTGGTCGTCGTAGGGCTCGAAAAACAGAGCGCCGTGGGTTCCCATGATGCCGTCGATGTAGCCTTTCAGCGCTCCGTAGCGAAGCCACATATCCTGCTTTTTTGTCTTGGGATGGAGCCCCATGGTCAAGCCTTTGTCCTTCATTTCCGCTCCTCGCGAGAGGTCTGGCCTCAGCCA
>Ga0209427_10009313_pt1 | contig 10968 bp, 4 predicted proteins | sample DeeMarSWOR136_30_FD_187465 | JGI IMG/M metagenome (GOLD analysis project Ga0209427, IMG submission 187465) | Marine sediment microbial communities from White Oak River estuary, North Carolina - WOR-1-36_30 (SPAdes) (version 2) | ecosystem: Environmental > Aquatic > Marine > Intertidal zone >... | reverse complement strand
TCCAGTGAGGGCTGCATCTTCATGTCCTGGAACTCTTTGATGGCGAAGTCCAGATGCTCTAAGGCTTCCTTCTTCTCAGTCGGATAGTGCTCCAGAAGCAGCTCGGCGAGCTGGAGGCGACTGAGTGCTAGCTCCGGGCGGAATCTTATCTCAGTGCAAACTCTGATGGCCTCTTGGTAGTACTTGCGGGCATCATCAGGTCTGCCCAGGAGAGTAGCAGCTGCTCCCATGTGGCGGCCTGTGCAAGTGGGGAGCACGTGTCCACTCGTAATACAGCTGCTACCAGCCAGTCGACGTAGGAGTAGCTCAGTCGCGGGACGATGTTCCGCCAGCACGGCAGCTTCCAGTGATATGACATCTAAATATACAGTGGTCTCGTCTTTAATTGAGCCAATACCAGGGCGTGTCACCACCATTCGCTCCAACATTTCCGCCACCTCACCATAGCGGCCCAGGTGTGCTAGGCAATACAGAATCATCATATCAGTGGTTTGATTTGCGGGCTGGTCTCTCCCGCCCCGGATGGTGGCCTCTAAGGCCCGACCAGCATTGCCCAGATGCACCCGAGCAGGTAGGACAAAAGCTGTATATACACCTGCGTATGCAAGGATACCCAATTCCTCAGCACGGGCCAGAATGTCACGGCGCATTGTCAACGCCTCCTCCAATCTCCCATCCCAGAGGGTCATGATGGCATCGGTCACACTGGACAGGACAAGCAGATGCGGCTGTGCGCTGCGGTCAGCCAGTGTCTTTATTTCAGCCATAACCTCCTCAGCGCGGCCGCGCTGGCCGAATTCCAGGAATGCATGCGCCATCCACCATAGCGCAAAGTTGAGTATTAGCAAGTTCACACCAGCACGAGAACACTCTGCCAGTTCCTGCATCAGACGCAGTCGCTCATTGTCATGCTGTGGCGCTGATGCGCCGACAAATCTGCTCCCAGCCATCCACCAGTACGCGTCGGGGTCTCCCAGACGACTGGCCAGATCCACAGCTTGGTTGGCATGAGCAACCCATACTGGCGAGAAGCCGCATCTAGAGATTTCCACCCAAGCCAGCATTGACTCCGTCCACGCACGTTCAATCGTATCTGGCTCAGCGTAGCGGTCGGCTTGAGCGGCCCACCGTACGGCCTCGGGAGAACCCATCAATACCGTTCCATAGACTACCAACCCTTTCATCGCCAGCATGCAGGCCCGGGATGCCCGCTTGTTATCGCCGATGGCCTCAGCTAACGCGAGCGCTTGGGGCGCCTCGGTGCTCACAACGCGTTCATTCCCGCCGGTAAAAAGCAAGGCATCGCCCAGAGCGATCAGCAAGTCACACTTCCTGGCCTTGTCCTCCGAATCCAGCACCTCTTGGACCTTGAGTGCCTGCTCAAGCAGCCTGACCGCCTCCCCATAGGCATAAACATCGATAGCTCTTTTGGCGGCTGTTTCCGCATATTCAACTGCCTTCTTCAGATCAACAGGGTCAGTGGAATGGGAGAAGTGCTCTGCCAGCTCAACTGCGTGCTCCTTGAGGTGTTTGGCATACAATGTCTCCAGAGAACGTGCTACCTGCCGGTGCAGCTTTAGACGCTGCGGGGCAATCATCTCCTCATAGAGCGTCTGGCGGAAGAAGGCGTGCGTGAATCGGTATCGTACCATGCCCCTCTGCGAACGCTCTTCCAGTATTGACAGGCGGACGCCTTCCTTGATAGCGTTGACAAAGACATCCTCATCAATGCCGGCCACGGCTTTCAGAGTGTCCAGGGCGAACTCCCGTCCTATGACTGAGGCAACGGAAAGGAGTTGATTACACTCGGGAGTCAGCAAGGATAATCTCTTGCCGATAACATCTCGTAACCCTTCGGGGATGCTCATCTCTAACGGGGTATCTTTGGTCGGGTGCCACTGTCCCTCTTTCCGGGTAATGAGCCCCTCCTCAGCAAGGTAACGGACTACCTCCTGCACAAAGAGGGGATTTCCTTCCGTCTGGCGGTGCACCGCCTCAGCGAGTCCCCAAGGGACACTTTCCCGGGTGATACCCTCTAGCATCCGCCGGACCTCGTCGGGATTCAGGCCGCGCAGGAGAACACGGCCATAGGTGGAGACGCGCCTCAGTTCAGCCAGAGCGGCCGATAGGGGGTGCCTGCGGTCTACTTCAACATCGCGATATGTACCTACTATCAACAGCCTGGCACCAGCAACGTTACGGGAGACATGAGTCAACATTTCCAGGGTACCTTTATCGGCGTCGTGTAGGTCTTCCAGGACAACCAGCATGGGCTGGACATTGGCGGCATTACTTAGAAACTCGCTGACTCCCTGCAGTAGTCGATATCTTTCCTCTTCGGGGTCCTTCTGAGTTCTGAGTTTTATCTTGAGCCGCTCCCTTATCTCGGAGATGATGCGGGCCACATCGGCGGCGCCACTGCCCAGCTCTTCCTTCAGGTCCTTGGGGTCCCGGCTGAGCACATAGGAGCGCAACGCCTCAACGAAAGCCAGGTAGGGGAGAGATAGCGAGCCTGCCTCGTAGCAGTGGCCGACCAGCGTCCGGCCGCCCCGCAGGGTGACATAGGTCGATAGCTGCTCACACAGGGCAGTCTTGCCAATGCCGGGCTCGCCTGTCACCATCATCAAGGCACCCTGACCCGATATAGCTCCATCAAAGGCCGATTGGAGCTGTTTTAGCTCTGACTCTCGACCGACAAATACCCTGCGGTATAACGGATTCTCGGTAGGGGCTTCCTTAGCCGGTTCCTTCTCTGCCTTGCCTGCCTCGATTGCCTCCAGGGCCTGGAGGACAACTGCAGCTGACTCCGGCCGTTTCTCGGGGTCTTTCTCCAGTAGTTGCAAAATGAGCGTCTCAAGAGCCGGGGGCAGGTCGGCCCGGTGCCAGGTGGGCGATACCGGCGGGGTGTTGATATGTTGTCCGATGATGGCAATAGAGTCGTCCCCCACGAAGGGCGGACGGCCGGTCACCATCTCATAGAGCATTGCCCCCAATGAATAGAGGTCAACTTTGGCGGTCACCTTACCGCCCATGGCCTGCTCCGGCGGCATATAGGTCACCGTGCCCACCATCATGCCAGGCTGCGTCAATCGGGAGAGGTCAACTGCTAAAGCAAGACCGAAGTCACCTATCTTGGCGGTGCCCTCGGCAGCCAGCCAGATATTGCCGGGTTTTATATCTCGGTGGATAATGCCCTTGCCGTGGGCATACTCTAGACCCCTGCAGATGGCTTTGGCAATACCGACTGCCTGCTCTATGGGCAGGCGGTGCTCCTGAGCTTTATCAATAAGACTCTCGACATCACCACCAGGCATGACAGGGATAACGATGTAGGGCTGTCCTTCGTAATCCCCCATATCGTAGATAGCAACAATGTTGGGATGGTCGCCCAGTCGCCCCATGGCCCGTGCTTCGCGGCTGACGCGGGTTCGGCTGGCGTCATCCAGCTTCTCGGTCTTTATCAGGGCAAAGGCCACATCGCGGTCAAGGAGCGTATCATGGACAAGGTAGACCTTCTTCTTGCCCCCCTCCCCCAGAAATCTCTTTACAATGTAGCGACCGTTAACGAAAGAAATGGGGTGAGGAGTGGGGGGAGCTTGGACAGCAGGAGTAGTTGATGAAGCTAAAGGTCTGCCACATTCTTCGCAAAACTCGCTATCAAGTTCGTTAGTATGATGACAATATGGGCATTCTAGCGTGATTAGAAATGATTGACCACATTTTCTACAGAATTTGGCAGTATCTGAATTCTCAGTGTTACATTTGGGGCATTTCATGTTACGCCTTCAGTATGTCCTTATGTCTTAGCGCTCGCTCCAGGGAGGGCTGCATCTTCATGTCCTGGAACTCTTTGATGGAGAAGTCCAGGTGCTCTAGGGCTTCCTGCCTCTCATTCGGGTAGTGTTCCAGCAGCAGCTCGGCAAGCTGGAGGCGGCTGAGTGCCAGCTCCGGGCGGAATCTCATCTCGGTGCAGTCCTTGATTGCCTTCTGATAGTGTCTGCGGGCCTCACCGGGTTTGTCCAGGAGAGCTGCTGCGGCTCCCAGATGCCTGCCTATACACATGGGGAGCAGCCCCCCACTCGTAATCCACCTGCTGGTAGACAATCGGGGCAGGAGCAGCTCAGCGGCCTGGCGATGGCCCGCCAACACCGCAGCCTGCAAAGCCACGATGTCAAGGAATATCGTAGTGCCGTCCGCGGCCGAGCCAATGCCGGGACGTGCCACGACCAGGCGTTCCAACATCTCAACCACCTCGTCATAGCGGCCTAGGTGCGCTAGGCAATACACAATTATCCCGGCTGCGCCTGCGTTCTGGGGAAGGTTTCTCGAGCCTCGAAGGTTAGCCTCTAGTGCCCGGTCAGCAGTTCCGAGATGCACCCGGGCAGGCAACATAAAACTTGCCCATGTCGCTGCGTATTCAAGGATACCCATCTCCTCGGCACGGGCCATCATGCGGCGGCGCATCGCTATCGCCTCCTCCAATCGCCCATCCCAGATGGCGAAGCGCGCGTCCTGTGCCATTGACCCGACAAGCAAGTATGCCTGTCCACTGCGCTCGGCCAATGCTCTCATCTCAGACAACATGTCTTCGGCACGACGCCTCTGTCCGTACTCCAGGAATGTCTCCACCATCATCCACAGTGCCCAGCCGAGTGTTAACAAGCTCACACCATGGCGGGGCTGCTCCGCCAGTTCTTCCGCCAGGCGCAGCCGCTCCTCGTCATGCTGTGGACCCTGGACTACGAAGAGCCAGTACTGGGCTGCAAGCGTGTACATCTCAGGGTCTCCCAGACGACGAGCGAGGTCTAGCGCTCGACTGAGGAGAGCCACCCCTTCTGTCGAGGACATTGCTCTAGACACTTTCACATAACCCAGCATCGCATCCGCCCAGGCCCGCTCCAGTGTCTCTGGCTGGGCGTAGTGGTCGGCTCGAGCAGCCCACTTCGCTGCCTCGGAAGTAGCCATCATTATCGTTCCATAGAGTGTTAGTCCTTTCATCGCTAGCAGGCAAGCCCGACAGGCTCGCTTGTTGTCGGTGATAGCTTCAGCAAAGGCCAACGCCTGGGGTGCCTCCGTGCTGACAATGCGTTGATGCTCGCCAGCGAGGATTAGTGCATCGCCCAGGGAAAGTAGCAGGTCACACCGCTTGGCCTTGTCCTCTGGGTCCAGCACCTCCTGGACCTTGAGCGCCTGCTCAAGCAGCCTTACCGCCTCTCCATAGGCATAGACCTCCGTAGCCCTTTTGGCTGCCATCTCTGCGTAAGACACGGCTTTGCCCAGGCCAGTCGGGTCGGTGGAATGGGAGAAATGCTCTGCCAGCTCAACCGCGTGCTCCTTGAGGTGCCTAGCGTACAGAGTTTCCAAAGTGTGTGCTACCTGCCGGTGCAGCTTCAGTCGCTGCGGGGCAATCATCTCCTCATAGAGTGTCTGGCGGAAGAAAGCGTGCGTGAATCGGTAGCGTACCAGACCTCTCTGGGAACGTTCTTCCAGTACCGACAGGCGAACAGCCTCCTTGAGGGCGTCGACAAAGACATCTTCATTCATACCGCCCACGGCTTTAAGAGTCTCCAGGGCAAACTCTCGTCCGATAACGGAGGCTACAGAAAGGAGCTGATTGCACTCTGGACTCAGCAAGGATAATCTCTTGCCGACTACATCTCGCAACCCTTCGGGAATGCTCATCTCTAGCGGGGTATCCTTGGTCCGCCGCCACTGTCCCTCTTTCCTGGCAATGAGCCCCTCCTCGGCCAGATATCGGATTACCTCCTGCACAAAGAGAGGATTTCCTTCCGTTTGGCGGTGCACCGCCTCAGCCAGTCCCCAGGGGATACTTTCCCGGGTGATACCCTCTAGCATCCGTCGGACCTCATCGGGATTCAGGCCGCGCAGCTGGACGCGGCCATACGTGGAAACGCGCCTCAACTCGGCCAGCGCCGCCGATAACGGATGGCTGCGGTCCACTTCAACATCACGGTATGTACCCACTAACAATAGCCTGGTACCAGCAAGATTACGAGAGATATGCGTCAGCATTTCCAGCGTACCCTTATCGGCATCGTGCAGGTCTTCTAAGACAACCAGCATCGGCTGGACATTGGCCGCGTTAGTTAGAAATTCGGTGACTGACTGCAGCAGTCGGTATCTTTCCTCTTCGGGGTCCTTCTGCGGTCGCAGTCTAACCTTGAGCCGCTCCCTTATCTCGGACACGATGCGGGCCACATCGGCAGCACCGCTGCCCAGCTCTTCTTTGAGGTCCTTGGGGTCGCGGCTGAGTACATAGGAGCGCAGCGCCTCCACAAAGGCCAGGTAGGGCAGAGATAATGACCCTGCCTCGTAGCAATGGCCGACCAGCGTCCGCCCGCCGCGCAGAGTCACATAGGTCGATAGTTGTTCGCAGAGGGCGGTCTTGCCGATGCCCGGCTCGCCTGTTACCATCATCAGGGCACCCTGCCCTGATATAGCACCATCAAAGGCGGACTGGAGCTGTTTTAACTCCGGCTCGCGGCCGACAAATACCCTCCGGTAGAGCGGATTCTCGGCCGAAGCCTCCTTGGACGGTTGTTTCTCTATCTTACCTGCCTCGACTGCCTCCAGTGCCTGGAGGACAACCGCGGCCGATTCGGGCCGCTTCCCGGGATTTTTCTCCAGCAACTGTAGAATGAGCGTCTCCAGGGCCGGGGGCAGGTCAGCCCGGTGCCAGGTAGGCGATACCGGCGGCGTGTTGATGTGCTGCCCGATGATGGCAATAGAATCATCACCCACAAAGGGCGGACGGCCGGTCACCATCTCGTAGAGCATAGCTCCCAATGAATAGAGGTCAACTTTGGCCGTCACCTTACCGCCCATGGCCTGCTCAGGAGGCATGTAGGTCACCGTGCCCACCATCATGCCGGGCTGCGTCAACCGTGAGAGGTCAACTGCTAAGGCCAGGCCGAAGTCGCCTATCTTGGCGGTGCCATCGGCACCCAGCCAGATATTGCCTGGTTTTATATCGCGGTGAATGATGCCTTTAGAGTGGGCAAACTCCAGACCCCGGCAGACGGCCTTCGTAATATCAATGGCCTTCTCAAGCGGTAACCGATGCTCTGGGGCTTGCTCAATCAAGCTCTCGACATCACCGCCAGGCATGACAGGGATAACGATGTAGGGCTGCCCCTCGTGCTCACCTATATCGTGGATAGTAACAATGTTAGGATGGTCACCGAGCCGACCCATGGCGCGAGCTTCGCGGTTGACACGGGCTCGGGTCGCGTCATCCAGCTTCTCGGTCTTGATGAGGGCAAAGGCCACATCACGGTCAAGCAGGGTGTCATGGGTAAGGTAGACCTTCTTCTTGCCCCCCTCACCCAGGAATTTCTTGACCTGGTAACGGCCACCGGCAAACGAAGTGGGCTCAGGTGATGATGGAGGTGGGGGAACGGGCTCAGCCAGAGAATGGCCACATGCATTGCAGAATTTACTCCCCGGAGGATTCTTCTGTCCACACTGTGGACACACTAGCTCCGACTTGAGTTCTGCCCCGCATCCATTGCAGAACTTGACTCCCTCAGGATTCTCGTGTCCACACTTAGGGCACTTCATCAACAATACCCTCTTCTCAAGCTACAGTCTATGACCCTCAAGCAGGAATGTCAAGCACCTCGCGTGTGACTCATTCGTGTTTGGTTTTGTGGTCAGGCAAGATAAAGATTGGAGGTTTTGGAAACGGTTCTATTTTCTATCATATGCGGTTCACCAGGGATAGAGGGGAACTCTCGGGAATTTGCCGCAAGCGAGTATCAAGCCGGGCATGATGTAGCAGGCGTAAACTTGCTAGCCAGCCTGAGCTTTTGAGTATCGACCCACTGCCACTGTAGGCCATTCCCCTTCGACTCTAGCCGCAAAACTCCCTTGGCTATCAATTCGCTCATTCGCCGCTGGGCTACCTTGATGTCAACGCCTAGCTTCCCGGCAACTCGGCGAGCTAGCTCAGCCTCGGCGTTACTGGGATCCAGGGGAGCAGTCGATGCCATCCCCCCAAGTTTCTCGATGACATCTCCCTGGAGCAGAGCCCACACGAATTCGTCTCTCTCCTTTCCTTCGATTATCTCAGCGCACTGGGCATCTCCGCCTTTAGCCCGCTGCTTTATATCATCCCAGGCATCTTTGATCCCCCTGTCGTAGATAGACATGGCCTCTTTTACCATCTCTGGGCTCATAGTTGCTGTCGCGGTGATGGGCTCGTTGGCGTTATAGCGTGCCCAGTCTCGGCTGAGGATGCGAATGCCATAGTCCTTAGCTCTCTCGTATATCTCGGTTCCGGGGAGGGGGGACAGCATATGGAAGCCGTACTTGGCGCCGTATTTTTGACAAAGCTCGTCGCCAAAGGCCAGAGACTTCTGGGCCGTATCCCAACTTTCCCCGGGAAGTCCCAGGATGAAAGAATTGAAGACGTTGATGCCAGCCTCAAAGGCTATCTTTACGCCGCGTCTCACCTCGTCGGGGGTGGTTCCCTTCTTTATGGTCTTGAGTATTCCTTCATCGGCCGACTCGACGCCAAACAATACCCACTCGCAGCCAGCCCGGTTCATTAGCTGAGCCAGGTCCTCGCTAATCCTATCCACCCGGGCAAAAACGCTCCATTTCATCTTCAGGTTACGCCTGAGCATTTCCTCGCACACGGCTCGGGTGTGGTTATGGTTGACGGTAAAGGTGTCATCAACAATGTTGATTTTCACAAGCCCGAAATCACGCTGGAGTTTCTCAATCTCATCCACCACAAGCCCGGGGCTGCGAAAACGGACTTTTGGGCCGAACATCCGGTGCCCCGAGCAGAAGATACAGCTATAAGGACAGCCACGACTGGTTATCACCGTGCATGGGGTGCCCAGGGCGCGGTACCTCGCCATAGGCAATAACTCGCGTGCTGGTAAGGGCAGCTTGTCGAGGTCCTCGATGAGAGGTCGGGCAGAAGTCTTCACTACCATACCTCCATCGGCAAAGGCAATCCCGGGCACATGGTGGATGTCTTTGCCTTCTTCCACTGCTCTGGCCAGTTCGACCAGCGTTCCCTCTCCTTCACCGATGACTATGGCATCAATCCATGGTGACTGGAGCAGTGTTTCTTGTAGAGCAAAGGTAACGTGAGGGCCGCCGATAACGGTGAAGATGTGTGGGTCGAAAGCTTTACATACCTTGAGCATCCTCCTGGCAATGGGATAGTTCAAGGTAACGCAGGTGGCGCCGACAAGCTGGGGGCGGTACTCTTCCAGCTCTCGCCTCAGCTTCCTGGGATGGTACTGGGTCACCAGGAAATCCAGAATCTTGACCTCAATCCCTTCTCTAATAAGGACACTGGCTAAATAACTTAAAGAGAGGGGAGGGAGCGGGCTCTCCTCTAGAGGGTGTGGCGTACTCAGGAGTAATACTCGCATATATCCCAGCCAGCAATTCGCTACCCCACATCCCTGACTTCTCGAATTTGGCGTCATGAGTATAGCCCTTGTCATACCAAAAATCAATTATATTAGGAAGACTCTATGTTTTTATGATTTCATGCTATAAAATTGGGTAGAGGAGGTGAGCATGGCTAAAGGTACGAGAATAACTGTGGATTTGGGGAATGAGGAGCTTCTCAAGGCAGTGAAGTTTGCCTCTGTCGAGGAGGGTAAACCAATTCGGGAAATCATTATCGAGGCGCTTGAGCAGTGGCTGGGGGGAAAGAAAGGCTCAGGACAGCAGGATTACCTGGCCATGATGAAAGCCCTGGATGAATACCGAAAGACCGGCGGGAAGGGGAGTTAAGGCACCGCTGGAAGATGAAGTCTTCTTGATTAAGATTGCGGTGTAGGTGATGGCATGATCGAGAAAACACAAGCTGCCTTGAGGAGGACGATATGATCAGTGATGTTCATACTCACCTTTGTGATTATGATATTGTTGCCAAACCTTTCTGGGATGGCTTGGCGGAGCTTACAGCGCTGAGGGTTAATAGACCAGTGGAAAGGGTGCAAAAACGATTGCCAGAGTTCTGGGATATTTCCGGCGATATGATAGTCAAGGATATGGATGCTGCCGGGATTGATAAAAGTGTGCTGTTGGCGACTGATTGGGGTCTGGCTCGCTATCTTGGTGAACCCAAGCTGAATATTGAGGAGATAAACAAGGTTTTTGCTGATGCGGCGGCAAAACATCCCCAGCGGTTAATTGCTTTTGCAGGCATAGACCCCAGAAGAAATAAGGCTACCGAAATGATTGGAAGATTTCTCAAGGAATGGGGTATGAAGGGAATTAAATTCCATCCGGCTGCCGGTTTCTATCCCAACGATAAGGCATGTTATCCCATTTATGAGAAGGCGTTGGAATATGGGGTTCCTGTCCTGCTCCATACTGGGGAGTCGCTGAAACCACTTTATTTTAAGTACTGCCAGCCCATTTATGTGCAGGAGGTAGTGATGGACTTTCCTGACCTGCCCATCATCCTGGCACATACGGGTGGATGCTGGTACTCGGAAGCGGTGGCAATCTGTAACAATGCAACGAATGTTTACCTTGATTTATCTTTATGGCAGCCACGGCTTCTCCGCCCCCTGGAATTTTACAGAGCTCTGAGGACATTGTTAGACTCGGTCCCCTGGCAGAGAGTGCTGTTCGGCAGTGATTACCCCTTTCTGAAGCTGCTGATTAATCAAGAAAGGTGGGTCAAAGCCTTTACCGAAATTCCCGACTCGGTGAAGGAGCACGGGATCGAGTTTACAGACGAGGAAATCGCAGGAATAATGGGCGGCAACGCCGCCAAAATCTTAGGGCTAACAGAATAAGCGGCTGTGCGAGTTCTCCATCCTTTTTATCCAGTTTTGGCAGGCGCTAGACGTTCATCCCCCCGCTGATGATGAAGGCGCCGCCGGTAACGAAAGAGGCAGCGTCCGAGGCCAGCCAGATTACCATTTCCGCCACTTCCTCAGGTTCACCCCATCTCTTCAGAGGTAT
>Ga0209427_10009309_pt1 | contig 10971 bp, 11 predicted proteins | sample DeeMarSWOR136_30_FD_187465 | JGI IMG/M metagenome (GOLD analysis project Ga0209427, IMG submission 187465) | Marine sediment microbial communities from White Oak River estuary, North Carolina - WOR-1-36_30 (SPAdes) (version 2) | ecosystem: Environmental > Aquatic > Marine > Intertidal zone >... | reverse complement strand
TCACTGAATGCGGTTGTACCTGCAGGATAGTTATAGGTCTGTGGTATGCCTTCACCCCAGTCAATGACCAGTGTGAATGTATCCAAAGTACCAGGATCAGTTATAGTACCACTGACTGTCGCAACACCGTTCTCATCAATGGTGTCTCCACTCACTGTAACCGTTGGTGCGATATTATTCACAGTGACTGTGGCTGTATCAATATCTCTTAACCTGCCGTCGAAGACCTCCAAATACACGGTCCCAGTATAATCATCGTTCCATGTATATGTAGCAATTGGATTTGTAGACCATGTTGTATCCCAGATAGCATCACCATCGAAATCCCATCTGTATCTTAGTGTATCACCATCAGGATCACTGGAACCACTAGCATCAAAAGAGATGGCTGATCCCTCATACCCAATTGGGACATCTATATCTGCTATAGGTCGTATTTCTCCAGGGAAAACTTCAAGGGATGCAACTCCTTTTATTTTCCATCCACTACCATAGTTAGGCATCCACCACCAATTAGCAGTATCATTATATTCAACAGCATAATACCTTAACATATCAGGGGGATTCCATTGATTTTTATGACTATCGGAATCAGATAACCAAACTCCGAGATAATAATCCTCTGGATTTGTCAAAGGATCAATGCTGTCATTGTAATTAAAACCCCAACATGTGACGGCGTGCGCACCACTAACGAGGCCATAAATACTAATTCCTACAGCCCTTCCGCTCCTCAGTTCGTTGTCAATGTTTGGTAGAATATCGGGCAATGACCAATCATACCAAATGTAATTACTAGGCGTGTATCCCGGCCAAAAACCAAGGTGATCTACATCTTCTATTGCACCGCCAACATCTTTCAATGTTCCATCAAACCACCAATCAATTCCATCTTCCACGAAATGACCATCATCTGTTACATGACCTCTGAAGAATTGGAAAAATTCATCAGTGTCGTTGTCTTCCATACCTCCTACAAATCCCCATCCCGTCCATTCTAACATGTTCGAGGCAGTAGCCGCCCAACATAATAAATTATCTCCAGGATCTGGATCTTTTTCTGCATCAGCCCAAAAACCGCCAAAATTCTCAAAGAGAAGGTAACTCGTTCCAGTAGGAGTATCTGCTTCTGTTACCAGCCATTCGGTTGTATCTTTATCGAAGTCGAGTATGCTTCCTCTTATCTCCATTGTTGGTATAGGAGCTGCTACATCGTTTACCTCTTCAGCACCTACATTTATCAACATTCCCACATTCAACAGCATTCCTGAGAAGGCTATAAAAATTAACACAAATATCGTTCCAAATACTTGTCGCTTTTTAATTCTTCTTTTTACTTTCATCTTACTTTATCTCTTCACTCTTTTAAAACTAAATTTTGAATCGTTATGTATATTCATCTTAAAGATTTTTAAAGATTTTTTTTATATTAACTCTTGTTACTTTTAAGTAGAGATGCAAAAGCAGCGTGAAATATCCGGTGACCACTGAGTTTGGAGTCCCATCTTCACGAAACGATTAAGCGAAGGTATATCGTGCTAGATTAAGCAATTCAATTTTGCATTAGATCCAATTGATTTAATACTCCATAATCAAGCTAATTTATAATCTGGATTAAAACAGTTATGCTCAAGGATATTGTAAAAAAAAAGAAAATTAAGTGAAAATAAATTAAATTATACTTAATAGCAGATTAAATAATTATTTAAATATATGAAAGAAAATAAGAAAAATTTTTACTCGCAATTAGGCGTATCCGCAGACAAAAAAGAACTACATAAGGCTATAAAAAATATCAATAAAGGCTTATTTCCTGGAGCTTTTTGTAAAATTGTGGATGATATTGCGGGGAGAAGCGATTACTGTTCAATTTTTCATTCGGATAGTGCCGGAACAAAATCAAATTTAGCATATCTTTATTATAAGGAAACAAACGATATTTCTATCTTTCAGAATGTTGTTCAGGACGCAATTGTAATGAACATTGACGATTTGCTTTGCGTAGGTGCAAATGAAAAAATAATTTTATCAAATACAATCGGAAGGAATAAGAAATTAATCACTGGCGATATCCTTTCAATCATAATTAACGAGATTGAAAACTACTCTCAAAATCTAACAGAGATGGGGCTTCCAGTTTCTACATGCGGTGGAGAGACTGAAGATGTTGGCGATGTTATAAAAACTCTAATTGTGGGAGTAACTGTTTTCACAAGCATGAAAAGAAGCCAAGTAATTGACGCAAGTAATATTAAACCCAACGATGTTATTGTAGGTTTGGCAAGTTTTGGTAAATGTAATTACGAGAAAGAATACAATAGTGGGATTGGGAGTAATGGGTTAACATTGGCTAGACATGGCACTTTAAGTCATATTTATTATGAAAAATATCCTGAATGCTACGACGCAAATCTTGACGAACGAAATGTGTTTTTTGGGAAATATAAAATCTCTGATAAAGTGAATAGCTTGCCCATTTCGATCGGGAAGGCGTTATTATCGCCAACAAGAACATTCACACCAATTTTAATTGAAATTTTCAAGAAGTTCCGTAAAAAGATTCACGGAATAGTTCATAATACGGGGGGAGGGCAAACAAAATGCCTCAATTTTGGAATAAGAATCAAATACATCAAAGACGATTTGTTTGAAGCCCCTCCTATTTTTAAAATAATTCAAGAATCATCTAACACAAGTTGGAAGGAAATGTTTCAAGTCTTCAACATGGGGCATCGGATGGAAGTAATGACCGATCCAATTACCGCAGAGGAAATTATTAAAATTTCAAATAATTTCGGAGTTGAGGCGAAAGTTATTGGGCATTGCGAAGAAGCTACAAATAAGAATGGATTAATACTTGAAACGCCCTATGGTACTTTTCAATACGAAAAATAATTTAATAGGATAAAAAAATGAAAAAATTTGATATGATAAGCATGGGTGCGGCTCTTATTGACATGATCGCACATGTTGAGAGATTTCCCGTAGAGGATGACGAAGTATTTGTACCTAAATTAGAAATTTCGTGCGGCGGTGCAGCAGCAAATACAGCTGTTGCTTGTGCGAAATTGGGGTTGAATTCCGCGTTTATCGGGAAATTGGGTATAGACGACGAATTTGGAAAAATAATAATAAGAGATTTCGAGAAAACCAGGGTGGATACTTCGCTTTTAAAATATTCAAAAGAATATGGAACAGGATCGTGCTTTGTAGCGTTAAGTAAAACGGGAGAACGGCAATTATATGCTCACAGTGGCGCTGCAAATGTTTTATCGGCTGAAGACATAAAAGAAGATGAAATAATTCAGTCAAAAATCCTATATCTTAGCAGCTTAAAAAATACTGAACCATTTATTGAGGCTGCTAAAATTGCTAGAAAGTGCGATATACCCGTAATTTTAAATCCGGGGATGTTAATAATTGAGCAAGGATTTCACGCAATAAAGCCTCTTTTACAATTAATCGATATTTTTATTTTTTCCTATAAAGAATTCTCGTCTTTACTTTCAATTCAAGAACCTGATCTTCCTTTAGAGAACATAAAAGAAAAACTAAAGGAACTTTTTGCTCTTGGGATAAGGGCGATAGTAGTTACAATGGGTTCGAAAGGTTCTGCATTATTTGTTCACGATAGCGACGAAATTGCATTAGTTCCATCGAATAAAGTTGAAGTAGTTGACACCACAGGTGCTGGCGATGCATTTTCTGCTGGATTTATGTATAGTTTCTCGAAAAAGTTTACATTTGATTTTAACGAGCTAAAAGCTCATCTTGCAGTGGGAAATTTAGTTGCGGCAAAATGTATCCAACAAATAGGAGCAAGGAACGGACTTCCTACCTTAGATGAATTAAACATATAACTGTACATTTAAATAGAATTCCGAATAGTAAAAAATATTACATAAAATTCAAAATTACATCCTAAGGAAATTCGACTTTGAGCGATAAAAACAGTGCAAGAGAGATTCTGAATTGTAGAATATATTTTTTGGCGGAGGTTTTTATCGCGGCACTGGGACTATTTTTAATTAGAACAGGTCTAGGAACTATTTTAACATTAGTTGAACAACCTTCTGTTCTTTACACCGAGCTGTTTTACATATTCAAATTTATTGCGGGTTTAATTGCAGTACCATTGTGTTTAGCTATAGCGCAAATTATTCTTCAGCCCAAAAAACACGAGGTTATTTTCGAATCGAATGTTGCTCCATCACTTCAGCAATTTTCATTGTTGAAAATAACGAGAAAGAATTTTAAATATCAATTACTGTGGGGATTCCTATTATTAATCATTGTTTATTTCCCAATAAATTTATTGGGATATCTGATTCCTGGAGCTATTGAGATTGAAGCTAAAGTTTTCCATAGTTCCTCGTCAGGGCTAGGATTATATTTTTCAGTACCTTATCTGTCCTTTGTATTAGCAGTAATAATAATTCAAAGTTGTGTTTCTTTTCACGAAGAATGGATATTTCGAGGATTTTTAGTAAATCGAGGAGAATATCGATTTAGCAAGTATTCAGCAATTGTGATTTCGTCGTTTTTTTTTGGATTAAGCCATACTGGATACATCTTTGTCGCTATTGGTTTAGGTGAAAATATATTCTATCCGATTGTATGGGCTTTATCGGCGGGGGTTGTGGGTTTTATCAACGCATCGTTTATTACGCGAAAAAAATGGTTATTTCCAGTAATTTTTGCCCATTTCTTAAGTAATATAATATCTACCCATACCATTTGGTATGTTACGCAAGGGGGCTACTTTTTCGATATCTTCATTTTCTTGTATGTACCATTAATTCTATTATCTTTAATCGTATTAATTATCCAGTACCCTAGAGTTAAAAAAGGAGTACAATTTGTGTCTAGCGACATTAAAAACTACTTCAAAGTGGATGTAAAAAGGGATGAAACAAGTAATGATAGATCTATAAGAATCATTTTTGATATTCTCATAATATTAAGTCTATGGTTAATAGCCACGATTGGTTTAGCGTTCTAAAAGAAGAAGAACGAGTTTCGAGAGATATGGTAAAATTTGGAATAATTTCAGACACTCATGTATCAGATTCGTTTGACGATAAGAAGATAGATAATTTTATAAATGTATTAAAGAAATATTTATCGGATGTAGATGTAATTATTCACGCGGGAGATGTAAATACTGAGAAATTTCTTGCCAGATTAAAAGAAATAGCTCCCGTTCATTGCGTTGCAGGCAATATGGATGAAATAAAGGAGTTGCCAATAGACAAGTTTCTTGAGGTGGAGGGTCAGAAAATTGGTATAATTCATGACATTCCAATTAACGAGTTGGATAAATATATCGAAGATAACGAGCTTAATATCTTAATTACGGGGCATACTCATGTTCCCATGATAAAGGGAATGGAAGAAAAATGTATGAGATTAAATCCCGGCTCGATCACATACCCAAAAGCACCGCCTAAAAAGCCAGGCTTTAGTGAGCCAGAAGCTAGACCGACAATCATTATTTTAAATATCGAAAACGGCTTAGCTTCCGCATACTTGATTCCTTTACCATTTAAAAAAAAAGAGAAGAAATGATTCAAATCATAGCTATTAAACAAGCCTAATCGAACTGTACATAAAAGTTTAAATAAATGCATTTATCTTATAATAAATATTATAGAATTTAAAAACAAATAAAAAAGATGGGAGGCTTTAAGAAATTTCTACTCGTTTAGACCTTATTCTAAAAGAACTAAATGAAAACGGTGGATTTATGGCCTCTCTGTTTAGTACATCCTCCGGTTTGGTATTGGCTTCGGAGAAGGGTGCAGCAATTGATGAAGCAACAGTAGCGGCGATGGGTTCTCTTTTAAGCGATACTGCAAGCAAGGTTAGCGAGGAATTAACCCTCAAATCAGAGATGGAATCGATTAAAGTTCTTTTTAAGGAACATTTCATCATTTGTAGAAATATAGAAATTGAAAAAACCTTATTTATTTTAGCAGTTCTCGCGCCTGTACCAGATAGCGATGAAATTGAGAAATATTACGATCAACTTCTTGACTGGGCGGAGGAAAATTCTTTTCCCGAGTTAAAAAAGCTTTCTACAATCTAAAGATAAGTTTTCTCCAACTCACGCTTTCAGCATTTTTACAAAATCTAGGGCGCATTTGGAAGCAGTTGATTCATAGCCTATATAAAAGTGGTCACAATTCGCAATGATTTTCTTTTCCTTAGGGGGATTCAAATCTTCAAAGTGATCGGGAAAAGCGTAATAACTAGCAATATCATCTCTATCACCTTGAATGAACAATTTAGGCTTTGTAGATTGAGCTAGTTCCTTAAATTTCTTGAAGAGATCAAATGGAAACGCAATTGCCACATACCCAATAATGTTTTCGGACTCGTTAACGATTGAACAGCCGATTGCTGCTCCATAAGAATAACCTATTATTACGATTTTGTTAAACCCTTCGTCTTTAACTAAATAACTTAGACATGCTCTGACATCTTCTTGTTCTCCTTTATCGCGGCCATAACTTCCCGTCGATCTTCCGATACCTCGAAAATTGAATCTCAAAACGGGGAAATTTTCCTTCGAAAAAGTAGAAAATAGAGAATTAGTAACATTATTCCACATTGAACCTCCGAATTGAGGGTGGGGATGAGTCAAAATAACAGCTAGTTCACTTTTCGCGTTTTCGGGAAGAAATAATTCTGTTTCAAGGTTGATAGAGCTGTCTGCAACTTGAATAAACAATTTTTTGATCATGAGATAATAGGTATTTATTCTTCAGCTATTTAAATCTGATTTCTTAACGCTTTTTAAAATATATTGGCTTTATAAATTTATAAACTCTCACGTAGATAAATAATTAAATTATCTTATTAATTTACTTCTAACTCTAAAATACGAGATAATTATAGTGACTATTATTGGCTGAATTAGATTACATTTTAGGTGTCTCCTTTGGTATCCTCTCGGGAGTTTTAAGCAATTTTGGTAATGTTCTAGAAAAAAAGGCAGTTATTTCCATCCCCAAGGAAGAAAGAGACGAGAATTTTGGTAAAAAACTGCTAAAAAATCCCATTTGGCTTACAGGTTTTATTTTAGCTATGATTATTGATCCAATTTTTATGTTCGTTGGTCAGAGTTTATTGGGGGCAGATATAGGTCCAACTTTAGTTCCCGGACTAATGGCTTCAGGTTTAATTGTATTAGCAATAGGTTCTGCCAAAATTGTGGGAGAATCACTTGAAAAGATTGATATTATTGGTATAATTTTAATGATTATCGGGATATCGTTCTTAGGCATTAGTAATTTGGAATCGGGGGAAGTTGATGTAACCGATCAAGGTTTACTTGTAAGAATAACGATTTTTACAAGTGTGATGTTTGTGATAATTATAATGAATCATTTCATGTCTTCAAAAATTGAGAAAGAGACTTACAAAGGTATTATTTTGGCCGTTACCTCGGGTGTAGCTTTAAGTTTATCAAACTTTTGGCTTAGCCCATTAATAGCAACTATGGGTGATGTTTTAACGGGGAAACCATTCACAGGAGAAGTTAGTATTATCGTCTTTATCGTATTTATAATTGCGTTGATAATGCTATTAATTACGAATTACTATGGAATCGCTAAACTTCAAGTTTGCTTTAAATATGCTGATGCAAGTAAGGCAATTCCAATTCAACAGGTTCCAATGCAAATAGTACCGCTTTTTGTATATTTTGTAATATTCCTTCGTAGTCCAAATCCGCTATCTGCAATCCTACTCATAACAGGAGTAATTTTAATAATTTGTAGTGGATTCTTACTCGGAAAAAGACAAGCTGCGCTAGAAGAAATTTTATAATTGTCTATTTTAAAGTTATAAAAAAAATCTTTTTCTGTAATCGTTCATTATTTTCGCATAAACCAATTTATCTCTGAAAGTTTTTAAAATATTATTGATTAAAAAAACCACAATAAACATCCTTTGTTTAGAATATGGCTAATAAATTATTGCTAAAAAAGAAGCTCCAAGAATTTTTAGAAGAAGATAGTGCGTTTCAAGATATTACATCAGAAATTATTTCTGAAGGAGAAGAGGTTAAAGCGCGCGTTATAGCGAAAAGTTCGGGGTATATTTCGGGGCTAAGGGAAATAAAAGTTCTTTGTGAATTATTGAACATCGAAATATCGCTTCTTAAAAATGATGGAGACAAAATCTCTAAAAACGATATTATATTCGAATTATCTGGAAATGCAAGGGATATTTTAGCTAGTGAGAGGGTCTCCCTGAATATCTTAACGCGTATGAGCGCGATTACCACATCTACTAAAGACTTTCTAAATGCTGTTAAAAAGCTAAAAAAAAAAACCATCATAGCTTGTACGAGAAAAACTACTCCCGGATTTAGGATTTTTGAAAAAAGAGCTGTAAAATTGGGTGGAGGAGACACACATCGTTTCGGTCTCGATGATATGGTTTTAATTAAGGATACTCATAGAAAATATTACGCGGGAGATATTAAAAAAATACTTAAAAAATCGCAACAGTTGGCGAGCTTTTCAAAAAAAATTGAAATAGAAGTCGAAAATGTGGAAGATGCGATAATTGCCGCTAAGAATGGGGCTGATATTATAATGTTAGATAATATGAATCCGAGTGAAATTGAGGAAGCAATTAAAAAATTAGAAACTAATAATTTAAGAAAAAAGATTATGCTTGAAGCTTCTGGAGGGATTAATAGGGATAATATTGAAGAATACATTAAATCAGGAGTAGACATAATTAGTTTGGGTGTTTTAACCCAATTCCCCCACAAACAAATAGACCTATCCTTAGAATTTGATTAATCTCTCATTCAATGATTAATTCTTGGATGGAGCAAGTTACATCCTTTATTCTGCTTAATTCGTTATAAAGATCCCGAATTTGTTCTGCTTCCCCAATTACTAACAAAATTTCAATCTTTTTATCTGCAATTCTCCAATCAATCGTCGTTTTTATTAATGATCTAAATTTTTCATAAACTTCCGTTGTAAGGTGTATTATTCCAGCTTCGAGCGAATATGTTAAATTTATTGTCATAATTCTAAGTCCTTTTAATTCTTCGAATTTTTCATAATTTCCAATGAATTCTACTATACAGTCTCTTAATGCTTTGCTTTTTGAAGAATATCCAATTTTGTTTTTAATTTTATTGAACCGGTTCAATAAATCATCGTCTATTTGAAGAGATATAATTGGCACAACTCACACATCTATTTTGTTTAATTTGAAATTCAATAATAGTTATAAATTAGTCAATTATTAAAAAATATTAGGTGACAGTGTATGTACCAATTAGAATTGATAGGTGAACAGAACTTTTACTTAAAGGCGATTGGGCATTTTCCTCCCCCCGAGGCCGAAAGATTTATAAAAGAATTCGAGGAGAGAACGAAATCTTTATCTGAATTTTCTGTAATCGTTGATATCACCGATGCAAGCCACTTAGATGGGAGATCAATTAATATGATACTTGACTTATTAAAACACAATAATCCCAAGTTGAATAAATCTGCTTACTTGATTTCTAACAATCCCCCACTAGACGCAGAATTTAAATATTTAATAGAAAAAGCAGAATCCCCTAAGCGAAAAATCGTCAATACACTTGAGGAGGCAAAAGACTGGTTAGGTATTAGTGAAATTGTAATTAAATGAAATCGATTAAATCTCTTTTAACTTAATCTCTCCCTTTGGGGTGAGTTCTTCGAAAATTTTTCCCTCAAACTTCAATACTTTAGTCTCTTTATCTTTCCAAGCGTTAGGACCAATCCCAGCTTTTAAACACGTATGACTAAGGAAGGTCTCAACATCCCAATTTCTCCCATCATCCACAGGGACTTGCGGTAACAACAAGCCTCGATAATAACCGCGCTCAATAATTAATCCATCCCTTCCAATTTTTATTTTTTCTAGGTATTCTTCTGAATTATTAACATCGATAAGTTCGGGAACGCTTAATACGGTTAGTTCAATTACTATTTCATCCATTTCATCGATTTTAACAGTAGGGAATCTAGGATCTTGAGTTGCAGAAAAAACAGACACATCAAGAATTGCTTGAATCAATGGTTTTATTGGCTCAGGATAACCAATACAACCTCGAAGCATGTGTTCATCTCCTTTAACTTTATTTAAAGTGACAAAAACACCCAAATTATTTAAATACTTTTCTTTAATCTCGTCAGGGACATCAGCTCTCTTACCAGTTTTTAAATAAGATTCAATATTCTCCCGGGCAAATTTAATTAAAGCTTTCCCATCTTCGAGAGTAATATCTTCACCAACCATTTTTATCACTTTAATTTGTACTCTTTAGCTATTTAATACTTTTTATTTTGCAATAATCCGCCCAAATTTTTCTTTCAATTCTTGCTTCTCGTCAAAGATTTTTACGCCTCTTAAATAAGTTTCAGAGATTCTTATTGAAGTTTCAAAACCTTTAAAAGGCGAAAATTTAGCCTTGGATTTAAAGAGGGTTGGATCAATTTTATAAGGATTTGTTTTATAAATAAGGAAAAAATCGGCGTCGAAACCTTCTCTAATAAATCCTTTACTTGTAAGATTAAATGTTTTTGCAGGATTTTCGGAAGAGCTCTTTATAATTACCTCAAGAGAAATTTCATTTTTAAATACTTTGTCTAAAAGCAGTAAAGTATAAGTCTCAAAACCTGGAAATCCTGAGGGAGCATCCATAAAAGATTTGGATTTTTCTTCAATAGTGTGGGGAGCGTGATCCGTTGCTATTATTTCAATATTTCCTCTTTTTAAATTATTCATAAGGTAATCTCTATCGATTTTATCCCTCAATGGCGGAAGTACTTTACCATAAGTGTCTTTTTCAAATTTCATGTCGTTATCAAGTAGTAAATGGTGGGGTGTAACCTCATATGTAAAGTTTAGCATCGAGATCTCGTATTTAGCGTTGTAAAGGAGATAAAGCGCCTCTTTAGTGCT
>Ga0209427_10009308_pt1 | contig 10974 bp, 21 predicted proteins | sample DeeMarSWOR136_30_FD_187465 | JGI IMG/M metagenome (GOLD analysis project Ga0209427, IMG submission 187465) | Marine sediment microbial communities from White Oak River estuary, North Carolina - WOR-1-36_30 (SPAdes) (version 2) | ecosystem: Environmental > Aquatic > Marine > Intertidal zone >... | reverse complement strand
GTAGATCTTGACGATACCGGTTACATCGTCACCGATGAAACGATGGCCACCTCGGCGTCTGGTATTTTCGCTGCTGGTGACATACGAAGGAATTCACCACGCCAGGTCGCCGCTGCCGTTGGAGATGGTGCTATTGCTGCTATATCAGCTTTTAAGTATGTTCAGGGGAGTAGTAACTGAGCTAGGCTCAAAACCATTGAGGTTAAAATGGATTCTGCTCAGCGAGACTCCAGAGAAATGACGGATGAGGAAGTAATTAACTGGATGCAAGATTTAGTCAGCAAGTTAGCGAAAGAGAAAGGCACCACAGGAGACGCATGTTCTCTCGAAGCCATTAAGAATCCCGTTCGCAGACGCATTTTAAATGTTTTAGAGGAAAAAGCTTTGGCAGTAAATGAAATCTCTGAAAGAGCAAAGGTTACAGGACCTGCATTGAGATACCATCTTAATTTCCTAAAAAGTTCGTATTTTATACGCATAGAAGGTGATAAGGTTGATCTAACGCCGGGGGGTGTTTCGGTTATAAGAAGCAACAAGCTGATTTGAGGTACCCAAGAATGGAAATGCAGCTTTTTCTTTACGATTCAACTGCCTTCAAGGATTTTCTGAAATATAATCCACATTAAGCGGGAGAAGTAAAATTTCTGGAACCAATTGCCAAGGAAGTAATGCACGCCATCGATATCGAGGCCAATATAGGTATTACTATCATAGCTATAGCAAAAAAATACGAAGGAGAGGTAGGCTTTATTCGTTTGAGCCGGTGCCTGAGTATTCTAACATCCTGAAGGAAAATATATCTTCCAATGGATTAGAAAATGCGAAGGTTTATGAACTAGCAGTGACGGATCAGGTCGGGAGAGCGCTTTTTTACCAAAAAGAGCTTTCCAGTGGGATCGTTTTTGAACAAGGAGCTAAGAAGTTTGAAATTCCCACTACTACCATAGACAGATCATGATTATACATATAAAGAATGATGATCTTGGCTAACATAGCAATACCCAGATAGGCTATTTGAAGGTGAGTGCTAGCCTTGTTAGTGAGAAATACCTCGCCAAATTCTTGAGCTACTTTACATTTTCCTTTATTCATTGGAGTATGTAGAGATAGCTCCAAGTAGCTAAAGATTGGGCCGACGTCTCAATGTCTCCACAAGATCAAGCGGCCTGACTTCAGGTTTTAGCGCTTCGTATACAGTAATTACATTCCTAAGATTATTGAACTTCTCTCGTATACTAGCTATATTTTCACGTGGTAGTGGTTTCACCTTGGACGGCCGCAAGGGTGTGTCTATTTGCACCTCGTCAGGTGAAATTTGACGAGCCAGTGTTGCTATTTCGGAGGCATAATCTTTATTGGCTTCAATGAACATTATCTGCAAGGCTAATTTGCCCCTATATTTGCGCCTAAAAAGCCTGATGCCATCTTTTATCTGGTTAAAATGTAATCCGGGAGCTGGTCTATTGACCATGGCGAATAGCTCTTCATTCGGCACATCCAGCTTAGCTACTACTGTATCAGCATGGGCAAGTTGCTGCCTTACATCTTCTCGGAACATAAGTGAAGAATTGGTAAGCACAGCTATGGGTAAATCTAAAATTGACCTTGCAAGCTCAATCGCCTCACCAAGATTACTGGCCAGTGTAGGCTCACCCATGCCAGAAAAAGTGGCGTAATCAGCCTTTATCGGATTGAGCAACTCGATTTCACTGGTTAGTTGTTCCAGGCTGATGAATTCCCTCGGCTCGACGATAAACTGGTCAGTCTCGCCCAATTGACAATAGACACAATTAAAAGAGCAGACCTTTCTCCTCGTACTTAGAAGGTCTATACCCAAAGATCTGCCCAATCGCCATGATGAAACTGGACCATAAATAATTGCCACCTCAGTGCCTAACCTTTATACTCAAATTGAAGTCCGTCAATAGGCTACTAGATTCAAAGCCAATATCCAAGCCAGCATGGGCGGCTTCGGTGGCAGGCTTTCTTGATATCTTCAGTACTGACATCTGTGCTCATACCGAGTGTCTGGTAATAGTCCTTCACTTCCCTTCATATTATTTCCTCAAGAAAATCTGGAGACTGCTGATCTCCTTAACTCCCCTAAGGCACGAGACCATAGCCACAAGAATGTTCGTGATAATCTGCTTGGGGAACGTGGTCAAAGTTATAGGACTATTATTAACGTAAAGAGAGATCCGCTCTTTCTGTGGCTTGATGAAGCCTCTCTCCAACAGGTTAGCCAGACTCTTACTATCTTCAAACGAGAACTGCCTAGCCTTGGTTTCCAACGGTTCATCGGTGATTATGGCTATGCGCTTTTTAATATTCTTAAGAAGTGCACCGGTATCCTTGCGATGGATTTCTATCTTGGGAGCATTCCCTTGTTTAAATCCTTCGGTAAGGATGATATCGTATTCCTCACCTAAGAGACGTACTATCTCTTCAAGGGTAGAATCCTGGGAAACATGCTTTACCAGCACGAGATTATCCGTTGAGCTAACCACCGTGGTCTCACTTCCCGCCTGAATATGACGCCAGCTATCCTTACCTGGTTTATCAAAGTTAGTGCCTTGGGGAGCATGTTTGATTGTAGCTACACGGTAACCTCTGGATTTAAGTTCCTGAATCAGCCTTTCGATGAAAGCCGTTTTACCAGATTCTGATTTGCCTACAATGGAAACTACAGGAGGCATTTTCTATTTAATCCCAACTACTTGTGGTAAGCTCTTTTCCAAGGTTCTTTCTTGAAAGCCAGGTAGTCCTTGATTGCTTCTTTAAGCGTATTAGCTGCCAAAAGAGCACAATGCTCGCTTTCCTCAGGCAACCCATCTAGAGCTGCTAAGACATCATGCTGGCTAATCCTTTGAGCTTCGCCGATGTTCATTCGCTTAGCCATCTCGGTAACTATGCTGCCCGAGGCAATGCTAGTTCCACATCCATCTGTCCAAAAGGAAGCATTCGAAACCTTGCCGTCTCGCACATTAAGGTATATTTCCATAGTATCCCCACAGGGACCAGTCACCCTGCCAAACCCATCGGGGGCGGGAATTTCACCCAGATTTCTGGGATTGAGAAAATGGTCAATCGTTTTCTCTGAGTAGACCTTTTTCATCTCCTCCATAACGGATTGTTCCACTTCTTTGAATTCCTCATCAAATTCTTGTGCCATTTTTTCTACTCCTCTAGAAAAAGATTTAACAGGCTAGCCCAACTTGCTTGACTGGGCATCGCTACCCTTTATTCTTCCCATTTAGAACTGCGTCCACATTGGTAAAAAATTCAGACACAGCATCTGAACTATATCTCTCAATTTCACCTTCGTCACACAACCTGGCTAACTCTGGATCAATGGGCAACTTCCCCAAAAGAGGAGCTCCAGAAGCCTTGGCCATTTCCTCTCCTTTGCTCTTACCGAAAATTTCCAGCTTCTTACCTGTGTCAGGTAATGCAAGGTAGCTCATGTTCTCCACTACACCCAAAACTTTGACATTCATTTTTTGTGCCATCTTAACTGCCTTCATGACTATCATCTCAGTCAATTCTTGGGGTGTGAAAACATCGATTACTCCCGAGATGGGTATAGCCTGCAGCACCGTCAATGGAGCGTCTCCAGTGCCCGGGGGCAAGTCTATTACCAGATAGTCCAGCTTGCCCCAAAGAACTTCCTCCCAGAATTGCGTGATAGCTTTAGACATAAGGGGACCTCTCCAGATAACCGCTTCATCCTCACTAGGCAAAAGTAGATTCATGGACATAATCTCAATTCCAGACCTTGATAATACAGGTAAAATACCTGTCTCACTACCGCTGGGGCGAGCATCTAAACCAAACATCTTAGGGATACTGGAGCCAGTGATATCAGCGTCTAGCACGCCAACAGCTTTGCCTTCTCGAGTAAAAGAGGTGGCTAATAAACCTGCTACCAGAGATTTGCCAACCCCTCCTTTACCACTCATGACCGCTATTATTTTCTCAATTTGATTGAGTTCTTTGGGCTTGGCTTCGACAAGGTCGACAGTTACTTCCTCCACTCCAGAAACCTCTCTAACTGCTGCCACTGCTTTGTCCTTCAACCAACTATGCTGCTGCTCAGGTATAGCAGTCGAAGCCAAATTTATTTTCGCCTTGCCATCTTTAATTTCCGCGCTTCGAACTAGGTTCATCTGTACCAAGCTACGCATTGCTCCGGGGACAAGCACCTTACTCAGCGCTTCTTCCAATTTTGCATCGATTTGATTCACCAAATCACCTCCTGCTGGTAAAACGTCTCCAGCTTACCTCTACTTTCCATATTGCTCTCCTTTCCTTAGCAAAGAATATATTTCCTCTACTTGCTTCTTCGTCTCTTCAAGCGGACCATCATTATTAATAACAAAATCGGCAGATTTAATCTTCTCCTTGAGGGGAAGTTGGGATTTAATCCTGCTTCGGGCATCTTCCCGACTCATTCCTTTTTCTTCTAATCGTCTCAATTGAGTTTGCTCACTGGCAGAAACAACGACTATCTTATCCACAAATATGGGGCGAGTAAGCTCCAACAGTAACGGAATGTCCTTAATAACTAGAGCATCGCGGTCAAGGCTTTTAATCTCATTCGTAATTCTTTCGTCTTCCTTAAACACCTCAGGATGAACTATCTGATTTAGCTTTGCCACCTTTTCTTTGTCAGAAAATACCATCTCAGCCAGTTTCTGCCGATTGACAGTCAGGTCTTCATTTAAGAAGTCTTTTCCAAAATACTCTACTATTTCTTTCCAAGCTCTTAAGTGAGGTCGGATTACATCCCGAGCCAGCTCATCCCAATCAATTACGTAAGCCCCAAGCTCTCTAAAAAAATTGGTTACCGTGCTTTTACCCGTACCTACACTTCCTGTCAGACCAACAATAATCATTTGTTCCTTATTTCGTCTCTCTAACCACCTCCCACGGTCCAAATTGCTATTGCTGGAAAATACTTTTGTTTCCTTTTACCGTTATCCCTAATGGTCACATATATTATCGCCTGTTGCTAACTCACCTTTTATATAATCCAGAACAGCCTGCTCAGGGTCGTCACTAAGCACGCCAACAACGACTTCAATGCGATTCTCGTTAAAAAGAGCCTGGGCCCGGGAACCCATGCCGCTAGCTATAACAGCAGAAACCCCTTCTTCAGCCAGCCACGCAGGAAGAAATCCGGGTTGATGTCCCGGCGATGGTATGACCTCTTTCTTCACAATCGCCTTAGTTGCTTCATCAACGTCAAATAACGCGAAATGGCTACAATGGCCGAAGTGAGCAGCCACTTTGCCCTCTGTCACAGGTACTGCGAATCTCATTTGTTATCCCTCCTACAAGTATCGTCTAAGGAGCAAGGAGGCGTCTCACAACGCTCTGCCCTGCCACAACAAGTCTTTCCGAGAGTAGAGGCATCAGTCTTCACAGTATAAGAGGCAGAGAGAAGTCTGTCCAGTTTATAGCTGCCACAGATTGGACACTGGACCTTTTGATTGTTAAGGCTGCGGAGAAACATCTCTGAAACCCTCCCACATTCCAAGCATCTGTACTCATAAATTGGCATCTCTACCTCCTATTTTTCTAGTTTTGCTGAAACAGTCTGCCATAGCTCTTTTATTTGCCATGTTACTCCGTTATCGGTGTATTCTACCACTGGTAAACCTTCAACAATTGCCTCGGTCATTACATTATCAAAAGGAATCTTGGCAGCCACCTCTATTCCCTCACTGCCGCAATAGCTTTCGATTCTAGAGGTATTCAATTCATTCAGGTCATATTTATTTATGCAAACTAATACAGGAACACCGAAGTGGCGGCAAACGCCGATAACACGTTCAAGATCATGAATCCCTGATAGGGTAGGCTCAGTCACCAGCAATGCCAGATTGGCACCCGATAGCGAGGAAATAACCGGGCATCCTATGCCTGGAGGGCCATCGGTGATGATGTAGTCTAGATTTTCTCTCTGAGCCATAAGCTTGGCATTTTGCCTTACTAGTGCCACCAACTTTCCCGAATTTTCCTGGGCAATACCCAACCTGGCGTGGAATAAATAACCGTATTTTGTTTCCGAGATAAACGAATGCCCACTCATGCTGTCCTTCATATCGATGGCATCAACAGGACAAACCTGGTAGCAAAAACCGCACCCTTCACAAGAGATAGGATCAACTTTAAAATCCTTAATGGCTTCAAAGCGGCACAATTCCTGGCATAAGCCACATTCTGTGCACTTCTCCTCGTTTATGAAGGCGACCTGCCCGCTCCAGAATTCCTTTTCCTCCTTAACCTCTGGCTTAAGGAGCAGATGAAGGTCAGCGGCATCTACATCGCAGTCGGCTAATACTTTACTTTTGGCTAGCGACGCAAAGGATGCCACAATAGACGTCTTCCCTGTTCCTCCCTTGCCACTAAGAACTACGATTTCTTTCATTTAATTATTGGCTTTTGCGTATTTTCTTTAACCCAAATTCGGTACAGCTTTTCTTGACGTTCCTCAAAGCATCTGAAGCCAGTAGGGTCTATTTCCTCTATTTCTATGTTTTCCTTTCCATAGATTTCTTCAATCTGGCTTAGCCAATTCCTGAAATGTGCTCCACCGCCAAAATATAACTTTAGCCATTTGCTTCCTTCTTTGTCCGTTTTCTCCCTGACTTCTTCCTCTTGGGCTATTCTTTCTCTAATTTCCATAGGCAGTTTATAATTTCTCTCCTATCGACTTTCCCTTACTTTACCGCTCGTAACCATCGTATCCATGCTCTGGAAAAGCCCTAGGAAATCCTCACGCCACTGAGGTATCCCCTCTATCAAGGGAATCCCTTGTGAATAGAGCATGGCGATATTTCTATCCAGGGGAATTCTCAGTAATATAGGTATTCCTTCTTGACGGCAATATTGTTCAACTTCATTGCCTCCTATTCCAACGCGATTAATTACCACTCCACACGAAATACCCAGCTTTCTCACTACCTCAACTGCCAGTAAAAGGTCGTTTAGCCCAAAAGGAGTAGGCTCGGTTACAAGGAGACAAAAGTCACTCCCCTCTACCGCCTCTACTACGGGACAGGATGTTCCAGGAGGAACATCGATGATTACTATATTTGCAGGGTCAATATACTTCTTCACCTCCCTGATTACAGGGGGGGCCATTGCTTCGCCAATGGCAAGCTTTCCTTGAACTAATTCTAAATTCCCTGAATTCCCTCTTTCGACTATTCCCACCTGTCTTCCTTCCTCAGTGATAGCAGACTCAGCACAGAGGTAAGAACATGCTCCACAACCATGACACAGTTCGGGAAAAACAAGGACTTTTTCCTTAAGCACCGCAATGGCATTATAGGCGCAGACTTCAGCGCATTTGCCACAATAAGTACATTTCGTTTCGTCCACCTTGGGGATAGGAATATACACTGGTTGACTTGGTTTCATATCTAGACGCAGAAGAATATTGGCATTTGGCTCCTCTACGTCACAGTCCAGAAGTTGAACCTTATAGTTATCTGTCAGGGAAAGGGCTAGGCTGCTAGCCACTAGTGTCTTCCCTGTGCCACCTTTGCCACTGGCAACAGAGATTATCATACTATTCCCTAATCATTTTGGCACCGCACTTGGGACAACTCATATCATAGCAAGGAACGCCTACCTGGTGAGCAATCTTTGCTCCACAACTAGGACACACGCAATTCCCACTGGGACCTGCACCAGGGCGGTTTCCACCCATTCTACCCCTACTCGCACCACGCCCCAATCCCCTGCCAGTTCCCGGACCTTGCCCATAAGGGCCTGTACCATCTCCTCTAGGCACAATTCACCTCCGCCGAGAATTGATTTTGCTTTACCCCATCGGCGGCAGACCACAGACTCCAGAACTGCAAGTTGGACAGCTCACGTCTGAGGGTTCGGTTTCACTTGAGCCGCGGCTAAAAAATGAGGAAAGGATTCTTTTGGGTTCACCAGCATGGCATTTTGGGCAATTCAAACTAGAACCATCTTCACCAATAGCTTGGCGAACTTCAAATTTTTGCCCACAGTGTGCACATTGATATTCATAAATTGGCATAGCTTAGCTCCTTTTCTCCAGTTCTTCAAGACGGCGCTGGATTTCATTCAGTTGTTGGCTCAGCGTCTGGGTTTGGGATTTGAGCATTTCCATCTCTTGCTCTGGACTCATTGCTGTCTGTGCTGCTTGAGGCATTAGTCCTGGCCCCATCCCCATCCCCATGCCCCTGCCCATTCCTCTACCCATGCCTCGCCCCATACCCATACCGGACCCCATACCCCCTCCCATTCCATAATGGTCGCCTACATTGGGTTGAGCGCTTGATTTAAACCTCCCCGATTTGAAAGCTTCAATAGCATCCTTTATGCTACCTGAAACACCTGTGATTGTTTGAACCCCTGCCGCCGAAAGTGTCTGGTAAGCATTGGGCCCACAATTACCTGTGAGCACGGTCTCCACTCCTTTGCTGGCAATCATCTGTCCAGTACTGATGCCTGCCCCACCAGAAGCCATGGCACTAGAGTTATCCAAAGTCTCAAACTCCATACTCTGGGGGTCAACGATAACGAAATATTGACATCTTCCAAAACGAGGGTCTACATCAGCATCCAAACTGGGAGCTGTTGCTGATAATGCAATTTTCATGATGCACCTCTTTCCAGTTTAGTCTGTCTCCAGTTCTCTTATTCTAGCATCTATTTGCTCCAACTGTGCCTTTATTGCTTCCGCCTGGCTCTTCAAGAAATCCAGTTCTTGCTCCCGGCTCACCTGCGGAGCATAAGGATCTACTCCAATAGGTGCCCCGGCATAACCATATGGCATAGATCCCGGATAAGCCATTCCTCCATAATAAGGCGCATCCCCAGGGCTGCCATAAGAAGGATAACCCGGTGGGACAGGCATTGTTGCAGCTCCACTGAGGAAATATCCACATCTCGGCAATCCTCCTCTTCCCAATCCTACATAAGGCCAAGGAGGAGAGCTTCCTCGAAAGCCAAACCCCCATCCCCCTCTTCCGAATCCTCTACCATATCCATTTGGCATTTTTTCACCTCCTTTCTATTTTCGAAGTTTTTCAATCCGCTTTCTCACTCCGTCCAATTCACTAGTCAGACATCTTTCTTGTTCTTCAAGCATGGATATCTCCTCCTCCTTGGGCATAGCTCCCCAAGGGCAGCCATATCCTCCATAGGGGTATGCGTAAGGCATTCTATACCCATGCCATCCCCACGGATGCCAGAATCCAAACCAAGGCCAAATTTTATAACCTCCTTAAGAAATCCTAAAATTTACCACCAAGGGTATCCATAAGATCCCCATCTTCGCCAACCACGACCGAAGCCGCGACCAACGCCACGACCCAAGCCGCGACTAAAGCCATAGCTCCACCTAGACCATCCTGGCGTTAAATAACCGTAACCATAAGGTTGTGAGTAAACAGGCATTGGACTGGCGAAGCCTGGCCTACTAAAACCGACACAAAATCCAGCCCCTTTTCCAGTCATTGGCCCTAATCCCATCGGTCCGGTTCCATCTCCAAATGGCATATTTATCACCTCCTTTCCTTTTACCCGTTCACTATCGCCTGCCACCGCGAAATCTCTTACCATATCCTTTGCCACCAACAAATGGAGGCAAAGGCATGGGCTGGATATCCCCACTGAAGCACACCGGGCAAGACAGAGGAAGCCTCCGAGCCATTGCCTCAAAAGGCACATTCCACTCATGTCCGTCGTTGTCACATCTAAAGCGACGCTGGGGGAGTTCAAAGTTGCCTCCTTCGATTTGAATTGCTTTGCCATTAATTAGAGCATCAGCCAGCTTCTTCCGGGCCACTTCCAATATGCGATGGAACGTCGGCCTAGAAATACGCATCTGCTTCGCGCACTCTTCCTGTTCCAGCCCCTCTAAATCCTTAAGACGGATAGACTCAAGTTCCGCAAGTGAAAGACGAATATCCTGCAATGCATTTGCCGGAATCCCCGCTGGCTTAAAAAAGCCTACATTAGGCAACTGAGCAACACATCGCAACTTTTCTGGCCTAGCCATTAATAATCACCTAATTTTCGCTATAAATTATGAACATATGTCAATAATAAAGATAATAGATCCTGTCAAATTTGTCAAATTTTGACCATAGCCACTTCTTGGTGGTACAAATTAAAATATGGATGACATTGAGCTTTTTCCTAGTCTCTCCCACTGTATAGAAACTAAGGCCAGGGAGGAATTCTGGAATTCAGTAAACCAATATATGAAAGGTGGGCAGGAGGATAAAAAACTTGAGGAGAGGATTGAACTTCTCAAATCCTTTTTGGAATCAATGGACTTTAAAAAGCTCCGCAGACAGAGTGAAAGATACTTAGTGGAAGGCAAGCAGGTTAAATTTGTAATCTCCTGGGAAGAAGGTAAGCCAAGCTATGAAATGGTGGTGATTAAAGCTACGGATTGAGCAGCTATACCCTCTCCTCTGCCAATAAAGCCTAAACCATCAGTGGTAGTAGCCTTGATTGCTACCTGTGTTGACTCCACATTCAAAGCCTGGCTGATGCGTTTTCTCATCTCAGGGAGGAAAGTGGAAAGCTTAGGGTTTTGTATTATAATGGTAACATCAATGTTGACTATTCTAAATCCTTTGGCTTTAAGCAGTTCACTGGTCTTGCTTAACAAAACCAAGCTTGAAATATCTTTATACTCCGGTTTTTGAGAAGGGAATAGAGTGCCAATGTCGCCCATATCAGAAGCGCCACATAAAGCATCTATTATAGCGTGCGTCGCTACATCAGCATCGCTCCAACCCGACAAGCCTTTATCATAAGGAATATGACTACCCGCCAAAATTAGCCTTCGCCCCGAAACCAGGAGATGGCTATCATAGCCAATGCCAACCCTCAGCTCCTTTTCCATTCTCCTGCAATGATTCTTGCCAATGCCAAATCTTCAGTTGTGGTCACCTTTATATTCTTATAATCGCC
>Ga0209427_10009307_pt1 | contig 10975 bp, 10 predicted proteins | sample DeeMarSWOR136_30_FD_187465 | JGI IMG/M metagenome (GOLD analysis project Ga0209427, IMG submission 187465) | Marine sediment microbial communities from White Oak River estuary, North Carolina - WOR-1-36_30 (SPAdes) (version 2) | ecosystem: Environmental > Aquatic > Marine > Intertidal zone >... | reverse complement strand
TTCGGCCCGAGCCTTTCGGCAGTGAGCGACTCGACATGAGCTCGTCGACATGTCTCAAGGCCGAACTGCTCATGGCCGAGGGCAGCACTAAGTCCTGAGTGAATAAATTCGGAAGCGAATTTATGAATCGAAGGACTTAGTCTGAAAAGCTACCTTTTTTGTGAACGGAGGAGAGGACAAGGGACATGAAAGTGGCATTTCAGGGAGAACGAGGCGCATATAGTGAAATGGCATGTTACGATTTTTTTGGGTCCGAAGTGGACGTACTTCCCCTTTCCACTTTGGATAACGTCTTCCAGGCGATAAGTGACGGATCTGCTGAGATGGGAATCGCCCCAATTGAGAATACCTATGCCGGAACCGTAACCAAGACGTACGATCTCTTAATGGCTCACAATCTGTTTATCGTTGGAGAGACTCATCAGCGCATCGTCCTCTGTCTCCTGGCCAATCCAGGAACTCACATCGAGCAAATCAATCGAGTCTATTCCCATCCCCAGGCCCTTGAACAGAGCGAGACCTTTCTGGCAACCTTGGGTGTGGAGTCTGTGCCAACTCGCGATACGGCCGGGGCGGCCCGATTAGTCAAGGAGAAAGGCCATGTCGAGGAAGCCGCCATAGCCCATGAGGCGTGTGCACAAATATACGGTCTTGAACTCTTGAAGAGATCAATTGAAACCGATCCCGACAATGCTACTCGATTTGTTGTGATCTCAAGGAGGCATCTGAAGATCACCCAAGATGTTAAGACCTCTCTCGTCTTTGGGACGAAACATATCCCGGCCGCTCTTTACAAGTGCCTGGGAGGTTTTGCTACCAATGGGGTCAACCTAACCAAAATCGAATCGAGGCCTCATAAGGCCGAGAAAGCCGGATATCTATTTTATTTGGACCTTGAAGGTCATCCGGAAGACTCCAATGTAATGGTGGCCCTAAAAGAACTCAATTTTTTCGCTTCCTTCGTGAAAATACTCGGTGCCTACCCCAAGGAGACCTTTGATCCGTCCGTTTCGCGCAACATATGAGTAGATGAAATCATTTCTGAACTTTCCTGGAAAAAAATCTGTTCTTACACAAGAATATCAACCACGCAGGGGCAAGGGTCCAGGTATTTAGCGTTTATGAACCGAGTTTGACGGAGACGATGGCCACGGTTTTGAAAAGTCTGGGAATCAAAAGGGCCCTCGTTGTCCACGGGAGGAGATATACCTTGGATGAGATTAGCATCACGGGAAAGACCAAGGTCAGGGAGTTTAAAGATGAGGGGATGAAGAACCACCTCATCAAGCCCGAGGAACAAGGTGATATATCACTATTTCGAACGCTGCGGCCGCCTTTGTGATAGCTGAAGGGCGAAGGATTTGAACGAAGAGGTGTCGAGTTTGGCCAACAGATCCCCAAGCATTGAAGCTAAGGAACGAAGGTGTTCTTCAGAAACACAAGAACTCCAGAAGCTCAAGAGACTCAGGGAAGTCTAATCATATAGGCTTGACCCGAATTAGTATCACCGAGATCAGGGTGATAAGAACATCATAGAATCCGTTAAAAGACGCCTTTGGTAAACCATTTTATCCCAAGGGCGTCTAAATATATAGAACTCATGAAAAGGGGAGGGAAAGATGGAAAGAAGGGGAAAGCTGGTTTTGCTGCCATTCATTTTATTCCTCGTGATGATTCCCCTTACTTCACCACAAGGATACCCAGGACCGGGAGATCGCGAGGGAGAGGAAACAATTCTCGTGGGGCGCCTTTCGTACGTGGAAGGAAAGGTACTGAGATATGTTCTTGAGGAAGAAGAGTGGGTTCCCACAGTCAAGGACGCTCCTTTTGGGATAGATGATGCCATATATTCCGATAAAGGCGGCAGAGCGGAAATTATTATGCCAAACAATACGTGGGTGAGGATTGATCGCGACACACGGATTCAGCTTATCGCCCTTGGATACGATGTAACGGAGATTGATATGGATTCAGGCGTAGCTCGATTCTACAACAAGGGCTCTGATGCGGTGATTAAAGCGAGAACAGCTTTCGGCTATGTGATGGCATCAGGGGATACCACCTTTGATATGGAGGTGGGCGATGAATCCGTAGAAGTAGTAGCTTTGGAGGGGACGGTCTATTTTGTCCACAGCACCTCGGAGACGAAATTTGAAGTGATTGCGGGCTCATCATCCATTCTTGGAGACAGTCAGCAGGTGACAGCTGGAGAGGCTCACAAGGACCCTTATTGGCATGCGTGGAACAGGAAGAGAGACACTCTGTGGGCCAAAAGGATGCGGATAAAGGGAAAATCGGCAAGATATCTACCTCCAAGGCTGCATCATGACGCTTACGTCCTGGAAGAGCATGGCAGATGGGAAAGAGTCTATTACAATGGAGCATACCACTATTTCTGGCGTCCCCTTTATGTCAGCGTTGGATGGGCACCATTTACCGTAGGCAGATGGGTGGTATGGTGCGGGGACCACACGTGGATTCCCTACGAGCCATTCGGATACGTAACTCACCACTACGGCAGCTGGATATTGGTAGGAGGTTTCTGGTATTGGGCCCCGCCCGTGTCCTATGTCAGGGTTCACATAGGTCCTCCGCTCGTTCATATCGGATTTGCTTGGTATCCGGGAAGAGTAGCCTGGATACACTTCGGTGTCCATGTCGGTTGGGTACCCTTGGCTCCGGGTGAGCCCTACTACTGTCACCGCCGCTGGGGACCACGAACTGTCATCGTTAAGAATGTGAATATAACGAGGATAAATCTTAACATTAACAGATATAGGTACTTCAAACATGCTGTAGTAATCCATAAGAGAAACTTGTACAACGGCAAAAGCTACAGGAAAATCAGGATCAGGAACATAAATGGTGCCACGATCCGTGGCCATTACCGAGTGGTGCCTGTTGTCAACCACAAGGTGATAAAGAATTACAGAAACATGAGGAAAAAGTATACTGTCGCGAATCTCAACGTGACGCGTAAGCCGCACCGGATTGCCGTTAAAAAAATTCATAAGAACCAATCAGCCACAAAGCGATATACAAAGGTTAGAGCCAAAAGGATTCGGGAAAATGTTAGACATACGGAGCGGGGCAGAATCGCAAAGGGAGCGCGAATAAAGCGGGGAAAAGTCAAAGACAGGGTGGTCCCTGTGAATAAGGCTAATAGGCCGGTGTCGCGCGTAAAATTCAAGGAAAGAGAACTCAAGGGGAAGGCAAGATTACACGGAGAAAATCAGACGCAGGTTAGGCGGGAAGCGCGAAAACGATGGAGGGCAATGCCCGCTAAACCCCTTACTACAAGGACGGGGCGACGGGGAAATCAGGGGCACGTCAGAAGCGAAGTTCAAAAGCGATGGAGAAAAATATCTCCTAAGCCTGTAACGAAGCAGGCGGGTCGACAGGAAGAAGGGAGGCTTGCTCGAAGTAAACTACGGGAGAAAAGGGGAAGAATACCCCGCAGACCCGACCAAAGATTCCAAAAAAGGCCAGACCGAAGGGAGAAGACTCAGGGTAAGCAATTGCGGCGGCGGCATCCCGGACAGCAACAACAAGGGGTGCAACGCGGACAATATTCGGGAAGGGAATATTCCCCACGGCTTCCTGAGCGCACAGGAGCTGGTAGTGTCCGATCCCGGGTTGGTCCCGCCAAGAACTCGACTCGGGCGAAAAACCGTAGGGTATTTTAGGATCATCAACTTTGATAACCTCGTAAAAAGTGAATAATGGGAAGGCAAAGTAAAAAGTTCCAAATGCAAGGCTTGCGAGTCTTGAGGAATGAGGCGTACTTACAGTACGTCGCAATGAGGAAAGATGAAGTGTAACGCAGCCCTTCGGCTTTGCTCAGGGCCGTGAGCATGTCGAACGGCAGTTGGACTTTTTACGAAGCCGTCAGCTTTGACATTGTGAAGTTCATGTTATTCATGGTATAAATACCGCCCGGGGCCCGGGTGTCTCCTGCGGTATATGGCACCTTGGCCGTGAACCGCTGAGAACCTCAGAAAGGGTTCCTTAAATACCAACAGGCAGCGAGTATGCCTACGACGACCGTGGCTACCAATAGACCACGCTGATTAGGGAATATCCCCTGTGGTTTATAAAAGAGCCAAGCTAAATCACCGAGATGAGCAGGGAAGCAAACTCCAAGGGGAAGTATCCCCTATGTCGTTGAGTGATGGAGAATTGGTCGCTCGCGCCCAGAGAGAAGATCAATGGGCCATAGAGGAATTTGTGAGTCGCTACCAGCAGAAGGCTTATGCAATCGCTTACCAAATGTGTTCTGGAGACAGTGAAGAAGCGCAAGACCTCACCCAAGAGGCCTTCTTAAGGGTCTTTCGAAATATAAAAAAGTTTCGAGGAGATTCTTCATTTTACACATGGTTTTATCGCATCGTTGTAAATACTTGTTTGGATGGGAGAAGGCGCCGTCGGAGGCGTGAACGAATCTTTTCGCTCTGGAAACCAGGGCAAAGGGAGGAAGAAGAATCAAAAGAGGTATCCCAAGAGCAACCGGATATGGGGGAAGATAACAATCCCATGACGGTTTTGAGTGGTAAGCAATTGACCCGGGAGATTCAGAAAGCCCTGATGTCTCTCCCTGAAAGGCAGCGGGTAATATTCCAACTCAAGGTATTTCAAGGAATGAGCATCCGCGAAATCGCTCAGGTGATGGGATCGGCGGAGGGGACAGTTAAGAGCCATCTCTTTCGAGCAACACATTTCCTGCGAACCGCCCTAAAAGAATGGGCCGTGCCTTAGAGGAGGTGAGGATATGAAACCCTGTCCTGATCACAAGGAGACTTTGTGGTTGGATGTATACGGGGAATTGGACCCAAATGAGCGTCCAGCCTGGGAGGAACACCTTGAGACGTGCGAGGGTTGCCGTCAAGAACGAGCACAACTCTTCCGACTGCTTCAAACAATGAAAGTGAACATGCCTTCTCCCGAGCTCCCTCCTGAGAAGGCCGAGGCGCTTGCCAGGTCCATCAATCGGAAGCTGAGGTGTGCACGAGGAGAGGAGACGTGGTGGCAAAAATGGCTATGGGGCAGGCCTAATAGGTTAATTCCCGCCCTGACCGCCGCTTGCATACTGATAGTGGCATTGGGCTGGTTCAGTTTGCAGGGGCTCAGGACCCCTTCCTCTATGAGGAGTATCTCGAATCTCAAATCAGAGGAGCAACTACTCGTCAAGGATTCGGACATCATTAAGAACCTGGACCTCCTGGAAGAGATGGATACCCTCCGGAAATTGGTTCAAGTGGTCGACCACGGGGGCGTGCCTTCCCATACAAACCACAATTAAGGGTCCGGAGGCAGACTCAGCATGGTGGAGCGCGTGCATAGAACGTTACGGGATTTGAGCCGATGGGGTGTAGTTACTGCTCTGGGCTTGGGGATCGTAATTTGTTTTTCCGCCCCGGCTTGGAGCCAACCCAAAAAACGCCAAGGAAAGAACTGGAAGAGTTATCAGAGCTTGTCTCCTAAAGAAGAGGCCGGGTTTGACGAGAAGATGCAAAAGTGGAAGTCCTTACCCCCGGAGAGGCAGAAGGACCTTCGTCGTAGAATGGAACAGTGGAAGGAACTTCCTCCCGAAGAACGCACGCTTTACGAACAACGATATGATCAGTGGAAAAAACTGTCGCCCGAGGAACGCCGGATGATCCGGGAAAAGCTCAAAAAATGGAACGGATTACCGCGGCAGGATCGAGAGGAAATTCGTCAAAAATTCCGCACCCCATAACGAATCCAGGAATTGATAAAACTCCAGGGACATGATGACTTCTTTATGTTTTGAGGGGGGCTAGGCAAAAGAGAGGAAGTTGTCTTGTCCGCCCCTCAGTACTACGAAGACAAAAATTCACCCATTCAGTCTACTGGGTTGGATCACGGCACCGGTGGGGGCGGAGGGACAATCATTAAATCGATCCGCCGGTTGATAGCCCGTCCTTCCGGGGTTTGGTTGGATGCCAAGGGTCGCTTGGATCCGTAACCGACGGCAACGATCCTCTTGTCCGGTAAGGTCCCATTCGCCACAAAGTATGCTCGAACGGCTTCCGCTCGTTGCTGGGATAGATATTCGTTGAGCTCATCTGACCCTGTGCTGTCGGTATGTCCCTCAATTACAACATGCGGCTCCCCAAAAATACGAATGGCCCGTTGAACCTTGCTCAGGAGTGCGTAATTACTTGGCAGGATAAAGTCCTTGCCAACAGGAAATTGAATAGCCTTCAAACGAATTACCAGCCGATTTCCCTGTTTATACACTTCCGCCTCATGCGGTCTGAAGTAGCTTTGAACCTCATTAAACAATTGGTTAAACCGCCTTTCTGCCGCCAAGCGTTCTTTTGAAGCTTGCTCCTCCCGGGTCCTTCCCTCTAAGGAAGTAATCTGCTGCTTCAATGCTGTGGTTTCTGCTTGTTGGGCCTTCAGTTTAGCGATCGTGAATTGATGATCTTGCCGGAGCGCGGTAATCGAGCCGAGAATATTTTCGACCTGCGTATCGAAACCTTGGTCACGCATATCGGGAGCAGAAAGTTTGTTTGTCGACTTATGCAGGATCCCTTCAACCCAGAGCGTAATCTGCTCGGGTTCCATCGTTCGAACCTTCTCGCTCTGCCGAGTCACTTGATGAAGGCGGCGAGCTTGAAAGAGTGCCTCGTTGGCCTTCTGGTGAATCTTTTTCTTTTGGTAGCGGTGTTTAGAAATAAATGTATCAGTCTCTGTCAACTTGGCTTGCGCAACCGCGAACGTTTCCGGCACAATTTTCCGTGCACCCTCCTTTTCGGCTTGTTCGATCAGCTTACGAACCTCGCCGAGGGTGTGTTCTTTGATTGCCCGCAACTCAAGTTCGTTAAAAGCTGTGGTGACCTTTGCCCTATTTCTCCGAGCCCATTGCAGGTTGTTGTTCTCTATCGCTTTCGTGAGCTGGAGGAATTTTTCCTCCACTTTGGCATAATCCTCTCCCAAGCGGGTGGCGCCCGCAGCCCGAGCGAGGTCCCGAGCTTTAATGGCATCGGTCAGAGCGGGTTTCGCTAGTTGAGCCATCTCTTCAGCGCGGTGAAGTTGGGCTCGTCCCTCGGAGATCTTCTGTAAAACTTTGGAGAGCTCATCCCCACGATTCAATAATTCCTTGGCGTCCTTGAGGGATATCTCGGCCCTAGCAAACCAGGTTGGAGCCAAGACATTGAGTTGATTTTTTCGCGCTTCGCCGATGTCGGTATCTAAGCGATTAATGTGCTCTGTTGGATTCTCCGACCTGGCGATTGGCTCCACCTTCAATTGTCTCCCTGCACAGGCACCTAGGAGATACACTGCAGCGGGGAGCAATAACATGATTCCAATGTTTTTCCTCATCACTACCGTCTCCCTCCCTTTAGCATTGACCGTACCCTCGCTGGATAATATTATGCGATTACCCTTGACCTATTACTCTTACTATGCCTGCCATGGTAATACTTTAGCAAAAACCGACTCCCATATCAACACAATGAGTGTTATGCCAGCAGAATTGAGATTCGGCTCGATAGTCAAAATACCAGATGTTGTCAAGCCCGCGGCTTCTATCTATTAGCGTCTCCCGTGAGTTTTCCAACGGCCGAAGCAAGCCCACCTTGCAAATCTTACTATGCATTTTTCATTGACCCGGGGGGGACTTTACCCTATACTGCATTCACCCGAAAGGGGTTTTTATCATTTTGGAAGGAGGGTGTGCTCATGTATACAACTGATATCATTCAATCTTCAGGAGACGATCTCAAGATTACCTTCCTCGGTCATGGGACACTGATGTTTACCTTTGGCAGTATGGTGATCCATGTTGATCCAGTGAGTGATATGGCGGATTATACCAATCTCCCCAAAGCGGATATTATCCTGGTGACCCACGAACATTTTGACCATTTTGAGCCAAAGACGGTTGAAATGCTTCGCAAAGACGGGACACAGGTGGTAGGAAATGAACCCTGCACAAAGCAGATTGGGGATTGCATCGTAATGAAAAACGGGGATGTCAAGACGATTCAGGGATTAAAAATAGAGGCTGTGCCCGCCTATAATGTTGTTCACATGCGTTCCCCGGGTAACCCCTTTCACCCACAAGGAGTGGGCAATGGGTATGTGATTACGTTCAATGACAAAAAGGTCTATATTGCCGGTGATACGGAAAATATTTCGGAGATGAAGGAGCTCAAGGGTATTGACGTTGCGTTTTTGCCAATGAATCTACCCTATACCATGACACCGGAGATGGTTGCTGATGCAGCTAGAACATTTAAACCGAAAATCCTTTACCCATATCATTTTGGTAGTACTGACACGTCCAAGTTGATTGATTTACTCAAAGATAGCAAGGAAATTGAAGTTCGGATTCGCGATATGCAATAAAATAAGAAAGGAAGCAGGCAAACCTCAAGGGGTTTTTGCCCAAATCCCCTTTCGCTCTCTGAAAAGAATTTTTGACCATTCTAAAGTTCGCTTTACTGCAAAGAGCGCTTTAGGCGCTACTTCGTTCCTAAAACTCGCCCTTTGGGCTCAAACATTAGATTTGCGGCCGTTTCACTTCAAAGAAACCCATATTGTAAATAAAAATATTCCCTTCCAACTAATTATCCCCCTTTAAAATGTGCTCCACTGCCGCCTGTCAGGTCGTTTGTCTGTCCGTTCCTACGGGCGCGGGTACAATATTTCAAACCCAACTGTCATGCCCTGGCGGGCACCCTAGAGGTATGAAAATGCTTCTGCGAGGTAGGGCTATTTTCTAAGTAAATCAATAGAATTGGTAACGGCAATCAATCGCAGGTTTCATCTTGAATCTTGAATAGGAGAATCAAGATCAAACACATTCAATGTGTATGACCTCCATATACCCTCCATAGCCAAATCAGAGGACAACACGAAATCCATAGAATCTTGAGTCCGATTTAAAAAAAGACCCCCTCTTTTTTTCTCTTTCCTATCCCCGGCCCCTTCGCTCCTCGGCATCTTTTAGCCTCTCATTAAAAAAGTAGCCTGTTGTCCCCTTTTCCGGGTAGATTTCGAAACAAAACATAGGATATCCCACCTGAAACATCTATTTCAGAATCCGATTTGCCAACTCGTGCCTATTTCTAAAGCAAAGGTTTTGGTTGCCAAATGTATCCTGGTATTTTGTAAAGAGCGGGTTTGGTGAGGCACCAGAAATTAAGAAACCGTCTTAGACTTCGAATAGTAAGCCGTTCAAGCGGCCTTCGAATACGCCATCCACCTTAACGCTTGACCTCGATCCTTTCTTCAATATATCTTCAGCTAAAAAACCCATTATTCGACTAAAGCAGCATGGATTGTCAACTCACCAATGGACACTGAGAAATTGCCCAGTATGGAAGTAACACAAAGGAGGCCGACGGGCATCCCACGGACCATCTGGGCGCTCGGTTTCGTCAGCATGTTCATGGACATTTCTTCCGAGATGATCCATAGCCTGTTGCCTGTGTTTCTGGTGACGGTGCTGAGTACGAGCGCAACATATGTTGGTTTAATAGAAGGTGTTGCTGAGGCGACCGCCTTGATAACCAGGGTATTTTCCGGGGCTTTGAGCGATTGGCTCGGCAAACGCAAGTCATTAGCCCTTGCGGGTTATGCGCTCGGAACATTAACCAAGCCGTTGTTCGCCCTGGCATCAGGTGCGGGGCTTGTCTTCGCTGCGAGATGTCTGGACCGCCTTGGAAAAGGCGTGCGTGGGGCTCCGCGTGACGCCCTGGTAGCCGATGCCACGCCGCCGCATCTCCGCGGGGCAGCTTATGGTCTCCGGCAGTCTCTCGATACCGTGGGAGCATTCTTAGGGCCGCTGCTGGCCATTATTTTGATGGTTGCAACCGCCGGCCGGTTCCGCACAGTCTTTTGGTCTGCATTAGCGCCGGGTCTACTCGCCGTTTCCATTCTCGCCTTTGCTGTTCGGGAGCCAACGACTCCATCAGCAAAATCGGCGCGGCATCCAATACGTTTTCGCCACATAGCACATCTCGGGTCAGCCTATTGGATGGTCGTTGCCTTCGGTTCTGTCTTTACCCTGGCACGGTTCAGTGAAGCCTTTTTGCTGTTACGGGCAGAAGACGTTGGGATGGCGGCTGGCATGGTTCCTGTAATCTTGGTAACCATGAACCTTTTCTACTCCCTGACGGCCTACCCGGTTGGACATCTTTCTGACCGTCTGGGTCGTACAGGACTGATAGCTGTGGGGCTGGTAATCTTGATTGCCTCTGATCTCACGCTTGCCATTTCAAAAACCGGCTTCCACGTTGCAGCCGGCGCTGCACTCTGGGGCCTGCACATGGGCCTGACTCAGGGTCTGCTTTCAGCTATGGTGGCGGATACAGCACGTCAGGATCTCAGAGGCACCGCTTTTGGTATGTTCAGTATGGCCAGCGGTATCGCCATGCTCGCCGCAAGCTTGATAGCCGGCTTTTTGTGGGACCTATTCGGTGCCCCGGCCCCCTTCTTCACTGGGGCAATCTTCGCTGCTTGGGCACTGATTGGGTTTCTGTCTCTTCGCTGGCGCCTAAAAAGATGAACTCGGACAAAATATGTTCGCACATGTTTTGCTAGTTATCCGAAACATTATCAGAACTTATGGTATCTGCTATGTAGCTGCAATCTACGACCCTTCATAAACGTTTTGATACGATTTTTATATCTTCACCTCGACTGATCACTTTTGCTCAACTTGGGGTGGTCATGATAGCGTGGTATTGTCCATTCCCGGGGGGGAAGATTTTAAGATGTTATCGATCATAGGGGGGCGAGCCAAAATTATCGATATGCGAGAGAAATCTTGCATTTATGTGGATCTGCGGAAATTCAAGAATTCAGTTAGCACCGGTCGCACACCACGGTGCGATGTGCATTATACACGGAAGAAACTCCCTCTCGCCCTGCCCGGGGCGGAGTAGAGGGTGACTCCTGCGATAAGAACTCATTCAAAACCCCGAGCTTAAACCGGTAG
>Ga0209427_10009305_pt1 | contig 10977 bp, 11 predicted proteins | sample DeeMarSWOR136_30_FD_187465 | JGI IMG/M metagenome (GOLD analysis project Ga0209427, IMG submission 187465) | Marine sediment microbial communities from White Oak River estuary, North Carolina - WOR-1-36_30 (SPAdes) (version 2) | ecosystem: Environmental > Aquatic > Marine > Intertidal zone >... | reverse complement strand
AAATGAAACCTTAAATCAAACAAAACCTTTAATAACAGGGATAAATTTACCCAGGCAATTAAGGCTATTAGGATTCGAGGATAACATATGTATATTGTAATTGTAGGTGCTGGTGGTATAGGTAGAAGACTAACTGAAATAGCACTCAATGATAGTAATCATAATGTCATTGTTATTGATAAAGATCAAGCCCGATGTGAAGAAATAGCAAGAAAATATGACGCCGTAGCAATAAATGCAGATGCTACTCAAGAGGAAACATTGGAGGAATCAGAAGTTAAAAAAGCAGACGTCCTTGTTGCAACCACAAGAGATGATGCAGTGAATCTAATGGTTATATCTCTTGCTAAAAACAAGGGAGTAAAGCATCTTGTTTCAGTTGTTAATCAAGAAGAAAGCAAACCAATGTACATGGAAAAGGGGGTAAAAATGATTAAAAGCCCAAACATCGTGATGGCTGAACATCTTTACAAATCAATAAAACATCCAAATGTGGAAGAATATATGAATGTTGGCAAATATGCAGAGATCTTTAGACTTCCAATTGCACCGAATTCCAAACTTTCTAGGATGTCCATTAAAAAGATTGGTCTTCCTAAAAAAAGTTTAATAGTTGCAATTGAACGAGATCATAAATTTATAATTCCAACAGAGGATGTTGAATTATTTTCAGGAGATAAAGTTACAATTTTAGCACATAAAGACCAAGTTGATAAAGTAGCAGCATTATTCTCGGAGTAGATGTTTATATACTTACGTAAATTATATATAAAGGGTATAAGATTCTAGGTCGTGTTTTTCTTAATTTTGAGGAATTATTATGGAAGAAAAAGATATAACTAAAACTGGAACAACAACTCTTGGAATGGTATGCAAAGACGGAGTGGTAATGGCAACTGAAACAAGAGCGACAATGGGAACTCTAATTGCCCATAAAACTACTAAAAAACTTTATCAGATAGATGAACATCTTGGACTTGCAACAGCTGGTTTGGTTGGTGACCTTCAGATACTTGCCAGGTATTTAAATGCAGAGGCAAATCTATACAGACTTAAACGTGACCAAAAAATGCCTGTAAAAAGTGCGGCAACACTTATGTCAAATATTTTAAATCAGAGGAAATTCTATCCATATTATGTCCAATTAATCCTAGCAGGATTTGATAATACCGGTGGACATGTATTTTCCCTTGATGCAGCTGGTGGAGCAATACCTGATAAATATACAGCTGGCGGGTCAGGTTCACCATATGTATATGGTGTTTTAGAAGATAATTACAAAGAAGGATTATCAACAGATGCAGGTATTGATATTGCTATAAGGGCAATTAATGCTGCAAAAAATCGAGATTCAGCGTCTGGTGGAAAGATTAATATTGCTATAATTACAAAAGATGGATTTAAAGAAGTAACTGAAGAAGAAATTAAAAAACGTATTGAAAAGTTAGCAAAGTAAGATATACAAAATAACTTTGTTTCTTTAATAGATGATTATTCAATTTGATTTATAAGATAATTTAGAAGGTTGAAAATGCCTGTAGACGATGTTTTAAGAGAAATTAAAGGAAAGGTAAGAGGTGTTATACCACCAAGCATTGATGTTTCAGATGTAGAGTTTGAGGGGGCTTTAATAGTTATTTATACAAAGCATCCTGATAAATTTGCAAAGAATGAAGAGCTTGTCAAACAACTTGCAAAAATGCTTCAGAAACGTATAGCTGTACGCCCTGATCCATCTGTTATTACTAATATCGAGACAGCTGAAAAAAAGATAAAAAAAATTATTCCAAATGATGCAGAAATTACAAACATATACTTTTTACCAGAAGTAGGAGAAGTAACAATTGAAGCTATAAAGCCTGGTGTTGCAATTGGTAAACAGGGAACTCTTCTTAATGAGATTAGAAAAACAATTAATTGGTCTCCAAAAATTGTTAGAACTCCTCCTATTCAATCAAAAACAGTGAAGGAGATTCGTGGTTATCTTCGATCAATGAGTGAGGAAAGAAAAGAAATTCTTAGAAAGGTTGGAAGACGGCTTCATAGAGGAGCATCAAACGGTGAAAAATTTGTACGTGTTACTGCACTAGGTGGATTTAGACAGGTCGGAAGATCTTGCAGTCTACTTCACACTCAAGATAGTAAGATTATGATAGACTGCGGTGTTGATGTGTCATCTGAAAGTGCAACACCTTATCTTCATTTACCTGAGGTACTTCCTTTTGAAACCCTTGACGCTGTGGTAGTCACCCATGCTCATCTTGATCATTCTGGGCTTGTACCATTGTTATATAAATATGGATATGATGGTCCTATGTATTGTACTGCTCCAACAAGAGATATGAGTACTCTTCTTCAAATGGACTATCTCAAGGTTGCAGCTGCTGATGGAAAAAAAATACCATATTCTGCAGAAAATATCCGGGATATGATTAAACATTGTATAACTATTGATTATGGTGATACAACAGATATTACACCAGATGTAAGACTCACTTTCCATAATGCAGGTCATATACTTGGGTCTGCTATTGCTCATTTCCATATTGGAGAAGGACTTTACAATATTGCTTTCAGTGGAGATGTAAAATATGAAAGAACCTGGCTTTTCAACCCTGCTATTAATCGCTTTCCCCGCCTTGAAGCAATTGTTATGGAATCAACCTATGGTGGGAAGGATGATTTCCAACCAAGCAGACAGGAGGCTACAGAAAGACTTAATGATATCATTCAGAGTACAATAAAGAAAAAAGGAAAACTCCTAATTCCTGTTTTTGCTGTTGGGAGAAGCCAAGAGGTAATGATTGTTCTTGAAAACCTAGTAAAGATAAAAAAGATACCTAAAATACCAGTATATCTTGATGGAATGATATGGGAGGCAACAGCCATACATACTGCATATCCTGAGTACCTAAATAACAAACTAAGAGCCCAAATATTCCAACAAGGTGAAAATCCATTATTGGCAGATATTTTTAAACGTGTAGATAGTAATGATATGAGGCAAGATATATTAAACAATCATCCCGAGTCATGCGTTGTACTTGCCACAAGTGGTATGATGAATGGTGGACCTGTCATGGAGTATTTCAAAGATTGGGCACAAGATAAGAAAAACACTATTGCCTTTGTTGGTTATCAAGCTGAAGGAACACTTGGTAAAAGGATACAAAAAGGATGGGAAGAAATTCCTTTGAACATAAGTGGTAATATTGTAAATATTAAGATGAAAATGAGAGTTGAAACCTGTGATGGTTTTTCTGGTCATAGTGACCGTAGACAACTTTTAAATTATATTAATAATATGTCTCCACGACCAGAAAGAATAATCTTTGGCCATGGTGAAGAGTCAAAATGTCTTGATATCTCTTCAACTGTTCATAAGAGATATAATGTAAACACTATAGCTCTTCATAATCTTGAAACGACACGTTTCAGATAAAAAAAATTATTATTTTGATTTTAAGGGTTTAGCAAGATCCCATAAGCTGTTAAACTTATAATCTAAGACTTCTATATCCTGAAGATTTACATATGCAGTACCAATATATGAAGGCTCATCACTTGTTTCGGGAAGAATTTTAATACCATTTACAGCTATCTCTTTACCAAATACAAAATTGCGCATTGTACCTGAAACTTTTTCTGAAAAGTATCTAACTTCAAGCTTGTCGCCATACAATTCAGTCAATTTTTTTATTGCATCCATGTTTGTAGTGTTATCCACTATTAATTGGATTTTTGTATCAAGATCTAAGAATTTTTTAAAATATTTTATAAAAGGATCATCAAAAAACCTTTCTCCGCCTACCTGCATTTTGAGACCATTATTATTCTCTAAACAATTGCTCAGAACATTATAAAGTATCCATTTTCCACTATATTGTAAGGTAACATTACCATTTCTTTTTAGTTTAATACCATATTTTTCAAAATTACTTGTATAATAATTACTATATTCATTTATTCGATTCTCAATTACATTATAAGTATCTGTGGCAATTACCTGTTTTAATTCACTTTTTGCATCTTCCCAAATAGCTCTTGGATGTGCTGGCAAATAGCTTTCACGTCCAAAATCTTGATCTGTTTCATTTGAAAATAGTACCTTAGCAATTATTCCATTTCTTAAAAGAGAAGCACGACCAGTTTCTAAGGGGCGTCTTGTAATATTTGCAAATTCTTCAGCAACCTTTAAAAAATCAGAAAACTCCTTTGGACAATCAATGACTAGCGTGACATAATATACAGCAGCCTCACGAGGACGATCAATTTTCATCCTCTCAAACATCATCTCAAAATCCTGAATATGGTCTAATTTAACATGAGTTTTAAATTCACATCCCATCGATCTCACCAATCCTTTTTTATAAATAATTCTACTGTATCCTGCTTTAAATGGAAAAATGTTTTTGCGTTTTATATAATTTGTGGATGCATATTTACCTGCATAATTTATTTTTAAAAAATCTTAATTTCTTAATTTTTTTACCAATAAGGCTACTCTTCTACCTAATTTTATTGCATTTTTTTCGGTTTCTTTATCTGGTGCCCCAGTACAAGCCACTCCATAATGACCAGTAGCATTTAATGGATCACCAACTATTATCATACCATATATAAGAAATGCTTGAATAATTGACATAATAGTTGTTTCTTTTCCACCAGATTCATCTCCAGATGTAACAAATGCAGCCCCTATTTTATCTCCCATCTTTTTTCTGACACCTACAAATCTATCAAACAAATCTTTCAATTCAGCAGCCATTGTACCAAAATAAACAGGAGAACCTGCAATAATTCCATTTGATGTAACAAAATCATCCTTGGTGACATCAGATGCAGGTTTTAATATAACTTCAACATCTTCTACTTCTTTAACGCCCTTAACTATCATTTGAGCAAGTTTTTTAGTATTTCCTGATTTTGAAAAATATATAACTAATATTTTATTTGTTGACTTATTCATTTTATTCACCCTTAAAATAAATTAACCAGAGAATTTGATTAATGTATAAAAATATACGTTTTATCTTAAGGCAAGCATAGTAATTTTTATTTATTATTTATATTATCTATAGTAAAAAAAATGCGACCAAGATATAAACCACCATTGTTTAAGAAATATTTTCATACAAAACAAAAAATAGATAAGAAAGACATGTCGTTTCTTAAGAAGAGAATAGCATTTTTAAATCAAAAAAAGACAAAAAGAGAGTTAGAAAGAAATGATAAATAACAAACACATAAAAAAAAAGTTTATATAATCAACTTTTTTTAATTTCTATTTCCTTGAAATATTTTCGACAATCTCTTTTAATAGTTGCTACTTGTTGTTGAGGTATTTTAAACGAATGTTGTGCATACTCAAGTGCAAAGATTAAACCGTGAATAAAAGCACCTAAATTGTATTTCTTCTCCTTGCTTAGCTTGAATATTTCATCAGCAACCATAATTGCATCCTTGATGGTATATGGATTTGATTTGGCTTTTGTTGTATGTTTTTTTTCATGAACCATAAAGCAGCGTATAAAATACTACTATAAATTTGTTTTCAGAGATAGTTTTTGGGAAAAAAGAAGGAGGGCCGGCCTCGATAGGAGGGGATGGGATGCACTCAAATAAAACTACCAGCCCGATTCCTTCCATCACCTAGTATTTTAAAGTGCTTTAAGAATCTTTTTCGCAGATGTATATACAAGCACATATGTAGATGTGTGCCTATAGTGTTAATTATTTTACAACATAATTTATTTTTATAAAAATATTCCCTTACTTTTTTAATCTTAGGTTTTCGTAATTAATCGAGTTTTTTAACCTTAAAAGTATCTTGCTATACATCTCTGTTTCTTATTAGCCACCACCGATATTAACTTTAATAAAAAATAATATAACTCTTGCATTTTGTTCTCTTGTATCTGATAAACCATTTAATATCTCTGCGGTAACCTTTACTCGTGTCTTACCAAAACCTAGTATCAAATTCGAGCTGATATCTACCTCCCCACCAGCAGGAATATCAGCTATTATACCTGAATTTTCTCCATTAAGTAATAATGACCCACCATCAAGGGTTATATTCCAACTCACATTTTCTGCTTTTAGGTCACCAATATTTTTAATCACTGTATGTACTTTAAATAATCCACCTTTTATCCTGTCAATTTCAAGCTGGGGTCCTCCTGCAATGTGAATAGCTAAAGGAGTTGACCATGAAGTTTCTTCGCTTCCATTATCATCCTTTGCTTTCACTCTTACATTAAAATCTCCTCCATAATCCCAAGAATTTGACTCAGTTACAATTTCTCCAGATGAGAATGGTCCAAGCCAATTACTATATGTGCCATCACCCCAGTCGAATTTATATAAAATGTGATCACCATCTGGATCTGTTGTATTGCTTGAGAAATCATATTCTGTACCAGCTACTCCCTCATTTGGTCCAGTTGGTTTAGCAGGAATGTCTGGTGGAGTACTTGTTGTAGGAGTTTTGGCTATTGTTTCATCAACATAATATGCATCAAAAGGATTTCCTGAAGGAGGATTTGAATATTCTTGGTGCTATTCGGAGTTAAAAACTGCAAGAATCACTTGAATATTATCCATCGTTATATCAGGGTTATTCCACGATGAACCATCCCAAGTATTGCTATCTGAGTATGTTTCTCCTGCAGGTATTGTTATATCTTCATCAAACGCAAAATCCAAAAATCCATGGTGATAATCTGCTCCTGCATAATCTTTCCATCTTGAAGTAATTTCCACAATATAAGCTCTTATATGACCATCATATTGATAGGATTCATTATTCTGAATACTTATATCAACATTAATCTTTTCATTTTCTAGCCAGGCTACTGTCATTTCAGCATATATATCTGGAACAGATCTTGCTCCGCAAATGTCCATTTTTGAGGTATATTCAGACCAAGTGTCATATCCCCCGACTACCACTTCATATCCTCCATCAAACCAAGATGTAGGAAAACCATATATGTTATAATCATTGATTCTCTGGTCAGCTATTGGATTTGAATCAACAAGTTCAACATATTCAAAATTATAGTCACCATTAGTATAAATATCGTATATAACTGCATTTGTAAATTGACACCAGTAACACCAAGAACCAGTTCCAACTTCTACTAACACTGTATGTGTATAATCACGTCCTACATCAAATGTTGTTTCATAATTGAAAGGTTCAATAACTAGTATTTCTTTATTAGTATTCAATGCAGTAGCCCCAAATCCACTTAAGACCAATACTCTAATAATACTTATTATGAAAACATTCTTCATATTTTTTCCCCTTATATTTATAATATTTGTTAGCAGAGTAGTATAATTATGTTATAATTTAAATATCTTCCTCTATTTTTATTAAGTAGAGTAAATTATTTAAAACAAAATAAGATAATTAATAAAATACTAAAAATATAAAATTTGAAAAGGTTAATAAGGAAATTATATAATTTCAGTTATAGGGGGTAAATCAGAATGGAAAAATTTCTACCAATAATAGTAGTCGGAATTTTAATCATAAGTGGAATTGGAGCTGTTGCTATAAACGTAGATACGAAGATTAATATTAGAATAAAAGAAATAACAGACCATAAAAATATTGAATTTTCATCTTTTTTTATTAAAGAATCAAAAGAAGGTTTTGTAGAAGTTGAATTGGAAGATACTTCATCATATTTTATGAGCCCTGGTAAACCCATTTTACCAAAAACTGTTTCTACTTTTGAACTTCCGTTTGGTGTTAAAGATGTTAATGTTGAATTTATTATAAATAATATTAAAGAATTTAAAATCGAGGAAAAGATTCGTCCTGCACCAATACATCTCCCTTTGATTGCTTTTGAAAATAACAATGATTTAGAACTGAAATCAACAATGGACGAAAAAATTTATTCAAGTAAAGAGAAATTTCCATCAAACTGGTATAAATCTTTTATTCGTTGTGGATTAAATTCTGAAAATAAAAGAGTTACCCATCTAACATTACATATATACCCTATTAGATATGCTCCAGCTCTAAATAAATTGTATATTTTAGAAAATACGGATATTATTATTTCTTATAAATTGCCAGATTCAAATCCTTTCCCAATTAACTCTGAATACGATTTGGTTATAATTTCTCCTAGTAAATTTTCAGATTATTTACAAAAACTGGTTGATCATAAAAACAATTATAATGTTAGCACTTTTCTTAAAACAACCGAAGAAATATATGAAGAGTATGATGAGGGTGTTGATAAACCTGAACAAATTAAGTTATTCATTAAAGATGCAATTGAAACCTATGGTATTTCATATGTTTTACTTGTTGGAGGTTTGAAAAATAAAATTTGGGCAAATCCTAGAGATGATAATAACCAAGGTACAAAAGCATGGCATCTACCTGTTAGATATAATAATTATATTGACAATCCAGAGCATCCTTTGACAATAGCTAAGATTCATGATCCTGGAGTGATTACAGATCTTTACTACGCAGATATTTATAAAGAAGGAGGAGAATTTGAAGATTGGGACTCAAACGATGATGGGATATTCGCCGCCTGGAATCTGGAAGGTTATGAAAATGACACAATTGATTTAGAACCTGATGTTTGTGTAGGAAGACTAGCCTGTAGAGATATAACAGAAGTTAAAAATGTAGTTAATAAGATTATTGATTATGAATCGACAGCTGCGGGTAGTGACTGGTTTAAAAAAGTAATTACTATATCAGGAGATGGATTTCTTGATCAAATAGATCTTGATTTCCAATGGGATACTAATGAACTTCCAGATGGGGAGTATAAAATTTGCGCACAAAGTGAAAATATTGATAAATTAGAAGGTACAATTGAAGAAATTCATATAACTCTTGATAGAACTGTTGAAACTTCAATTACCTTTAACCATAATGATAACGAAAGAGTTTCCAATTATCCTTCACCGCCAATTGCTGAAATTGTATCAATATCAGAAGGTAATGTTTTAGGTAATACTGATTACGCAGAAAATATTTCCGAAAGTCTTGCATATGGTAATTCTGTTACTGGTTGGGCTAATATAAATTACACAGATGGGGTTCTGCATATTCGTGGTAAAACATACGATCCTCAACCTTATGGTGTTGAGACAAATATCCATGTATGGGTTGAAAACGATATAGGTGAAATCATTTATTCAGACTGGAGATATAACTCAAAAACATATTATGAGGGCGAATGGGTAGTTGGCGAAGAAATGATATCAGGATATCCTGGAGCTACTTATTACGTTACTGAGGATTTTGATATAAAACATATATGGGCCTCCAATGGAAAATTAACAGGAGAAAATAGTGTAATAGATGCCTTAAGTCAAGGATGTGGTTTTGCATTCTTCTCTGGTCATGGTAGCCCTAATTTATGGTGTGATCATTATCCAGGTATCCCAGGTAATAGGGGAGCTGCAAGTGTTACAGGTTTAAAGGTTTCAAATATTAGAATATATCCATATTTTATCAGTTTTCCAGTTTTTCCTATGAAAAAATTAAAAAATACAAACAAATTGCCTGTTGTTATTGTAGGAGGTTGTCATAACAGTCAGTTCAATGTTACAATGATACCTGGATTGTTGGATATTAGAAATAAGAGAAACACATGGTGTCATGGCTCTGGGGTTCCAGAATGCTTCAGTTGGTATTTGGTCAAACTTCCAAAGGTAGGTGCTATTGCAAGTATAGGTAATACAGGACTTGGCTATGGAGTTTTAGGAGAGGATTGTACAAGAGAAGGTCTTGATGGGGGTATAGGTATTGAGTTTTATCAACAGTATTTCCAAGAGGGAGTTCATATTCTTGGAGAAACATTTAAAGAAACACAAATAAGCTATATATCACAGTTTGACCTTGAAAATCTAGATCATGCAAAATCACTTACACAATGGGTACTTTTAGGAGATCCAAGCTTAATGATTGGTGGATATCCATAAATCTTTTTTTCTTTTATTATTTTAAAATTTATTTAAATTCTAGATAAAAAAACTGTTCCGATATATAAAGTAGGCCCCATAATCTTCTCAAGAGCAATATCACCTAAGTTTACAAATAATCCAAAAAAGCATGTATTTAGCATATAGTATTTCCCAAAAGTTATGCGACATTGTCTTAAACCACCAATATGTGAAAAACCAAATTGATATCTGGTTAACATCGGTCGAAAAAGAAGGCCTAAAAATGTCTCATAATCATAAAATGGTATCCATGTTGAGCCTATACCTGCACTAAAAAAAGGTTTTGGCCTAAAAAATCCTGGTAGTGGCATAAAAAAGGATTCTATAATGTTTTTTATGAATTTCTCTGTATTAATATCTGGGAAATTTTCAATAATTGGTTTTATTGAATCAATAAATTCGCATACATTTACACTTATTTTTTGCCATTCTTCGTATGTAATTGTAGATATGCCAGTGTTATCAGGTATCATTGTTTTATTTATGACATTTAAAGTAGCATAAATTTTTTCAATTAAAACCTGTATCTGTTCATCAGATATCTCTATTTGTGTAAAATAATTATCTTCTGTTATTCCTGGCATCCATATTGTTAAAATTTTTTCTTGGTTTATAGTATCTTCTGCATTAATGATTTGTATAGGTATTATTGTTGTGAGTAATAATGTAATTACAAAAGGAACAATCTTTTTCCTCATTATCATTACTATTTCAGCTCCAAATAATTGATATTTTTATTGTTTTATAAGTATATAATTCTTTTGGATATAAATAACTTAATATACAAGTGAATATTTTTCCTTTTTATAAAATAGTATATAAATTTATTGCTTATTAAAAGCGAAAAGGTTATAAATTAACAACCGTTAAATATATTGGAAAGAGGTGATAACACGTCGTCGGTGTTACCATCAAAAATGGTCAACAGACGGGGGAGGTGAAATATGAAAAGAGCCATTCTACCGATTCTCGTAATCGCAA
>Ga0209427_10009304_pt1 | contig 10978 bp, 9 predicted proteins | sample DeeMarSWOR136_30_FD_187465 | JGI IMG/M metagenome (GOLD analysis project Ga0209427, IMG submission 187465) | Marine sediment microbial communities from White Oak River estuary, North Carolina - WOR-1-36_30 (SPAdes) (version 2) | ecosystem: Environmental > Aquatic > Marine > Intertidal zone >... | reverse complement strand
TTTTAAAGCTGGACAACAATTTATAAAGACAACGGGACGCTTACTTACGGTATATACTTCAGATAGTTCATTTTGTAAGCTGGGGGCCATCAAAACAACGCCATCCACACGACCACTATTCATAAATTCGAGAGAGGTTTCTAACATATCTCTCTGACTATGAGATGTCGATATCATAATAAAGCGATTATTACGATGGGCAACCTCCTCAATTCCATGAATAATGTCCATAAAAAATTCATCGACTAACTCCGGTAAAATAACCCCTATCGTATCTGTCTGTTTACGTGAAAGACTACGGGCAATCGGATGAGGTCTGTAGTTAAGATCCCTGGCAATTTTTAAAATTTTTTTCCTGGTTTGTTCTTTTACCGCTCCCTTGTCATTCATAACGCGGGAAACGGTAGCGATAGAGAAACCGGATTTTCTCGCAATTTCGTGAATATTAACTTGCATTAAGAAATAAAGTGTAAACGATTTATCAGTGAGTATATTAGTTTGTTGAGAAAAGTGATTGATTTTATGTAAACGTTTACATTTGTGAAGTAATATACTGTATTAAAATTAGCATTGTCAAGCTAAATTTTTATTACTTGTCAAAAAATATTACCGATCGAGCATTAACTGCTGAAAATTACTCCTTCAATCCACTCAATATGATACCCTGCATATAATACTTTTGGAGTATCATGAAAACAATTAGGACAGGCAGAATGGTTACCACTGAACCAGCCATCATTAATTCAATATCTCTGGTATGCTCTTTCATTAGATTAGCCAAGGCCACAGGAAGTGTATACATAGATTCGTCTGTTAAAGAAATTAAGGGCCAAAGAAAATCGTTCCAGGTACCCATAAAAGTAAAAATCGCCAGGGTTGTCAAGATGGGCTTGCACAGCGGTAAAATAATCGACTTATAAATTTTAAAATCCGATGCCCCATCGATCCGTGCGGCTTCTATCAAACTGTCGGGAATGGATAATACATATTGCCGGATCAAGAAAATACCAAAAATATTTGCCATTCCGGGTATAATAATTGCCATGTATGTGTTTATAAAACCCATCGATTTTAACATTAAAAACAGAGGTAACATCGTTACCTGTGCCGGTACGATCATTGAACTCAATAATATTTTAAACAGTGTATTCTTTGCCTTAAAATGATATTTAGCAAAGGCGAAACCTGCCATTGAGTTAAAGAGTAGCGAAATCAGGGTAACGGTTACAGAAAGAAATAGACTGTTAAAAAAATTGACCGCCACATTCAACCTGGAAAACAGGTTGCGGTATTGATCGAAGATTACTTTGTCAGGGAAGAATCTGGGTGGATAAACACTGGCGTGTCCGTCAGCCACGAATGAAGCAGATAACATCCAAAGGAACGGCGTAATGGTAAGTATACCAATAAAGATTAAAATTACATATAATATTGTATTTTTCAATACCATGAATATTCTGCTCTCTTCTGAATCTTAAATTGAAACAAAGTCCCAATGAAAATTATTATGAAAAGTACAAAGGCAATGGCGGCGGAGTAACCCATATTCCACCATCTAAATCCCTCACGATACATATATTGAACAATACTCAGCGTGCTGTTCAATGGACCACCCTGTGTCATGATATAGGGTTCAGCAAAAAGTTGAAAAAATCCTATCATGGTAATAATGCTCACGAATAAGGTTGTTGGGGCCAGTAAAGGCAACGTGATCGATCTAAATTGTTGCCAGCGATTGGCACCTTCTATTACGGCAGCCTCATATAAATGCTGTGGTATATTCTGTAAACCTGCGATAAATATGATCATATTGTATCCAAAATTCTTCCAGATAGACATAAGAATTATGGCAGGCATAGCCCATTGTGGTTCGCCAAGCCAGTCAATGGGATTTATACCTATGAATGCTAACAAATAATTTAATATGCCAAATTTGGGTTGATAAATAAATCTCCAGACAATGGCAACAGCAACAAGAGTCGTGACCACGGGCATAAAATAGGTAAGACGAAAAAGAGCTTTGAAGCGTACCAATTTGGAGTTGAGCAAAATTGCACTGTATAAAGAAACTGCAATTGATAAGGGTCCTGCCACAATTACAAAATAAAATGTATTCCTCAAAGCGGTCCAAAACAGAGGATCTTCAAATAATGCAAGATAATTCCTGAGGCCAATAAATCTGGCCTTAGAAAAATCACCTAAAGCATAAATATCAAAATCAGTAAAACTTATTAAGAATGCCGCCACGACGGGGAGAAAGAAAAATATAAAAATTGCACTTAGCGCCGGGGCCAGGAATAAATATAGCGGTGAAATTATGGATTTAATGCTATTTATTTCCCTAACAACCATCGTCTCTTCTCGAGTATTTTATTTACATCTTTATCAAGAGCTATAAGTGCCTCGTCCACTGACATCACACCACGTACAGCGATTTCTGCATATTGTTGTATTTTTGAAAAAGCGATCTGCTCCCATTCAGGTATTTTAGGTGTTGCTTTAACGTTGTGAAACTGCTCATAAAAAGCATGCATATACGGATCATTTAAAAGAATTGAATCTTGCCAGGCGATGGTCAGAGCTGGAAGATCGTTCAAGATTTTATAAAATTCTAATTGGGTTGTTTTTTGAGATAAGTATTCTATAAAACGCCACACTTCACTTTTTCTGTTCGATCTTTTAGTTATAACTAAGCTGGATCCCCCTGCCAGCGAAACTCCATGTGCGGTCGCATTCGGACCTGGTAACGGCGCTGTCATCCATTTATCTGCCAAATCACCGCTCATCCACTTCTTAAATTCATTTATATTCCAGGGTCCTGAAATATACATTACAAAATATTCTTCAGCAAAAGCCTGGTATACATTGGTTACCTGAGAAATACCAATTGGAGCAAGATTTTCTTGGTGGAATTTAATTAAAAACTTAAAAGCTTTTTTAAAATTTTCTGAACTAAAATCCCCATAACAGTTGTTATCCTTGAGCAACTCAGCACCTGCTTGCATAGCAAAAATGACAAAGGGAGCCCACTCATTCGTGGGCAAATATATGGCATATTTTTCTTGCTTATCGCTTAATTCTTTAATATTTTTCGACACTATATACAGATCCTGCCATGTTTGCGGAGGACTACTAAAACCGGCTTTATTTAATACATCCTTACGATAAAAAAGAACACGCGTATCAATATACCATGGTATACCATAAATCCTTCCAGCTATAACGTTTGTATTCCAGATACCTTCAAAGTAATTGTCTTTATTTATGCTATTTGACTCTTCCACCCACGCATCTAAACAGTCAATGGCATCTAGAGCAACAAATTGCGGAATCCAGGTATTACCCAGCTGAAAAATGTCTGGCAGATTATCACTGGCAAAAGCAGTAATTAGTTTCTCTTGTGCTGCAGTCCAGGGAACCATCTGTACCTTTACTTTTAAGTCCGGGTTTTCACTTTCAAATCTGGGAATTAATTCTTGCACATATTCACCTTCTGCCCCCATAGCCCAAAATTTAATCTCTATGCTTTTATTATTAGCATTACAGGACAAAAAAGAAAAAACAGCTGAGATGATAAAAAGCGATGTGGTAAATTTTGCCAAGAACCAAATCATAACTTTTATAAAATCAGAATTGTTACTGTAAACGTTTACATTTTGATAAAAAACAAACAGTATTATTATATTGCTAAAATTAATTTGGCAATAGAATGCAACACCCAATAATACAAATACCTTAAAAAGAGATCAAGAAAGAATTAAACGATAAATACAATTTTAAAATATCATGGATATACAAACTGAAAACAATACAGGTTATGTAAATTTGGCATAATATATGTAAAAATTACATATTACCTTTGAAATTATTGCCCATCTTTTATGACAATATTGTGGACATGAGAGATATGATATTAAAACTAAAATTGCAATTGTAATAATTTCAACAAGTTATATAACTTGGCATAACACTTGCCATTTTATATAATAGAGTTTGTAAAAATCATATATTAAGCAGAAATAGAAATTAAAGTATTGTAAACTTAATGATGACGAACTTGTTTTAACAGTAGATCTGCCAGGTGTAGAGGAAAAAAATTTAGATATAACTCTAGAGAATAATATATTAAACATACAGGCAAATGTGGAAGCCGAACCATTAGAAGGTTATGAATTAGAATATCAAGAATATGAAGTGGGTGATTACCAGCGTTCCTTTACACTGACTGAAAAAATAAATCGTGATAAGATTGAAGCCACTTTTAAGAATGGCGTTTTAGAGTTACATTTACCAAAAGCAGAACCTGCTAAACCCAAAAAAATAAGTATTAAATCGAGCTGAAAATGTGTAAATAAAAAGAAAAAAACCGACATGCATATAAACTCGCGTGTCGGTTTTCTAATATCTATTAAACGGTTAAGTACTTTGTTAGACTTTTTATAGTAGGCTCACAACATTTCATTTTAGACGATGAAGTATAAGGATTACTACCAAACACTGGGGGTAACTAAAAATGCCTCCCCGGAGGAAATAAAGAAAGCCTATCGTAAGCTAGCGAATAAATATCATCCTGATAAAAATCCAGGAAATGACAGCGCGGCTGAAAAATTTAAAGAAATAAATGAAGCACATGCTGTATTAAGCGATCCCGAAAAACGCAAAAAATACGATCAATTTGGAGAGAACTGGAAACGGTATCAACAGGGTGATATAAAACAAGATGGTTTTGATTGGTCCAATTTTTCAAACTGGGATTTTGGCAAAAGATCCCATAAATCTAAAGGTTTTGACTTTAGTGATATTTTTGGTAGCACAGGAAGTGATGATTTTTTCGAAATGCTATTTGGTTATCCCTTCGGGGGCCGACAGAAACGTAGGACCACAGGATTTAAAGGTCAGGACATTAACGCCCAGGTTACCATATCATTGGAAGAAGCATATTTTGGCACCACACGACTATTCAGGATTCATGATCAAACCATAAAGATTAACATTCATCCAGGTATTAAAGATAAACAGGTGTTACGCATGACCGGTAAGGGAGCACCGGGTATCCAAGGCGGTCCCAACGGTGACCTGTATTTAACGGTGCATGTTTCAGAACACAACCAGTTCAAGAGAAGAGGCGATGATTTATATTGCGATATTGCAGTTGATTTGTATAGCGCTATCTTAGGGGGAAAATCCCTGGTGAAAACATTGAAAGGTACAGTAAATATTAATATCCCCAAAGGATCGGACAACGGCAAAACTTTGCGCCTGCCGGGAATGGGTATGCCCGTATATAATCAACCTAACAGATTTGGTGATTTATATGCAAAAATATCTATACAAGTACCGAAAAATTTAAGTGCTCAAGAGCTACAATTGTTTAAAAAATTAAAAGGTCTGAGAAATTAAGAAAGTCATTATACTTATTGATACAAATAGGGAAAACCTCCTTATTTTGCGCATTTTTTCTCTAGATTATGATGTTACCTTCTTCCTCAAATTTTTCTGATTTCTCTCCTAAAGCGATACGAATTTGGGAGATGCCTCTCTGCAAAGCCTGGCTAAAGAGCGAAATATCTGAACTGTATAATATGATATTTGCTCCTGCTTTAGCCCATTTTATCTGTAAATCCAGTGCTCCTGTGAAGTGAATTCCGACCGCTAAACTTTTATCCCTCGCACTTGAAATGATATGTAACACAGTTTTTTCAAATTGTGGATGTGTATACTGTTCCGGTAATCCCATGCTGCACGATAAATCATGCGGACCAATGATCAAGCCGTCAAGCCCCTTAACCGCCACAATTTCATCCAGACTATTCAGCGCCGGCATGCTTTCAATATTAATCCATAAAACAGTATCGGCATTTCTTTCCTCCAGATATTGCTTTAATTCACTTTCCATCGCTTCATGACCATTGAGTATTTTTTTGAGACGCTTTCCTTTGAGAGGTCTAAACTTTGTGGCTCCAATGAGATCTCGTACTTGATCCGCTGATTCTATATAAGGTGCAATAATTCCACAAGCACCACCATCAAGAACTTTACAGGCCTCAAAAGGATCAGTATTAGGTATGCGAACGATTGATGGCAAATTTAATGCATTGTATGTTTGACACATCCAGGAGAGTGTATGTCTATCTAAGGGAATGTGTTCTGTATCGAGAAACACGAAATCAATTCCTGTCTGTTTTACAACAGAAGGCCAGAACGGTGAGGTTGAAACAATGGCGGTGCCATATATCCTCTCTCCCTTATTCAGCAAAGAAGTCAGTTTTCTAGCATGCATTCCTTTCAGCCTTTCATGTATTTTTTTCTTCAATTACTAAACTGAATTATTCACCAAAGAGGACCCGGAGTATATTTAATTTATATAAAAACATTTATTTAGCAGTTGTATGACTATAAAAATAAATTTTTAATATAACTAGATCAATATTTATGTAACTTTAATAATATTAATGGTTATCTTAATGACCTCTGTGGTTATGGTGTACACTGTAAGATTAATTTTTTAACAAAATGTCAAGTAAAAGTCTATAATTTGAGAAATCTGGAATTATAAAGTGGGCACCGGCTTTTATAAGTCGAGTTCGTTTTTCCATATTTAATCCGTGACGCCGGACTTCATCGCTGGCAATTCCTACGGTAATACCATCCTTTTTGCGGCATTCGCGCATTTCTACCGGTCCATCGCCAACCGTCATCATCTCGGGTCCCTGGAGATTGCTGCTGCTCATGATATCGTTTATAACCAATTTTTTTGAATATTTAGAAACATCCCCCAGCGCTCCATATATTCCTCCATTAAATAATTCTGCGTATCCTAAAGCGTTAGCTTCGTTTTTGACATCATCAACATCGGTACCGCTGGCTAGATAAAGTGTAATCCCCTGCTCTCTCAGAGCCTCTAAGAATTTAATTGCCCCTTTTATGGAAAAATCACTAACCTCAAGTTCTCCACTCTTAAGTTTTTCAGTTCGTTTATCGACCATCGCCATAAGTGCTTTATTATATATTTCCTTATACCCAAACTTGTCTAAAATTTTATCACCGGGCACAATGCCGAATTCTTTGATAATTTCGATTAATCCTTCCATTTGTACAATGGTTTGAATACCGGTTGATTTATCAATATAATCACGGACCCTGTTAACAACTTTATGATAAAGACGCTCTTCTGCACTAATATATCGATCTCCAAGAATCGCTTTAATCATCACCGATTGCATCACCGCTTCCCAACCTTCTCTCAGCACACTAATGGTGCCGTCATGATCAAAAACAGCATGTTTTATCTGTCCTATTTCAATCGTCTTTAAATCATAGCAAATTTCAATCTCTGAATTTTTAAAATAGACAGCCTGACGGATATCTTCAGCCAATTCGGGTTGATAGATGTAATCGGCATCTGCACCAATCTGTAAAATTTCACTTGCACTCGCTGTTCCCGTCTGATATAATTTCTGAATGGTTACTGCAGCAGCATAATTAGCTAATTCTATAGCCTGGCCGGTCGTCGCTCCCGCTGCCAGTGCGCAGGCTATGGCACTTAAGGTTGTATCACCCGCACCAACCGTATCGATTTTCTTTAAAATCTGAATACCAGGAACCTCATAAAATCCCTTATCATCACAAGCTAAAATGCCTCTGGCACCTCTACTTATAAAAACAGATTTATTATGAATCTGATATAAATTTTGTGCAAACCTTTTTATATCTGTTAGCTTGAACATGTCATCAGGCGATGCGGATACGCCGTTGAGCTTAGCTGCTTCGGATTCGTTGGTTTTAATACTGACTTTTTTAAATTTATCGGCATAATGGCGCGAATCGAGAATAAATATTTTTTCATGAAATATTGTGATTATCTCGTTCAAACCGTCGATAAATTGTTCATTTGTTATGCTACCAGGAACTTGTTGATTTATAATCACAACATCACTACTGAGCACCGCATTTCGCAGGCCTTGTAAAATAGCAGCATCTGTTTCTTTGCTGCGAACATTATAAAAACCAAAATCATACCGCGGTTGTTCTTCACCTTCAAGGTAATGCTTACAAAAGGTATATGTATCAAACGCTGTGTGTTGAATGACCAAGCCTGTGGTATTAACTCCTATAGATTCAAGTTGTTTTATCATTTCACGGCCAAAAATATCATTACCTGCTACACCAAATATTTTAATTTCTGCCGGTTCAAGCGCAGCAAGATTCGCTACAATATTTGAAGCACCACCCAGCGAGTAATGCTGGCTTGCAACAGCATTGGCCTGCAGACCGGTTTCTAATGATATTTCTGACCCGCGTGGATCTAATATCCAATAAGCATCAAGACAAAAATCACCATAAACGGCAACTTTAATTCTTTTTATTTTTTCTAATAAATCTTTAATCTCATCAATATTAATCATCGTCTAATCCTGTCTAAAGTATTAATGTATGAAAGAACATTACTGCTGCCAAAACCGCTTTTCTGTTTCAATTATAAATATCTGCAGTGAACCCTCCAGCTCTCTATTGAATGCGATATATTTTCCGTTTGGGGACCAGATAATATTTTTGGGAGAAGATGGAAAAGTATTCGTTACAGCAATTGAGGCGGCAAAGTCTGCATGGGATTGCACTATCTTGGTAATGTAGATACGATGATCAGCCGCGTATACAATATATTCCCCCGAAAAATGCCAGCGCGCCTCACTCTCAACACCATGTGGCAGAAACGTCAGTTGTATTGGTTTTCCTCCATGAGGAGAGATCATAAAAATTTGCATGTGACTTTCTGAATCTGTAGTACGAAAAGTCAGCCATTTGCCATCAGGATCTGATCTGACGTTGCCCAAACATCCGCTTTTTGTAAAAGTAAGCCGTTGCTGTCTTGTACCTGCTGGTGGCATAGGAAATGTATTCTTGGTCCCCTGCAACGGGCCCTGCGGGCCCGGTTGTGTAATATCTTGTGGTACATCCACAATAAATACCTCATGGTGTCCATTGGCTAATTCAGCAATAAAACCTCTGGCTAACTGCCGGGTGCCATCCGCTTTAAGATAACCGCTTCGCCCAACCCAACTGTCTCCGAACGCTCTGCAAATTTGATTCGTGTCGGGATCTGGTTGCGCCGTTACACGCACGACCAATACGCTAAATCCCTCACCATCATTATTCTCCCCTGTTGGATTTTGATCAACTTTTACAGGCATATCCAGCCTTGTAACCCCTATTGTTCTTAAATCTGTACCGAGATTAGCCATAATCATGTCATCATAAGTAAAGCCAACCCACTTACCATCATTACCACCCGGTTCATGGCGATGAGTTCCACCACGCAGTGCACCGGGGATATAGGGAAATGTAACATCTCTGGCATCTGCCCACATTACCTTTGTGGGAATTGCCGGCTCAACCATAGCACCGACTCGACGCGTTTTACTATACGCCAGACCTTTCTTTGTGTCTAAGCCGTGAATAAATATTACCCGGTCATCTGTGGGGAAATAACTTACTGCAGCGACGCCTGGACCGAGGTCCTCGATTGCATTGGGCGCCTGGTAGATGGTGTCAATTTCTCCTGTAAGAATATGAACACGTTCAATGGTCAAGGAATTAGCTATTCCTGATTCAGGTCGTGTGTCATAACACAACCATTGGTTATCCGGTGAGAAATTTAAATTGTTGTCCAGATCATGATTAATACCTGCTCGAAAGGTAAGCTGGTGTATCTTCCAAACATTATCCGACTTAGTGCAGGCAGGATGTAAAATCAATAAAAAGAAAATTAAAATAAGTAAATACCTATTCCAGATAGTTGTTTTTATACCTGATCCGTGAAACATAATGAAATCTTTACTCTAATTTTATTTTCCCTATTTAAGATTCATAAATGGTCGTGTTGACATTTAATCGTAAAGATTGTATTCTTTTAGAATTTTGGAAAAACATGGAAGGCAATCGTTTTCCTGACAATATAAAAAAAACATATTGTAGATAAAAGCATAAAGATTTTTAAAAGATAATCTGAGTAAAATATGAATGTGAATAATTCCTTTACATTTCAAAATACAAATTCGCTCGCTAAAGACTGGATGTTAAATTCATCAGCTCATGTTGGAAATATCGGCGAGGAAATATCTCAACTAGACTATAATGACCACCATTGGTATCCTACACAGGTGCCTTCAACCATAATGGCAGCATTAATCAAAAATGGTATCTATATGGATCCTTTTTTTGGTTTAAACATGAAAAATATTTCAAGGGAACCGTTTAAGATACCCTGGTGGTATCGCAAAGAATTCGAGCTCTACGCGGATGAATTAAGAAAGACTGTTTTACTTTCCTTTGATGGAATAAATTACGCTGCTAATATTTGGCTTAATGGGAATCAAATCGCATCCTGTGAAAAGATTAGAGGTGCTTTTCGCCGTTTTCAACTTGACATATCAAATCATATGCTCAGCGGTAAAAATATCCTTGCAGTGGAAGTAATTCCCCCCAAGCCCGGGGATTTTTCCATTGGTTTCGTAGATTGGAATCCGCCACCGCCGGATCAAAATATGGGTATCTTTCGCAACGTAACTTTAAACATAAATAGAGGCGTTTCTATCGAAAATCCTTTTGTACAATCAAAAGTAAATTTATCAACCTTAGCTGAAGCTGAGCTGACGATAAGTGCGGAACTGCGCAATCATACCAATCAATCCATATCTGGAAATCTTACAGTTATTATTGAGTCTATTGAACTTAGTAAAGAGATCATGCTAGCTCCAAATGAAGTGAGATTGGTTACCCTTAGCGCAGCAGAGTTCGAGGAACTCTATATATTGCGTCCCAGATTATGGTTTCCAAATAATTTAGGGTATCCACACCTGTATGATTTACAGTTAAGATTTGAATTTGATAAAATAATTTCCGATACAAGCAAGATTACTTTTGGCATCCGTGAAGTAGAAGATTATATAAACCAAAACGGACACCGGGGATACAAAAT
>Ga0209427_10009303_pt1 | contig 10978 bp, 10 predicted proteins | sample DeeMarSWOR136_30_FD_187465 | JGI IMG/M metagenome (GOLD analysis project Ga0209427, IMG submission 187465) | Marine sediment microbial communities from White Oak River estuary, North Carolina - WOR-1-36_30 (SPAdes) (version 2) | ecosystem: Environmental > Aquatic > Marine > Intertidal zone >... | reverse complement strand
AAGAAGTCGCAACCACCTTGCGAGAAGTAATCAATAGAAAAACCGATTTTATAATTACTACTGGAGGTTTAGGACCCACTTTTGACGATATGACGTTAGAAGGCATAGCTGAAGCCTTTGACTCCAAGTTGCAGGTGAACGAGAAGGCTCTAAAGATGGTTAAAGAAAAATATGTCAAATACGCTGAGGAAATGAGACACGGAAAGTTTGAACTGACCCCTGCAAGGATCAAAATGGCAACAATTCCAGAAGGAGCACAGCCTTTGCCTAACCCTGTTGGAACCGCACCAGCAATAACCATTAGAAAAAACAATGTTACTATTTTTGCGTTGCCCGGAGTACCTCCAGAGATGAAGGCAATTTTCGAAAACTCACTCTCACCAATTCTTAAGGCAGCGGCTGGTAATCTGACTTTTTTTGAGACAAGCCTTTATGTCTCAGGAGTCATGGAATCGGAAATGGCGCCTCTCATAAATCAAGTCATACATGACAATCCCTACGTTTATATAAAATCACACCCCATGGGTGCTGAAAAAACGCCAAGAATAGAGTTACATCTTTCCACTGTGGCAGGAGATGTTGAAAAGGCGAAGAAACGAGTCAGCGTGGCATTGACGCAGCTTTCAGAAATGATCAAGGCGAAAGGTGGAAAAACCAAAACAGCGAAATCGAAAAAGTGTTAAGGTAGATTCTAGGCTGTCATTAACAGGTGAAGCTTTTGTTCATTGTGTTTATCGTGGGTACCGCGGGGTCAGGGAAAAGCCTCCTTACGTCAGCCTTTTCAGAATGGTTAAAAGTGGCAAAACAAGATGTGGCAACCATTAATTTGGACCCTGGTGTTGTGGCATTACCTTATGCGCCTGATTTAGATGTAAGGGACTATGTAAACATAGGGAGTCTGATGGAAGAATATTGTTTGGGTCCAAACGGAGCTTTGATTATGGCTGCTGATCTCATTGCAGAGCAAGTGGAGACGTTAGGTAGGGAGATTGAAGGGCTTAATGCTGATCTTGTCTTGGTGGACACTCCGGGGCAAATGGAGCTCTTCGCTTTCAGAGCCAGCGGCCCATACATCGCAGAGGGATTGACTAAAGAGCTGAAAGCCATAATTTACCTCTTTGATTCTGTGTTCTCCCTTGACCCTTTGAATTACGTTTCGAACCTTTTTCTCTCTGCGGCAGTTTACAACCGTTTTCTAATTCCCCAAGCCCATGTGTTATCAAAATTTGATCTGCTGCCACAAGAGAGAGTTGACAGTATAGTGGATTGGTCGGCAAACCCTAAAACGTTAGAAATGGCTATTGATGACAAACTGAGGGGAACCAGACGACTATTGAGCCGTGACATGATGCATGCAATCTATAGATTAGGACTTCGCTTTCTTTTGACTCCAGTCTCAGCAAAAACAAACGATGGAATGGTAAATTTAAACACAATGTTAGAACGTATTTTTACAGGTGGAGACAAATTTACCTACTAGCAATAACCAAAGTGTATTTTGACTTGGCTGGATACTAAGTCACATATACAAGGAAAGGGAGAGGAGTCAAGGGTAAATCGACTATTCTTCTCATCTTTCTCTCAAAAAAATCTTAGAAAGCTTTTATTTTTTACGGAAGATGTGTTGCGAAAAATATTTCCAATATGAAAGTTGACCAAAGCTTTCCAAATTTCACATATAAGGTATTGCTTCAGCTGTTTACTAGGCTCAACGCAGCTGCTAAAGCACCATACTCAGCCTTTTCTAAGGTGTCTGCGTTACCGATAACAATTGCATCATCTTCTTCCGGTTCAAGTGAATCCACAATTTTTCTGTGAATTTTTGGAAAATCTTCAGCCACATCCCGCTGTTCTGGAGGAACCGTCAACTTGCCCTCCTTGAAAATCAGAGTGGTTGCTCCCGTCGCACCCTCCAATAAGGCAGCATCCCTTTGTTCCATTCCAAACTTAACTTTGTTGCCACCTCCCTTAACCAAGATAGCTACATTGAACGGCGCGAGTGTTAAACCACTTTTTTCCAAGATAATTTTTCTAGGAAAAACCGCATGGAACATATTCCACAATTTCTCTCCTTTCTTTGAGAAAATACAACCCACCCGGTTTACAGTGATTAAACTCCTTTCTTTCAATCGTTCAATCAATGTTCGTGTCGCCCCTTCGCCCAACTTTAGCTTTTTTGAAAGCTTATTTCTGCCAATAGGTTTTTCCGCAATCAACTCCAACGCTTTCACTAAGTGAACCTCTGAAAAAGAAGCACTGGGGCCAGGAGCTTTCTCACTGGTTAGCTCCTTCAAAAAGCGTTTCAGACACAAAGCCTCCTTGCAGTAAGTTACTTATAGGGTTGATTTCTATTTTTCTCCAAAACTGGGCGTAGAGAAGGTAACGCAAACTTAAAGAATGTCAAGTTTTGCTTTAATTGTGAATTCGGTGGGCCCGTAGCTCAGCAAGGATAGAGCCTCAGCGTCCAAAGCACCGGGCTTTTAACCCGGGGGTCTCGGGTTCAATTCCCGACGGGCCCGCCACCTCTTAATTTTGCATTTTGACATTTATCATGTTGAGTGTATCTAGCTATAATTGTAACTTTCATTTACTCAGCAGACGATGATATTCTTTTATGATGGATTCGCGCAGATTGATCTTTTTCTTTTCAGGAATGAAAGAAGAATCCACTGCGTTGAGACTTAGTTTGAAGAGCTCTGGTGGAGTGAAGCTTATTCCTCTGTGAAGTTGCAGGTACTCATAATTCATATCGGTGGTGAACATTGAAGGGTCGTCAGTGCTCACAGTCACGTTAATATCTTGTTCTAGGAAGGTTCTAATGGGATGCATCCCCAGCGACGGGATTACCCCAGTTCTTATGTTGCTAGTAGGACATGTCTCTATTGTAACGCCTTTCTCCCGAAGGTAACCCATCAGTTTAAGATCAGTGCTTGCAGCAAGTCCATGACCGATGTGCTCGACACCAAGGTCTCTTACTGCCTCCCATATGCTCTCAGGTCCTGCAGCTTCCCCTGCGTGAGCCACTAGGTGAAGCCCCATCTCCTTCGCCCTACGGTAGACAGGTACGAAAGGTTTTGGTGGAAATCTTTCTTCGCTGCCTCCTATATCGATGGAAACAATGTTATCATCTTTGCTTTCGATCCAATCGAGAGCTTCCATCCCCACATCAGGACCATAGTTTCGGACGAGGTCGATCCTGAGGTTACATTCTATTCCGAAATCGTGACGCGCGCGAGACACGCCTCTGTTGATAGCGTTAAGCATTTGGCTGTAGTCAAGACCTCTAAGGACGTGATCAGCTGCTGAAAAGCTTGCCTCCACATATCGAGTATTGCAGCGAGCGTCGCATTCCAGCATTTCATATGCGATGCGCTCGAATTGTTTCTCGCTTGTGATACAGTCGACCACCATGCTGTAGATTGCGATGAAGTGGGGGAAGTTGCGATATTGGAATACTCTTCGAATGTCCTCTATGGTCTTATAAGGTATGTCTATGTCACCTTCTTGTACAAGCCAGAGCAGCGTTTCAGGTCTCATAGAACCGACTATATGAACATGTTGCTCAATTTTCGGTAGCGCTTTTATTAGCTCTTCAACATCCATAAGGAACACCAGAATTAAATCCCAGTAATCGAAGAACATCATTGTCAATGGATAAACTCACTTTGTCGCACATACCCCACTATACGTTGGAAAGGTTTACAGTGAATATAAAGTTCTGTCTAAACTGTTGAAGTCAAAGTCAAAAAGATAGGTTAGCAATGCGGGTTCCTAGGTCACTGAAAAGCCTACATATGGATTCTGCAAAAAACATTGTTCGTCACGACATACCTCATTTGAAGCAGTCAAAGATAAAGAAAAAGAAAGAAACAAGCCAACATCTCTTCTTACCCGTCTGAAACTTCGCAAATAAGCTAGAACACAGTTTTCAGACATTCTACACAATTAAAGTGTCAGCTCATCTTATCCATAGAGTATGAAAAATGTTTGGTTGATCATTGCTGAGAGGAATTCAGGAGGGATAGAGGTTTCCTCCCAGCTCTGTGACGCCTTCTCCTTTTCTCCTTTTGCGGGGGACATTCAATAGTATATAGTCGCTTGTAATAAATGGGTTACTACGCAGATTGTAATATATCTCAGCCGAATTATTCTTGAAGTTTCCAGCATTTCAATATGGGGAACTTTGCTTTTAGGATGCCGCTGCACCGTCTCTTTTGATAAAACATGCTTGAAGATATGGCTGTTTCTGCAGCACAACTACTTATCATAATGTTTTGGATAGCGCTAATTTTCATGGTCATCTGGGGCACTTGGTGGCTGCGTTCATTACGACACGTTAAGAGTGAAAACTAGAAGCTTGTAGTCACTTCAAGAAGCTAAGAGACTTTTGCTCATCTAAATATGCGCCAGGGTTAAGTTTCCACGCTTTTGTGTCGAAATCCCCTCTTGTTTGGGCAAGTTGTTCTATGAATCTGCCAGCTGCATGTTTCCTCCACCAGATTTCACCATAGTCTTGAGTAAGCTTTTCTTTTATCGCTGCAACTCTCACCGCTGCTACCACATAACTTGGAGAGTACATGTCGTAGTTGGGCATTATGTGATGAAGTATCCAGTAGTTGCCAGGCGTTTCTGAAAAGAACCGTTTTGTCAGTTCTTGCCATCTTTTCGCAGCTTGGTCTATAGTGTAGTTCTTTTTCCAAAATTCCATTTTCATGATGCTGTTTGCAGCGTAGAAGGTTAAGAAGGCTAGATTCATGAATCTCACTCGATCAACAATTTCTTTGACCGCATTTTCCTCAAGCTTCAGATCTTGCCGCAAGAAAAGCGGGTTTTCCGCTATGCTTTCTATGAGTATGCTAAAAGTTTCAGCAACACTCATAGGTACAATGTACCGTTTCCAAACAGAATCTTCTGGATTACCGCTTTTGCCATGAATGCCGTGGCCGAATTCGTGGAAGAGACTGCTGAAATCTGTGAAGGGTGAGACTTTTCGGTAGAGTATTCTGATATCGTTTGGAATTTGGATGCCCCAGCATGAGGCGCTTGGACTTTTGTTTGGGCGGTCTTTGTCGTCGACTTTGATTGTGGAGGCGTTGAAGCCCAAGTTTGTTAGCAGTTGCAGAACCTCGTCTAGGGGTTTTTTCTTTTCTAAGTATTTGTTTAAGGGCTTGTAGACGCGTCCGCGCCAAGTATAGAAATCATCATAATATTCTGTTGTGGTCTTGTGGAGGACTTGGGGTGCGAAGTGTTCTGCTGCGGTTAAGTAGGTTTGTTTGGCTCCGTCTCCCAGCTTCTGGAGAAGATTTGTTAGTTCGTTGTAGGAGATTTGTTCAAGTTCTAAATAGCTGTCTAGAGGTGTGAGGTCATATTCTTTGTATACTTCCTTCGTAATGTTCATGCGTTTTTCTACGAGGTGGGCGATTGTCGGGGCTTTGGCTATGAACTCGTCGAAAACTTCTCTGCGCCTCTTAGCATCATCTGTCTGAGAGTTGAACTGTCGCCAATTTCCCCAGTTAACCTTCTTTCCATCTATCTGATGCTTTTCGGTAGAGATTTTTTCCATTCGCTGGTCATGGAAATCTAATTCAACTTCAAGTCTCTCAGCATCAGCGATTGTTTCTATGGAAGCTAGGTACATGCTTCTTGGGTCAGTGAATTTTTCTAAAAACTCTTTGCTGATTTCAGTGAGTTGGCGGGCAAGCTGTTTCATCAGCTTGCGGTCATAAGTCAAGCCTGCGTATTGATTATAATATTGTTCTGAGAGTTTGCCGCTCAGCTTCTCATATTGAGACGCAAGTTCGTTCAAGGACAAGTGGATGTTTCTCCTTTTAAAGAGCTAATTACCGTGAAAGAGATATAATGGTTTTTGCATCGAGATTGTAGGGGAAACGATGTGAGAATTGTCACTAGGATTGACAAGTTGGAGTCTGCTAAACGGGAATGGTATGAGAGGCTGGCAGGGTTTATAGTAGGTTTGGTTGATTGGAAGGATGTCTCGGTTCTTTTGGAAGCAGGATGCGGAAGGGGTCAGTTGACTATGCCTTTGGTCAGAAGGTTGGGTGGGAAATGTAAAGTCATTGCTTATGATTTGCTGGCAGGTCCCTACGAGGGTGATTTGGAGGTTTTTAGGGAGAAGGTGGTGGCTGAGGGGTTGGAGAGCGTTATTGAAGCTGTAGAGGGGGATGTGAGGAGTATGCAAGCCATCGCAGATGAAAGTGTTGACCTGATTATATCCAACGAGCTGTTTTGCGAGTTGGATAGAGTTGGTTTGGAACAGGCTTTAGGAGAGTTTTATCGCATCCTAAAGAAGAGAGGACAGATGATTCATGCGGAGTTTAGTCCTGCGGCTCAGAATAGGGCTCAAGAGTTGTTGATAGAAGCTAATCTTCGTTATTCTTTGGAGACGATGCTGCCTGAAGGTGCTTATTGGTTTTCTCCGACCGTTGACGATGTGGCGGTTTTGATGTATAAGACTGGCTTCCGAAACATTCGGGCTTGTTTCTTTGAAACGAACATAAGGCTTGTTTATGAGGTGGCGGTTGAGCAGTTGAGACGGTGGAAGATAGATATATTCTTCACAGAAAAATACACGAAGGATTTGCAGGAGCATGGAATAGAGTTTCCGTTAGAGCATGTAGTTGTATGTAGGAAATTGGAAACTAAATCTTAGATTGAGGTGCTACAATTGTGTAGAATGCTTGGAATAGTCAGCAGAAAGCCGATCCGGTCTTTCTATTTAAACGATTTTCAGGCACTTGCCCACATTGGCAGAGTTCCTGAAAGCGCTAGCGAGTTTGGACATAAAGATGGTTGGGGAATAGTGTATTTTGATAGAGGAATGCCTATCTATTTGGATAGACAGCCGACGGATGCTTTTCAAGATAAAAGATACGTGGAAGCTTTGGAGAGAATGAATAGTCTGCTGGTTTCACGAGTTCTTCTGGCTCATCTAAGAAGGCGTTCTGTAGGAGCAGTTTCGATGGAGAATACTTTGCCCTTCATTCATAAAGTATGGGCTTTTGTCCATAACGGCACCGTCTATAACTTTGACGCCGAAATTGAGTGCGAAAGAAAAGATGCCACAGACAGTAAGCGTTTCTTCGGGTTGCTAGTCCATGAGATTGAAGCTGGGGGAAGTGATGTTGAAGGAGCCATACAGTGTGTTGCAGATAATGTCAGAAGTACCTACAAGTATTCTTCTTTGACTTTTCTTCTGTCCGATGGAGCTAAGTTATACGCCTACCGAGACTTTGCGCAAGCAAAGGACGAAGAATATTATGGCTTAATGTATGCAAAGGAAGATGAGTTGGTTCTGTTTTCTCAAGAGCCAATATGGAGCAAAGACTGGGTAATTGTCTCTAACAGATGCTTGGTCGTTGTCAATGAAGATTTGGGGATTAAGTGTACAGCGCTTTCTTAATGAAAAATTTAAGTAGAAGACCATTTTCTTAAGGACATTAGTTGCCCTGGTAGTATAGTCCGGTCTAGTATAAGCGGCTGTCGCCCGCTCGACCCGGGTTCAAATCCCGGCCAGGGCGCTTTTTTTTCAAAAATAAGGCTTTTGTTGAGATTAATTTCAGAAAAGAAGCTAATTTCATAGATTTTGATTTTCGTATCCTATGGCATTTTCTTTTGATATATGAACCAGAAATCCGCCGAGTACAACTAGCTGGCAAGGATATCGTTTGACCGTAGGAAATTCGGCACAAGCAATGCCACCAATGGTGGAACAAGACTGAGAGCTGTGAAAACCTGAAAATAGAGAATTTGCAGCCTCATCCCAAGACAAGTAACCATGGTGATTGCAGGAATAATCGCCCAAAAGAGAGCAAGCGATAGACGTAGTCCATTAACGCTTTCAACGACATTTGTGATAGTAAGTTGAGTTATCAAGATTTTCGATAGCGAGAGGAACGCTGCAACGAATAGAATCAATCCGACCAAGAGCGATAATTCCTGAGATAGAGCCCCTGCTGTAATCAACGATGCCACGTCGCCAAAGGGTCTGACGCCGCCAATAATGAGATAACCCGTGGGATTTAGAAACGTCCAAAAAGCGAGCCAGAGCAGCGGGGATGATGATCCCCAATCTTTGATTACATTGAACAGGAGTAATGCTTGAAGGACTCCGGAGACAATGATGGAGACGAGGATTCCTCCCCCTGCTATCCAAGTTTGTTGCCAGCGCATAAAACTGCCACTCCATCCAATGTAGGAGAGCTCATAAGGCCAGAGGAGGGATATGTGAACGCTGGTAATTTGGCCCCCAAATAAGACGATGAAAAGCCCGTGACCTGCGACTTCATGGACGATTTCTCCAACGACTTTTGTGACAAACGCGATGACGAGGGAGATTGCGAGGAATTTGCTGCGACCTGTCATTTGGCGTCACGGTAGAACATGAGTATTATTGCTGAGACAAGGGAGATTATTCCAAGGATGAGAAGTGGCAATGCATATGGTCTTAGCGGGTAATCGATGTAGGGCAACATTCCCGTTGAGCTGGTTTCGTATAGATGAGAATAGGCAGCGACCAACAGCAGTCCTATTCCAAGCAATATACACACTTGGACAATCCGTTTCATATAATCATCTCACAGTATTACTTCTACACGCTAGAGTTACTTATTTCCATAGATTAGAACACAAGTGATACGCATGCTTTCTATCTATTTGTGGGTTGGTTTCTTCATGTTTACAATTTGGCAGATTCTTTTCGGATTGTTTGACGAGAAAACGAATGTTCTGCCGTTCTTTGGAACGATCTCTACTGCGTTGCCAAATGATGTTGTGTAGGCCCAGGAACCGTCAAGCCCATAGCGGATGCCCACTCCGCCATATCTTCGAAAGGAGGCTTTCACCTGTTTGCAGGAAACAATATCATCTAACCTTGCGTGTTTATGATTGAGAAGGCCATAATCAATAGTAAGCCTTTCAGAATTGATCTGAATTTTGATGCCCCGGAAATTCCAAGACAAGACTAGAATTAACACCAAGGTCAGCAGGGAGACTCCGAATCCCACGAGTCCTTCAGTTGTTAAGGGATGAAGATAGATGGCGAGTGTCACCAGCATGACAGCGATTGCTGTTGCCACCGCTAGTATAGTGACTTTCACAAAGGTTCCAGCAGGAACCCACTCACGATAAGCTACCTGTTCCATACCAGAAATACCTAACACGCAATCAAATATCTTTTCCGTGTGCGCGCGTTATTTGACCGCTTTACAGAAAATGCTGGATTCGTCCACCTCAACTATGGAAGGCTCCAGTCCAAATTCATTGAATAGCTCTACGAATCGATCGCTACTGATGGTCGTGGCTCTGAATCCATCTCTGCACACAATTGCTCCGTTACCGGTTTTCTCCTCATCTATCTCTCCTATAAGACCAAACTCTGCTTGTTTGTGAAACCATTCTAAACGATCTTGCCATATCTTTGGAGAATAGCTCGAAAAGAGAATGACTCCTTTGTCTTTTGCCACTCTCACAGATTCAGCTATGAGATGCCTTTCGTCCACCCCGAAGGCAGACATACCATTCTGAATGCAAAACACGACGTCAAATACTCCTGAACGAAATGCCATCCGTGAGGCATCCATCATGAAGACAGCGTAGTTGTGACACCCTTCCATGTAGAATTTCCCCAGCTCGAGGCTTTCCTTCGAAACGTCATTTCCAACAATCCACGAAACAAACTGGGACACTCTTCTCATGACTCTGCCATAGCCGCATCCAAGTTCAAGGACCAGTTCTCCTTGATGAACGTTAGAAACTACAAATTTAATTTCTGCGTTAAGATACTGTTTGATTCTTGGCGGGGCTATTTCATAGCATTTAAGGAGTCGGTTAGCTGAGAGCTTTGCTCTGTAATATTCACTTCTATGCATAGATCCATCCAACGAGAAAATCCGATTTAAAGCATGCGTTCACTTCAGAGACATGTTGGAAGAATTCTAGGTGGGCTCGAAGGGATTTGAACCTTCCTCACCCGGGTGATATCTTCCAATTTCCACGCAAACTCCGTTTTTCCGAAGAACTGTATATTCGTTATGCATGTGAAAATTGATCTGAACGGCAGCTTATACTTTCGTGACAAGTACTTGAAATAAGATATAAGTGAGTATTAGTACTGCTCCACCAGTTCTTGAGATTCCACCTCTCATAATGAAGCGCCAGAATATGACGGTTGTTATTAGCAGGAATGGGAGGATCTCGATGAAAATAGTCATGTCCACTTTAAAAGGAGAGGTCAAGAGCACCAGCCCGAGTACAAGCGTTAGGTTGGTCAGGTTAGAACCAATGATGTCTCCTAATGCAAGTTGTACTCGACCACGTCTGATGGCTGTAAGGTCAAGTGTGAGTTCTGGCAATGATGTGCCTATGGAAACGATTTTCGCACCGATAAGAATGGGTGGGACTCCTAAGGCAACAGCTATGTTTGAAGCAGAGTAGACGGTTAAGCGAGCGGATACTACTACGACCGCGAAGCTTACTATGAGTGTTGCGATCACAGCGCTTTTTTTTCCCTTGGTTATTGCTTTGTCATCATTTAACTTGACTGGTGGCGTTCTTTTTCGTGCCATAAGATACATGTTTGTCAGAAAGGTGATGAGGAGGATGATGCCAATGAAAGGACTTGGAATGTCCACAATGTGGTACTGATTAATGACAAGAAGTAGGGGGATGAGTGCTGTTATGAAAAGCATGTCCGTGAGTTCCACGAGTAGGTCAGTGCCACAGGTCTTGAGGTATCCAATTATACCCAAGATGCCGAGAACCGCCCCTATATTGAATACGTTGGAGCCTAGGAGGTCACCGATGCTGATGGCAGGATTTCCTTGGATGACTGAGAAAAGAGCGACGACTAACTCAGGAGTGGAGGTAAGCACGGCAAGGATTATGAAACCTGCCGATGCGTCGCTCAATCCAGTCATTTCGATGAGTTTTTCGATTGATTTTATGACAAAATGGCTAGCCG
>Ga0209427_10009302_pt1 | contig 10979 bp, 8 predicted proteins | sample DeeMarSWOR136_30_FD_187465 | JGI IMG/M metagenome (GOLD analysis project Ga0209427, IMG submission 187465) | Marine sediment microbial communities from White Oak River estuary, North Carolina - WOR-1-36_30 (SPAdes) (version 2) | ecosystem: Environmental > Aquatic > Marine > Intertidal zone >... | reverse complement strand
ACTTGCCGGTGATGCAAGCCAAACACAGGTCGTCTCTGCTCAGGCCAGTGGCTTTGACTAGCCCCTCTACTGACTGGTAGTTCACCGCGTCGGCGCCTACTATCTTCGCAATCTCTTCCGCCTCGTATCGTGACCCTATCAGCTCCTTGTAGGTTGCCATGTCAACTCCGTAGAAGCAGGGTCCAATTATTCTGGGGAATGTGATGAATAGATAAATTTTGTTTGCTCCCATTTTGCGCAGTTTGTCGACTACAACCTTGGTGGTGTCGCCTCTGACTATGCTGTCGTCCACCACTGCAACGTTTTTTCCTGCCAGTTTATGGTCAACGATGTTGATTTTTCTGTCTATGGTGCTGAAACGTTCATCCGGAAGCAGAATGAAAGCTCTCTCTGCCACGTACCTGTGTCTTCTGGAGGCTCTTTCCCACCTTATTCCCGTCAGCTCGTGGTATCCGAAGGCTGCGTCGTTGCCTGTTTGGGGCATGGACATGATTATGTCTACTTTGCTGGTGGTTTCAGGGTATTCCCATGCAAAGTTTCTTCCGAATTGTTCTCGGACTTCGTAAACGTATCTGTCTCCCAGTTTGGAGTCTGGTCTGGCGAAGTAGGCGAACTCGAAGGCGCATAATGCCCTCTTTTCTTTGTTTACCAGTTGATTCCGGGTGAATCCGTCCTTTGAGGCGGTCACAAGTTCTCCCGGGTTTACCTCAAAATCGAATTCGAAGCTGTTGATGTCTAAGCCCACGGTTTCTGAGGAGACTGCGCAGGTTTTTCGGTCTCTGCTGCAGCCACAGCATAGGGGTCTTATTCCGTGGGGGTCTCTGAAGGCGAATAGTTCTCCTTTTTCGGTCATTCCAGCCACGGAGAATGCGCCCTCAATTTCTTTCATGCATCTTTCAACGGATGAGGCGAGGTCACGTTCTTTCCCGCCTCTTAGGAGCTTTCTGGAGATCAGTTCCGCGTCGTAGTTGAATCGGAAGTTTGGGTATTCTTCTCTTATTTCCTTTATTATTTCTGGGGTGTTTACTATGTTGCCGTTGAATGCTAATGCGATCTGTTTTTCTCCCCGTTTCTCTAAGATCGGTTGGGTGCTTTTTACTAGTGATTGGTAATCGGTTCCGCCAGATGTGGAGTATCTGACGTGCCCCAATCCAACGGACCCCGGCAGGTTTGTTAGCCAATTTTGGATTTTTTCCTTTTTTATTTTCGGAACCAAATCCAAGTCTTTGTGGCTGTGGAATGCTCCGTCAAAGGTGAGGAAGCCGTGGGATTGGTGGCCGCGGTGATTCTGGGCTCTTAGTCCCCAGTAAACGTAGGAGAACACGTGTTTGCTTTCAAAGTTTTGCGCTCCGAAAACCCCGCATGCCTCTTTTAATTGTTCGACCATATTTTTCACTATTCACGTGTCCTATTTATCAATGTTTACTACAATTTTAACGCAAAACTGGATGCGTGTAAACCGCTTCAGTTTTTTGGCTTAAGTCTGTTTTGAGGGCGGTGATGTTGCCCGGTTCTGTTCCCAAATTTTTGGGCTAAACCTCTGATGGCGTGGAGTAGTTTTTTATATTTAAATCGCAGAGAATGTCGTCTGTGATTTCTTTGAGTGCAGAAACGGCTATTACTGAAAAAGGAAGGAGAAAAGGCAGGATTATCCTTCTTATTGTATGCATTCTTTTGCTGATTTTGGGTGTGTCCGCACTTTTAGGTGGATTGGCGATTCTTGTCCTTAATCTGGGGACGGGTGAGGATGGTTTCGCTTTGAGTAATGTTTATGAGGTCAGGTCTTCTGCGTGCGCGTTTGCGCTTTGGGTGGCGCCGGCAAAGATTCCGTCATACCTGAGTTGGCTGGGCACTGAGAACATTGTTGAGACCAAGTGGGTGGTTGAGCCGGTTGATTCTTCTAAGGAGCTGTTTGTTGGCTGGACAAAAGAGGCTGATGGCGAGGGTTACGTTAACAGTTTCAGGTTTGAGACTCCTCCAAGTTGGAATTGGTTCCTTTGGCCGTATTCTCCGGAGATTAATGTTCCTTCGTCTGCGGTTCATGGTACGGGTGCTCCGAGTAGGTCTCCTGCTGAGGAGGCTTTCTGGTTGGCTTCAGATACTTCCAGTGCTTTGGTGGAGTTGCCTTGGAGTCCTGTTTGGGATCTTGAAGAAGGCAGAAACATCTTGATTATTATGAACTCGGATGGGTCAAGTGATGTGGAGGCGGATGTTCAGCTTGCTTTTAAGGTTCCCATATTCGGCTGGTTGCCTTACTTGTTGATTCTCGTGGGTGCGGTTTTGGTTCTTGTTGTTGTGTTCTTGTTCAGGCGGAAAAAAATTTTCTGATTTCTGGCTGAAATTGGCTGTTGTGTCGCTTATTTGACGATTAATGCTTGTTAGTTGTGTCCATATTGTGGTTATTGTTATGTTGCCGCTATTATAGTAAGGTATATATGAATTGTAGTTGTTAGCCTTTCGTCAAGGTGTTTTCATGAGGAACATCATGGTTAACGGTTCGCAACGAACGCCTCTTGAGAAGCAGCAGATCGAAATCGTGGAAAGGAAAGGCATCGGTCATCCCGACTCAATATGCGACGCTATAATGGATCAGGTTTCGGTGGGGCTGAGCAAAGCCTATCTTGACAAGTTCGGCACCATCCTGCATCATAACGCTGACAAATCGCTGCTGGTTGCAGGCAATGTTGAATGCAGGTTTGGGGGAGGAGTCGTTAATGATCCTATGCTTCTTATTTTCGGTGACAGGGCAACCTTCGAGGCTAATGGCGAAAGCATACCTGTCGAGGAGATTGCCATCCATACAGCCAAGGATTGGCTGCGGGAGAACCTACGGTTTGTTGACCCTGATGAGCACATGAGGTATCAGGTGGAGCTGAAGCCGGGTTCGCAGGGGCTCACTGACATCTTCAAGAGAGACATGTGCATGATGGGCGCCAATGACACTTCGGCGGCTGTGGGTTACGCGCCTATGACCCGCACAGAGAACATGGTTTTGGACACGGAGCGTTACGTGAATTCTAGAGACTTCAAGAAGCGGTTCCCCGAGGCTGGGGAAGACGTGAAGGTTATGGGCTACAGAAACGGAGCCAACCTGAGTTTGACTATTGCCATGGCTTTTGTTGACCGTTTCGTTGACAGCGAGAAGGATTACATGCGGAAAAAAGCGGACATTCTGGCTGATGTGCAGGAGTTTGTGAATGCGAAGGACGCCTTTGACAAGGTTAACGTTTACATTAACACGTTGGATGTTGAGGGTCGGGGCGTAGACGGCATTTTCTTGACTGTGCTGGGCACATGCGCGGATGGTGCGGATTCTGGTCAGGTCGGAAGAGGCAACAAGGTGAATGGTGTAATCTCGTTGAATCGTCCTATAGGCACTGAGGCTGCGGCGGGAAAGAATCCTGTCAGCCATGTTGGGAAAATCTACAATGCTTTGTCTCATCAGATTGCAAGAAGCATCTGCGACGAGGTGCCTGACGTGGCGGAAACCTGTGTTTGGCTTCTCAGCCAGATCGGAAAGCCGATAGATCAGCCGGCAATCGCTGCTGCGCAGGTGGTCATGAATGATGGCTGCTCCCTTAAGGCGGTGCAGGGCAGAATAACCGAAGTAATCGACGGCGAACTAGCCCAAATAGAGGACTTCTGCAAAAAACTGGCCTACGGAAAAATCTCAGTCTGGTAAAACAGCAAACTCTCCACTTTTCCCTTTTCTATTATCAGTTTTTGTAGTTACTTGGCTTTCCAGAAAAAAGACTGATAACCACAATTAAGATTTACAATTTTCTAATTGATATACCTACTGAACATAGGAAAGACTCGCTTTTGAAAGTTGTTGTGTATGGGTCAAATTTTAACCCCCAAACCCAAACCGTCTTTCTAACTCCCTCTCCCTCTCTCTATATAAATACGATAAAACACGAACACACGTGCATACTAAATTATTAAATCTAAAAAACGTAATAGACGCGCCTGTATCCCATTAACAGCATCTTGCTCGTGCATTTCGCTTGATCCCCTGAGTATCAAAGTTGAAGAGATAAATTTGGTGGATAATAGGCAAATCTTAAATCTTCAGGTTGCAAAAGGGTAACATAGGGGATTGCATTTGAAGCGTTTATACTTTATTGGTATTATTTGTGTGTGTTTAGTTGCAAGTTTAGTTGTGATAGGAGCCATAATGATAAACGATCTTGGAGATAACGAACCTCCATCAGAGGATGATCAAGACTCCCCATTTGGTCCACCAGATAGACCCGAAGAACCATCAGTTACACCAAGTTACTTTACAATCACCGGTAACGCTATCTTGCCTGACCTCAGTGTAAGATATGAAAACGGCTTACCTGGGGCAGGACTATATGCAGTATATCTTTCCGACCTCTCATTCAATGAACTCGCAAATGACACAGACCCATCGTTTAGCTTTTCGGTAGAGCCAAACAACGCCTATGTCCTAACCGCATATTATTATGGAGGGCAGGCGATTGCTGCAGTGACGCCTACCGTGACCAGTGACATTGTTCAAGACATTACAATCGACACGGAGGTCGCAATGAACCTTATCATGGCGACTGAGCAACCTGATGACCTAGAGCCTACAAGCCTTTCTAGACCACTGGATGATCTGCTTGCGGATGCCAATCAAGAAGTCACTTATCTTAATGCTTTCTATGATGATAGAAACAACAACAGAAACGCTGACCGTATTGCTGATGCGGTGTACAGCCTTACTATGGACCAGCTTAACCAAGGTGGTTCTGTCTCTTTTCAAGAGCTTGATGAGGCGACAATCCGAGCCTACGGGGGCGGGTTGGAAGGGATTCGCTCTTTGAGTGAGATACTCAGTGATCCGAAACCTCCGCTTAATCCACATTTCACATTCACAAGGTACAACAGCGAAAACGAGATGGATTTTGGGATGTCGGACCTGGATACGAAACGCTGGGATTATCTTGGGATGGGGCTTTTCCCTCATATCACCACTGGCGGAACTGCGGTAGTGTATTGTACTTCAACAGGCGAGGCGTGGGATGCAACTCGTGGCGTGGGGGGAGTATATAAAAGAGTCCTAGGATCAACTGAAGACCCTATTCTGCTTAGCCCGACAAATATTGATGCTACTTGGCCCTCTTGGTCACCTGACGAAACAAAAATTGCTTTTATGGGAAGGTATACTGATGTAGATTTAGAAATGAAATATCGCCAGCCCTACAATATCTTTGTCATGTATGCGGATGGTTCAGCCCTCAAACAAATCACGCATTATACTGAACCAATTTACATTCACAGAAATCTTTCGTATATACAAGGCGCTTTGAACCCGTCTTGGTCACCAGATTGCTTAGAGATCTTATTTACGAAATTCATTGTAACAGAAAACCCCGATGGGACAGTTACATATGAGGAATCACTAGAAATAATCAATGCAGACGGAACCAGCCAGCGAACTCTCATTGATGCTATCACCCAAGGTTTTGGACAAGGTAGCTTAGAAACGGGATCTTGGTCGCCTGATGGTAATAGAATCCTCTTTTGTGCACAACCCGCTGACCAAGATGATACAGAAGTCATGGTCATTGCAACTGACCTTGAACAAGACGACTTTATTTACTATCTCACCAGTAATGAAGCTGAAGACTGGTTTGCTTCTTGGTCCTATGATGGTCGATTCATCATCTTCCAGTCCGACCGAGAAGGTGAAAAAGGGACATTATGGGAAGACTTGATGCCATTTTACGTTATTAACAGTTACACCAAAGAAGTAGTGGCTGACCTCGGAGATTTCACCAATGCAGGAACTTATGCTATTCCCAGATTTACTGCCACTGAAGCGGTTTTTTCAGCTGTAGGAGGAGTAGAAACTGATCAATACGGCAATGCAATCGTATCAGGATCTGATGACCGCTATACCGATAGCCACTCATCCTACAACTACTATAGGGAAATCATCCCAGCCGCAAACTCTGCGGGAATAGACTTTAGTTGCAGCAGCTGGTGGTAGAGTCAACAATATTTGGGTTGGGTTGGGGTTAAAATCTAGCCTTCTCTTTCTTTCACTGTTCTCATCTACTGTTTGTTCCTGTCGTGTCGTCTTGTCTTCTCTTGTCTTGTCTAAACCCTCTCCACTCTCTACTCTCCACTTTTCCCTTTTCTATTACCAGTTCTTGCAGTTGCTTGGTTTTCCAGAAAAAAGACTGTTTTCAACAATCTTCTGTTATTAGTCTCCTAATATGATTGCCTGTTTTGAGCGAAGCCGTTTTGTGTTTGGGTTATCAGGTTATATAGGGCATGTTTTGGTAATGTCATTTAGTGAAAGCATCGGCTAGGGGGGTGAAATAGGGTGCCTTCATTAGCAAAAAAGAACAAGCAAAAAAAGAAGAAGCACGAACAAAAGTGGGGAGAATAACACGAATTAACTATGAAGCAGTGTTAACTCCCCTTTTATTTTCACACCAGCTTTGCCCAATAAGTTCTTAGAAGAAAGTTTCCAAAGAACGCGATTTAGCCGCATGTTGCTTTTTCTTTCTTTTCAGTGAAAGCAATTGATCACCAAATTTTTGATAACAGTTTGAACAGAAATGCTTAGCATGTAGTGAATGAAGAAATTTGTCTTTTTGAGTTTCAACGTAATGATAATCTGACGGCTCTATTTTTTTATCACACAAATAGCATTGATGAGACGTTCTTGCTTTGGTTTTCTTTAAGTATTTGTTTTGATTGTATTTTCTCAAAACATTTCACCAGTTATTCAAACGCTTCTTAAGTAAAACAACAGTGGGACAAAACATATCAATTTAATGTCTTATTATAGAATCGGGGTTAATCATGCTTCCTAAGCAGAAAGACATTGAAGTTCCCCTTCTTGAAGTTCTGGTGGAACTCGGTGGACGAGGAAAAACAACAGAAATCTATCCACTTGTAACAAAAAAATTCCCTGAAATTACAGATGAAGACTTAACAGAATCTCTTCCATCTGGAGGTCTCAAATGGACAAATAGCATCCAATGGGCGAGACTACGCCTTATCGATAAAGGCGAGATGGATAGTCCAAGCAGAGGAGTTTGGGCGATAACGGATAAGGGCAGAAGCCGTGTAGAAACAAAAGAGCCTACAGAGACAATAGTGAACTTCTTTGAATTATACGAAGAATATGAAACAGGGTTCCGGTCGCAACTTCTTGACAAATTGCATGAGCTTACTCCTCGTCAATTTGAAATATTCGCACGGAAATTGCTTCAAGCCTACGGTTTTGTTCAGGTTAACGTAACAAACTTGTCATCAGACGGTGGTATTGATGGTTATGGAAAACTTCGACTTGGTCTCGCAACTATGAATGTTGCATTTCAATGTAAGCGATGGCAAGGGAATATAGGACGCCCAGAAGTAGACAAGTTTAGAGGAGCAATCCAAGGGGAGTTTGAACAGGGTGTCTTTTTTGCAACCTCAGATTTTACAGAACAAGCTAGAAAAGCATCTCTAAAAAAAGGAGCCGTTCCAATAATTCTACTAAATGGAGCGAGTATTGTTAATCTAATGATGCAAAAAGGCATAGGAGTAGAAAGCGTTCCACTATACCTGCACTATGAACGACCGTCTGACTTTGCAGAGGAAGAATAACTGGAAATCCGCAAGTCATAAGATTTTAGTTCAAGAGGAATAATCTTGTTTGAACTCAACATTTTTGAGATTGAGCATGGAATTTTGAAATTAACTTCATCACTCAGTAATATTCTGACAGAATATGATGTTACTCACAAAGGGTTCATTGGAGCAGTTATTGACGTAGAAACTGATGGTGAACTATTTTCAGATGATTGTCATGGAGCAGGTAGATGTAAATTACAATCTGCTGTGTGTTGTGGAATTCTGACTGAAAATGGGGTAGAAATTATTGCCAAAACTTGGGAGAGCCTAGATTGGGCATTTACAAAAGAAGTGGAGAACGGGTTAGCTCAAACAGAACATCCGTATTACGCGTTCAACGCTGGCTTTGACATGGCTATTCTCAGTAAACTATTCGGCAAAGAGGTAGCATTCGACAGAGAACTTCAACAATATAACCGACAAAACAAAGGATTTTGCAGAAAAAGCCTTGGAATACCAAATTTTGACGACCCATTCCATGATGACGGAAGATTAGCAGGATTAGAATGGAAAAAACATTTGAAAACAAGAGAGAAAGAGTGTGTCAAGAAAATAATGGCACATAATTTGTCATGTGTTCTAAAAGAATATTGCATACTGGTTCGCGGAGGTTATAGAGTGATTAACCCAAGTTCATTCAAGGCATTCTTTGAGGAAAAATGTGACCTTGTATGTGGTACATGTCAGAAGTTATCTGAGTGAATTAGATACACTTGCTTGGAAAAATAGAAAACCTGAAGAGTTATTCTAATTCCGCTCGTATTCTTCTGACTCCGGATGCGATGCCCTTCTCTTTTGTTATTTTGAAAGTCCCTAACTCGCTGGTGTTGCTGACGTGGGGTCCGCCGCAAATCTCTGTCGAGAAATCCCCTGCTTTATACACTGACACGGTGTTGCCGTATTTGTCGTCAAATACTGCCTGTGCACCACATGCTTTTGCCTCTTCGACAGTCATCTCCGCTCTAACCACCGGCAAACCCTTCCTTATCTGCTCGTTAACCAACCTTTCAATCGCATCTATCTCCTCAGGCGTCAGAGCTCTATCGAAGTTGAAGTCAAAACGCAGCCGCTCCGGAGTAATATTCGACCCCCGCTGAACAATATCTTCCTTTTTTAAGACCCGCCGCAAGGCTTCATTCAGCAGGTGCGTTGCAGTGTGAAGTTTCTTAGTTTCAGCTGATGCGTCGCTTAAGCCGCCCTTGAACAGCCTTTTTGCGCTTGCAGCCGAGACCTTCTGGTGCAGCTCATACTCGTTCCTGAACTCCGTCTCGTCGACTTCAACGCCGATCTCTGCGGCAAGCTCTTTGGTCAACTCGAACGGAAACCCGAAGCTCTGAAACAGCAGGAACGCGTCTTTTCCGTCGATCTTCGGGCTTTTTTCTGCTATCCGCTGGAATTTCCTTAAACCTTTCTCGAGAGTTCTCTTAAACTTGGCTTCTTCCTTGCCCAGCTCGTCAAATATGCTGGCTTCCTTCTCTCTAAGCAGCGGATACTCGGACTCGTTAAGCGCTATGACAATCTCAGCAAGGTCTGTCAAGAAGTCTCTTTCAATTCCAAGCAATCGCCCAAACCTTATTACACGCCTGATCAGGCGACGCAAAAGATAGCCGCGGTCAACGTTGCTTGGCTTAACTCCCCGTTCGTCACCCAGAATGAATGTTGAAGCACGAATATGATCCGTGATGATTCGGATAGACCTTTCCTGAACAGGAGTCGGCACATCTATTGCGGCAATCTCCTCCACCTTCGCCGCTATTGGACTAATCGCACCAATCTCAAACACGGTTTCCTTCCCCCCCAACATCGCGACAGTACGCTCCACGCCCATCCCAGTATCAACATTCTTCTGCTTTAGCAGTTCATAACCGCCCGATGAGGTTCTGTTATACTCCATGAAAACATCGTTCCAGAGCTCAAAATATTTGCCGCACGAACAATTAGGTCCACAGGATGGACTGCAGGGCGGTTTCCCAGTATCATAGAACATTTCAGTGCAGGGCCCACAAGGTCCTGTGTCACCTACGGGACCCCACCAATTCTCTTTCTTACCCAAAAAGAAGATGCGACTGTCAGGAACACCTAAACCGCTCCACGCCTCACAACTCTCAAGGTCTCTTGGAGCATCCTGATCTCCCGCAAACACGGTCACAGACAAGCGTTTCTCGTCCAAGTTAAGCCATCTCTTGTCTGTGAGAAACTCGTAGCTTAGGCGGATGGCTTCTTTTTTGAAGTAATCGCCCAGAGACCAGCTTCCCAACATTTCGAAAAAAGTTAGGTGGTAACTGTCTCCGACACATTCGATGTCCCCGGTCCTGAAGCACTTTTGAACATTCATCAGTTTCTTTCCAAGCGGATGAGGCTGACCCAGAAAGTATGGTATGAGCGGGTGCATGCCAGCCGGGGTGAAGAGAACTGTTGGGTCATATTCTGGGATAAGCGGAGAATTCGGTATCAAATTGTGCTGATTCTCACTAAAGAAATCCAAGAACAGTTTCTTTAGCTTCTTCGAATCTATGACCATAGATAGGGTTTTGGTCAGACTGCTTAATATTCCTAATGCAACCAGCTAATCCAGCACATGTAAGATTTAATACTAATAACACGGTAAGAACTATTGGGAGGGTGGTTTTGTGTTTAAAAAATTGAAGAAAAAGACCGAAGAAGCTGCTGGAAAGACTGTGGATGCTGGAAAGAAAGTGGGAAAAAAGGGCGCCAAAGTTGGTAAGGATGTAGGCAAAAAAGGCTTGAAGGCAGGTAAGAAGGCAGGCAAAGAGGGCGTTAAACTGGGAAAAAAAGCGGTCAAAAAAACCAAGAAAGCAATTGACTAAGCATAGAAATATTGTGGTCTCACACAGAAAGCTCAGTAAGAACTAAACTAGCAGAAGCTAAGAAAACAAAGAATCCAAAAAGGACACAACAGAGAGGAAAAAAGCCTCCCGCGTTCAGAAAAACGGAACAAGCGCCTTTATCCGAACAGGGCGCCTAGACCTTCCATTGCTTCCTCTTCTTTTTTGCTCTGGTCTTCTTCCTCTTCTTCTGCTGGCTTCTTCTCTTCCTTCTTCGCTGGTGCCTCAGCTGCAGGCGCTGGTGCCGCCGCCATCATTGCAGGAGCAGATTTGATTGCTTCTTCGATGTCAACTTCGGCGATAGACGCCACTAAAGCCTTAACTCGGACAGAGTCGGCGTTAATGCCGGCTGCCGTGAGCACTTCAGACACGTTCTTTTCAGTTATTTCTTTTCCAGCCTTGTGCAGGAGCATCGCAGCATATACGTATTCCATATTCATTTCCCTCCATCTTTTCCATCATACTTACTTTTCAACTTTTCTGAACCTA
>Ga0209427_10009297_pt1 | contig 10982 bp, 9 predicted proteins | sample DeeMarSWOR136_30_FD_187465 | JGI IMG/M metagenome (GOLD analysis project Ga0209427, IMG submission 187465) | Marine sediment microbial communities from White Oak River estuary, North Carolina - WOR-1-36_30 (SPAdes) (version 2) | ecosystem: Environmental > Aquatic > Marine > Intertidal zone >... | reverse complement strand
CGGAGCGTTTCGTCAGGTAGAACTTCGGTGCCTTCTCGTTTCCGTCCTTCCCGAAACCGAGAGACGATAGTACCAAGACGAGGAGCATCCCCACGAGGATGCATGTCGTGAACGTTGAACGACGGTTCATGCAACTCCCTCCAGAATGAATTCTCAGATACACCGTAACACGCAGAATCCGTGCCTCTGTTCCTTGTCTCAGGATGAGGCGCCTAGCAAGAAATAAACCCGGAACCCTCTCTTTACCCCCATCATCTCCTTACCTGGAAGGGGCGGAGGGGCGGGCGTAACATCATGAAGTTCGTATATTATTATAAATAATTATGCTTGAGGAGTTCCACAAAAAAATTGAAGGAAAACGATGATAGAAATTTGGTATCATATCACACCCTCGTAATATTATAATGAATGTTAACCGAAGCATGCTCCATTTCGAGAGAGACGGGAGAGTACCGAACTCTCGGGAGAGATGCCTGGAGCGCCCCGCGTGTTCGTGATTCGATTTTCCTTGTTTTTCTCTGGCGATGGCGTAGATTATTTCTGATAATATTTGTAGGATATTTTGGTGTTCGTCGGCCTCTCGGCTGAGAGGGAGATTCGATACACACTCGATATCCCGGATGTGAGGAATAATGAATACAAACCAACCGATCTACATGGACCACATCGCCGCCTCTCCCGTCCGCACGGAGGTCCTGGAGGTCATGCTTCCCCTGCTGAGAGAAGGATTTGGGAATCCCCAGAGTGTACACCAACGGGGGCAGGAGGCTGCAGAGGTTCTCGGTGGGGCGAGGGAGCAGGTGGCAGCCCTGGTCGGTGCCGCGCCCTCAGATGTCATATTCACCGCCACCGGCTCAGAATCGAACAACCTGGCAGTCAAAGGAATCGCGCGCGGCTCTCGGAAGAAATCGAATCGGGTAATCGTTTCGGCCATCGAGCATCACTCCGTGCTCAATCCGGCCAAGGTCCTCGCACAGGAGGGATTCGAGCTCGTCGTCCTGCCGGTCGACAGCTACGGTCTCGTTTCCCCCGACGCCCTCAAGGAGGCCCTCGAGGACGGCGCCGCAGTCGTCTCCGTCATACACGCCAGTACCGAGATCGGCACAATCGAACCGATAGCAGAGCTCGCCGCTATCTGCCGGGAGCATCACATACCCATGCATACAGATGCCTGGGGCTCGGCTGGCACGATTCCAGTCGATATGAAAGAGCTCGGTGTCCAAGCCGTAACAGTCGCGGGGCAAAACTTCAGGGGACCTCCGGGGGCATCAGCACTCGTGATCGGTCGCGGAACCCCCGCGAAGCCGATCATTGCCGGCGGCATACAGGAGAAGGGCATCCGCGCCGGCCAAGAGAACATACCAGCGATAGCTGGTATGGGCAAGGCCGCCGAACTGGCCGGCCGGGAAATGGAAGATCTCTCCGCCCGCCTGATGATCATCAGGGATGCGTTGATTTCGAGACTCCCAGCCGAAATAGACGACGTTATCATCACGGGGCACCCGACAATGCGCCTTCCGAATCATGCGAGTTTCTGTGTAAAATACATCGAGGGAGAAGGACTTCTCCTCTTTCTCGATCAGAGCGACATCATGGCGGCGAGTGGCTCAGCCTGCACGTCAAAATCCCTCAAGGCGAGCCATGTGCTGGACGCCATCGGTCTCGATGCCGCGACAGCCCAGGGATCGATTGTGTTTACTTTGGGAAGAGAAAATAAGATCGAAGATGTTGACAGGATTTCCTCTGTCATAAAACCGGTTGTCTCACGGCTCCGTGAGATGTCACCACTTTACAAGAGGAAGGAAGATGGCTCTCTACAGTGATAAGGTAATGGACCACTTCATGAATCCCCGCAATGTCGGTGAGTTAGAGCTGCCCGACGGAATCGGTGAAGTGGGAAATCCAGTCTGCGGGGACATGATGACGTTCATGATAACGGTAAAGGATAACCGCATCGAGGATGTCAAATTCAAGACGTTCGGCTGCGGTGCTGCCATCGCCGTCTCCAGCATGGTGAGCGAGATGGCAAAAGGCAAGACCCTCGAAGAGGCTATGAAGATCACGAATGCGATGGTCGCTGAGGAGCTCGGCGGTCTTCCAAAGAACAAGTTGCACTGCTCAAACCTGGGGGCAGATGCACTCCACAAGGCGATCGAGGATTACCGCGAAAGGCGCGATTCGGGTGAACCTGTCAAAAAGAAGGTGCGGGAAGAGAAGAAGGTATCATTGGAAAAGTGTCCCTACTGCGAACAGGCGGTGGAGAGTACAACCCCGATCTGCACCACATGCAAGATACAGTTTGCCGTATGTCCAGAATGCGGGAAGCTCGCTGCGACGAGCCTCGACACATGCCCCCACTGCGGTGCAAGGCTGACCGCGGAGAAGAGGTAGTCGGGAGGATTGCGATCATCCATGCCCAAGAGTGAACTCATCAAGAACATCGAACAACTGAAAGAGAAGAGGGGGGCAGTCATCCTGGCCCACAATTACCAACCCCCCGAGATCCAGGACATCGCCGACTACAGGGGAGACTCCCTCGATCTCAGCCGCCTCGCTCAACGCCTTCCGCATGAGGTGGTCATCTTTTCCGGCGTCCATTTCATGGCGGAGACGGCCTCTATTCTCTCGCCCCAGAAGAAGGTCATCCTTCCCGAGCCGAAAGCAGGTTGCCCCATGGCGGATATGCTTTCTGCGGATGATCTCATCGCCTTAAAGGAGAAACACCCGGACGCCGCCGTCATCATGTACGTCAATTCAACCGCAGAGGTCAAAGCCAACACGGATATCTGCTGCACGTCCGCGAACGCCTTGAACGTGATCGAGTCCGTCCCTCGCGGGATGGAGATCATATTCGGTCCTGATCAATACCTGGGAGGATGGATCTCCTCGCAAACGGGGAGAGAGATGATCATCTGGAAGGGGTACTGCCCTTCCCATCAAAAGATCTTTCCCGAGCAGATACGGAATCTGAAAGAGAAGAACCCGGGAGCCAAGGTGATGGTACATCCCGAGGTGAGACCCGAGGTAGCGGCAGAGGCCGACGTGGTCCTCGGCACTGCCGGTATGATCACCTATGCAGGCGAGAGCGAGGCCGATACCTTCATCGTCGGTACCGAAGCCGGGATGGTCTACCGTCTCAAGACAGACTACCCCGCGAAGCGTTTCATCCCCGCCTCTCCATACGCCATATGCAAGAATATGAAAAAGATCACCCTGGAGCGGATCTTCTTCTCGCTCGAAAACCTCGAACCGGTGATGAATGTCCCCCCGGATATCGCCGACCGCGCCAGGAGATCCATCCAGCGCATGATCGAAATCGGCTAAATCGGGAATCCTCATTGCCAGCCCGAAAACTCTCGTATACAATCTTCTCCGAATGGTCTCGAATTATCGTTGTTCATCCATCGTCTCTCGTACCGGATTAAGAGCTCTTACGTGCTCATCGAAACGGTGAAGAGAAAAACCTTTCTCACTGCATTCGTCATTCTCGCCGGCCTGCACCTCGCACTCGTTTGCGCATCGAGACTCTACCCCTTCACCGATCTGCCCAACCATCTGGCGGCGGCGACCATCTACCGATACTTCGGGGAGCCGACGAACCGATTTGCTGAATTCTTCGCACTGGACACGTTCCTGAAACCGAACGTCTTCCACATGCTCTTCTGCAGCCTCGATATCTTCCCCTCGGTCGAGTTCGCCAATCGAATGTTCTTCTGCCTCTACGTTGTCCTCCTGCCGCTCTCGGTACTCCTAGTCATACGAAAGCTCCAGGGAAATCCGTGGTTCTCTCTACTCTCTTTCCTCCTCCTCTACAACTACAATACGAGCTGGGGATTTGTCGGATTCACGTTCTCGATTCCGCTCTTGATGTTCACCTTCTCAGCCACCATCGATCACCTCGAGAGCAGGCGCACGATGAGTGGAGTAGTCGTTGCTTCCCTCCTCGTTCTCCTCTTCTTCGTTCACGTCCTGGCCGCCCTCTTTTCGCTCCTCATCGTCCTGATCGCCGCGTTATGCCGGCGGGGGAGACCGATCATCGGCCGTATCGCACAATGCGCGGTCGTCGTACCGGTAACCGCTCTCCTCATCCTGTGGTGGCGGACCGAGACCGCCACCTACCGCGGTCCCGGCGTAGGGGAGTTCATGCTCCACTATTACCGGAACGATTACACCGAGACCATGCTGAATAGGGGAGGCATCCTCGTCTACGACAACTATCATCTCTCCGAAGGGTTCCAGGGTTACGCTCTCGCACTCGTCTTCTCTCTCTGCATTATCATCCCTACCTTCCTCGTCTGGCTCCAGTGGCGCCGATCGCCACAGGCGAGCTCATCTGTCCAGGCGCGGAAATGGGCTCCCCTGCTGTTCGGATTGTCTCTCATCTGCTGCCTCCTCCTTCCTCACGAAATCCCCCAGCAATCTATCCTCTACCAGCGCTTCTCGTCCATCCTCCTCATCTCACTCGTGGTCGCTGGTGGTGCGTTCGCGCCGAGAGAGATCCACCTCTCAAAAAGGATGGGGACACTCGCCATCTGCATCCTCCACTTCATCCTCTGGGCTCACTGCTTTACCGAATTCAATAGGGAGAACCGCCACTTCACCGCATCCTTCTTCCCGGAGAACTCCAGGAACCAGACACTCGCCGGTTTGATCTACGACTACACGTTCAGGGGACGTCCGACATACATACACGCTCCCGGCTACTTCATTACCTGGAAACAGGGCATCGCGACGACCCGCATCGTCGACTACCGCTACGGAACGGTGAGGAGAAAGGTCGGCGGATCACCTTTCCCAGCGTACCTCGAATGGGTTGGCAGGCTGGACAATTATGACGGGAGGTATAACGATATGGACTACATTCTGGTGAGGGGCACACCGACCGACGCCGCGGCACCATACGTGGAAAGATTGAAATCTGTTGTGACCGGTAACGAATGGTCTCTGTATGAAAAAACCGCCCCCCCGACGATGCAGCATCCTCGCTGAAACTGGAAAAGCTACAAAAAGAATTCATGGTTGACAGTCACTCAAATATTCCATAAACAGAAAAACATTCGTGAGAACGATCGAATCCGTCGCAAGAAAACAGTTACCATGTTCATGAGATCTTCACCTCATAACAAAAGGAGGAACCGATGAAGCGTTTGATGACCGCCCCGTTCGTTGTAATCTGTGCCCTCGTGCTGGTCGTCTCTTCAGCGGTTGCCGAACCGGCGCAATCGAAGCAGTCGAAGACCGAGTGTGATTCGGGGAAACAGGGACAATCGTACTCCTTCAAGTTCAGCGGTTACTTCAAGGCCGACCTCATCTACGACCGGGCGAGAGTGACTTCCGGCAACTATGCGATCAAGGTCCTGGAAGGCTCCGAGAACGATGTCATGAACATCACGGCGAGGGAGATGAGGCTGGGCATCGATTTCCTGTGGAAGGAGCGCGGCATCTGCACAGATGCAAAACTCGAGTTCGACTTCTACGGGCTCGGCGCCCAACCGAGCGGCCTGAATACAATGGAGAACAAGGCCGCGCCGATGCTCCGTCACGCCTACCTGAAGATCACGAAGTGCAACTGGTCATTACTCGCAGGTCAGACGAGTGATGTGATCTCCCCGCTCGTGCCCGCGACCGTCAATTATACCGTCTGCTGGGCACAGGGGAACATCGGTTACCGGAGACCTCAGTTCCAGGTATCGACGTGGGCGAATATCGGTGAGCGTTCGAAGCTGCTCGCCACCGTCGCCGCGGCGCGCACACTCGGCCACGACCTCGACGGTCACGGCATCGATGATGGAGCCGATGCCGCTGTCCCCACGGTCCAGGGGAGGATTGGTTTCGAGTCGACGTTCGGTGAGTCCGGTTTCGCGAACCTGGGCGTCTCCGGCCACTACGGCAGAGAAGAGGCCACGTTGACCGATACCCTCGGGAGCCGCATTCACAAGCTCGAATCGTGGTCGTTCAACGCCGACCTCAAGCTCTCCCTGACCAGGCGTGTCGTCATCTCCGGGGAGTTCTTTGTGGGGCAGAACCTCGGCACCTACTTCGGTGGCGTTCTCCAGGATATCAATCTGTTGCAATCTGAGATAGGAGCCAGGGGAGGCTGGGGAATGGTATCCGTCAAGCCGGCAGAGCGGTTGACGTTCAATGCCGGCTACTCCTTCGATGATCCGGACAAGGGGGACTTCGCGATCCCCGAAGAAAGTGCGTACTCCTTCATCGATATGAACTCGGCCCTCTTCGGGAACATAACGTTTTCTGTCACCGATAATGTGACCGCCATGCTCGAGACGATGTACCTCAAGACCACCTACCTCAGATTACCGCCTACCAGTGGAGCATTCGTATCCGAGGAAGCCGATGATGTCGATTACGATGACATCCGGGTACAATTCGCGTTGAAGGCTGCGATCAAGTAGGATGTGTGAAGGAAAGGGCGGGCAGCTTCAACATGCCTGCCCTTTTCGCTTCCCGCTCCATGAGCTCCCTGAGGTGTGAGACGATCTGCTTATCGAGCGGTTCCGGCTCCTGCTCCTGCAGAAGCCGTTCCACCCTCTCAGATGCACGTCGTGCCGCCTCCTTGAACCCCTTCTTCTCCCATTCCTCTCTGGTGCCCCTGTCGATCACCTCGTGCGGGAAGTACGCCTCCTGACGGTACCACTTCATCGTGTGCGGGAGTGAGAGAAACTCTTTCTTCTCCAGGGCCTTGCTGATCAGTGGCAGAGCGATGGGATCGTCTCGCAAGGATACACCAGCGGTGAGGCGGAGCGCCATTCCGCAGATCTCGTGATCAAGGACGAGCTTCTCGAGGCTCTGGCTCGATTCAAAGTCCAGCATTCCCGGCCCGGAGATGTTGTTCACTCCGCTCACCGCCGCAATGACTGCACCCATCGCGCTCTCCGCTCCCGCTTGATAATCGACGAGCTTCGAATCACTGAGTGCCATATACGCATGTGTCGGCAAACAGAGGTGCTTGCCGATTTCCGCATACGCTCCGTCGATCATCATCGTCTCGATCGCCCCCATGGGAGTTGTCCCCTTTCGCATATCGAAGCATGCAGGGGAACCGCCGTAGATGATCGGCCCCCCCGGGCGGGCGAGCTGGTGGATCACAATACCACTCAGGTTCTCTGCACAGTGCTGGGTGACAGCCCCCGCGAGCGTGACGGGTGAGGTGGCCCCGGTCATTGGCATCGAGACCAGCTCTGCCGGTATCCCGGTCCGGGCACAGTCGATAAGCGCTTGAGCCGTCAGATCGCTCCACTTGAGAGGGGGCGATGGACAGCAATCGAAAATCGCCATCGGCTTCTCTGATAGCGCGTCTTGATTGCCGACCACGGTGGCGAGCATTTCGTGCATCACGCGGAAACCGTCCACCTTGAACGTTCCCGTCACCACAGGTTTCGTCGAGAACTGGAGCGCGATATAAAGCCGGTAGCGGTCGCCAATCTCCTCCGGTACATCACCTGAGATCACACCGGTGCTCTGTGCAGCGTAGTGTGGCATTGCATCGGTGAGCCTCGCAAACTTCACGAGGTCACCCGTGGCGGGTGTCCGAGCCTTTCCCTTGTCGTAATCGTAGATACGGAGCGCAGCGGAGCCGGGATTGAAGTGGATGCGGTCCCCTCCGAGGTCCATCACGGGTTCCCCGTGCCTGTCGTAGATGAGCACTCTCCGGGGTGCCGTCTCCAGTGTTTTCTCGACAAGTGATGGGGGCACGTAAACCCGCCCTTTACCCGTATCGATTCGAGCACCGGCGCCATCGAGGAGGGAACGCGCCTCCTCGTTCTCCACGAAGACCCCGACCTCTTCGAGGATACGAAACGCCTCGCCCACTATTCTCTTCCGCGCTTCCTCGCTGAACCATGTGACATGTGGAATCAAACTCATCTACCGAGCCGCCTTTCTTACGCCCAAATCCATGAAACGATGTACCTCTCTCATCGCCGTGTCATGCCAGCAACCGGTACGGGCAATCCACGCGATCACAGTTTCTACACGAGTTCTCGCTCCTCATCCTCGCCGGTCTCTCGGCAATGTGAATGGCAAAAGAAACCGACTTTCGCGGTACCATCATGAAGCTCTCTGTGAGCGTGACCCCGATCCGGTCAGCAGGCAGCAGTTGAAAGATGCCGGCTTGCTCCCGTAAATCCCAGTCGCCGTACCCGGGGCTCGCCCGACACGAGGTCTTGAGTCCTTCCCGTCCTGCCTCCTCCTGGATCTTTCCATCAATGTACTCGGCAACGGCTTCCGCCGCTGCGGAACCCACCGTATCGAGTACAACGGCATAGAGGAGGTCTCCTCTCCCGGTGAGGACCGACACCTCACGCTCCAGTGCGGGGCCTATCGTGCAGACGCAGAAGGCGACCCTCTCGAGTTTCTCGAAGATAGTGGAACCGGGCAGGTCGCACCCTGCCGTAACCGTATATATGCCTTTCGGCGCTATGAGACCCTCAGCGACCTGGAGCGAATCTGCGATAATCCCGTCGAGTCGCTCGCTCGCTGCTGCATGTTCATCCTCCCGGTGACCCAGCAGGCGCTTGACTTCTGAAGGATCCACCTGGACATTGAAATCCTCCAGCAGAACAGGCTCCATCTCACCCCCCCTGCGTGAGCCGATCGTAAACAGCGCGGATAAAGTCGGGGTTCGTCCCGCAGCAGCCACCGACGGCATTCGCTCCCGCCCTGACCATTTTCTCGATGTCATCGGCAAACTCCTGGGGGTGCTGCTTGTATGCAGGTACCCCGTGCTCCATCTCCGGTCGGCCGGCATTCGGCTGGAAGACGAGTGATGCATCGGTCATCTCACGGAATGAAGATACGAGATCGATCATATCCCCACTCGCGAGCGTGCAGTTCGCTCCCATAACACTGGCTCCCTCAGAGAGGAACGCTTCAATCTCCTTCTCTGGCGTATCCCCCATCATCGTGAAGTAGCCCCGCGGCTTCTTCTCGAAGGTGAGTTCAATGACGACCGGGCGGTCAGAGACTCTCCGCACACTTTTGAGAGCGGCGAGCGCCTCGCGGAGATCATACATCGTCTCGATGATGAAGAGGTCGACCCCCGCCTTCTCGAGAGTCCGGGCCTGCGCCGTGAACGCCTTGCTCGCCTCCTCGTCTGTCAGCTCCCCAACCGGCGGATAGAAAAGCCCGGTCGGCCCTATCTCACCGGCGAGGAATCGGTCCTCTGCGCCAAACCGATCGATCGCCCGCCTGGCACACTCGACCCCCTTCTCGTTCACCTCGACGGGATCGAGTTCTTTCCCGGCATCCGAGGAAGAGAGCTTGATCCGGTTTGCACCGAACGTGTTCGTCTGGATTACCTCCGCGCCAGCCTCGAGGTAGGCAGTGTGTATCTCGACGAGCTGGTCCGGCTTGGAGATGTTCCACGATTCGGGAACCTCCCACTCTCTCAAACCGGATGAGATCAGCATGGTCCCCATACCACCGTCGAAGAGAACCACCTTCCTGGTTATCACTTCCATCAAACCGTGCTTCATCCCTACCTCCACATCATGCGGTCACCATCAATCTCTCGCACCGGTCACCTTCTTCGTGAGCGTCACCGCCGCCACGGCATCTCCTGCGTAACCGTCGGCTCCGATCTCACGGGCCCATTCCTCACTGCACGGGGCACCGCCCACGATAACCTTTATACCCTCTCTCATCGACCGTTTCTCGAGCTCTTCGATCACTCTCTGCTGACCCGGCATCGTGGTGGTGAGCAGAGCCGATATTGCAATGCAGTCAGCACCTTTCTCTGCGGCCTCATCGACAAACATCTTCACCGGTACGTCGGCCCCCAGATCCGTAATCTCGAATCCGTTGGCCGAGAGCATGGTCGCAACGAGGGTCTTCCCGATATCGTGAATGTCCCCCTCTATCGTGCCGATGACGATATGCCCCGTCGTCCGATGACCCCCCTTCCCTTCCTGGAGGGCCGGTTGCAGCACGGCCAGTGCACCCTTTATTGCCTCCGCCCCCATGACGAGTTCGGGCAGAAACAGTGTCCCCTCCTCCCACAGACGGCCGACCTCCCTGATACCGGCAACGAAACCCTTCTCAACAACGTCGAGCACCGGCAGCTGGCGTTTCAGTGCCTCCTGGGCGAGCTTCTCAGCCCGTTCGCTGTCAAAGTCGAGAATAGATTGGGCGCAATCCTTCAGAAAGCTCTCCATTCCACACTCCTTCGTTAAACAGTGGATCTGGTGCAAGAGGGTACTCCGATGTAGATTAAACTAACGTGCTGTACTGGCAAAGGTCAATGAAATAACGTTTCCGCGGTTCCCAAGGGTGTCAATTCGTGTTATAGAAGATAAAAAGGAAGTGCAGAGAGTGGACACCCTCAAGTAATGCAACAGACGATTCGTGCCGAGCCCTACAGTGGGAGGTGGACGATATATGTCCCGTCTCATGAAGGCAATGATTCTCAAAGAACCGAAGCCGATTGAAGAGAAGCCGCTCCAGCCAGTGGAACTACCGATCCCAGAGCCCGGTCCCGGTGAGGTCCTCGTCCGGATCTCCATGTGCGGCCTCTGCCACACCGACATCCATACGTTGGAAGGGGACTTGGAGCTCCCCGTGCTTCCGGTCGTGCCGGGACACCAGATCGTGGGGACAGTCGAGAAGACGGGACCCGGAGTCACCTCTCCCGCTGCAGGTGAGAGAGTTGGAGCGGCATGGCTCTCCTCCTCGTGCGGCACGTGTGTCTTCTGCAGGGGAGGGCTCGAGAACCTCTGTGAGTATGCCAGGTTCACGGGGTACCACGTCAACGGCGGCTACGCCCAGTACGCCGTCCTCCGCGGTGACTTCGTCTACTCACTCCCCGAAGGATTTTCCGATCGGGAAGCTGCCCCCCTCCTCTGTGCAGGCATCATCGGATTTCGCGCCCTGCGGCTCAGCGGCGTACAACCCGGCGAGACTCTCGCACTCTACGGATTCGGCGCCAGCGCCCACGTCGCCATACAGGTGGCCGTGCACTGGGGATG
>Ga0209427_10009296_pt1 | contig 10982 bp, 9 predicted proteins | sample DeeMarSWOR136_30_FD_187465 | JGI IMG/M metagenome (GOLD analysis project Ga0209427, IMG submission 187465) | Marine sediment microbial communities from White Oak River estuary, North Carolina - WOR-1-36_30 (SPAdes) (version 2) | ecosystem: Environmental > Aquatic > Marine > Intertidal zone >... | reverse complement strand
CCCTCCAGTTCCTGCATGAGTGAACTACCATTCGGCTGTTTTTTCACATAGAGATAGATAAAGTACGCAACGATCAGCCCCAAGATCCCTAAAGGGAGAGCATAAATAGTTAATCCCTGCATCAGCTTCTTACCTCCTTACTTTGTTAGATTTTGGTAATTGATTTCATTCATGGCCGGGTCAATCCCATGGGCAATAAACAGCTCACACGCCCGAACCGCCAGTTGGATCACCTCTTGGATGATTCCTTTTTCGTCACCATAGAAAGGGCTTAAAACATAGTCTTCAATCGATTCTCCGTCGTAGCGCGGGCGACCGACCCCAATCTTCAACCGTGGGAACTGATGCGTACCCAGATGGTGCACAACGGACAAAACCCCTTTATGCCCTCCAGCGCCCCCGTCTCTTACGATCCTGATCTTTCCCACAGGAAGGTCAATATCGTCATGTATGACGAGAATATTTTCTGCTCTAAGATCAAAAAAATCGACGCAGGCCCTTATGGATTTGCCACTTTGGTTCATATAGGTGAGTGGGCGAAGCAATATCACAGGCTTATCCTGAAATGTTGTCCGGGTATTTTTTGACCCAAAGCGCCTGCCACGCAATCGGATCCCCAGGGACTTGGCCCAGAGGTTGATGACCTTAAAGCCCACGTTATGCCGGGTGTTCCTGTACTTTATTCCAGGATTACCGAGCCCTGCTATCAAGTACACCTTATCAGGTCTTCCCTTCACCCCCTTTCTTTTTCCCAGGTTTATCTGATGATTCCTCGCTGCCTTCTGATGCTGCCTCGGTCTTCTGTTTCTGAGCCTTTTCTCCCTCAGCCACTTCTCCCTCAGCCACTTCTCCCTCAAGCACTTCTTCCTCAACCTCTTCCTCAACAGCCTCTTCCGGCATGACCGTCGGAGCAGCAACCACAGCAATGGTCAGATCCTCCTCATCGAGGAACGTAATTCCTTCGGGGAGCATGAGGTCTCGGATGTGGACAGAGTCCCCGATCTCCAGTTGGGATACATCCACCTCCAGGGCTTCGATGAGCTTGTCGGGCAGGCAGGATACGGTCAGTTCTCTCCTCACATGTTGCAGAATCCCTCCCTCTTCGACCCCCGCCGGGGTGTTGACCAGGTGGACGGGGAGATTGACCGTGATCTCTTTATCCATAGATATCTCATAAAAGTCGGCGTGAAGATAAGTGTCTTTTATGGGATCAACCTGAAGATCTTTGAGAATGACATTCCAGGTTTGCGTCCCCTCCTCCGATTTCACCTTAAGATCGAGGATAATGTTTTCCCCGCCCGCTCGCTTTATGATCCCTTCCAGTTCGGGATAATCCAGTGCCAGCTTGAGTGGTTCTGTATTCGGGCCATAGAAAATGGCGGGGATTTGGTTGTCCTTTCTAAGCTTTCTGGCCGCCCCTTTCCCGGTGATCTGCCTGGTTCGAGCATTTAATACAGGTTTATCCATGGGTTACCTCCAAAACCATGTCGCGATGGTTTTATAACGAAAATTTTCACAAGCCATACAAAATAAAAACGCCCAATGCGTATCAGGCGTTTTCACTATCATACAAACAGCGTGCTTACAGAGTTAGAATTATAGATTCTCCTGATGGTTTCCCCCAGCAGTTCGGCTACAGAGAGTACCGTTATCTTTTTGCATTTCTGAGATTTCTCGTTAAGGGGAATCGTGTTGGTCACCACCAGAATGTCGATGGGAGATGCTTCTATCTTTTCGATGGAAGCGCCTGAAAGGACGGGGTGTGTACAGCATGCATATATGCTGGACGCGCCTTTGTCCTTGAGTGCTGCGGCGGCTTGAGTCAATGTCCCGGCTGTGTCCACCATATCATCCAGGATAACCGCTGTCTTTTTCTTAACCTCTCCAATGATGTTCATGGCTTCAGCAATATTGGGTGCATCACGCCTCTTATCGATAATGGCCAAGCTCGCTTCCAGTCGCTTGGCAAAGGCCCTCGCCCTCTCCACACCTCCTGCATCAGGGGACACGATCACCAAGTCATCTTGAAAATGGGTCCGAATATACTTTAGGAGGAGCGGAGCAGCGAAAAGGTTATCCACCGGTATATTGAAGTAGCCCTGAATTTGACCCGCATGCAGATCCATGGAGACCACCCTGTTTGCTCCAGCGGTGGTGATCAGATCGGCCACCAACTTGGCGCTAATAGGGACCCTCGGCTTAACCTTTCGATCCTGCCGACCATAGCCATAATAAGGAATAATCGCCGTGATCCTTTCGGCGGAGGCCCTTCTGAGGGCATCCATCATGATCAACAGCTGCATGAGGTTATCATTTACAGGGGTAGAGGTGGATTGGAGTACAAAGACGTCCCCGCCCCTTATATTCTCGTGGATTTCAACTTGCGTCTCTCCATCGCTGAAGGTCTTGGCCGCTACCTTGCCCGGCTCAATGCCCAGATAATCACACACTTCCCGAGTGAGTTCAGGGTTTGATGTACCGCCAAAAAGTTTCATAAAAGTACTGCTCCACTTCGTTCACACTCTTATCAGCTACTCCACTGCTCCATTATTCTACGCGCGTCTGACCGGGGCGCGGGCCCGCCGGGCTCTCTCCTAGCACAAACAAGGGTTGCAGGCGTGCGTTCCTTGCACTGGCTGGGGTGGGAGGATTCGAACCTCCGAATGCGGGCTCCAAAGGCCCGTGCCTTACCACTTGGCGACACCCCAACGGTTCGCCATGAGCTATCTCACATGGATCATTTCCCATTATTCATTTCGTCATTTATCAAGCGGCACTTATCCCAGATCCTCTGCCATTCATATTACATAGAGTTCCCAATGAAAATTAACCGGTGATAAATGTTAAATGACGAATGATCAATGCTGCTGATCAATGTTGGGGCCTTCCCAGTTCGTAGCAACAAAAACATCCCCCAGGCTCTGGGAGATGAGGGATTGTTTGGCTGATAAGGCTTGATTTAGTGAGGAGAATACCCCGAAAACACTTGGCCCGCTTCCTGTCATCAGAGCCCCTTTTGCCCCCGCGTTCAGTAAGAACGCCTTAATGGTCTCTATTATCGGGAATCTTGTGGAAGTGACCTCTTCTAAATCGTTCTCAAGGATGGCGGAGACAGTAAAAGGGTCATTTTTCAGGAATTTCACTATATAGTCATATTCCCCCCTTGTCAACTCTAATTTAAGAGCCCCATAAACCCATGAAGTGGACACTTGAATGGGGGGGCTAACGATAACATACCAGAATTTGGGCCATTTTTTCAGCGGTTCCAGAACATCACCGATTCCTGTGGCCAGGGAGGGCGCACAGTACAGAAAAAAGGGCACATCCGCTCCCAGTTGAACGGCAATCGTATGGAGCTGGGACAGGGTTAAAGGCTGGGACCATATCTTATTGAGGGCCATTAGAGTAGCAGCGGCGTCGCTGCTTCCGCCACCCAGGCCCGCTGCGACGGGTATGTTCTTGGTCAGTTTTATGGCCACGCCCTGTCGGATGCCGGCCTCAGCAAAAAAAGAGAAGGCGGCCTGGTAGGCGAGATTGTTTTCATCCGTGGGGACCTGAAAACCCTCAGAGGAAAGCTCGATTCTCCTTTCCCGAATGACTCTCAGCTCTAGGAGATCAAAAAGATCCACGGGGACCATGAGGGAAACCAGCTCATGATAGCCATCGGGTCGACGACCTGTAACCTTCAACCGGAGATTCAATTTGGCAGGAGCTTTAACTCTATGAAGTGACGAGTGACCAGTGATGAGTGACAAGCCTACTCCTTTGCTCTGCGTGCGGTCAGGAGCGAATACTTCCAAGTTCCTCCACCGCTTCTCGGTTGTCGCCGCTCCCTTCCCGTCACGGCCTTATTCCCATACCTTCAATGTCACATAGAGGGTGGCCTCCCTCCTTTTTACCAGGAAAAGAATGGTGTCGCCTTTCTTGTATCGGCGGATCTTCTTGCTGTATTCATCAATGTCTTCTATGGGCTCCTGGTCTATCTCCAAAATGATATCGCCGCGCCTCATGCCCGCCTCCCCTGCAGGGGAGTTGTTCTCCACCTGGACCACAACCAGACCGCGCTCTTCAGAAAGGTCGAACTGGCGCGCCAGCTCTGGCGTAATCTCATCCACGGTCATTCCCAGATCGGACCTCTCTTCCGCGGCTTCCTCCTCTGCCTGTTCCTCTTTCAATTTTCCAATCTTGACTTCAAAGCGTTTGCGCTCACCCCTTCGTATCACTTCCACCTGAACAACCTTGCCCACCGGGGTGGAGGCCACCACATAAGGGAGTTTGTTCATCTCTCTAATCTCTTCCCCATCAAAAGAGATGATCACGTCCCCCCTCTCTATGCCCGCCTTGTCCGCTGGGCCGCTGGAGGTGACGTCGGCAACCAGGGCCCCTCTCTCATCTTTTAGCTTCAGCTTGTCTTTTAGTTCTGGCGTAATTTTTTGGATCGTGACCCCTAGCCATCCTCTGACCACTCTCCCTTTTTTGAGCTGGGGCAGGAGATCTTTGGCCATGTTCACAGGTATGGCGAAGCCGATACCGATATTTCCCCCACTCCCGGAATAGATGGCAGAGTTTATGCCTACCACTTCTCCTTGCGTGTTCAATAGGGGGCCTCCACTGTTTCCGGGGTTGATGGAAGCATCGGTCTGGATGAAGTTATCATAGGCCCCAGCGCCCAGCTGTCTGTATTTGGCACTCACAATCCCTGCCGTCACTGTATGCCCGAGGCCAAAAGGATTGCCAATAGCCACAACCCACTCACCCACCTCCAACTTCTCAGAATCTCCAAGGGGAAGAGGGGTCAGCGGCTTGTCCGTCTTTATGCGTATCAGGGCCAGGTCTGTTTTGGGATCACGACCTATGATTTCGGCATCATATTCCTTTCCATTGGCCAGTTTCACTTTGATCTCATCGGTTTTTTCCACCACATGATTGTTCGTCAATATAAATCCATCTCTATCAATGATGAAACCGGACCCAAGGCTCCTTTGCCTGTGTTCCTTGGGAATCTGATCTTTAAAGAATCTCTCAAACCAGTCATGAAACGGATCATCCTCACCAAAAGGGAATCTGAAAATCTGGCCCCCTTTTATAATCTTCACCGTACTGATGTTGACCACAGATTGCCTTGCTTCCTTCACCAATTGTGAAAAGGACCCGGGAATCGATGACGGCATTTCGGCCGTTCGGCCCGAGGCCTGCACCACATGGCCAAAAAGTGAGGCAAGACCTATACCCGTGAACAAGCATAATACGGCCCACCCGATAAAAGGTGGTCTATCACCTCTATGGCTCCTTTTCATCATTTTGTCTCCACTCCCCTTATTCCGCTGCCTTTACATAACGCCATCGCAGGTCCGTAAGGATGGACTCAAGGAATTTCTCCTCCTCCCCCGTCAAGTTCCCTTGCGTCTTTTCTTTCAACATGGCAAGGGTATCGATGGTGTGCTTGGCAAGAGCGATATCCTTTTTCTTCTCACCGCTTTGAGGGTCGGCTATCTCCCCAAGGTGAAGAAGGGCCGAAGAGCTTAGGCTAAAAATGAGGGAGTTAAAATTCACTTCAGGGAGGGGAGCCCGTTCAGCCTCCACCTTGGGTGCCTCCTTTCTCTTCTCCTCCTCTTTCTCCTTTGTCGCAACGTCCTCTTTCTTCTCTTTTAACTCGCCTTTCTCATCTAGAGCCCTCTTGTCCTTTACGACGAACCCTTTTCCTTCTATTTCCATAATAAAATCACCTCACTTCGTTCGTTGATTTTATGAAACGCGACTTCGTCGCTTTATAAAATCGCTGACGCCTCAGCGAATTTATAAAACTGTCGAAAAACCAGCCTCTATAGTTCTATTCTCCTCGCAGAAAAGACATGGTCCAAGGCACGGACTTTTTCCAGGATATCATCCTTCACGGAAACATCGGTGGTTAGAAGAACGACATTCTGCTTTTTCGCCCTTTCCTGTCCCACATGCATACGACCGATATTCACTTTATGTTTCCCCAGAGTCGTGCCGATACTGCCAATAACACCGGGTATATCCTCATTGTGGATAAGGAGAATATGCCCCTCAGGAATAGCCTCGAGATAAAAATTATTAATACGCAATATCCTGGGCATCGTTTTCCCAAAAATAGTCCCCGACACAATATTCACGCCTTCCATAGACTTCACCTTGAGCATGATCAGGCTGGCAAAGTCTTCTGAGGTCTTGCTCTTTGACTCCACCACCTTAATTCCCCTATCAGCGGCAATGAAGGAGGCATTCACAAAATTCACATCATCTTTTAGGATGGGGGTGAGCAACCCCTTTAGCATGGCTGTGGTGAGTGGGGTCACATCGTATTCCGTAACCGTTCCCGAGTAACTGATCCGGACCTCAAGGATGCCGCTGTCAACGAGTTGAGTCTGTAAAGAGCCCATTTTCTCGGCCAGGATGGCATAGGGTCTCAGGATGTTCATGAGCTCGGGACCAATACTCGGCACGTTCACCGCATTCTTAACCGTTCCGTGCATGAGATATGCTACAATCTGTTCTGCCACATCCACGGCCACGTTGTCTTGGGCCTCCCTGGTTGATGCGCCCAGATGGGGTGTGCAGATGAAGTTGGGCAGACTCATCAGTTTAATGTGGCCAGGGGGTTCAGTAGCGAAAACATCAAATGCAGCGCCTCCTAAATGCCCGGACTCGAGGGCCTCGTAGAGATCTTCCTCATTGACAATGCCTCCACGGGCGCAATTGATGAGCATAGCACCCTCTTTCATCTTTGCTATGGCTTTCTTGTTAACCATGTCGAGCGTTTCATCCGTTCTTGGTGTATGGATGGTAATGTAATCGGACCTTTTGAGCAGTTCCTCGAAAGAAACCGGTTCCAGATCCAATTTCTCAAGGGTCTCTGGTTTGATGTAGGGATCAAAAACGATGATCTTCATCTTCATTCCCTTTGCCCTATCCGCGACGATCCGTCCAATTTTTCCTGCCCCGATCAGCCCTAGCGTCTTGTTGTAGAGTTCCCGGCCCTGTAGCTTCTTCTTTTCCCAGTTCCCCCCTTTAAGTGAGGATGTGCCCTGTGGGATGTTTCGGGTAAGGGCCATCATCATGGCCATGGTGTGCTCTGCCGTGGTGATGGTGTTGCCCTCTGGGGTGTTCATGACCACGATCCCCCTCTTACTGGCCGCGGGGATGTCCACGTTGTCCAGACCGATCCCTGCCCTGCCGATGACCTTCAGGTTATCGGCGGCTTCTATGATATCGGCCGTTACCTTCGTGCCGCTCCTTATAACGAGGCCATGGTACTGGCCAATAAGCCCTTTCAATTCCTCAGGGCTAAGGCCGGTATTCACATCAACCTCAATTCCAGGGGTCTCCCGAAATATCTTCACGCCCAACTCTGAAAGATTATCACTAATGAGGACTTTCATGTGTTACCCCCCCTATAAGGACGTTGACTTATTCTTCCCGTCATCTTTGCGCGTGGCTAACCAAGCCATTTCTATCTGAGTGCCTTTAAAGGTGCAACCCCACGGGTCTCCTTCGTTTACCTCCTTCGCACTTCACGCAACAGGCAGGTTGTCTAGGAGAGAAGATTTTAAAAAATTCAATACTATCACACGGATAGCATTTGTCAAGATGGATATGCGGACATGTTCAATTATAGAAATCTTCCGTAAATTCAGAGGATTCTCAGATTTCAGGGCGAGGTGTAGAAGGGGTTTGACAGGACCTTAAGCTTGTTATACACAGGGTTAAAAATAACTCAGACTTATTTTTTGTGGTTATGACTTCAAAGAGGATGCGAACGTATGGTTGATATCTTGATTGTTATTATGGCGGTTGTCTTTATTATTCAGGCACTCCTTGGACTTCACTTTTTTATCTCCTCCATTTGGGAGCATGAGAAAAGGGCAAGCCTATTCAGCGGGCTGCAGTTTTTTGTCATGCTCGCCCTACTGATCTTCTACTATTACCTCCTCAGAATCGGTTTTTTTCAGACCACCCCTGGCACTGTGCTTCTCGCACTGGCGTTTATTTTGGGGATCTGTGCTGCCCTCATCTTCTTAAGAAGAACGGAGCCAAATAAAAAGGCCCTCGAAGGGACGAGGGGCTATATCGTTGGCACGGTGAAAAGATTCGATGAGCGGGCACACGTCTTTGCAAGGAATCGGTCCATTCGGCCTGATTCTGAACAGTACAGGACATTTTATGAAGAGCATCCCGAACTTGAGGAATTTGATGCAAAAAGGAGGGAAAGGGGTGGACCTATTGGACATCCTGGCATCATAGACAGGCCCCACGAAGGACCCAACGTGGCAGCCACCCTCGCCTCTCTGTCCATTCCCTTTCATCTGTCCACGCCTGAAAAATACAGGCCTGAGCAGCACCCGGAATTAAAAGGCAAAAAGATGGCCTTGTCCCCTGAAGAAGCCACCCTCAGGGTCAAGGGCTACGCCCTCAACATCGGGGCAGATCTGGTGGGAATCGCTGAGGTAAACCCTCACTGGACCTATTCACACAGGGGAGAGATATTCCATGAGAATTGGGAAGATTGGGGAAAAGAGATCGAAGTGGGTCATAAATATGCGGTCGTCTTTGCCGAGGAGATGGGTTTTGAAATGATCGGGCCGGCACCCCACACGCCCACCGTCATGGAAAGCATGGGCGATTACGCAAAAGGCGCCTATATTGCGACACAGGTGGCCGCCTTCATCGCCAACATGGGATATTCCGCCACAGCCAATCACCTCCGCCATTACGATCTCATCCTCCCACCTTTGGCCGTGGACGCGGGCCTTGGAGAGGTGGGTCGACTGGGCTATTTAATCACCAAGGAGTACGGCTCCAGGGTGAGGCTCGGCGCCGTGACAACAGACCTTCCCCTTGTGCCTGACAAGCCCGTGGATATAGGGGTTGAACATTTTTGCAGCTTGTGCAAAAAATGCGCTGTGTGTTGTCCTTCAAATTCCATCCCGATGGAAGAGAACCAGGCGGAGACGAACGGTACACTCCGGTGGAAACTCAACGACCAAACCTGTTTCGAATACTGGGGCAAAGTGGGCACGGACTGCTGCATTTGTATGAGGGTCTGTCCCTGGAGCCACGCGAGGACCTTCAGTCACAAGCTGGTCGTTGAGCTGGTGAGTAGAAATGCGATCGCAAGACGCATATTTACAGTGATGGATGACCTGTTCTATGGGAAGAAGCCGAAGCCCAAGGCCCCACCCAAATGGGCCGAGTACGGTCCCTGACAATGTAGAGTCGGGTTTTATACCCGACCGTTTACCGGTGGCATGTAAAATGCCACGCTACGTGTGGTGTAGAGTCTAGGCCATTTCAAGCTAACAAGGATCAACAAATAAAGGAGGGTATGAAAATGAAGAAATTGCTTTTAGGGATTCTCATTTGCGCCTTTTTGGTCGGTTCTAGTCTCTTTGTTGTGGACAAGGCCGCGTGTGAAACGATTAACCTGAAATTTGCGCATTTCATGTCACCCAAACATATCCAACATCAGAAGTCCTTTGCCCCATTTTGCGAGAAAGTGGATGAGATCTCCGGAGGGAAGGTCAAAATCAAGATATACCCGGCTGGGCAGCTGGCAGGCGCCAAACAGCTTGCGGATGCTATCAAGACAGGAATCACAGACATAGGCTTTGTCATTCCCTCCTATACGACGGGTCGCTTCCCAAGGACGTCGGCGCTAGATCTCCCCTTTCTCTTTGACACCGGGGTGAACGCAGCCCGCGCCTTCTATGACCTGTTTGATGGGTACATGGCAGACGATTACAAAGATTACAGAGTGCTGTGGCTTTACGCCACGGGACCCGGCCAGCTCATGTCAGCAACAAAGCCCATGAAGACGATTGACGATTTAAACGGGATGAAGCTGCGCACACCCTCGGCATACATGACCAAGGCCCTTAAGTTGCTTGATGTGAACCCCGTGGGTATGCCCATTCCAAAGCTTGCCATGTCCCTCCAGAAAAAGGTGATCGACGGCTGTGTCACGCCCTTCAGCGCGGTTACGGACTTCAGGTTATTTGATCTGGTAGAGTCTATCACTGAGGCGAACCTATACACGACGCCGATGACCGTGTTGATGAATAAGCAGAAATATAACGCCCTTCCCGACTATGCCAAGAAGGCCATTGATCTGGCATCAGGCAAACCATGGGGACTCCATGCGGCAGATGTCTATGACCAGCACGACACGAACACGGTTTTGGAGATCAATAAGAGGGGTAAAATTACCATCTACAAACTTTCTCCCTCGGAAAAGGCAAAGATGGCGGAAAGGCTGGCCGTCATGCAATCCAATTGGATCGATGAGTGGTCCAAGAGGGGAATTCCCGCGGACCGGATCATGTCTGCGGTCAGTAGAGCCTCAAACAGGTATAAATAAAATCACCCCGTCATTTCTTCCGGATGCCGGTCACCGGATTCCGGATTAATAAGAAATTCTCTTCAATTTATCTAGCATCTGGTATCCGGCATCCTTTATGTGTTCACGTCAGGCAAAGTGATATCTAATCCATCAACCCGTCGATTTGACGGAAAGCTTCGCTGTTTTTCTCATGAATATTGAACGGATAAATAAGAGTCTGGAATGTTGGGTCCATCCCGTATCCAAGCTGATGAGCCGGATTGCCTCGGTTTTCCTCTTCTTGATGATGCTTCTGACGGTAACGGACGTCTTTCTGCGGAAGGTCTACAGTCAATCCATATTGGGTACCGTAGAGGTGACCGAGTTCATGCTGCTCATTGTCATCTTTTTCACCCTGGCCCATACAGAGGTCATGAATGGCCACGTAAAGGTGGATCTGGTCATGAGCCGGTTCGGCGCCCGGGCCCAGGCCCTTGTGGATTTGATCACCCAGTTTGTCTGTTTTGTCCTCTGTGTATTGATCACCTGGTCCACCCTGGTCTATTCGGAAATGATGAGGACCGCTGAAGAAAGATCCCAGGACCTTTGGCTTTATGTGTTTCCATTCATATACATCGTGGCG
>Ga0209427_10009294_pt1 | contig 10983 bp, 13 predicted proteins | sample DeeMarSWOR136_30_FD_187465 | JGI IMG/M metagenome (GOLD analysis project Ga0209427, IMG submission 187465) | Marine sediment microbial communities from White Oak River estuary, North Carolina - WOR-1-36_30 (SPAdes) (version 2) | ecosystem: Environmental > Aquatic > Marine > Intertidal zone >... | reverse complement strand
CCGGGACATTCATCTGTGTGGCAGAAGGCATATCGCCCGTTTCTAAGGTTCTTGAGCTCAAAGGGATAGAATCTACAGATCAGCGGTCTTATCTGATATATAGAGCAAGAGTTCTCTTCGAGAAACAGACATTTCCCGTCCTCGGTCTTTCTCATCCTGTAAAGGTAGGGTTCGAAACCTTTGATTTTCTCAGCGAATTCGTCAATTTCTATCGAAGTCTTCCTCGATACACGATCAGCCTCCGCCTTCAACAGAAGTATCGCCCTGACCTTATCTTCAGTGTCGCCGCAACAAAGGGCACATCTTTCACACCTGAAACGAACATGCTTAGGATACGTGAATCTCAAACAATCTCGCCATAATACCCGATATATTGAGCGTTTGCCGATTCCAGATTCATGCGTTTGGGTATTTCTCCCTTATTTTGGAATCAGCTATCTTGGCTATCAACAGATTCGATATAAGAACATATCTAACCCCTGTGAGCTCAGCTAGATCTGCCGGTTTCTGATCTTGGGTCACGAGGAGCAAGTCGTTCATCTTTGCGTATTCCACGATATCCTTGTCTTTCGCCCCCTGCAGCCCTACCTCATGAACAGTAAGCACCTGCCATCCCAAAGTCTCAAAATACTCCTTGAGACCCCCGTACATCTCATCAAGTAGAAGCTTCAATAGAGCCACCTCGCGGCAGTCTGGGGTACCCGATTGCATCTAGCTTCAAGCTCATAGCCTCGACCTGCTTTCTCGCTGAGATCGTGAGGCCGCCTTTGCCTCTTTCTTACAGTTACTGGCTATATAAGCATGCAAAACACGGCTTTTCTGGCACGCGCTAAGCACGGTACGCGCCAGAACACACCAACGATAGCATGTGCTACATTGTCTACGAATCTGCGAGAAGTAGTGATCTTGCTGGCGTCCATAGAGACGCCTTGCTCCTCGATGATGTGGGTATCCTCTTTTGTTTCACTATCAGACCTGAATGGATTCTGGGTTCATAAGCGATTTAAAACGATCTGACCGAGGAGCTGATGTGAGCTGACGATTGTTCGCTGTAGGTACATGTCGTAAGAAAGATGGTTGGGTAATCAGCACATATAGACGCGTGGGTGATCCACTCAAGATCATGAAGATCAGGAAGGCCAAAGCCTCGAACAAGCAAAGACAAGTATTAGCTTAGTCAAATCGGGCTGAGACTATCCACCCAGAAGTCAGGTCAAGGCTCCGCTTTCGCCCTCTGCGCCCGGTTGCGTCCGGCTTTTGACCCTCAGAGACTTCCTTTTCCTGCGCTTCTGCTGTGAAGTGAATCTCTTGACTACTTCCACCAGATCCTTGTTTACCAGCCCAGGGATGACTCCTCTCATTGCAGATGGAACATTTATGGTCATCATTTCGCCAGATCTCTTTATCAGTTCGTATGCCTCTCTCTCAAGAGCAGTCAAATCTTTCGGCTGATCGGTTTCCTCATTGCTCACAGCTAGTGACCAGCTCCTTCTAGCTATTCCGAAATGAATGGTCTATTTGGTCACCTAGGTCTCCTCTTATCTGGACTAGAAAAGCTCGAGCTTAAGGCCGTAAATCGCCTCTATTGTCGATATTCTTGCCTCTTTAAGCAGTCTTCGGAATCTTCTTCTATAGAAACGATCTACTTTGACGCCTCTCCTCTCTAGGAGTTTGGAGAGTTTCCTGTTGAGTTGGATTCCTTCCTCATCGAAATCCGTTAGCACGACAACATTGGAGAATTTCTCAGAGATGAGGTCTACGAGTTCGCTATGAGAGAGTTTGGAGCATTGCAATATGGGCTTCCTGTAGCCCAAGCGATTCAGGGTTCTCCTGTCATGCGGACCCTCTATCACCACGGCGTCAACCGTGTAGTTCATCTCGGAGACGAGCTCCTCAAGCTCCTGGTAGACTTCATACCTGCGACGTTCTTCGTTGGTTCCGCGTCCCAGAGAGTTCTTCTTCACATCTACGCCTTCCCGCTCTCCTTCACTGTCTGCTTCATACCTGTGCGGTTTCAGGCCAAGCGAGTCTTTGTTCTGCCGCCATTCGTTCCGGAAAAGAAAAGATCCCCTTGGCCAAAAGTCTTTTGCGTATGTTCAAGCGCTATCCTCGTGATGGACTTCGCCGGGAAGTAGAGTGAACCCTGTCATCCTCCCGGAGAGCCATGGGATGGAACACTACTCCATATGAAGTCAAACCATTCCTCTTCGGTTATGGTTTCTCCTTTAACCAAGATGTCCAGCACTTTCTTCAGAAGAGCGTGGTGCCTCTTCTCATCCAGCAATATCGCGTTCAGGAGAAGTTCAGCCTTCTTATCCTCGATGTACGGCATAGTTTCGTCGATTCTTTTGATAAGTCTGGCCTCTAGACGTATGTGCTTCTCCACAAGTTCCCTTTGTTTGTCAAGCTGATCTTGCGTAAGAGCTTGAGGAACACCGGTCAAAAGTCTGGCAACCGCGCCGTACATGTCTGAATGTTTCCTTGAATCCAGAGATATCCCTCCCAAGGCTCCTTTGACGGCCTCATTTTCTATCTCAGGTAGGGCTCGATCGAGCGAATCAACAATCTCGTTCTCAATATTGATCTGCTGACCGATAAAATCCAATAATCTCTCTTTTGCGCTCAAACCGTTCGCCTCCGAGAAGAACTTAGCGGTCACCTATTAAATTCTTATCCCCATTTCTGAAGACATCAGTTGGGTTGAGTATTCCGCACTGAAAGCAGACTTCTTTTCTGAGCTATGCGTCGACTAGAAATGATGCCCCGCCTCCAGTAATCCTGAATGCCATTGTCCATCGCGAACGTTTCAAGTTAGGAAGGATTGCCGGCTTTGGAGCAATGATGCGAGGCCCGAACTACACCTTGTCCTACGAAGAACTCCGCGAAGGCCTTTGGCGGGCTCGAAAATACAGCATGGCAGATCCTAGATGATGAAGGAATCAAAGAAAGGATAATGTGTGGCATCTAGCACTCTTTCTATGGTGATAGAGTATGGGTCAGAGAATCGATGGTTTGTTTGGTGTCATTGGGCCTGCATTAGCTTTCTTCTCGACAGGAGCGTCTGTCGCACTCTCACCATGGTTCGGCTGGTACAGCAATGCCCTGAGTGATCTGGGTCACTCTCTTAAGAGCGAAGTTGCGCCTATATTCAATCTCGGTCTGTTACTGGCTGGATTCCTTATTACAGTCTACGCGGTCACAGTTTTCAGGAAACATGCGAAGTACACAGGCATCTGCCTAGTGTTCTCAGCTTTCATACTTCAGTCAATAGCGACATTCGACGAAGTATACGGTTTCCTTCACTTCGCAGTATCGGTACTCTTCTTCGTATCGATAGGCATTGCTTCTATTGTTTACGCAGTTGAAAGAAGGTCACTTCTGGCCGCGATAGCTTTTGTGGTAATTCTGAGTTCTTGGATCATATATGCGATGACAACATATAGTGTCGGCGTCGCTGTACCCGAAACTATCTCGTCCTTAGCCGTCGTATCATGGATTGAACACTCAGCTATCAAAATTCTTTCTGGCAAAGGGAGTCTACAGGTTGACTGTTCCTAGACCCTCTTGAATTCGCTGGTCTGATTTATAGTAAGTCACTAACTTAGAACATTACCATTGATGAACATAGACTCCGGGAACCAATGCAAAAGGGCAAGGATTATGAGATTGGCGTGCGATTATGCTACGCAAGATTCTGCAGGCGGTTGATTTGTTCATGGTCGATCAGAAGATTCTGGGAATTCTGTTTGGGGTATGCGCGGGAGCCATGTGGGCTGCTGAGGCCGTTCTCGGTAAGATACTGTTCTCATCGTTCTCCTTCGTTCAGGTCACGGCGTCAGAGGTGTTTTTCGCGACATTAACAGCGTTTGCGTATGTTTTGGCAACAAGGGAGAACATCAGATTGGATGGCAAGGATTTTGGGAATATTCTAGTTGTCGGGGTGGTGGGCACCGTATTCGCTCCTCTGATGTATTTCTTCGGCTTATCACAGACCTTCGCCATAAATGCTACTTTGATAGCCCATCTGCAACCTCTGTTTGTAGCGATCTTTGGTTTCTATTTTCTGAGGGAGAAGTTGCATAGACACGACCTCTTTGGAGGTCTTCTCATAATTCTTGCCGCTATCCTGATTACAAGCAGAACCATCTACAATCTGACCACATTCAGATTTGGCAACTTCGGTGACATGATGGTGTTCTTTGCCATGTTGAGTTGGGCCATCGTAGCTATCCCAGGAAAGCAGTTGACAAAGCAAGCAAGCAGTGTGGTCATTGTAGGCTATAGATTCCTGATCGCCTCCATCGTGTTCGTGCCTGTTTTGCTGTATCTGAACCAACTGATCATCAGTTCCATCTATCAGGTCTTGTTGGGTGTGCTCGTTGGTCTGGGATACATCTTCTACTATGAAGGGCTGAAAAGAATGAAGTCGGGCCAAGTCGCCCTTGCCGAGTTATCATCACCATTCTTTACATCGATTCTTGCGTGGTATCTCCTCGGCGAGACTGTAATGCCGATGCAAGTGATCGGGACTCTCTTGTTGATTTGCGGATTGTTCATTCTAACCCAGGAAGAGGCTAAGGAGTAGACAATGCTAACCACTCATTTCAGCGCACTGTGTCGCTTACTCCGTTAATCTTGGCCAAAGAACGGTAGGAAGGCAGTTCTTCACCCGGCCCTAAAAGAAGGGAGTCGTCTTAATCAGGTAGAGCATAGCCAGATGGGAAGGATAGTAGAGATAGAAAAGGTATTTCCTCCACGAAGGGTAAGCAGTGCTTCCCTCGAGCGCTCTTTGGATCTTCAGAAGACCACTTTTATGCAACAGAATGATCGGCAGGGCAAGCAGAGAGTATATTTGGGTCTCCCATATGAGCAACGATAGAACACTAAGTAGCACTATTGAAACAATCCCGTGCTCCGTATTCTGCTTCAGGATGCACATGCATCCTATCAGTGCGATGCCATAGGGACCGAAATCGAAATTTAGAAAGGCGGAAGCTAGGACAACGAACAGACTGATCAATGGATTCTTCTTGAAGAAATATATCAACAGAACGCCGGAAGATAGAGTGAAGAATATGTTCAAGTGTTCAAACGGTGTAAGTCCGAAGGCAAGGCAAAATGGAACTTGAGAGATGAGGGCGAAGAGAAAAAGTCTTGTGAAGTAGTTTCTCAGGTTCCTTGTGCTTTCAATTCCTAGGACTAGGAGATAGCAGAAAATGGGAAAGGCCAGTCTTCCAATGATTCGAAGAAGTGTATAGGCAGGATAGAAGACAGCTCCTATATGGTCTATTGTCATCGTTGCCATTGCCATCCATTTCAGTATCTCTCTCCCTAAATCAAATCGTCTTTCCAGATCAGAGTCTCCTTCTACAGGATGTTGGATGATGTTCTATGGCTTCTTTTTAGCTTCTCAGGTTGTGGGTCATTAAGATGCTAGACCCGATATACCTCCTGTCGGTCATCAAGAGCTTAGAGAGGTATATATACGTAGCATGGTTGGCACGCCAATCTGGCAAAAGGGAAAGGTAGTCTGCTATCGCTTCTGATTTAGTCTAATCACGGTTTTTACGGCCTCAAGCGCGACGGATATCATGTCGTCATCCGGCTCTCTGGTCGTTAGGCGCTGGAATGCCAAGCCCGGCGCTACTAGAATCCTCATTATCCTTGAGTTCCTATGCCTGTCACTGAACTTGAGAATCTCATAAGATACGGCACCGAGTACGGGGATGAGGATCACTCTGTATGCGAGTCTCGCGAAGAACCCTAGATCAGGCATCACAGAAAACAGCAGAATGCTTACCAGCAAAACTATGAAGAGGAAAGATGTCCCGCATCTAGGGTGCAATCTCGAGAATTCTCTTGCGTTTGGAACGTCTAGATCAACTCCTGCTTCATATGCATTGATGACTTTGTGCTCAGCGCCGTGAAATTGGAAAACTCTTTTGAGCTCACTCCATAGAGAAATGAGCTTCAAGTAGATTAGGAAGATTGTAAGCCGCACCATGGCTTCGACGATGTTGAAAACCACCCCCGTGAGCTTGAGCAGAGTTGTCAGCAGAAACGGCACTACTATGAAGAACGATGTCAAGGCCAGAGTAAGGAGTACTGTTATGGCTATCTCCTTGTAAGTGAACTGCTCGTCCTCTTCCTCTAACACTGCGTTGGCGGAGAAGATGAGGCCTTTAACACCTAGAAATAGAGTTTCAAAAAGAGCTAGTATGCCTCTTATTAAAGGCAGTCTTAGGATCCTGTTCCTTTCAGAGAGCGAGTTTATCTCCTCAGTCTTAGTCAATATCTCACCGTTCTGCTTCCTCATGCAGATGACCATATGTCTTCGAGAACGGATCATCACCCCTTCTATGACCGCCTGTCCACCAAAGGCCAAAGAAGGCTCCCTTGTTGTGTCAGAAGATGACCTCATGTTTCCAAGAAAGATACCGCAATCTTATATTCTTTGTGAACTCAGTTTCCCTAGTCTTGCGCCAAGATTACCAACAAACCTGCAGCATCAGACTTCGCTCGCTGGCCGTCCAGAATCCTGTCAGAGAGAATAATGTCTGCTTCCGATCTCCCTCAACTTTTTGTGATGCCTCAAACGAAAAGAGAGGAGCAAAGCTTTATGTAGTAGATTAAACACCGATTCAGTACTTCACGTAGGAATGAATGAAAATGAAACTGAGCACTAAGCAAATCTCTCTGATCAGCGTCTTTGCAGCGCTGCAGGTGATTCTCGGGAGGCTGCCGGGCATACCGATCGTAGGACTGGAAACAGGAAGTATCGAGCCCACGGTGCTCTTATTGCCGATCATAGGCATAGTTCTAGGACCATGGGTCGGGGGACTCGCAGCATTCATCGGAAACTTTATCACCTGGTTGATTCCAAAAACAACCTTCTTTGGGCTGCTCATGCTCCCAACAGGTCCCGTTGGAGCCATCGTAGCTGGTGCACTTGCCAGAAATGACAAGAAATCTAACTGGAAGGTTGCAGCTGTTGTTCTCCTGATTCTGGATACACTGTATTTCATCTTTCCTGTGAGCATGGAGGTCCCCTATTTTGCTGTACTTCACATAGCAGCGCTAGCTTTGGTGCTTGTATTCAGAGATAGGACACTTGCGTTCTTAAGAAGCGATGACGAAAGGAAGCTGACCGCAGGGACAGCGATCGCCAGCTTCAGTGGAACAATGGCGAATCATATGACCGGAACCCTCATCTTCCTCGCTTCAATAGGCTGGTTCGTCGAACTAAAAGGCATAAAGGATGCAATCATAACACTCGGCTTCCATTGGCTAGCATCAGGCCTGCCAAATCCAGCTAAGGTGATTCCCTCATCAGGCCTAGGAGTTCTCCTCATGATTATCTTCCCGGTCTCTGTTGTTGAACGACTATTGATAACTGCCGTCGCGGTTGCCTTGAGTGCTGGGATTGTTTACACATTGAAGAAGAGTGGGATTATAAGTATCTAGACACGGGAAAGGGATCTGTGGCGGCAAGATCGATGGAAATTGATCTCTACCCTTATGTTGTTTTCCTCCCCAAGGACAGGAAACAGAAAGTCCTCAGAGCTATCTTCGGATCGTCAGTCCCAGTTGAGATCATCAACTATGCAATAGAACAGGGAATCTCCGAAAAGATCTACCAGAAGGACCTGATTGAGAAACTGGGACGTTCAAATAAGACCGTGATCGACTATCTGAAGAACCTTACTGATCTAGGTGTATTTGAGGAGGATATGGAAAAAGTAGAGAAGGAAGGCCGAAAGATCTGGCTAAAAGTTTATCAACTTTCAGATCTGGGAAGATGGTTCGCCCTCCTACTGGTAGATGAGAAAAGCCTATCCAGAGAAGAAAGAACCGAGATAGTACTTAGCATATCCAAGTCCTATATCAAATGGATAAGCAAGCTCTACGAGAAGCTAGGCCTGGATAAACAAATCCTAGAAGGGTTGCTTGCTGAGAACACAGAATGATTCGTTGTCTGGTTCTTCTAGTGCAGAGTAATCCTCTGCTTTCCTCCTGAACAGTTGTCCGCTCATTTGGAGTCTTCCTTTCAATCTGCATAAAACAACGTGATGAGAAGAAAATAGGGTGCTAGAGGAAAAGCAGCGAAGTCTTCGGATATGCCATGGATGTAGATATAGGAGAGAGCGTCCGAGATATCATGAGGAGACCTCCAGCACCCTTCTCTCTCCTTCCTGTATTGTTGCTCAAGAACCTTATTTGAATTAGCTTGTAACATCTGTTCGTTCATCTCTGGGAAACGCGCCAAAGTTAGAGACTTAGAAGATACTAGCTAAGATGCCACACAGAAGACGAAAAGGCTTGATGTGGTCTTCATGATGTTTAGTCTTGTTGATGAATACTCTAAAATTCTGTTGCGAAATATTATATAGGAATATACCCGGATATACGACCTGCAGGCTGGGAAGCACGCTTTAAGTGTTGCATTGAGGCATTGAGCATATCGATCAAAACGGCTGAAGATTGGTATGCGACAAAGACTTCGCTTCAATGGGCCGGACAATACTTCAGGCTTAGACCCAGCTTGCTTCTAACGTTAAGTCAGATTCAATGGGACCGGAGGGAGGTAGAAGAAACTGCTTAGCATCCTGCAGTCTTCTTTTTGCTCCAACACAGTAGGTAGTTCGGGTGGACCATTGCACGCGCGAATCCCCAAGGTGAGATCGCCATAGAATCAGCAGCTAAGGCCACTGAAATGAAGGTTGTTCAGTTGAAACATGAAAGCAAACGAAGCAGAATGGACGTTATCTCCTGTATACTAGAGAAGTCCAATCAGCGAGCAAACGAGACTAGGCTTCTCCATATGTGCGACCTCAGCCCTTCGCAGTTGAATCCATACAGGAAATTCTTGGTTGAGAGCGGGCTCTTGGAAGTCTCTGGACAGGAACAAGATGTGGATATCTTTGAGACAACCGAGAAGGGTAGAGACTTCCTGAGAGACTATGCCCGAGTTAAAGCTCTCTTCAGTATAGGGTCCAAACGACAGAAAGGGAGGTGAAGAAAGAGTTGAAGCCTGGACATGAAAAGCATCTATGCAAGATGATTGTTGGCGATCAGGAAGACATTGAGAACATCAAGCCCCTAGTCAACAATCCAGAATACATCTGCACTACATGTGGAAGAGCAGCAAACAAATCAGAGAACCTTTGCGCGCCGACAGAGCTTTGAACAAAGCCACTTCCCTAAGACCTGACGGCGCACATTCTTTTCCTGGCCGAGGTTTTAGTCTTTACCATAGCTATGATATGCGCAGCAAACTTGGCGGCTGCTCGGTGCCGAGAAGAAAATCAGAGGAAAATCCTACTTACAAATCGCGGAACCGTGCTTGACGAGCGGAAAAACAGAAATGGAGATTGCACTTCTTATCTTTTCGCATTGTAGGCTAGCGGCCGAACCCAAGTTCAGAGGATTAGATACTCCGTCATTAGTGGCGTTTCCGTTAATAATGCCTCATCATCCGTGAGATTCACGCCGCAGCCGACATAAGATTGAGAGGAACTCCTATATTTCCTATGCGGTTTTGACTGAGAAATTCGTGTTCTCGTCTGGACGCACCCGTACTAGCCAGCTAAGTGAAGAAAAGCGAAAAACAGGGCGCTCTCTCCTGCTATGTAGTCCTGTTAGAATATTGGTTGCACTAGACTGGGCTTCGCTTTTGGTAGCCCGGGGGAGATTCGAACTCCCGTCGGCGGGTCCAAAGCCCGCCATTCAAGGGACAGGCCTTTCGCCCTTTCCTTGCTTGTCCACTACACCACCGGGCTTCACAAGTAATAATCAACTGAGGTCGTCATTATAACTTTAGCGCTCCCTTGAGAAGAATCTCCAAACCGAATCGGGAGGATGGATCTTGCCGGAGACCTACTGGCTCATGATCGTTACCTCTTACTGTATGGAGTACTTCCGGCCGCCGGTATTGTTCAACTACTTGGACTTGGTGAAGGGAGGCGATTGCCCCGATGGTCGCATTCGATACTACTCGGTTGAGAACGGCACTCAGCTAGCTAGCCAAGCCCACTTAGGAGAAGCCGTGAGTTCTAACGGTGTAGCCGAGGCTCCTGTCGGAAATATAGTCAAGTACGAATGGTAAAGCCTAAATCCGAAAGACTTCTGCTGCGAAATCAACGTGGAAGAACTAAAGGCAAGAGTCATTACACCGTATACTTACATATTCGTGCAACCGAGCACATACTTCGCAGTTCTGAGAGTGACAGGTGACCTCGGAGGAGATGCAGAGATCCTAGGAGGAGGACAGCGGAATCTATCCCGCATAAGAGTTATCGCAGGAAAATGAAGGCCGATTCAGCTTCCACGTTTTTGCCGAGAAGACGTTCATGAGCTTGAGAACTACGTTATGCTCCCGCAGACCGGGCAGTCCTCTCTCTTGCTGACGTTTATCTCGTAGAAGCTCGTTGATTCGCCGTCAAAGTAGAGCATACGACCAACAAGTGGCTGTCCCATGCCAGTGATGATCTTTATCGCCTCCAAAGCCTCCAACAAGCCCAAAGTGCCAGCTGTGACGCCCAATATCGGAATCTTATCCTCCGATTGAGGAGTCTCGGGGAGGATACACCTGAGGCAAGGTCCCTTGCCTGGCAGCACAGAAGTTATCTGTCCATAAAGCGAGTGAACCCCAGCATGCACAAGCGGAACGCGAGCCGCAACACATGCCTTGTTTAACATAAATCTTGTCTCCCAGTTGTCCATGCAGTCTAGTACGACTGTGGAACCAGATATCAAATCCCGAACTGTCCCCGGTGCTATTCTCTGTATCACTGGCTCCAACTCGACCTCCGGATTAAGCTCCCGAATCTTCTTACAAAGAGAGTCCGCCTTAGCCGTCCCAATATCTCTGTTCCAGTGGCCGATCTGTCTGTTCAGGTTGCTCAGCTCGACATTCTCCTCGTCAATTATCCTCATATAGCCTATCCCAACGGCCGCGAGATAGATTGTGGCGGAGCAACCGAG
>Ga0209427_10009293_pt1 | contig 10984 bp, 14 predicted proteins | sample DeeMarSWOR136_30_FD_187465 | JGI IMG/M metagenome (GOLD analysis project Ga0209427, IMG submission 187465) | Marine sediment microbial communities from White Oak River estuary, North Carolina - WOR-1-36_30 (SPAdes) (version 2) | ecosystem: Environmental > Aquatic > Marine > Intertidal zone >... | reverse complement strand
TCTTGATCCAGCCCTCCACGAGCTCCTTGGTGAAGGGGTTGGGCATGAAGCGGAGGCTCTCCACAGAGAGGCTGGAGTACATCTCCCAGAGCATCTCCAGGTCGTCCTCCACCTCGGGCCTCAGGAGAATCGGGGTCCCATCTCTGAGTTCTACCTCCCGTGTCCACTCTCTGGGAGTATACATGATGTTTGGTTTCTCCGCCTAGGGGGTTTAAAACTGTGAGGGTGGATCTGGGTACCATTCAACCTGGGTTGTTGATCAACTGAATATTGGTTGACGGTTCGAGACGCGTCTTTAGCACCTGGCTCATCATCCGCAAGCTTATAATCGGCTTCAGGTGGATACGTACGAGTATCCTTGAATGGCGACTCGAATAGCTCTCTGAGGCTGCTCCTCGCGGTCCAGCTGTCCCAGCACTTCAGGAGCGGCATCATCTCCCCCATCCTGGCCCTATTCATCAGGAGGCAGGGGATGACCGTGACCCAGATCGGCCTCCTTGGCACGGCGAGCATGCTTGGCTGGCTCATCTTCGAGCCCCTCTCCGGGGTGGTGGCTGACCGTGTGAGGAAGAAATACATGGTTATCTTCGCCATCGTGGCGTCCTCAGTCATCTACTTCCTCTACCCCCTTGCGAGCAACGTCTGGCACTTCGCGGCGCTGGCCTTCACTATGTCCTCCGTGATGGCCCCTTACGCGATCTCGGTCAAGGCTCTCGCAGCAGAGCTCATACCGCCCAGCAGCAGGGGAAGTACCTACGGTAGGTACATGTCAGCAGTCTCCGTCGGGGGCATACTGGGGCCAGTACTCGGGGGCTACCTGTCCGGGGCCGTGAGCTACTCGGTGCCCTTCTACATCGCGGCGGGCGTCGGGGTCGTCGGCCTCGCAGGTGTGTTGCTGATGAGGTATGACGACAGGTCCGATGAGGTGATGGCGGTCAAGGAGAACCACGCGGGTGGCCGCCTCTGGACGAAGGCCTTCCTCACGATACTGCTGATCAGGATGCTCTATCTTTTCAACTTGGTATTCAGGAGCAACTTCCTCCCCGTCTACCTTAACGAGAGCCCCGCGATAGGGGCCTCGGAGGCCGAGATAGGACTCTACCTGGGGGTCCTCCAGGTCATGTCGGCCCTCTCTCAACCTTTCCTCGGGGGCGTCACCGACAGGCTCGGATCCAGGGCCGTGATCGCCTCGAGCCTAGGCCTTGCGGGCCTAAGTTACGTTGGTCTCACCCTCGTGAGGGGGATCTTCCCGCTCTACCTTCTGGGAGTGGCTCAGGGCGTCTTCTTCGCGGCCGCTGACCTGAGCATGATGGTCCACCTGATGGGCGTTATGCACGAGGGGAGGACGGGCATGGTGATGGGCCTCTACTCGGAGTCGGAGAACGTGGGCGGCATGATCGCCTCCCCCTCCCTGGGCTTGATCTACGACGGCTTCGGGCCCTCCCAGAGCGTTCTCTCCGTGGCGGCTGTTCTGTTCCTGAACGCCGCCCTCTCAGCGATCCTTCTCAAGCGGCCGAGCGAGCCTGGCTGATGTTCAAAGAAGTTTTATTCTGTGTCTTGGTTTATTTGTCGGTGTCCGATTGGAGTATCTGTGCGATCTGCTGTTTGAGGTCTCGAACGAGGACAGGCTTAGGATATTGCAGAGGCTCAGGGGAGAGGCGATGAACGTCACCGGCCTCTCCAGGGAGACGGACCTCAGCACCCAGGAGACGAGCAGGCACCTCTCCCGTCTCAGCGAGGCCGGCCTCACGCTGAAGGACCCGGAGGGCCTCCACCACCTCACCCCCTACGGGGCTCTCGTCCTTAGGCAGCTCGGCTCCACGGGCTTCGTCTCCCGACACAGGGACTACTTCATCAACCACACCCTTGGCTCCTTCCCCGACAGTCTCGTGAGCCGAATGGGGGAGCTGGAGGGCTGCACTTTCATCGACAACGTGATGGTGACAGTGCACAGAGTGGAGGAGACACTGATGGAGGCAGAGGAGTACATCTACAACATCAACGTGCCTTTCATCGCGAGCGCCTTCCCCCTCATCCGGGATTCCTTCGAGAGGGGCGTTAAGGGGCGCTTCATCCGGACGAGGGAACTGGGCATCCCCGAGGTGATGATGGATGAGAGGGATCGGTTCATCGACGAGGAGACGGTCAACAGGTTCCGCAGCCAAGGTGTCTACGAGGCGAGGTTCCTGGAGGAGCCCGACCTGGTGCTCTACATGTCGGAGAAGGAGGTGGCCATCCTCTCCTTCCCCACAACTGATGGGAGGTTCGACCTCCTGGGCTTCAGCGCGTCGGATGAGCCCGCCCACGCCTTCTGCCAGGACGTCTTCAGTCACTACTGGGAGCTGGCCAGACCCGCAGTCTGAGGAAAACCCGAGGCGCAGATATCTAAAGCAACTCACTTGTCTGGCTTAATAGTGTACTGGCTTTGACGTAGAATCAATGTTTAAATTTGATGTATTTTATTTAAAATAAGCTCTTTTAGCCCATATAATACTATATTAACGTTCAATAATCCCGAAACATAATTATGATATTTCTTCTCCCTTCACAATCATTAAAGCACTCGCTCAGATTGAAGATTTATCATCGGAATGTTGTAGGAGGCGTGTGTCTTAACCACCTCCAATAGATCTCGAGGGACATCAACGATACTAGGTACCCTGATCTTCGTCGGGATACTCTTCACGGCAGTCATACCGATGATGCTGGTGATGAAGCAGGCGGACACCTACTACGAGGGAGAGGTTCTGGATGTAAAGCGGCTCGACGAGGAGCGCGACCTGGAGATGCTCACCGTCTACGCCTATCCCGAGGCCCCTGGCTCGAACAAACTGGAGGTTGAGGTGACCAGCGCGCGCCCATCGACATCGTCAGGATTTGGATCAACGACACCTACGTCAACTCCTCGGCTATAATCACCGCCATGGAGAAAGAGGTGCTGGGGCCCTTCGACGTGTCCCTGACGCCGGGGAGCAACTCGACTTTCAAGGTTGAGGTATCGACGGCGAGGGGAAACGTCTTCTACTCCAGCTCGGGCCCGATCGAGTACGACGGCAGCGACTGGGTCTCGGAGTTCCTCGCAATATTCGTCCAGATCTCAGGCGATGGCTGGCTCGGGTTCGGCCAGTACAGGGTCACCGTCGAGAACGTGACGGAGACTGCCATCCCCTACTCGGAGCAGCAGACCACCAACTTCGCATCGGGAACCGCGTCTCTGATCTTCAACGTCACCGGGGCGGGCTCCGGGACGTATAACGTCTACGTCGAGAAGTACAGGTGGTTCTTCGGCTGGGATTACAAGGACGACAAGGACGTCGAGATTCAGTGGCCCTCGGGACCCCCTATAGTATGGGTGTACTTCGAATAGGTCTGCACTTTCAGTGTTCTAACCTGTTATTTCATAAATTGATCTGACATATCTTCCATGGGGTAGTGGGCGGATGGAGCCGAGGAGGATCAGGTTCGACCTCGAGATCTACAGGCACATGGACGACATGAGGGAGATGAAGCGTCACCTCGAGGACTTCCTGAGGAAGGTGGAGTCGGGGGATGTGGTCATCCTCTACAAGGAGGACCTGGAGAAGGCGATCAACTACGCCTTCGAGGAGGGCAGGAAGTCGGCCCTCATAGAGCCCGAGGAATGACCTCCTGAGGGTTCAACCCTAGCCCAAAGCGGCTTCCACCCGAATCTGATTTATACAAAGAAGAACCGCGTAAACCGAGGTGCGAGTTTTGAGCCTTTTCGACGGTGACAGGGCCTTCAGGGACCTGGAGAAGATGGCGGTAGAGATCGGAACGAGGCCGAGTGGTAGCAAGAAGGAGAGGGAGGCGGCGGAGTGGATCGCCTCCCAGTTCGAGGCCATCGGCCTGAAGACCAGGATCGAGGAGTTCGAGGTCACGACGGGCAGGGTGGTCTCCAAGAGCCTGGAGGTTCTCAAACCCTACAAGGGTGAGGTGGGCTGCGAGGTCCAGCCACTCTACGGGGGGACGGGACCCAACGGCGTGGAGGGCGACCTGGTCCACCTTGAGACCCTCGACGAGGAGTACCTCACCCCCAGATTATCTGGGAAGGTGATTCTCACCTCGGGGCGGACTAGGGACAGGAAGAAGACATACGGAATCCTTTCCATGCTGAAGCCCGCGGCGGTTATAGTCTACGAGTTCTTCCCGCGGGTGCTGGCGAAGAACCTCTGGGGGAGCCCCATTGTGAGGGAGAGGTTCGGCGACTTCCCCACCGTCCGTGTGACCTACGAGGACGGCCTGGAGCTGCTCAGGAAGGGCGCCAGCAGGGTCCGAGTCGTAGCCCACGCTGAATCCAATAAAGTCCGGTCGCAGAACATCGTCGGCGAGCTCGAAGGCGGGGAGAGACCCGAGGAGATAGTCGTCGTCGGCGGCCACTACGACACAGTGCTCGAGGTGCCGGGGGCGGAGGACAACGCTGGTGGCACTGCTCTAGTCCTGGAGCTGGCCCGTGTGTTCAGGGAGAGGGGCTCTAGAAGGACGATGAGGTTCGTCGCCTGGGGGAGCGAGGAACTGGGCCTCTTGGGGAGCAGGCACCACGCCACGTCGCTCAGGGAGGCCTCTGAGAAGGCGAAGAAAGAGGACGAGGACGCCGAGACGGAGCTGGATAAGGTCGTCCTCTGCATCAACCTAGATGTGCACGGCGCCCTGATAGGCACCAACTCGTCTAGGGTTCTGGGACCGCCGGAGCTCACCGCAGCAGTGAAGCTCCTCTCCAGTGAGAGGGGGGTCGTCTACGACGTTAAAGAGGACGTCTATTCCTCAGACGGGACGCCCTTGTCGGCGGTGGGTGTGCCCAGCGTCTCCTTCAGCAGGAGTGCCCCGACGAACTTGCTCATGCACAGCGTCGAGGACAGCATGAAATGGCTGAGCCCCAAGAACCTGCAGGCCCAGGGCGAGTTCCTAGAGACCTTTCTCTCACGGTACGTGGCGGACGCCGCGGCCTTCCCCTTCGAGAGAAAGGTGCCCGAGGAGCACAGGAAGAAGATAGAGAAATACTTCGAGAGGGCGATGAGGAAGATGCCCTAGCCCCTCAGTACCTGAATCCCGGGGCGTGCCAGACCCTGGAGACGAAGGCGCCCTCGAAGATGGGCTCCAGCCTCCACCTCTCCTCGGGGTAGAAGTGCATCACCAGGTGGATGAGCTGCTCCTCGCTGCTCGCCTCCACCACCCTGAAGCCCCTGCAGAGCCCCGTCATGTAGGAGGGGTGGAGCCTCGGGTACTTGTCGGGGTGCCTCCTCATCTTCTCGTCGAGCTCCCTGTTCTTCTCGCTCACCTTCTCCGCGTCCTCTGGGTCGAACTCGTAATGCCAGATGAACTTCACGTGACTTCCCCCTGAATGGGCTTCGAGGCGGTCTATCTTTACCTTTTGTGTATGGTTATCGTATACACACAGCCGGTGGCAATGCATTTTTATTGCCAGACTGGGCTGCTTCTCGGATACCGAATCAATCAGGGCTTGATGTGGTTTATGATGGGCGACAACGGCGTCAATCGGGCCAGGGTCTCCCCCGCGATAATTGTGCACGGTGGGGCGTGGTCACTGCCCGACAGGCTCGTGGAGGCCAGCGTGAGGGGTGTCGAGGAGGCTGCCGGGAGGGGCTGGGATGTTCTCTCTTCGGGGGGCTCCGCCCTGGACGCAGTGGAGGCCGCCGTGAGGTCGATGGAGGACGACCCCGTCTTCGACGCCGGCGTGGGTTCTGAGCTGAACGAGGACGGCGAGGTGGAGATGGATTCCGTCATCATGGAGGGTGGTGAGCTCAAGGCTGGCGCCGTGGCGGGCGTCAAGGGCGTGCGCCACCCTGTGAGCCTCGCCAGGAGGGTGATGGAGGAGACGGACCACGTCATGATCATCGGTGAGGGCGCGATGAGGCTGGCGCGGGAGTTGGGCGTCGAGGAGGCCTCCCAGGAGGAGCTCGTGACTGAGAGCGCCCGCAGGATGTGGGAGAGGTACGTCAAGTACAGGAGGACCGTCTCAGAGCTCTACAACAGGGACACTGTGGGCGCCGTCGCCCTAGACGCCAGGGGGAACATCGCAGCCGCGACCTCCACTGGTGGGATAACCGGGAAGAAGGCGGGTAGGGTGGGAGACGTCCCCATCGTAGGCAGCGGGGCCTACGCCGACAACCTCGTCGGGGGCGCCTCCTCGACGGGCCACGGCGAGTCGATAATGAAGGTGACCCTGGCGAGGCTCGTCCTCTCCAACGTGGGTGGCGGGCTGGGCCCGGGCGAGGCCGCCGAGCTAGCTCTGAGATACATGCTTGAGAGGGTGGAGGGCCGGGGCGGCGTGATCGTGATCACCTCCGAGGGGGAGGTAGGCCATTTCTTCACGACTAGGAGGATGCCCTGGGCGTCGGTCGTCGGGGGCAGGCTCGAGTCGGGGGTCTAAGCCTCCCTCAGGGGCCCCCAGGATACCTTTGAGATGGCAATCAGGCACCTCCTCCTGAGGGACCAGACGTAGATGACGCCCCCATCCCAGTCTGGGAGGGCCAGGGTCTCGTGGTTGTGGATCCAGTGGCTCTCCGGGTCCTCGATGAGCTCACGAACGGCATTGATGATCTTTGGGGCTGGTGTGGCCTCCGCCTCCTCCTCCAGCCAGACCCTGTAGCCCGGGAAGGCCTCCTGGAGCCTCTCCCTGAGCTCCCGGGCCTCCCTCCTCTCCTCGGCCGACATGCTCCCCGATGAATAGGCGCAGGGGGTTGATAGGCGTAGCGATCCGTGAACCTCTGAAGTGGGCCTATCTCCTCCTGAGAAGGGCTATGTTGTCGGGGATGGCCTCGGTGAGGTGCCTGGTGCTGCTGCGCTCGAAGTAGCCGAGGAACTCGAACTCGCCGTTGAGCTCGACGAGGGCGACGAACTCCTGGGGGAAGAAGGCCCGCGTCTCTATGGTCTCCTCGAAGCTTTTTCTCTTGCCGTGGTCGTTGATGTCGAGCCTCAAGGTCTCGCTGAGCATCTGGTTGAGGGCGTCGGTGAGCTCGACGCTATAGGTCGTCTCCACCCTGACTCCGCTCCTCTCCATGGTCCAGGTCTGGGAGCCGAGGAAGTCGGGGCTGTGCCAGTTGAGCTTGAGGTTCTCGATGACGTAGAGGCCTCCGCCTTTGAGGGAGCGGGCCACGGAGTCGAGGTGGGAGAGCAGGTCCTCCCTGCTACCTATGAGGCCGATGGTCCCAATGAGGATGAGGGCGAGGTCCGCGGGCCCGTCAAGGCTGAAGTCCGTCATGTCCGCCTCGACTGTGGAGACCCGGACCCCCTCCTCGTGGGCCCTCTCCCTCAGGTAGGCGAGCATCCGGGGGCTTCTGTCGAGGCCCACCGCCTCGTAGCTCCTGCGGGCGAGCTCCCTGAGCTGCTGGCTGGGTCCGCAGCCAATGTCCAGGACCCGTCTCACGGGGATCCTGGAGTATTTTTCCACGAACTCCTCGAAGAGGTCGACCTGCCTGGGAATGTCGACAAAGCTGAAGGCGATCTCGTAGTAGAGGGGCTCGTCGTAGACTGGCATGACGCCTCTGATTTGTCTCCATCCGGGAAGAGTCTTTCGCGCCGGGCCCCGTCAGTGTCGGGGGTTTGTTCTATCGACTCGAACAACTGTTCGGATCCGTGGCATTATACTGGAGTTCTACAGCCTATTGGGCGGTGAAAGATGTGAATAAGAGACTAATCGTCTCGCTTGCGCTCATAGCGCTGATGGCGGTCCCCGCGGCCACCATCTACGCGCTCCAGAACAGGCCGAGCCCGGAGCCGGGGAAGGGGGCCCTGGACGTAGCCATGTGGTTCCTCATGAACTCACCGACCTTCAAGTTCGACGGCATAGCCGACTCAATCAGCGTCATTGATACTAGGATAATGGAGAGCTACCCGGTCCAGTACGTCTTCGTGATAACCTTCGAATGCGGAAACGCCGGATACGGCGACAGGACGGGTCAGATGCTCGCCGAAGTGATAACCCCCCACGAGGCCGTGATAAAGGTGGTCGAGGGCGTCGTCGTCTCCGCTGTCATTGACGGTGTCTGGGACGAGCTGGACCAGCGGGATTTGATGGTGGACGGGCTGCTCACCCCCGACGAGGCGGTGGAGCTGGCGGTGTGGTACGTCCTGGACTCCTACGCCCTGGGCATCGAGGTCCCTGAGGAGTGGACCCACGCTGTCGTGAACCCCGAGGGCCTGCTCGGATACTCCGTCCAGCAGTTCACCGGCTGCGGCTGGGTGGTCAACGTGAGCTTCCCCGTCGTCATGAAGCCGACTTATATCATCTCGATCAGATACACTGGCGCTGAAGGCTTCGATTGGGAGGGCGCCGTCGACCAGTCGGGCAACGTGGAGGAGACATCCACCAGCCTGAGTCCTCGAATCCTCTTCCAGGAGGAGGCGAGGGACATCGTCGTCGCCCATCTGATCGGGAGCCTGCCGGAGCTTGAGGGCGTTGAGGCGCCGGAGGACTGGTCCGTGACGGATCTCACTCCCGAGGGGCTGCTGGGCCTGAGCATCTGCGAGTTCACGAGCGGGGCCTGGACGGTCAGGGTGAGGAACCCGGTGGTCTGGAAGCCCACCTACGAGGTGGAAGTCGAGTTCTCCGATCCCGCCATCACCTGGCAGGGCACCGTGGACCAGAGCGGAAGCGTAGAGGCCCAGTGAACCCGCTGGCCTCCGAGAGAGAACCCCTTTTTCTTTATCGTTTCTAGAACTTTGCCCTTATTTACGGTAAGCGTTGTTCGTGTCGGCTACTGTCCTTAGATCGATCCATTCAAATCAGACTGCCATTTGATGGTAATCGTCCATGATGAGCGTCAGGAGAGCGGTCGAACGGGATATCCCCGGCTTCGTCGAGTGCTACTCAAGTATCTGGAGGTCGTTTCTGGGTACTCTGCCTGATCAATATGTCGAGGAGGTGGTGGAGGATGCGGCTCAGCCCTCCTTTCCCGGCAGGGTTAAGACCGCGATCGAAAACCCTGACCGGATCACGCTTGTGGCCGAGGAGGATGGGGAGGTGGTGGGCCTAGCCCAGGGGAGGGTCAACAGGGGTGGCTATAGCTGGCTCGACTTCATGGGCGTTACCCCGGGTCGCAGGAGGAGGGGGATCGGGAGGGCACTGCTCGAGCGTTTCATCGAGGAGTCGAGGGGGAGCGGCTGCACCAAGGTCAGCCTCAACACGGCGCCCTGCCTCAAGCCGGCCATCAAGCTGTACGCGGAGATGGGGTTCATCCCTGAGGGCTACATGAGGAACCACATGCACGGCCTGGACCTGATCTTCTACAGTTTGTTCTTAGATTGAAACGTTAAGCCCGGAAATCACGAGTGGAAAGCTGTTAAAATCTCTAATTCTCTCGTCTAACCTCTACACGCAATCGGTATCATAGAGAAGTGAGTGCTTCTAGATGCCCCAGCTTCGGACCTTGGTTGGTGTGATCACGAGGATATGATTGCTCCAGCCGTCCTCTCGAATCCCGTAGTCCTCCTCGTACCTCGGGTATTTCTCGTAGATGAGGTCTCTGCCCGTCTCGTGGAGCTCGCCGCTCGATATCAGCTCTGCTCTTCCGTTCACCCGCACTCCTCGGATCTCCTTCCAGGAGGGCCAATCATCAACCACGAATGCGACCCTCGGATTTCTCTTGATATTCTTGGCCTTCTGCGAGGTGCTCTGGATGGTTAGGTACAGCCTCTCCTCGTCTGCGGCAAATCCTACCGGGGTCACCTGAGGCAGTTGCTTCCTTGATACCGTGGCCAGCCTGCCCAGCCATTGTTCTCTCAGGTACTCTAGTTCCTTCTGCGAGAAAGCACCCATACTCTCACCCGACACAGTTTGATATTTATTCTATTTAATGATTTACTCGTAGTTCAAGATATCATGATGAGAGATTTAAAAAAAAAGGAAATGTTGATTTTTAGATAACTAGTGTTTTATTTATTTCTCTCCTGTCCATGAACTAGGACTTTGACAATAATATTAACTACTAATTGATACTCTCCCTAGACATGGCACACAAAAGACAGGGTTACCGATTCGAGAACGACTGGATGTTGGAGGATTTTGAAGAGTCGACTATCAAGGAAGCTGTGACCGTTCCTGTTAACGTGAAGATCGAGGCGGAACACGTGGTGCTCAACTTGGAGAACGCCTCGAAAATACTCAGCAACGCCCGTACTATATCGGTTCTTGACTGTTATTGCAGGGTGAAATATGGGCACTGTCATGCGCCTGTTGACGTCTGCATAGACCTGAACGAGACGGCGGAGCGTAACATCAGAAACGGCGTCGCCCGGGAGATCGACTTGGATGAGGCCTTGGACGTTCTCAGGAAGGCTCACGAGGCAGGACTAGTCCCCCTTGCGCTCAGTCAAGGGGAGTTCTATGAGCCGGGGGTCATAAACTCCATATGCAGCTGCTGCTCCTGCTGCTGTACCTTGTTATCGCGCATCGTGAGGTTTGGTCTGGCGTCCCATATACTGACGTCTCAGACCACTTCGGTCACTGATGCATCTGTTTGTAATGGATGTGGCGCGTGTGTTGATCGATGTCAGTTTGGTGCGAGGGAGATGATAGATGGCTCTCTTTCCTTCAACCCTGACCTGTGCTTCGGATGCGGTCTCTGCGTCAGCACCTGTCCCACCAATGCGATAAACCTAGTTGACAAGTAGACAGCGCTATGCTCTTTCTTTTCATAATCCTTGTCCTCATTTCACCATCATCGTTAATTATAGTGTCAATTCAACGTAGTCCGGACGTGATGGCTTGCCCCTTATCGAGATCACAGTGGCGAGAGACACCCTGAACAAGGAGCAGCAGCTTCGGATGGCTAAAGCGGTTCAGAAAGCCATGATTGAGGAGTTCGAGGCGATGAAAGGTAGGTCTACTGGTTCCTACGTGATAGTGAGAGAAGTCGCCAACGAGACATGGCTATCTACAATTCGAAAAGAATAATCCAAAGTGAGTCGAGATAACCCTATCCCCTATTTTCACTGGAGCCAGCAT
>Ga0209427_10009289_pt1 | contig 10985 bp, 15 predicted proteins | sample DeeMarSWOR136_30_FD_187465 | JGI IMG/M metagenome (GOLD analysis project Ga0209427, IMG submission 187465) | Marine sediment microbial communities from White Oak River estuary, North Carolina - WOR-1-36_30 (SPAdes) (version 2) | ecosystem: Environmental > Aquatic > Marine > Intertidal zone >... | reverse complement strand
CTTAGCCACATCTACTCCGTCGCGTATTCCTCCAGAAGCGATGACAGTAATGCTTACTGTTTGGGAGACCTCAACAATGCTTATGGCTGTTGGAATGCCCCAGTCCCAGAAGACATCGCCCAATCTGCGTTGTAAACCTTTACCACGCCTTTTTGCACGATAAAATTCAACAGCTGCAAAGCTTGTGCCACCCGCTCCGCTCACATCTATGCCTTTCACACCTGCAGTCTCAAGTTTCTTTGCATCTTCAGCGGCTATGCCAGCGCCTGTTTCTTTAACAATCACGGGCTTGTCCAGATCTTTTGCCACATCGCGTATTTTTTCCAGCACTCCTCGGAAGTTTGTTTGACCTTCCGGTTGAACAGCCTCTTGCAACGGGTTCAAATGTATAGCGACGGCGTCTGCGTCAATCATCTCTATTGCCTTTTTAACCTCTTTTACAGCGTATCCGTTGACGAGTTGCACACCGCCGAGGTTGGCGATTAGAAAGGCGGTTGGAGCCTTCTTTCTCGCTATTGCAAAGGTTTTTTCAAGCTTCTTGTCTTCTATTGCTGCTCGTTGACTCCCAACACCCATTCCAACTCCTAACTCTTCCACGGCTTCAGCTATTGTTGCGTTAATCTTTGTTGCTTCCAGCGTTCCACCAGTTATGGCGCCCACAATTAGTGGTGCGGAAAACTTGTGGTTGAAAACAGTTGTGGACAAGTCTATTTCTTGTTCGTCGATTTCTGGTAGAGCCTTATGAATAAAATGGATGTCTTCGAAGCCCGTCGTCGTTTTTCTTGCTTGAACATTCTGGTTCAAGGAGATCTTAATATGTTCTGTTTTTCGCTCTCTCGTTTCTTCAGCCAACTCTACTCCTTCTCTATAAAAGTGCTTCTCACTCTTTCTCCTTTAAGGACTTTGTAAATATAATTTGGCTTTGTAGCATTCACAATGGTCACCGGAATTCCCTGTTCTATGGCTGGTATAAGCTCAGCTATCTTGCCGAACATGCCGCCTGTAACATCGCAAGCCGTTGACTTGCCTAGTTTGTTCTGCAATTCTTTTAGCTCTTCTAATGTTAGACGTTTGAACATTTTTGCAGAGTTCTTAACTTTAGGATCCTCATCGTACAATCCGTCTACGTCAACACCCATTATTACTCGTTCTGCATCAAACCTCTTGGCAAGCACTGAAACCAGCTGGTCGCCAGACAAGATTGTGAAGCCTAACTTTATGTCTAGAACTACGTCTCCGTAAAGGACTGGTAAAAACCCCATACTCAACAATGTCTTTAATGGCGTGTCTTCAAAACGCTGGATTCTCCCATTCTCTGTTACTATACACGAGGAAGGTGTGACGCTTACTGCTGGAACATTGCGCCATATTAATGCATCCATGAACAACCCGTTCAGCACAGTCATAACGTGATGTGTTTCTGAAAACCCGATTCTCTGGTCTTTTTCTTTGAATCCTTCGTTTATGGCGTATTGTTGAGCGAGCGGGTGCCCAAAGCTTCCGCCTCCATGGACTATTATCAAATTTTGAGCGTCTGCGTCGCGTATCTCCTCTGCCAAACGGTTTATAGCCTGGATTTGCGCCTCAAGCTCTTTGTCCTTTTCTGTGATTACGGAGCCGCCAATCTTCAAAATTGTAGGTTTAAGTTCCCTCAATTCTAACACCTTCATCTGTCTTCCTAGCTACAAAAGGTCTTCCACCCGCCCTCTGAATAGCATCCAGAACTTGTTCAAGCCTCTCATCTTCTGCCAGCGCCACCATGCACCCGCCTCCCCCAGCACCAGTTAATTTCGCTCCTAAGGCACCAGCTTTTCGTGCAGCGTTTATAAGCCACTCTAATGATTCAGCTGAAACTCCTAATCCGCAAAGCAGGGCGTGATTAATGTTCATTAAGTCTCCAAGTGTTTCCAAATCATCTTCCTTGAGGGCATCTATTGCTCTTAAAACGATTTCACGCGCCCCCTTCATCATGGGTTCTACAACCCGTGGATATGTGTCTCTTATATGTCGCACCTTTTCAACTTGAGCACGTGTGGATCTTTCAACCCCGGTATAGCCGATGACGAGAGGGATGTCAGCCTTTACCTCTAACGGTCTGAATCCCGTATCCATCTGAAACAGAAGTGTTCCGCCGAAAGTTGAAATCGCGGGATCTACTCCAGACGGTGTACCGTGCACAATCTTTTCAGCTTCATAGGAGATGCGAAAGACATCTTCTTTTGCAACTTTCACGTTTAAGAGGGCGCCCACAGCCGCTGTTACAGCAGCCGCCACGGCAGCTGAAGACCCTAATCCGGCTGCAACAGGCACGGTTGAATTAACTTCAACGTTTACGCCAGGGCTTTCTCCGTAGATTTCCAAGACTTTTTCCACAACAAGCTTCAACGGTTCAAATCTTAATCTTGCTTCTTTTGCGCTACCTTGTTCCATCTTTAAAAATCTGTTTTCAAAATGTCCGGCGAGGTTAAGGTTTACAGAACGTAGATACAGTTGTTTATCGTCGCGTAGCTCAGCTTTGGCATAGACTCTCTTGTCTATGGCTAATACTATGGCTGGCTCACCGTAGACTACGAAGTGTTCCCCGAGAAGTATCACTTTAGCTGGAGCTGAGGCAACGACTTCCATCCATACCACTATTTTATGAAGCACACGGCGGCATACCCCACCACACTTGAGTAGTCACCAGTAACATCTCCACTAGTTTTATAAGATAATAATTTTGCCTCTTTAGCCCCCAAAATCTTCGCGGCTGTGGTCAAAGCGGCTATTGGACCATACCCGCAAGCACTTGCGCGGTGTGCTTCGATGACTGAATAAAATCTTGTTTCATCCATACCTTCTATGGCTTCAAGCACCATCTTGTCCTTTCTCTCTGCGCTTTTCTGCGGCTCGTAATGTGTCATGTCTGAAGAAGCAATGATCACCGCGTTTTTTCCAGCCAAAACTTTCGCTACTGCTTGTCCCACTTCTCTTGCTGAGGATAAATCTTGCATCAAGAAGCAGATGGGTACTATCTTGAATTTTGAACCATAAAGATACTGAAGGAAGGGAAGTTGAACCTCAATTGAGTGTTCAAAACGATGAGCAGAATCGTCAACATCAACGATGCGTGATTCACGCACAATCTGGTTAGCCAATTCGCCGTCTATCTCTGCGTTGCCTAAGGGCGTGTGCCAAAAGCCTTCATTCATAACAGCCAAAGCACTGCCATAGCCTGTATGGTTTGGGCCGAAGAGAACCACAAAATCAGGTTTACCATCTAAAGCCAGTCTGTAATACGCGTGGGCTGCCACTGGACCTGAATACATGTATCCTGCGTGCGGACTGACTAAGCCCACAACCTTTCTTGGACCAGCCTTGACGACCTTTGGGAGTCTTCCAGGTCCAAGCTCATGGAGAAAACAGTCTTTTATCTGTCTCTTTAGTGCCTCAGCTGTTCCTGCATAGAAGGCTCCGGCTTGGCTTGGTCGCCGAACCTTCGCCATGCCGTTAGCCTTCCTCCTCCCTCAACATTTTAGCTTCAAAATCCTCAATCGTTAAGGGTAAATCCTTATCTAAAGGCAATTCACCCTTTTCCCGCAATATTTGCCTTGCCAGAAGCCAGTATATGACTGCTAAAGCTCTTCTACCCTTATTGTTTGTTGGAATTACTAGGTCTACACCAGAAAACTCGTTGTCTGTGCTGCATAAGGCTACTATTGGCGTGCCCACTGACGACGCTTCTTTAACCGCTTGGGAGTCCGCTCTTGGATCGGAAACAATTAACACATCCGGCTCGATGCGGTTGGGATATAATGGGTTTGACAAGAGTCCTGGGATGAAGCGCCCAGCAATTGGAATCGCCCCAGTCACCTCGCAGAATTTCTTCACTGGTTCTTGTGCATAAAGTCGGGCTGCAGCTGCAGCGATTTTTGGCGGATCGAATCTTGCCAGAAACTTTGCTGCTATTCTCAAACGCTCATCGGTTTTCTTAACATCTAAAACAAATAGACCGTCAGGTCTAACACGGTATATAAACTGTTCTATGTCCTTGGTTTTCATTCTCGTTCCAATGTGTATTCCTGCGGAGAGAAGTGTATCCTGTGGTAGCAGAAGCTCTTCCTCTACGCTTGCACTCGTTGTTTTTTCTTCTCTCTCGATCTCTTCATCTTTATCTTCCGACAATTTTCTCTCTCCTAAGGCATTTGAAGATCAACCATTTTAGCCCTATCCCCTAAGAATTCTTCTATTCTTATCAGTTCGTTTATCTTTGCTGTTCTTGCTCCCTCAACAACCCCAGTCTTTATTATCGGACATTTAAAGGCTACGGCTAGATGAGCTATGTGCCAGTCACACGTGTCTCCTGAACGGTGTGACATAACTGGAACGTATCCACCTCTCTTAGCCATTTCAATGGTTTCCCAAGCATCGGTGAGTGTGCCAACTTGGTTCACCTTGATTATAGCTGCGTTAGCAGCGTGCATTTCTATTCCACGTTTTAACCTTTCACTGTTTGTGACAAAAAGGTCGTCACCGCAAATTAAGCAGTTGTTTGCTTTCTTGGTGAGTTCTGCGAAGCCTTGGTAGTCTTCTTCATGAAAAGGGTCCTCAACATAAGCTAGATTGTATTCTTTGATAAGGTTCAAAATGAACTCTAACTGTTCTCCAAAATCCCTCTTTTCTCCTTCCCTCTTGTAGATATAAGCTTTCTTACTTGTGTTCCATAGGGAAGACGCTGCCACGTCAACACCTAAGCCACATTCAAAGCCCAATTCGTTGCCTATCTCTCCACAAGCCTCAGTTAAGGCTTCTAGGGCTTCCAGATTTCCAATGTTTGCGATCCATGCTCCTTCGTCGCTTCTTCCACCGCAAAAAAGCTTGTCCTTTTTCTTTAGTATGTCGCTGATTCTTCTATGGATTTGAGTGTTGGCTGCAGCGGCTTCTAAAAAAGATGTAGCTCCGTGAGGAATGACTAGGAATTCCTGTATCTCCGGGGTTTTTCCTTGACCATGTTTCCCGCCACTTATCACGTTTCCAAGGGGGTAAGGCAGTTCATGTGCTACGTATCCTCCTAAAAACTGGAATAACAGCAAACCGTTGGAATTCGCCGCGGCTTCTGCGTTCGCTAGTGAAATGGCGAAGGCGGTGTTTCCACCTATCCTCCTCAGGTCCTTCGTGCCGTCTATTTCCCGCAGAATTTTGTCTATTTCCTCTTGAAAATCCGCATTTAACCCAATTAACTCTGGAGCTATCAACTCTTCAACCTTTTCAATTGCTTGATCAACTCCACCCTGAGGATAGTAAACCATCTCAGCTTTTCCCCGGCTCTCCCCAGCTGGGGCTGAAGTTCTTCCAAAACTTGAAGCTGTTACAATGTCAATTTCTATTGTCTCCTCTCCACGAGAGTTGAAAACCTTCCTTCCAATTATATCTTCAATAACTGTTGACATTTATTCTCCCTCTGTCTTCCTAATAATAGAAGTTTCTTGCCTCCTTTCTCTTCTCTGCCTCTTCATAAAACCGTAAAAACTCATCGATCACTTCCACATGCGACAGCAACATGCTTCTGCAACAATATCTTGTGATTCCGAGGCTGTCCAAGACTCCGCTTGGCTCCTCTCCAGCCTTAACCCGCCTAGCGAACTCTTCCCATTTGTCTCCAATCAGTTTGCCGCACGTAAAACATCTTACGGGTATAATCATCCTTGAATCAGCTCCTTTTATCTGTAGCTTTTCTGGTCCCTCGCTCTTGCACTTGGGCCTCCAAACTTTTTGGGTTCTTTCTGTCTTGGGTCTCCGGCAACCATTGTTCTGTCGTACTCCACAAAGACTGTGCGTAGGTGTGAGCTTTTTGTCCATTTTAGCAGAGCGTTTGCAATCGCCATTCTAGATGCCTCTGCCTGTCCCATGTAGCCTCCACCTGAAACCTTTACGTCTATGTCTACTTGTTTCCAGACTTCATCTCCGGCTTGTATGAGTGGCTCCATCAGTTTTTCACGTGCGATTTCAGGTTCATATATTTCCAAAGGGGTTCTGTTTATGCGTATTCTTCCGACTCCTGGTCTAACAACTGCTCGGGCTATGGCTGTTTTCCTTTTTCCACTGATAACCATAATTTTTTTTGCGGGCATTACTATTCACCAGGGTTCCACCCTATCTCCTCTGCGAGTTCGGCGAGCGTAAAGTATGGGCATGTCAATTTTTTAGCGTCAGCTTGTGCTAAGGTTTCCATGTTTTGATCTTTTAGCTCTTCTGGTATTCCAATAAACGCCTTAAGTCTTTTTTGTGCTTGTTTGCCCTTTGGCTGTTTATATGGAAGCATTCCTCTCACGGTTCTTCTAATTATTCTGTCTGGTCTCCTAGAGTGAAATGGGCCCTTCTTTGGATGTCCTACCTGAAGAAATTCCTTTGCTTCTTTTACTTTGCTCTTCCTTTTGCCAGAGAGCACGGCTTTTTCAGCGTTTACAATTACTATTTTTTCACCTTTCAAAAGTCGTTTGGCGATGATGCTTGCCATTCTGCCTAGAATGAGTCCTTCCGCATTTATTATTGTGGTTGGTTGATCTGTTGTCTGCATCTTTTCACCCGATTATCTTGACGTTTGAACCTTTTGGGTTTTTTTTGATAAGTTCAGAGAAGGATAAGCATTTTCCTCTTGCAGCTTTTATCTTTTCTTTTGCTCTTTCAGAAAATGCGAAGGCTGCCACGGTTATGGGCTGATTGATTTCACCTGCACCCAAAACCTTGCCTGGAACCACTACTGTTTCTTTCTTCTCTGCGTATCTGTTTAAGCGGCTTAAATTAACGGTTACACGTTCTCTTCTAGGTTTTGCCAAGCGTTCAGCGATGTCTCGCCATATTTTGACCTTATTTTCTCTGCCTTCCTTTTTAAGGAAGCGGATAAGGTTGACGAGTTCTGGGTTTGTCGTTTTAACCTTTCTCACTCTTTTTCACCTTGATCTGAGTTGTGAATTCCTTCAGCTGTTTATCCAAGATTTTGATTGCTTCTGTCATCGCTCTCTTGGGGGTAAGTGCGCCTGTGGATTCGAGGGTAAATATGAAAGCGTTTTCTTCCCAGCTTACATCTATGGCTGGGGGTTCTTGCGGGCAGACATCCATACAGTCTTGACAAAGGGTGCAAGCCATCAAGTCACGCACTTCGATTTTATCTCCATCTTTGCCCAGAACTTTTCTCGGGCAAATCGTTACACATTCTCCACAGGCGTCGCAACGTCTGTTGTCGATTTTTATTTTTGGGAAATACTTGTATGCACACTTTGAAACGGGTTGCCATTTTGCATGTTTTTTCCCTTTTCCAAGTCTTGCATAAGCTTCCAGTCTCAACTTCTGCTCTTTCGCCAGCTTCGCTATGGGTATCTTATCGCTCACCGGCACGGTGTCTGGATTGTCTGATGTTAACTCGCCTGAATATACGGTTCTTGTTCCCTCCTTTGCTTCCACGTCAAGAGTAAGTGAGACTCTGCAAAGGTTGCATCCGAACTCGCTTTTACACGGGCACTCTTCAGGCAGGTTATAACCGTCTAGGTCGGTTTTGATGGGAATCAATCCAAGTCTGTGGGCTATGATTTCATCCTGCAATAGGGAGGAGTTTTCAATTATTACTACCTCATCTATCGCCATGCAAGGAACATCCGCTAACACAGCCCTTCTTAGGGCATTCATAAACGGAACATCAGTCCCTCGGATAATTAGACGCATGTTTCGATCGTCTTTCTCCAGCACTTCTATCTCCACTTATTTGAACACTCCGCAATAACCTAGTATATTTGCTGTGCCGTTCAATAGAATATTGGTGCATTATTTCAATTTTTCTATTGAAAAGAACAAGTGTAACTTCACAGGTGACGGTTAGACTCTTCTTCCTCTTCTGCCGCCAGCCCTCCGCGTTCCATCATGCGGGACGGGGGTAACCTCTTCTATGCGTCCTATGCGGAATCCCGACCTCGCTAATGCTCTTATGGCTGCTTGAGCACCTGCGCCTGGAGTTCTTGGACCAGATCCTCCTGGAGCCCTTACTTTGATGTGTATGGCTGTTATTCCCTTGTCTCTGGCTGTCTTTGCTGCTGCACTGGCTGCTCGCATGGCTGCGTAGGGCGAGGACTCCATTCTGTCCGCCTTTACAAACATTCCTCCAGAAGCTCTTACTATTGTTTCTGCTCCTGAAATGTCTGTGATGTGCACTATTGTGTTGTTGTAGGAACTGTAAATGTGCACGACACCCCACCTATCAGTCTTCTTGCTCATTTCATTTCTCCTCGGTTTACGTTGTCTCTGTTTTCTCATCCGTTGTAGTTACAACGGCTATTGTTTGGCGTAGGGGATGATTTGGCTTTGAGAGTGGGCTTTTAGGCGTGTATGTTATCTGGTTTTCTTCTTCTCTTTTCACTAAGTAGCTTGGCACTGTTATTCGCCTTTTTCCTATGGCTACGTGTCCGTGGGTTATCAGTTGGCGGGCTTGATGAATGGACTTGGCTAAGCCTTTCCTGAAGACGATTGTTTGGAGTCTGCGTTCAAGGACGTCTTCGATTGCCAGGTCTAGAACGTCGTCTAAGGCTGCTGTTTCAAGGGTTATGCCGAGTTTTTTCAAGCGTGTTAGGAGCTCCTCTTCCATTCTTTTGCGTTCCTCAATCGTTTTGCCTATGAGGGAGCGGGCGTTTCCTCTGAATTTTGAAAGCATCGTCTTGTGTAGCCATAATTCATGCTTGTTTCGCAAGCCATACTGACCTAGAAGTTTGAGTTCTTCTTGTAAAATGTCTGTTCGCCACGCAAACCTTGGGGTTTCGTATTTCTTTCTCTGTTTCTTGGGGTCACCCATAACCGCTTACACCACCCCTCTCTTCTTCACCTTGACTCCAACGGCTTTCCCTTTTCTCCCAGTAGTCTTCGTTCTCTGCCCGCGTGCCTTCAATCCGTAAGCATGGCGGTATCCCCGCCAGGATTTCATCTCCTTCATACGATCTATATCCATCTTTGTTCTCAACGTAAGATCCGCACTGATTAAATGGAGGTCTTTTCCAGTGTCTAAATCCTTTCTTCTATTCAGAAACCAGTCTGGCAGTCCAAATTTTGTTGGTTCCTTTATTATTTCCTCTATCTTTTCAACTTCACCCTCTGCTAGAAAACCTGCCCTTTTCTCTGGGTCTATTCTGGCTTTTTTGAGTATTGCATTCGCAAGATTAAGGCTTATTCCTCTAATCTTTGTTAGGGCGTAAGGTGTTTTCAGGTTGCCGTCTACGTCTGTTCCTGTTATTCGAAGTATATGACGAAATTCCCTCGGCATGCATTGCCATCCATATTTTATTTGAAGCTAACTACGGAAATAAACCATATTTTATTTAAACCTTACTGGTTAACGTAAAGATGGCAATGTGCGAAAGCAAGCTTATAATTTTTGAAATTGTAAATAGGCGTGTGAGGTTGCGTAATGAGTGGCACTGTTCTTGAAGATAGGGTTGCTTAAGCCTTTAAGAAAAAGGGGTATATCGTTTTTACACGTAGAAATCATTGTGATGTTTTGACTGTTAAGCCTGACATGTCCTTAGCATATTTGGTTGAGTGTAAAGATTATTCACTGTCTCGTAAGCAGCAGTTGTTGGCTGTGAAGGAGTTAAACCGCAATTATACGCATGCTTTGGAGCTTTTGATACAGAAGCGTCTGTGTCCAGAAAGGATTTTGAAGGTTCTGGTTGCTGGAGGCTTTACTTATCAAACCAAGGGTTTATTGCAGTACACGGCTGAAACCTTTATTCGCCACGTCTCTTCCTAAGCCGGTTGAATTTTCATAAAATATTACTGTTGAGTCTGACGGTTCAAAGCCAAGCTTTTCTAATGCTCTGGTTATCGGTTTGTGGTTGCAGGTGAACCCATAAATCTTCTTGACGCCTAAGCTGCGACAGTGAATTTTTAGGAACTTCATCATGTCAAGTATTGCATCGTAGTCTCCGTCTATGTAGCACGTTTGCATTGTGTTCAAGGATACTTTTAACACCTGAAAAAAGCGAAGAATAACCGTCGCTGTTAACCTATAAAACGGAATAATAAGTCATAAATCGTAATATAGGTTAAATCTTTTAAGGAGATTAGGCTATAATCAGGAAACAGAAATGAACTGGTTGGATGTGAAATGGTGAAGAGTGGAGAAGAGGAGAAGATTAGGCACATCTTAACAGATCCGAAACTGGCAGCAATCAAAGCCATGCTTGAGAAAGACCACGCCATAGACTGCATCTTTCTGCTTCACATGAACCGCGGAAAATGGAAGCCCGCTAAAGAATTCATGCGAGATAACGGATTAACCCTCAGCGATGGCACTTTCAGGTCAAGGATGATAGAGATCGAAGACTTAGGTTTAGCTGAGAGCAAGCCCATAGATCCTTTGAAGAAATACTACGTAAAGACCGAACTCGGTGAAAAAGTCGCTAAACTCTTGCTGGAGTTATTCAACAAACTAAACCTTTAAGCCTCTCAAGCATAACACTCCGCGACTGTTGTACAGTTTCCTCTTCAATGGTATTTTAGTTCTTAGACTGCTCATTCTTTTGCGTCTTCTTGTAGTTTTGTTTTGCAAATGAAGAATCTGGTGTAGTGAGTCGTAAGACTTAAATCTATAAGTTCCACTAACATACACGTGAAACCCCAAAAGGAGGGATAAGAAAGAAAATGAAAATATTGAGGAGTAAGAAAGCCCTAAGCCCCGTCGTCGCATCAATCATACTCATCGCCGTAACCGTCGCAGTCAGCATTGCAGTAGCAGCTTGGATGGGAGCACTTACCATCGGATTCATGGGAACAGAAGAAGTCAGAATTACCAATGTTGAATTTCTTAGTGCAACACAAGCAAGTGTCACAGTCAAAAATGCGGGATCAACTGCTGTTACTATTTCAGAGGCTTACGTAGGCAATGATGGAGGCATAGTTACAGAGGTTCCACTTGACCCCGGACAAGCCCAAGCTATGACTATAAATGGACAGTATGCGGCTGGCAT
>Ga0209427_10009288_pt1 | contig 10986 bp, 7 predicted proteins | sample DeeMarSWOR136_30_FD_187465 | JGI IMG/M metagenome (GOLD analysis project Ga0209427, IMG submission 187465) | Marine sediment microbial communities from White Oak River estuary, North Carolina - WOR-1-36_30 (SPAdes) (version 2) | ecosystem: Environmental > Aquatic > Marine > Intertidal zone >... | reverse complement strand
CGTCAACATTTTTATGTGTTTCCAGGCATACTTTCTGGCTGTGATTTAACTATGAATTCAGTTATTGAAGCAATAAACAAACGACGATCTACCAGAGCATATGAGCAAAAACCAGTTCCAAAAGACATTATCGAAGCAATTATTGAAGCAGGTAATCAAGCACCCTTCACCTCAGTAACACGTTCTCAACCTTGGCGATTTGTTGTTGTCCAAGATCCAGAATTCAAGCAGGAACTCTTTCAGACTGCATTTCCGTTCTGGAAAAATGCCACAGATGGAATGAAAGAACAATATCCCGAGCTATACGAAATGGCTACTTGCCTCTATAATGCGATGAGTAAACCCAAAGATGTAATTTACTACAATGCGCCCGTTATCATCTTTGTGATAGGTCCCGCAGCTGGAGGTGCCATAAGTTGTGCACTTGCATGCGAGAACATGATGATTGCTGCTACATCTTTTGGTCTTGGAAGCTGTTATACTGGATTTGGTGCAATGGTTAAAGGTAACCCTGAAGTTGTAAAAGCTCTTGAACTAAACGAAAATGAACAGATATACGGTCCAATCTTAATTGGTTACCCTAAAAATAATCCCACTGCAGCTGTATCTGATGCTTTGGAGAGGATTTGCGCGATTAAGAAAGAGCCAATAACTAAATGGATCTAACAAACCAACAGCATTAATGTATGCAGAAGTCAATGTTGAGATAGGAATTAAGTTCAGTACCACGATAATCTTACTGTTTAGACCCATGTCCATGCATACTAAATAGTTAGTGTATTAGACACGAGTCCTCCAATTTCTAGCGCGCTAGTTTGTCTTCTATTTCTAAAATTCAATAATACATAGCCATGCTCTAGCTGTGACTGAGATATTACTAAAAAGCAATTATGAATAAATAGGCGATAAACCGCTTTGTAGGTTGTCCGATAATTGTAGGTTATCTGAGGTTTTGTTTATGTGAGGTCGCATTAAGAGAGTAGCATTTGAGTATGAGAAAGGGAATTTAAGATTTAGAGTGCCTAATTTACTCATCTGCCCTCATCAGAGGGGGATTTTCTAGGATTTACTCTAATTCAGAAACTTTTAACTAACCGTCAAAAGCAACATGTTAGAATTAAATTGATGCCAAGAAAGGTGTAACGAATAAATGGACAGAATATTAGTCACGGGTGGGGGCGGCTTCATTGGAAGCCAATTAGCAAGGTATCTCAAACAACAAAGGCATTTTGTCAGAATCGTGGACATAAAATTTGATGATTACATTAAAGAGGAATGTTATGCGGAAAAGCTGACGCTTGACCTCAGAATTTGGGAGAATTGTCTTAAAGCAACGAAGAATATTGACAAGGTGTATAATCTTGCTGCTAACATGGGTGGAATAGGTTTCATAACTGAAGTAGGAGCAGACGTGATGCGGGACAATGTCCTAATAAACGCAAACATGCTAGAAGCAGCTAGACAAAATAACGTTCAACGTTTTCTATTCTCTTCCTCAGCATGCGTCTATCCAACTTACAAGCAAACCAATCCTAATGTGAAGGGGCTAAAAGAAGAAGATGTCTTACCAGCTGATCCAGACAACTTCTATGGTTGGGAGAAGTTGTACACTGAGAAAATGTGTGAATCTTACCAACGTGACTACAAGTTGGATATTCGAATTCCTCGATACCATAATATCTATGGTCCAGAATGCACGTACAAAGGTGGAAGAGAAAAATCTATAGCAGCCTTGTGCAGGAAAGTCGCTGAAGCAACAGATCCTGGCGAAATAGAAATTTGGGGCGATGGAAAACAGACGCGGTCTTACTGTTACATCGATGACTGCGTGGAAGGAACTGTACTGCTAATGGAATCCAACTTTAATAAGCCCTTAAACATCGGTTCAGAACGGTTAATTACGATTAACCAACTTGCAGACATGATAATTGGAATTTCGGGAAAAACTATTACGAAAAAACATATTCTTTCTGCATCGACAGGGGTTCGAGGTCGTAATTCAGACCTAACCCTCACGAAACAAGTTCTTGGCTGGGAACCAAAAATTAGCATAAAAGAAGGATTAAACAAGACATATACTTGGATAAGCAATCGAGTAATAGATAATGAATAGGAGGTGTAGCTAATTTCTCAATCGCAGGCCAACGCAGATGTCCTAGTAACGGGAGGCGCTGGCTTTATTGGAAGTCATCTTGTTGACGCGTTACTTAGCAAGAATATGCAAGTGCGTGTTGTTGATGATCTTAGCAGGGGAGAATTGGGGAATCTCGAACATTGCTTTGATCGAATCGAGTTTGTTAAGGGTGACCTATCCAATTCGAAAACCGCTGAAAGAGTGGTGAAAGGCTGTAAGGTTTGTTATCATTTAGCTGCTGTTGTGGGCGGCGTTAGATGGATGAACACTCACCCTTCAAATATTTTTAGATCTCTACTAATCAATTATAATATAATTGAGGCTTGTCGAAAGAGAGAGATTGACAAACTGGTTTTCACGTCATCAGCATGCACTTATTCAGTTGATCTCCAGTCAAACGACGATTTGCCTGCACTGAGTGAAGAAAATGTGCTGAATTGTGGTGCTAAGCCTGACGGAGATTACGGTTGGACCAAATTGATTGGAGAAATTCAATGTAAAGCTTATTACAAAACCTATGGTCTTAAGACAGCAATTGTACGCCCCTTTAATCCTTACGGTCCCCGTGAATCGTTTGCAATTGAAGATAGTCATGTTATTCCTGCATTAATTAGGCGAGCCGTAAATCATGAAAATCCCCTTGTTGTCTGGGGTGATGGTGAGCAAAGAAGAGCATTCACATATGTCACTGATTTGGTGGATGGAATTATTTTGGCAGGTGACGCGATTTCAGACGCCTCTGCAATAAACCTCGGTGCATGGAAAGATATTAGCATACGAGAATTAGTCGAATTGATATTAAAGCTCACAGGATGCGACAATAAAATAGTATGGGACACCTCTAAACCAAAAGGAGTGAATGTACGAAAATCTGATATGACCAAGGCTTTGCAGGTTCTCAAATGGGAGCCAAGAGTTAACTTAGAAGAGGGTCTCAGAAGAACAATTGATTGGTATATAAAGAAAAAAATCTCATAGTATAGCCATTTTACTTTGAGGGGGATAGCTTTTTTGTTTTTGCTGCTTTTTTCTATTTTCCTTATTGCCGGCTTGATTCCATATTTCGTGAGGATTCTTACACTGGTTTATTCACGCGCTTCTAAATTTAATTCTAAAAACTCAACTGATCCAAATGAATTTCCCACTTCAATGACATTTCCAAAAATGTCCGTTATTTTACCTGTATATAACGAAGAAAAAATCATAGTCCGCAAAATTCAAAATCTCTTAGGTTTGAAGTACCCAGAGGACAAAATTGAAATTGTGATCGTGGATGGAAACTCCAGCGACAAAACAGTTGAACTCATAGAATCGTTCCAAGATGAAAGGGTTGTTTTAATCAGAAATCAGAAAAGAGAAGGCGTGACTCAAGCTGCAATAGATGGTGTTCGGATTAGCACTGGTGATGTCGTTATTCTGACAGATACAGAAGCATTGTTTGAAGATAAGGCACTCCAGTTTTTAGCTGATGACTTGAGTGATTTTGAGATAGGCGCAATTACGGGCATGGAAGAAATAGTGAACCCAAAAGACAATTTAACAACAAAAATGGAGCATACTCACAGAATATTCTACAATTTGTTTAGCGTTTCTGAGAGCATTGTTTATTCTACATCATATTTCCGCGGGGAATTTGCCGCCATAAGAAAATTCCTCTTCCCAATGAATATCGGCGAGAAGGGCATTTTAGATATGGAAATTGCCTTTTCAGCCATAAGGGCAGGATACCGTGCTAAGTGTGATCCGAGAATAAAGTTCTTTGGATTAGCAGCAGACAAATTAAGTGATAGAAACCTACAGAAGATACAAAGAGCAACCCTGAATCAGGAGTGTCTCTTTAAGAACAGAGATTTGTTATTCTCTCCTAATTTTTACGGACGCATGATTTTTCCTTCCATGTTTACAATATACATAACATCTCCTGTTTTCTTCTTGTTTTCCTTTCTTCTTTTTCCGCTTGTTTTGCTGGAGTTACCTTTAATGGTCGCAGTGTTTCTGTTGTCTTCGTTTGCTGTTTGTTGCTTAATTTCCCAAGTGAGAAATCTCATTCTAACTTTTCTTCAATCACAGCTATACCTCTTAATCGGATTATCGAAGGTTATTTTTGGCAGGCAAAAGTATCTCAAAAAAGTCGAATCGACTAGGAGAAACTTTGATTTGCCTCTAAAAAAAGACAAAAGAGATTACAGATAGAAAATGCCCAAAATTTCAATATAAGGTTCACATAAAAAAACGTGACTCTAAAATTGGCTTAGTTTCCACCTAATCTCTTTCAACGAGAGCTTTTTCACAACAATTCATCTTTCATATAATCTTTGTATATTTAATTTTGAACTTATCCTGTAGTCTTTCTTTCTACGATAGTATGATCTGCCTTGAGAAATAAGCATACTCCGCTTGTAACCAGAAACAAAAAATTGCCAGTTCGCTTGTTATTCCACATACAACAACACATCTCAAAAATTTTCTTGGCAACCCCTTTCGGATACCACAAGACTACGCGACACATCATTTACTATTATGTTAAATGAAATCGAATCTTAATAACATCAAGAAAAAAGCTGTCTAGAAAAATTGTTAATCTGTTTGAAGCATAATAACATGATGCAATTATTGCTCGAAAGCCTTAGTAGTTTGGTTTTTCTTATAAAACATGATTAATTATTCAAAAGGTGATTTAGCTGGGTTTTATTCAAAATCTCTATGATAGCAACAAATATGTTCGTGCTTTTGCCCAAAAACTTGGGTTTACGAGACCAATCAATGTATATATTTTATCTTCAAGAATCGTTGAGTACCCGTGGGTTTTAAGCAACATTCCATTCTCAACGGCGAGGACAGTTTTAGATGTAGGTTCGAGCGGGTCACAGCTTCCCCTTATGCTTGTTGGCTTAGGTCTAAAAGTCTGGACAATTGATGTAAGGGATTATGAGTACAAAGGCGTCAGTACCGACTTAAATTCAATAAAGGGTGACGTTAGAAAAACAGACTTTGAAAGCAATTTTTTCGATGTCGTTACAGCAGTTTCGACAATCGAACATGTGGGTCTTGGCAGGTATGGCGATCAAAAAGATAATGATGGCGACAAAGAATCAGTTCAAGAAATTAGAAGAATTTTAAAACCAAACGGTACTCTTTTTTTGACAGTTCCATTTGGTAAGCGATGTATCACTTCGTCGTATAGAGTCTACGATAAGGAGGGGCTTGAAACTCTTTTATCGGGTTTCAAAATCATAAAAGCCGATTTTTTTTTAGCCAATGATAAGACATGGATTAAAGCGACAGAAGACCAGGTCACAAACAAAGACTGTACTGCTAAAGAAAAGGCTACTGCTTGCATACAAGCAGCAAAACTGCCTTTTTGAAAATCTGCCTTGGCTGAAATTGAGTAAATGATTTCTGCCAAATCATCTGAAAGCATGTAAGAAGACTGCGCTTCGGAAAAAATTTAAAATACGCAATTTTTCAAATCCGTTCATCATAAGCTGTAAATAAAGGCAAAAAACTGGCAATCCATCATGAAAATTCTAATAGTATCGCCTTCGTTCATGCCTGCGTATGCATTCGGAGGGGTTCCAAGAGTTGCCTATGACATCGGCAAACAACTCGCAAAGCGAAATCATCAAGTCGTTGTTTTCACAACTGACGCTAGGGATCCCTATTCCAGGATGCGCATAGACAAGCCAGTAATGCTTGATGAAATGGCGGTCTACTATTTTAGAAATCTATCCATGAAGCTGGTTAGAAGCACAAATTTGTTCTTGACTCCTGCGCTCTTTTCGGCAGTTAAAAAGAGCTTGTCAAATTTTGACATTGTTCATTTGCATGAATTTAGAACCTTTCAGAATGTGGTAGTTCATTATTACGCAAAAAGGCTCAAAGTACCCTATATTTTACAGGTTCATGGGCAGATTCCTTTTATGGGGAAAAAGGAAAGCCTCAAAAAAATTTATGATTTGACTGTCGGCTATCGCTTGCTTCAAGATGCTTCATCTCTAGTAGCACTAAACCAATATGAGTCTAAACAGTACAAGCGAATGGGCGTCAACAAAAATGAAATAGTAGTCGTGCCAAACGGGATAGATCTGTCTCGATATGAAAGGTTGCCACCATCAGGAGCCTTCAAACAAAAATTCGGTATAGACAGAGAAAAGAAAATTATTTTGTTTTTAGGCAGGATTGCGTACCAAAAGGGCGTAGATATACTAGTCAAAGCTTATGCGTATTTGGTGGACAATCTGAAAGTCTCCAATTCATTATTGGTTTTGGTTGGACCAGACAATGGATATTTAAACGAAATTCGCACACTCATAAACATCCTAAACCTAAAAGATAAAGTTCTTATTACTGGTCGGGTTTCCGTTCAAGAAAAATTATCCGCCTTGAATGATGCTGACGTATTAGTTTTGCCTTCAAGATACGAAGCTTTCCCAATGACCATTCTTGAAGCGTTCGCGTGCGGCAAACCTGTCGTAGCAAGTAGGATAGGCGGACTTGAAGAAATAATTAAAAAAGTTGGCGGAATCCTGTTTGAACCTGAAAACATACAACAGCTATCTTTTATTCTCTATAATTTGTTAAACAATTATGATGATTCAGCCAAAATAGCCTTGGCAGGCAAAAATTTTGTAAAAGAAAACTTTTCAATCCAAGCAGTTGCGGATAAACTCGAAAGAATTTACGAAGAAACAATCGAGGCTTCTAAAAAATAGTAGGCGTTTGTCATTGAAAAAAGTGGTCAACCAAAGAAAAATGGTGGAGATTATTGAAAATACTTAGCGTTGTGGCTGGACTCCTTATTGATGATGCCAGGTCTAGGCGAATAATAAACATTAACAATTTGCTCCTTTCTTTGGGTCACGAGGTTCATCTAGTACAATACGTGCGTAAATCCATCTGGCAAGAACACAGAGGAAACTCTGTTGACTTAGGCGCTTTTGATCACTCAGTTGTTTTTTCTTCACGCTTCTGTGCTAACCTAAAACATATATGTGTACTCTCAAAAGGTAACTATAACTTAATGTTAGGCAACGCCTATGGTGGAACATTTTGGTCAATATTAGGAAAATTCAAGTTGCCTTTGATTTATGATATGCATGGATTAGTGGCTGAAGAACACCGACTCAACTTTGGCTCAAGCCTTAATCCTCAAACAACAGCAAATTTTTTCGCAAAAGCATATATCGAACAATTGGGTATGCGCTTTTCAGATAGCATAATTTGTGTTTCTGAAAAAATGATGACCTATCTGAAAACCCAAAAAAAAATTCCTGCAAAAAAAACACACTACGTTACTAATGGAGTTGATTTAGACCTTTTTAAGCAAGCAGCTGATCAAGATGTTCAAGTTCTCAAGAGACAGCTAGGAATAGAAGGAAAGTTTGTCTTTGGTTATATTGGAGAATTACAAAAATGGCAAGGCGTAGAAAACTTCGTTGATGCCGCCAAGAGAATTGACAACGAAAAAACTGTGTTTATTGTTATAGGCGGGAGGAATGGGCAGATTCAGAAAACAAAAAACTTCTTACTCATTCCAAGGGTGAACTATAACCGTGTACCTCTTTATTCATCAATATGCGACGTGCTTGTTCTTCCCAGACCAAGCCACCCAGCAACTGAAGTAGCAGCGCCAACAAAATTTGCTGAATATACAGCAATGAGAAAGCCCATCCTAACCACAAAGGTCGGAGACGCGGCAAACCTTGTAGCTCAATACAACTGTGGACTTATAGTCAAAAATAACGCCATATCAACTTTATTGGGCGGAATTCGACAGTTTATGCAAACATCCACAAATACACTAAGAGAAATGGGGAACAACTCAAGAAAGCTGGCTGAAACTGAATTTGACTGGAACAAAATCAAATGGAATTTAAGAAAAGCAGTAGACCTCAATTTTTAGATGGTGATGAATTTTTGCGATTACAAAGGGCGCTTAACATTAACGAGTGGGAGGTTCAATCGTTCCTATTTTTTATATTGATTGTTCAGGTGGTTTTTTCGTTTGTACAAGCATTGAATTTGATAGGCTTTCAACTTCCAGTTTTTTCGCAGGTAATAAGCGTTGGTTATTTGATATTTGTGCCCGGCGCCGTATTTCTTCGAGCATTAAACTTTAATGCTCAAAGCATAGTTGAAGTGATTCTATACATTGTTGGGTTAAGTCTTGCATTCATTATGATGCTGGGCGCTTTGTTAAATGCAGTTGGAAGCTTTTTTGCACTTGGACTGGTATCTACTTTTCCCCTACTCATTGCTATAAGCGCTATTGTCTTGGCATTAACAGCAATAATTTATCTCAGAGATGGAAGTATATCAAAACCTGTTTCTATTGAAGCAGTGAGCCAATTTTCTTTAAAGTCCCTTGTCATTTGCGTGCTTCCTCTCTTGAGTATATTGGGCACTTTCTTCATGAATTCTTACGGCGTGAACACTATTCTTCTCTTAATGTTATTTGTGTTGTCCATAGTTCCAACAATAGTTACTTTTAACAAAATACCGCCAAAACTCTACCCGCTATTGATCTTTTCAATTAGCCTCTCTCTTGTTTACTTCAATTCCTTAATAACAAACAACTTATCAGGGTGGGACATACATCTTGAATATTACTTCGCCGACTTAGTTAAAACAAATTCCTATTGGAACACAACACTGCCCTCCGATTACAATGCAATGTTAAGTGTTGTTATGATTGGACCTATATTTTCAGATATCGGTGGGCTTAGTCTTGTTTGGGTATTCAAGATAATTTATCCTCTTTTATTTTCAATTGTGCCTGTCGCTCTTTATGAATTGTTTAAAAAAAGGACAAATGAAACAACGGCTTTTCTTTCCAGCTTCTTTTTGATGGCTACCTATGTATTTTACAGCGAAATGGTTCAACTAGCTAGACAAGAAATAGCTAGTATATTTTTGGTATTGCTGTTCTTTTTGATAATAGATGGAAAACTTAAGTCAACTAAACCGCGAATCTTGTTTATTATTTTTGGCTTTGCTTTGGTTATTTCTCATTATGCTTTAACATACCTTTTCTTGTTTTCAGCAATTTGCGTATTGCTTCTACTTGCATTTTTGCAGAGTACGACAATCCAACTGATGGGCGACAGAATTTTATCAAAAATTAAAAAGGCTCAATCCCCTGAAAAACCAAAACCAGTGGTCCCTCGCGAGACTTTCTTTGTCCCAAAAATCTTAATTTTATTCTTAATACTTTGTACATTTGCATGGTATTTCTTCGTTGCAAGCTCAACTTCTCTAACGTCTTTAACAGAAGTTCTGAGCAATATTTCAAACGCCACCTCCACAGGATTTTTCAACCCAAGCACATCTCAAGGGCTTTCACTAGTTGCCAGTTCTGCAAGTACTCCTCTACATGCAGTGAACCAAGTTTTGTATTTGCTGCTTGAATTGTTCATAATTGTTGGTTTTGCTACGTTAATCGTCAGAGCTCGAGTTGGCAATTTTTCAAGAACGTATATTTGTTTCGCGTTTGTAAGTCTAATTATTGCGTTCGCCTGCATCAGCGTTCCGTATTTCTCTGACGCTCTGAATGCTTCACGGCTATATCTTTTCACACTCATTTTTCTAGCTCCATTAGGTATTATTGGCGGAGGCTTTCTCATCCAGATTTTAGGCAAAATATTTAGAATTAAGATTAAATCGAAAATCGCCATAAAAATTATGGCTGGCCTTCTGGGATTGTTCCTACTTTTCAACTCTGGATTTATGTACGAAGTAACTAAAGATGATCCAACAATGATGGCTCTAAACAACACTATAGATTATCCACGTTTTAGTGATGGAGAAGTCCAAGCTGCAAAATGGATAGCGAATCAAGTAAAAACTGAACCAGTGAATACAACTGTAACTGTGTACGGGGATATTTATGGTAGCTTACTGCTGAAGGAGTTTCTTTGGGATGTTAAGACTTTTTGGGGAGATACAACTAATGTAGCGGATAACGCCACTGTATATATTTATTTCAGAAGCGTAAATGTGAAAGGTCAAGTAATGGCATCTTGGCCGATCAGTAGTTATGTAAATATCCAAAATTGTTCTTTTGGAAACATTGTCGCCCGAGCCGTTAAGGTTTATGACTCTCCTTCTGGAGATGCTGAAGTTTATCGCTTGTCTACTCTTCGCTTATATTCACCGTACCTCTTCAGCGATGGTTTTGAAAGTGGCTTATGGCCATACGATTATGTAACTGGTTCTGTAGCGATTGTTACTTCACCAGTTCATTCAGGGTCTCATGCGCTTGAGTGTTCAGCTTCAGGCAGTTGCGTGGAAACACATGCATCAGGTTCGACATTGTTCTTTGATGTTTGGGTATATTTAGACACGCTCCCAACCGATTATAGTGGTTTTCAGATAATGCTAGCTTCCAATTCAAGTTATGCAAATATATTTTCGCTTGATTTGCTGCAGTTCGCTGGAGTCTATTACTTAGTATTAGGATATAATTATCCGTCAGCTGGTTATGATGGCTATGCATTCGCTGTTCAATCTGGCGCTTGGTACGAAGTGCAACTTAAATACACTCAAGGAGCGTCTGGTGGATACACGGTATGGCTTAATGGTATTCAAGTCATAACAGTTACTGGCATAAATACGTCTAACGGATCGGTTGCTCAGATTTATTTTGGTCGATTATGGGATGATGCTTCTGGAAACTTGTATATTGATGACATTAAAGTAAGTACTTCAAACATAAGCGGCGAAGGCAGCTAACCTACTCAACTTCGTAGGTAATATAAGTTTCAGAAATACATGCTTTTACATTCCTAGGTACGGATAAAGGTCCGAATATACGTAGTAAACAGATTAGCTGGCTTCCAAGTTTGTTTTTGTAG
>Ga0209427_10009287_pt1 | contig 10986 bp, 6 predicted proteins | sample DeeMarSWOR136_30_FD_187465 | JGI IMG/M metagenome (GOLD analysis project Ga0209427, IMG submission 187465) | Marine sediment microbial communities from White Oak River estuary, North Carolina - WOR-1-36_30 (SPAdes) (version 2) | ecosystem: Environmental > Aquatic > Marine > Intertidal zone >... | reverse complement strand
ATGGTGGGTTCTCTCTTGATTTCCCAGTCCTTTCTCAAGGATGAGAATCGTTTCACAAAATGTTCCTCAACTGCACTATCAAACTGCTCTGTATCCTCTAATACTTCCGGGAAAAACCCTTTTTTTGAGTCAGATAGTTCAAATATGTAGATGCGAGGTTCTCCAGCTACTTCAGTTTCAATTTGCGCCTTAATCTTCCAGGAAGGTGCTTTCATAATCTTTGGCACCAATTTGGCTAAAGAGGTTCCGTATTTCTTGGTTTTCTTGAAAAGGGATGCTGGCCCTGTCACCCTGACTGAGAAGTTGTCGCCTTCAGATTGAATTTCATACATCAATCCCAAAAATTTTATCATCCTGAATATCTCTTGGTAATTCCCAGAGGTGGTAAACTCTAAAGATAATGCATCAAATAATAAGGTCTGTGTCAACGACAAATTGTAGTACCTCACTAAATCGGAAGCAGGAATGTCATCAATGGAAGCCACTATTTGGTAATCCTCTCGATCTGCCCAGAAAGATGTCTCAATGCCCTCAACAGGCACATCAAACTCTTTAGAAGCCTTCAATAACAGGCTGGTTCGCTCTTCCTCGCTGGTTACAAACCCTTTTTCGTACAAGTATGTCCTCACTTTTTGGGGGTTCACCGTGTATGATTCTTCAAAATGAGTTCTTCTCCTCATGAGCTCTGACAACCCTCTTACCACCCTGAAGGTACTGTGTGTCTCCAGGGATAGTGTCTCCTCATCAATGTCCCCCTTGGGTTTCCCTTTTTCATAGATTGTGATAACCTTTTCTGCTAGTCCAGTCTCTTCTGGATGGATATACACTGGGGTTATGTACGGCCTCCTCTTCCGGGTCACTAACAAAGCTCTGGAAAACATAGGATCACTCCTTTCTTGACCTCCTGGCAGATGTTCGTATTTCTGCTGTCCCTCCAGATATGACCTCGTACAGAACTGCCTTTTTCTCTGTGGGTCGTAAAATCCTTCCTAGTCTCTGCGTGTACTCCCGTAAACTGCCTGTACCACTTAAGATAATACCAATGTTAGCCTCTGGTACATCAATGCCCTCATCGAGGACTTGAGAGCTTACAATGGCTGTATACGCACCAGTCTTAAACTTCTTTAAAATTTCTGTTCTCTCATTCTTGTCTGTTTTGTGCGTAATACACGGAATAAAGAATCTTTTCGAAATATAGTACACCAAATCGTTGTATCGAGTAAAAATAATGATTCTGTCATTTCTATGTAACTGGAGCAGCTTTTGAAGCTCTTCAATCTTTGATTGTGAATTGTACGCAATCTTTCTGGCCTCATTTCTCGCTTTCACTGCTCTCCACGCCCGCGGATCGTACCCACTTCTGTAGACTACTTTTTGAAAGTCCTCCGGTTTTCTCATGCGGATGTGGTTCGCCCGGATATAGTTTTTAAATATTTTCATGTTTTCTGCGTATTTCTCCTTTTCTTCGGGGAGCATGTCTACTTTGATCTTTTTTATCTCATATTCTGATAAGTGCTCCCCTGTTAATTCTGTGGTTTGTACCTCGTATACTTTTCCTCCCACCAACCGGGGAAGCATGAACTGGAGTCCGTCCTCTCTCTCATAGGTGGCTGTCAAACCCATGCGGTAGGGAGATGCACACATTTCTGCAATGTGCCTGTACCCCTCCGAGGGAAGGTGGTGAACCTCATCAAAGACCAAAAATTTAAATTTATTTCCCAGGTTTTCTGCATTAATGTAGGCAGAATCATACGTCGTTATAGTGATAGCTTGCAATTGTTTCTTTCTCCCCGTGTATTCCCCTATTTCTATGTCAGTTTCCGGTGATACATACAATTTTTTGAGATTCTCTTTCCACTGGTCCACCAGATCTAACGTGGGCACCACAATTAAGGTGGAACAGTTTGCAGCCTCTATTGCCTTTAAGGCCACTAATGTCTTTCCAGATCCTGTTGGTAAGACGATGACACCTCTTTTGTCTTTTAACCACATTTGTAAGGCTTCTTTTTGGTAATCTCTTAATTCTACTGAAAAGTGAAGTTCAGGACAGGGTATTAAATGGAGCACATCATCGATGTAGTCAATGTCAGATTTTTTTAAGTAGGTGATGATCTCCCGGTAGTACAAAGCTTGTGCCCGGTATGTGTGAGATCTTTCATCCCATGAGGTATTAGGAATGTGGTATTGTCCTTGGAGTTGGATGGTCCCCTTGTAAAACTGGAGTAACATTACCTCTCTTTTCATACGGCATTTAAATTCTTTTGGTCTGCGTTACTTTCGGTCTGGTTGGAATGAACCTGGATGCTGCATACGTATTACTTTGTGAGTCAGAACAACTACTGTGTTGAAGGGTTAATGCTGCTAAAGAAATGAAGTTCTGGACACCAATCTAAGAAATTCTCAAGAAAATGTTACACGTGTAACAAAGTTGAGACAAAAACTAACAATTAATAATTACGGTGGACATTTAGGTTCTTTATCTGAAATCAAACTGTTACATTTGTTTGGGCCAAAATTAAAGAAGTTCCAAGAATTCTTCAACACTCATTTCAGCTTGCTTCAAAATTACGCTAAGAACTCCCTTTTTGAGCGAGGAGTGAATTACTTCAGCTCTCTTGTTGCGTATCTCTGCTTCAATCTGTGCATCATCGATGTCCAAATAGACCTCTATCCAGGAAGAGAAGGAACATAAATGACGAATCCTCCCTCTTCTGCCTCTTCAAGAATAACCTTGAATTTCATGGTATAGGTTGGTGATACCTATAAAAAAAGTTTCTACTCTTACAGTGCTCTGTGAGATATTCTGTTTGGAACCTTGTAAAGTCAAGAGTTCTTGAATGCATACAGGATTTTGCCTAACATTGCATGCTCCATTTGTATATCCATAAAGACACCCAACAGAATGTGTATATCCCAACAAGGCTTCGAATTAAAAATCTCATTCGTGCAAATCTACCAATAGGATGATTAGTTTTACTTCTATATTCACTACCTAGCTCAACAGATCGAGCAATATACATATCAAATTCACGTTCAATCTCTTTCATACGTGCCTTTGCAACGTCATTTAAGAAACTCATCCGCTCAAAGATCAGCCAGAAAAGAACAAGAGTGAATATAGAAACGATTCCCGAAAGGATCAGCGCTGCTAAGGGGAGAATGTCAAAGCGAGAGGCCACAATCCCAAAAACAGCTAAAGAAGCAGTAATCAGGATGCTCCCCATCTGCCATGTTAACTCTCTTTGATGGCGATGATATGCACAAAGCTCTTGGTACTCTATTTGTTTGTATTCTTTGGGATTATGCATAGTGAGATCTTTTATTTTTCATACTTAAATTCTTTTTTATGGTTATGTCGATTAGAAATAAAATATCTTTAAATATCTAAAAGTCTAGAATGCAGCTAAGAAAGGCAGTTGTTACACGTGTAACAAATGTGAGACAAAAAACAAGTTGACAATTCCCTCCAAGATCCATTGTGTCCCACTTTGAAGAGAATCATGTATTTGTTCCAAACATTTATAACTCTTCACTGCAAACCAAACCATGATTATTCACGCAGCTGACGCTCATCTAGGTGTTACCCGTTACCACAAAATCGATCCAGATACTGGGTTAAACATCCGAATGATGGACTTCTGTCATTCCTTTGAGCACCTTATCTCCCAAGTTATGGAATTAACTCCAGACGCATTCATATTCTCTGGTGATCTCTTTGATCGGGTGAACCCCACCAATTTTATCCGGAAATTCGCTCAGGATCAGTTCAAAAAGCTATCAGAGCAAAAGATTCCCACCTTTTTAATCCCCGGAAACCATGAAACCCCTCGATCAAAAGGAGTCAAAAATCCCCTCACTTTATATCTGGACATTCCTCACATCTACATTGGATTAACCCCTTTCCAAAAAGAAATAGGCCCCTACACCATAGCAGGAGTACCCTTCTCCAGTAATCCAGAAAAATACATTCCAGCACCAGTATCTGGGAGAACTAACGTATTAATGCTTCACTGCGTCGTAGAAGGAGCAGTCTGGGGTTCGGAACGCTTCATGGAATATGTAGACGGGACTGTAAAACCAGGAAAACTCCCTCCCTACGAGTATATCGCGTTAGGCCACATCCACAAGCACCAGAAGATTTCCAACATGGTCTACTCCGGTTCTTTGGAGCGGTATGACTTTAATGAAAAGGATGAAAAAAAAGGGTTTGTCATATACGACGGAAATCCTGAATTTGTTATCATCCCCAGCAGAGATATGGTAGACGTTGAATACACGTGCACTCATAAGAATGCATTCCAGATAACAGAAGAAAGTGTATCCTTGTTAACTGACATCGAAGAGAAAATCGTTCGACTAGTCTTACAAGGAAGAATAGACTCTGTTACCAGAAAAGAGATCAACTTCGCATTGATCCGTGAAAAAGCAAAAGAATCCCTACACTTCTCTATAAAGGATTCTACAGTCATTGAAGAACTTGAAGAAATCAAAGACGAAGAAGTCATGTATGCCCCTCAAGAAGAGTTAAAAAGATATTTAGAAGCCGTCAAAAAGGAAGAAGCTTTACAAGAAGGGTTAATAATTATACAGGAGATTTCAGGATGATCTTGAAGCATATCCACCTGGTCAACTTCAAGAAATACAAGAAAGCCAGCATAGCCTTAGATAACTCTGTAATTGGTATCTTCGGGGACAATGGTGCTGGAAAATCCTCGTTATTTGAGGCAGTAACCTGGTGCCTATACGGGGTGGCCCAGAGCATGGAAGGAAGAGAAGGAGTCAAGCAGCAAGACTTAATCAGGGACGGCCAACAAGAAATGGGAGTAGAAGTGGAATTTACGATGGGAACCCATACCTACAAGGTGGCCCGCTACTTAAATGCAAAGCGCGGTACCAAATCCCGATTGTGGATTGATGGGAAAATGCAGGCACGAAAATCCAGAGAGGTTACCGCACGAATTGAACAGGACATAGGGTTGAATGTGAAGGGATTTATCTCATCCTCTTTTATCCGCCAAAAAGAACTGGATTTAATCACCTCAAAAATTGCGTCTGAACGCAAAAAACTGATCAATCGTCTCTTCAACTTGAAAATATACGAAAAATATGAGGAAGCCGCCAAAAACAAGAAAAAAGAAAAAGAGAACGAATTACAGGTTGTGCAACTGCAGAGGAAAGAAAAAGAAAAAGATTTAGAACAATTACCTGATGTAGAGAAAGCATTGCAGGAATTGAAAGAAATGGCGGAAGCTCTCAAAGTGCAGTATGATACAGTAAAAAAAGAATCTGAAACCGTAAAGAATGAATATGCGAACCTTGAGAAAGAGTACCAAACCTATCAGAATTTACAGTCCACATCAAAATTGATGGAAAAGGACATAGAAAATACGAAAAATACTATAGAACAACGAAAAAAAGATCTGGAAGAAATAGAAAAGGCAGTCAAAAAGAGAAAATCATTGAAACCCGAGTACAACAGTTTTTTGGATCTAAAAAAGAAATTTTCTTCATTGGATAAAACCAAAGTACAGTACGATACAAAGGTGAACCAGCTCCAGAACTTGCAGACTGAAATTACTATTACTCAAAAGAGCCTTGAAGAAAGAATAACAGAATCCAAAAAAGAGATAACCAGTCTAAAAAACCAAGAGGACGAACTCAAAGAATCGAAAGCAAAGTTAGAAACTATCAGAGAAAAAATGAGTGAACTTGAAAGTGTCCCCCAGCAAATTGAAGAAGAAATCCAGAAAGTAGATAAAATAAAAGAAAAAGAAGCAGAAATTTATGCTGAAAAAGCAAAATATACAAGCCGCATAACTGATCTTCAACAAGAATTAGAGGATATCCAATCCATTGGTGTGGGAGCTTTGTGTCCTAAGTGCAAGAGGCCATTACAGAAAGAACATTTAGACGAATTGGTCACCAAGTATGCGACAGAAATTGCTGCACACGAAAAAACGAAAGAGAAATACGAATCAAAAGAGAACCATCTAATTGAAATGAGAAAAGAACTGGATATAAGAATTAAAGGGTTAAAGAAGAAAGAAAATGATTTAACCAACCTGAAAAAGCAGGAGCAAACTTACGTAAAAGCAGAAATGAAATACGAGAACATCCAAAAAAGGATAATTGACTGCACAGTCAAAATTTCAGAAACCCAGGAAAGACTCACCAAGGTAACTCAGAGAAAAAAAGAGGTTGAAACTCTGGAAAAGGAGATACAAAAATTAGAATTTAACCCTGCAGAATATAAACTGATAAAAAAAGATTTGGAGGAAAAATCTGTTATTGAGCGTGAAATGATCAAATTGGATGAAAGGATTTCAAAAAAAGAGGATGTTGAAAAATCTATTGAACAGGATGAGGAGAAGTTACATACCCAAGAAAAGGAAATGGAACACGTAAAAAGTAAACTAGAGGAAATTTCAGATATCCCTGAAAAATTTGATAATGTAAAAAAGAAAAAAGAGCACATAACCCAGGAAGAGTTAAAAATATCAAAGGAGTACACGGAAAAGAAGACGTTATACCAGGAACGGACAAAAGAGTTAGAGAGGCTGCACAGGGCTAAAGATGAATTAAAAACAATGAAAAAGAAGCAAAAAGAACTGGAAGATATCATACTGGTGTACGGAATATTGCAGGATGCATTCAAACAGATCCCGGTACAGATCCAGTCCCGGCTGCGACCCAGGATCAGGAAGGAAACATCAGCATTGCTGAACGAGGTAACAGAGGGGAAGTACCCTTTCATCGATCTGGAGTCAGACTATTCTGTAACAGTTTACTACGATGGGAACTACTACCCCATTTCCCGATTTTCTGGTGGGGAAAAGGATTTAATCAATTTGTGTTTGAGGGTAGGTATTTCCCGGGTTTTGGTGTCTTTATCCTCCCAGAAGAGCTTTGCCAGAATCCAGAGTTTATTCCTGGATGAGTGCTTTGGCAGTTTTGATATAGAAAGGAGGAAGAACCTTCTGGCAGCGTTAACCCAACTCAGGACGTACTTTGCGCAAATTGTGTTAATCACTCACATTGAGGAGGTCAAGCAAGCGTTACCTGAGGCATTTCTGGTGGAAGAACTGGAAGATGGAAGTTCTATAGTAATAAAGGTCAAGTAAGGAATATCACTCCACATTACTGAGAATCAAGATAAGAAAATGTATTACAGAGAATCTAACTATTGCAGTAGTTTTTAATTATTTCAAAGCTTTTAAGTCATTTCTAAATTCTCCTTTTTCAAATAATATTCTGATTTAACACAATTATACTATTGAAAATCAAAAAAAGAGTATCTGCAGTGATGAAGGTGAGTAATGCATGAATTTTGAATCCCACTCAAGATTATTTTCTTAAATTGTCAAAAATAGAATAATAATAAAGATAAAAGAATTCATTCTTGTCTGGACCACGTGAAAAAATTACGTTGACTTGATAATAAACTATTCATGGAAGAATTTATAAAGAAGAGATCACTTATTCTCTTACAATTCAAAAGGAGGTGAGCAAATGGAATTCGTCATTGAAGCTCTGGAAGAGGTAGCACCCAAGCATCCAGCATGCTCTTCCAAACCCTTCCAAAAGATGCTTCCAGCGCCAGAGGTCTAGGCGAGGAAGGTTATTTATTTTTCCTTTTTTCTTTTTCCACTGGTTTACATGGTTGTATGATTCCTGGTGAGGGTCAAGATTTGAAATAGGATTGAATTGATTATTACATTGCCCATATAACCTCTTAATAGGGCGATATAAAATTTGAGTGTCCACATTGTTACACGTGTAACATGACGGCACGGTCTTTGATAGATGCAACATGTGGCTTAATAGAATTCCGAAGATTGAGAAATGTAGTTCATTTGCCTTCAACCCCTCGTGTGCGCATTTCTATTGATAGTTCATTGACCTCAGAAATGAAAGACATGCTGGCATAGTTAGTACTGCATGAGCTTTTTGGGGACAACCTCCCGATAAGAAGGGATTGTCAACTTTTTCGATGCTAAAAATTTTTAATCTCCTTTAGTATTATAATAATTCCTGAATTATTTATAAAAACTAACAATTTGTTACACGTGTAACAAAACTGAGATAAACGCCCAATGATTTGACTAAACTGTTAAGAACAAAGATTTATATTATATTCTTCACATAGGAAAGAAACCAGAACCGCTTGTGGTGGTACACCATGAAGATAGGAACCTACAACCCTGCAGAGATGGAGCCTAGAATTCAAAAGTTCTGGGAAGACCAAGAAGTTTTCAGATTCCAGAAAGACTCTGAAGCATCAATTTACTCCATAGATACCCCTCCTCGTACCCTCTCGGGAACCATCCACATGGGACATGCCATGAGTTATTCCCAGATGGAGTTCATGGCGAGATACAAGAGGATGCAAGGGTACAACGTGTTCTTTCCCATGGGATTTGATGATAACGGATTAGCTACAGAACGGTACGTGGAGAAGAAGTACAATGTGAATGCTAAAGAAATGAAAAGAGAAGAATTTATCGATTTATGTCTAAAAGAAACAGTTATCGGAGGTAACTACTTCAGAAAAGTGTGGACAAGTTTAGGTATTTCCTGTGACTGGACCACCTTGTATTCTACTATTGATGAACACTGCAGGAAGGTGGCCCAAAAGAGCTTTATCGAGTTGTACAGTATGGGCCGACTGGAAAGAAAGGAAGACCCCATAACTTGGTGTCCCGTCTGTGAGACTGCCATTGCTCAGGCAGAACTAGAGGATAAAACTGAAGAAACTGTTTTAGCCACTATAAAGTTCACCTGTAGTGGGGATGCCCTTCCTATAGCCACCACAAGACCGGAATTTCTGGCAGCCTGTGTGGCTGTTGTAGTCCACCCAGAAGATCACCGGTATAAAGAGCTTCCAGGGAAAAAAGCACAAGTCCCCTTGTTTGGGCATGAAGTCCCTATCATTACAGACGAAAGGGTGGACATGAGCTTTGGTACAGGCATTGTGATGATCTGCACCTTCGGGGATAAGACTGATGTAGAATGGTGGAGAGACTACAATCTGGACACGTTAATGATCATTAACAAGGACGGCACCTTAAATGAATTGGTTGGTGCATACAAGGGATTATCCCTTTTAGAGGCGCGCTCAGAGATTTTAAAGGATCTAAGAGAAAAGGGATTGACTCTAAAAGAGGAAAAAATGGAACATGTATTAAATGCACACGAACGGTGCCATACCCCTGTTGAATTTGTGATTGCCAAGCAGTGGTTTGTCAAAGTTCTGGATATAAAGGACCAATTAATTGAAAAAGGGAGAGACATTAACTGGTTCCCAGCATACATGGGGAAACGGTACGAATCCTGGGTAGAAAATTTGAGATGGGACTGGTGTGTCTCCAGGCAAAGGCACTATGGGATACCCTTCCCGGTGTGGTATTGTAAAGATTGTGGGAAGATTGTATTGGCAGACGAGAACGATTTGCCAGTGGATCCTGTCAATGACGAACCTCCCCACCCCTGTGAGTGTGGATCAGAGGAATCTGTACCAGAAATGGATGTTTTGGACACGTGGTTTACCTCTGCACATACGCCGCAGATTGCTGCTCGATGGGCAGAATCAGATTCCTTCATGGATTTTGTATTTCCCATGAATTTGAGGAGTCAAGCCCACGACATTATCAGAACCTGGGCGTTCTACACTATTGTGAAGGCCATGCTCCACCACGATACAGTCCCCTGGTATGATGCCATGATTTCAGGGCACGGACTGGACGAGAAGGGAAAGGGCATGCACGCTTCTAGGGGAAATGTGGTTTTGGCTATTGATATGGTTAAAAAGTACTCAGCAGATGCAGTGAGATGGTGGTCATCAGAGACCAAACTGGGTGAGGACTTACTATTCAAGGAGAAAGATGTGGTTAAAGGATACAGGTTGTGCGTAAAATTGTGGAATGCAGCAAAGCTGGTGTCCTTACATGTGAAGGAAAAACCTGAAAAGTGCGAGCTAAAAGATGTTGATCAATGGCTTCTGTCACGACTGGATGCAGTAATCAAGGAAGCGACTGACCATTTAGATGCGTACGAGTACAGTCGGGCCAAGAATCTGATAGAGTTATCATTCTGGCACGAATTCTGTGACAACTATTTGGAGATCATAAAATACCGATTGTACGGTAGCGGTGAGAAAGAGAAAGATGGTGCTGCCCTCTACATGCTGTATCATGGATTACTCACGTATTTGAAACTGTTCTCCCCGTACGTGGCTCATGTAACAGAGGAGTTATACCAGAATATCTATGCAAAATGGGAAAAGGATAAGAGTATTCACATTTCCCAGTGGCCAGAACCCTTTGGGGTGCCTGAACCTGCACAAGGACAGTTGATTGTGGATATTATATCTACGTTGCGGAGATGGAAATCGGACAAAGGGTTGCCGTTGAATCGTGAATTGGCCAGAGTGAAGTTGTATGCATCAGAAGAGTTCAACCTTGAAGATATCAAGGGTGCTATGAACATTAAAGAGATTGAGATCACTGAAGGGACTCCTGCATGGGAGGAAAAAGTGTCGAGGGTCACCCCCGATTTTAAGGTGATTGGGCCCTTGTTCGGGAAAGATACCAACAAAGTGGCTGCTTTATTGAAGGAGCATGCTGAGGAACTGGAAGAAAAGGGAGAAATTGAAATTGAGGGGTTCACCCTGAAGAGAGAGTATATGACGTCGATAGAGAAAGAGTTCTATGCTGGAGAGAAAAAAGTGGAAGTACTTTCTTCAGGTGATGTTATCATTGAGATAGAGGTATAAGATGAGAGCTGCTGTCTACTATGGTGTGAACGATTTCAGAGTGGAAGATGTGCCAATACCAGAGATTGGAGAATATGAAGCGCTCGTTAAGGTGAAAGCCTGTGGTATATGCGGCACAGATGTGCACAAGGCAATCCATAAGACGGTGGAACCTCCCCTTGTTTTGGGTCATGAAGTAGCAGGAGACGTCATAAAAGTAGGTGAAAAAGTTCAGA
>Ga0209427_10009286_pt1 | contig 10988 bp, 10 predicted proteins | sample DeeMarSWOR136_30_FD_187465 | JGI IMG/M metagenome (GOLD analysis project Ga0209427, IMG submission 187465) | Marine sediment microbial communities from White Oak River estuary, North Carolina - WOR-1-36_30 (SPAdes) (version 2) | ecosystem: Environmental > Aquatic > Marine > Intertidal zone >... | reverse complement strand
GTAAGGTGATACCCATCCTGACCGGCTCGGCCTTAAAGAACATCGGTATCGGTATGCTGATGGACGCCATACACGGTTACCTGCCTTCGGCCAAAGATGGCCAGGTGGTGACCGTTAGCGATTCCAAGAAAGAGACGTCGGAGCCGAGCGCGGAAAGCCCGCTGGCGGCTCTTGTTTTCAAGACCAGCGCCGACCCCTACGTGGGCAAGCTGACCTACTTCCGCGTCTATAACGGGGCTATCGCCAGCAACTCGCAGGTCTGGAACGTCAACCGCAAAGGCGCCGAGCGCATCGGGCAGTTGTTTATGATCCGGGGTAAGAACCAGGAACCGGTGGCTCAAATTGGGGCGGGGGATATCGGGGCAGTAGCCAAGCTTACTGAGACCAATACCGGTGATACCCTGTGCACGCAGGCGAAGCCACTGAAGATTGCCCCTATCGAGTTCCCCGAGCCGGTTTTCAGCCTGTCGGTACATCCCAAGACCAAGGCTGACGTGGATAAGCTGGGGGCGGCGCTTACCAGGCTCACCGAGGAAGACCTCACCATAGAAGTGCGCCGCGAGACGGGCACCAACGAGACGATTCTATCAGGGATGGGCGAATCGCAGCTTGAGGTCGCCGCCGAACGGATGCAGCGTAAGTTTGGGGTGGGGGTGAAGCTGGAGGTGCCCAAGGTGCCTTATAAGGAGACGATTACGGCTGGCTCAAAAGCTGAGTATAAGCATAAGAAGCAGACGGGGGGGCATGGGCAGTACGGTCATGTCCTTCTGGAACTGGAGCCTTTGCCGAGGGGCAGCGGCCAAGAGTTCGCCGATAAGATTGTCGGCGGCGCCATACCCCGTAACTATATCCCCGCCGTGGAGAAGGGGGTCAACGAGGCTATCCGGGAGGGGGTGCTGGCGCGCTACCCTGTAATTGACATAAAGACAACGGTCTACGACGGCAGCTTCCACCCGGTTGATTCCTCGGAGATATGCTTTAAGATTGCCGGGGCGGGGGCGCTTAAAAAAGGCCTGGCCGAGGGACAGCCCATCCTGCTCGAGCCGATAATGAACATCGAGGTTACCGTCCCCGAAGACTATACGGGGGATATTATCGGCGACCTGAACACCAAGCGGGCACGAGTGCAGGGGATGAACCCGGGGGGTGGCTACAACGTCATCGAGGCCCAGGTGCCGCAGGCCGAGATTTTGCGCTATTCCATAGACTTGAAGTCAATCACTCAGGGGCGGGGCAGCTACAAAGCCAGCTTCAGCCACTACGAAGAAGTTCCCGCCCATATCGCCGAGAAGATTATCGCCTCCAGGCAAGCTGAAAAGGCTGCCTGAGCAGGGCTTCTGGCTAGTCGAAGAGATCAGAATGATAGGGGGGCACTCCGCCACCCCACCTTTTTTTAGCGTACGTATTTCTATCCCACCCAATACCCACCCTATAAGGGTGTTACCCCTTATATATCCCCCTTAAGGTTTTGCCCTCCACCCCCCTTTGTCAGCGAACGTCTTTATGTCCTAACCCAATACCCGCTCTACAAGGGTTAGACCTTTATAAATCTCTTATTAGGGGTGTTTTTAAGAGGGGCGTAGCCTCTTTTTTCCATAGAAGGGTGGTGGGTGGGAAAAGATATAAAACGGGGTGGGGGGTTATGTAGACCTTATCTCCTGCCGCATAAAGACGATGTAGCTGATGGCGAAGCAGACGGCGGTTAAGGCTAGCAGTGCCGTCAGCTGGGGCCAGACGATGAGCAGGCTCTGGTCCAGAGAGAGAGGGTTGGGCAGCATCGAGCCCGTGGTGGAGGTCCACATTGCCGCCCCCCGCCAGATCGGGATGAGGAGCACCGCCGTCGCCTCTTCGAAGAGGAAATAGGGGGAGATACGGGCTATCATCAACTGCGCGCCGATGGAATCGCTTACCGCGGGCACGAAGAAGCTGATATAGGGGTTGAAAATGGAGGCGGGGATGCCGAACAGTATCCAGATGGCCATGGGGAAGAGCAGGGAAACAGCCAGATTGCGGAATATCACCGAGAAGAGTATGGCCAACCCCATCCAGAAGGCACCGTAGACAACCGCCGATATGAAGTAGATGAATATCCTGATCATTTCCTCGGGGCCGGGGGGCACGCCTATCATCCTCAGTCCGTAGCCGCCAACGATGAGTATAATAGCCCCTATCATGATGGCCATGGTGATTATGCCCGCCAGGAACTTGCCGTTGATGACGCTGTCCCGGTAAACAGGTTGGGAGAGGATGCGGTTTAGAGTGCCGCTGGAGCGCTCGCCGTTGATGGCGTCGAAGCCCAGGGCGACGCCGATTATGGGCACGAGCAGGGCGATGAGTATGGTTAGCGAAGGCAAGTCTTCCTCGACGGTGAACAGCTTGATGAAAACGGGGCCGGGGTCGATGGAGGCCTCGCGAATGCCATTATAGGCAGCGTAGATAGCGACGAAGCTGGCAGCAATTACTAGAATAAATAATACGAAACACCTTATGCTGGTAAAGTAGTCAGCCAGTTCTTTGCGCAGGATGGTCAGCATCTATTCAATCGGCCTCGTGAAAATACTTCATGTAGATATCATCGAGGGAGAACTCCTCGATTTTAACCTGAATTAAAGCCACGCCGCTTTCCACCACCGCCTTGGAAATCTCCGCCCGCAGGTCGGCGTCGGTGGTTATGTGCAGCTGGTTGCCCTTGACCTCCACCTTGCTTACTCCCTTGATCTTTTTTATGACCTTTACCAGTTGGGGGCTGGGCTCGGCGGTTTCCACCTCTATCCTGAAGCGGCCTTCGGCCAGAGCGTCTCGGCCCAATTCGTCCAAGTTGCCCTGGACGACCATTTTGCCCTTGGAGAGTATACCGATGCTGTGGCAGACCCGCTGCACTTCGTAGAGGCGGTGGGAGGAGAATACCACCGTCGTGCCCATCTTGGGCAGGTTACCTATCAAATCTATAATCTGGTTGATGCCTTCTGGGTCGAGCCCGGCGGTGGGTTCGTCAAGGAAGGCTACCTTGGGCTTTTTGACCAGCACATCGGCTATACCCAGACGCTGCTTCATGCCGCGGGAGAACTTGTTCACCGTCTTGTCGGCCACATCGCTTAAGCCTACCGATTTCAACGCCTCTTCGATGAGAGGCTCGGACTCGGCGTAGCCGATGTTATTTAGCTTGGCGATGAACCTGAGGTTTTCCCGGGCGGTGAGGGTTTCGTAGAAGCCGACCTTTTCCGGTAGATAGCCCGCCAGGCGCTTTACCTTGAGCGGCTCGCGGGTAGAGTCGAAGCCGTAGATTTTGGCTGTGCCTGACGCCGGCTCGGTCAGCCCCAGCAGCATAAGTATGGTGGTGGTCTTGCCGGCGCCGTTGGGGCCAAGCAGTCCGAAAACCTCTTTTTCGGCGACCTCGAGGTTGAGGTTGTCGACCACGGTGGTCTTGTCGTACTGCTTGGTCAAACCCTCGGTTTTAACTATAATATTTTTGCCCATATTCTATCGTCGGCCAAAGCGCATGAAGATAACGATCAGTCCCACGACGACTAGCGCGATGATGCCGATGCCCACCCATCCCCAGAGGGCGGACGTCTTTACGGTGACCCTGATTTCCAGGCTATCCGAAGCCTGCGTGCCCGATGCCCGGACGATAATTTCATAGTCACCGGCGATGGCGTCAGCGGGCGTTTTGATGTTCATCTCTACGGTCTGGAAGTCGCCCGCCGCTATCGAGTTTATGTTGGTCAGGGAGAGCTCAACCGTCCACCCCCTTGGTTTATTGGTGGAGAGGCTGATATTGTCAATATCCCCGGTGCCGCTGTTGACTACGGCTATGGTGAAGTAGTTATCCTCGCCCGCTTGCGCCGTGGTGCTGAGAACGCTGTCGGGTGTGGTCAGGTAGAGGGTATAACTGGCGGGTACGGAGGTTACCACCGCCGTGAGCTCGATGGAGGCTTGAAGATCGCCCGAGCTGGCCTCTACCGTTATGGGGTATTCGCCCACTTCGGGGGTTATCCAGGCTTCGGGGGCGGAGGTGACGATGATCTGCTCTCTAGTGGAGCTTTCGCCCTCTGCCGGCGGTTCCAGCCTTATATCCTGTATCTGCTGGTCGCGGGGGTACGCGGGGGTAATCGAGGTCGTCCAGTCGGCGGGCCCAGTAGCCGTTAGGTCGAAGACTCGGGCCACTGTCCCCGTGTATTCCAGTTTAATGGTGAACTCGACGCTATCCCCGGAGACTATCTCCAACGTGTAGTAGTCGGTGGTAAGCTCAATGGTGGCCTCATCGTCCTGAGCCAGGACGGAGCTTAAAGGGAGGAGAGTCATCAAAAACACCATTAAGATGCCGAAAGCTATCAGTCTTATTTTCATCACTTTGCCCCCTTGGCTAAATTGCTTCATATAATATCAGAGCTGCAGGTCAATATCAAACAGCTTTTAACCAGCGAGCAGCTCTTTTAGTTTCTCGGTGAAGGCGGGCAGCGCCTTCTTCCAGTCGCCGACCAGCCCGAAGCGGGCTTCCCGAAAGATGTTGGCTTCGGGGTCTTTGTTGATGGCGACTATGGTCTTGGAACCGGAGCAGCCCGACATGTGCTGGCTGGAACCGGAGAGGGCGACGGCGATATAGAGGTCGGGAGCCACAATCTTGCCGGTGAGGCCTATCTGCGCTCCCGCTGGCACCCATTCGTTATCGCAGGGCGGGCGTGTAGCGCCCACCGCGCCCTTTAGCATTTTAGCCAGCTCTTCCAGCTGGGTGAAGCCCTCGGCGCTGCCGATACCACGGCCGCCGCAGACGACGACCTCGGCGTCTTCCAGCTTGATGCCCTCCACCTTTTCCGCCACCTTCTCCAGCACCTTGGCTCTTATCTTCGACGGGTCAAGTCCGGCCTCAACCTTAACCACCTCGCCTTTGCGGGAGGCGTCGGGCTCTAAGGGCGTCATTGCCTTGGCCCTTACCGTGGCTATTTGAGGGAAAGATTCAGTGACGAAGACAGCCTGTGCATTGCCGCCGTAGACGGGCTTGGTCTGCAGTAATTTTTTCGATGAGGGGTCGATAGCCAGCTCCAGGCAGCCCATTGCCACCGCCGTCTTTAGCCGGAAGGCCAGCGCCGGCGCTAGGTCGCGCCCGATGGAGGTCTGCCCCATGAGCAGAATCTGGGGCGCCGCCTGCTCGACCACCTTTTCCATGACCGAGAGGTAAACATCGGTCTGGTAGTCTTTGAGCTGGGCGTCGTCGACAACATATACCTTATCGGCGCCGTAGGCGATGGCTTCTTTAGCCAACTCGGCTACGCCGTTGCCAATCACTACCGCCGCCAGTTCCTGCCCTAGGTTGTCGGCCAGTTTGCGGCCGCAGCCCAAAAGCTCGGTGGCGATGGCCGCCAGCTTGCCTTCTTTAGTTTCACAAAAAATGAGAACGCCTTTATTTTCCGCCATGACTCTACTCCTATAATACCTTTACTTCGCGCAGTTTTGCCGCCAGGTTAGCGCCCGCTTCTTCGGGGCTTTCACCCTCCACCATCTCGCACTTGCCTTCGCGGACGGGCTGGAATAATTTCTGCAGCTTGGTGCGCCGGCCTTGAGCGCCTATATGGGAGGCTTCGACGCCGATGTCGGCGGGCTTCCAGATGATGGGCTCTATCTTCTTGGCACCCATGATGCCCTTGATGGTGGGGTAGCGGGGCTCGCCGATTTCGTTGCTGACGGTGACCACGCAGGGCAGGGAGACCTCGATGACCTCGTGGCCTTCGTCGGTGACCCGTTCCAGCTTGGCCTTGCCGTCGGCAGGCTCTATCTTCTTGACCAGGGTGACGCTGGGCAGCCCCAGTATTTCGGCGATGCCCGAGCCGACCTGCCCCGCGTTCCAGTCGGAGGCCTCGCGGCCGCAGAAGATGATGTCGTATTCGCCTATCTTCTTGATAGCCATGGCCAGGGCGTAGGCGGTCGACCAGCTATCGCCGCCGTCGAAGGCTTCGTCTTCCAGTAAGACTAATTCGTCGGCGCCCATGGCCAGCGGTTTCTTGACGATGTCCCTAAGCTGGTTGGTGCCCAGGCTAAGGGCGGTAATCTTGCCGCCCTGGGCATCCTTAATCTTGAGCGCCGCCTCGACGCCGTATTCAGCGTAGGGGTCGATTACGGGCGATACCCCCTGGGGGGGCACCACCTTGTTGCTGGCCGCGTCTATCTTGAAGCTGGCGGGGGGTGCTTCGGGGTCGATTACTTGCTTGATGCAGACAATCATATTCATAAAGCTAGTTCCTCCTGCTTATTAGTGATGTGAAAGCTTAGAAATCCAACTAATTAATTTAGCATCGGGGCTTAATCAGTGTCAAGGCGAGGTGGGGGCGTGTCGATATCAATGATGATGCCCTCGCATTTGACGGGTACTTCGAGGACGTCTTCGGGATTTTGCTTTATTATCTCCCGGCCGCCGATGTCGCCACTTAATTTGGATAGCTGTGCCTGGTATTTCCGGGCGAAGATGAGGGGGTGGCCCCTCTGCTTCTTATAGGTGGGGATGGCGATGCCTTTTTTGTTACTACCGAAGGCGTCAATCAATCGGTCGATGGTGGCGCTGTCGACATAGGGCTGGTCACCGAGGACGAGCATGACCGCCTGCGCCTGGCTATCGACGAATTTAAGCCCGGCGGCGATGGAAATGCCCATCCCCTTTCGGTAGAGCGGGTTTACCACCACCTTGATGGGGCGGCCCGACAGTCTCCTCGTCACCTCTTCGGCTTTGTGGCCCAGCACCACGATAACCTCAGCCACTTTTGAGCCGAGGAGGTTATCCAGGGTCTGTTCCAGGATGGTGCTTTCGCCCAGAGGCATCAATTGCTTGAGCTTGCCCATACGGCTGGACCTGCCCGCCGCCAAAAGTATGGCTGAGACCGGGCCGGTGGCCATTAGCCCGCCACCCTTTCTCTGGCGAGGCTTAAACGAACCACCCGCTCGATGCTGCTTAAATCCTTAGCGACCTCTATGGCGCCGCTGGGGAAGAGTTGATGCAATATGCCTATTATCTTATGGCTCTGTCCCTGGCCTATCTCCAGCAATATCGAGCCGCTGTCGGCGAGTTTACCTTTCGCCTGCCGACAGAGCCTGGCTATCATTTCCGTGCCCTCGGCACCGCCGTCGAGAGCGAGCGTTGGCTCAAAAGTGGGGGTCAGCTCCGACTCCCTGACGTAGGGGAGGTTGGCGATGATGAGGTCGACTGGCTCGGGCAAAGGTTCCAGCATATCGCCTTGTAGTAGAATAACTCTATCGGCTACGCCGTGCCGCTGACAATTTATACTAGCCACCTCGAGGGCGGCGGGAGATATGTCAGTGGCGTAGATTCTTGTTCCTGGCAGTTCCAGCGCCAGGCTTACGGCAATAGCGCCGCAGCCGGTGCCGATATCGGCTATGGTATGCAGTTGGCGATTTCGCGCTAATCTTAGCGATGTCTCCACCAGCAGTTCGCTTTCGGGGCGGGGGATAAGGGTATTTTGGTTGACCTGAAATTCTCGCCCGTAGAACTCACGGTGGCCGACGATATAGGCGCTGGGCTCGCCCTTAAGGCGGCCCTCGACTAATTCTTCGAGGGCTTTTTCGTCTTGGGGGCTTAGTTCACTTTCGAGGTCTATATAGAGTTGGGTGCGATTTATCTTTAAAATGTGCCTGAGCAGCAGCTCGGCTTCCAGTGGGGCGTCTTCGATGGCATTTTGGGCTAGGATAGCCCGACTGCGATTTAGGGCTTGGCCGAGCTTCACGCCAGTTGCCTCTCCAGCTGTTTGGCCTGCTCGCTGGCGGCCAGGGCGTCGATAAGCTCGTCGAGTTCGCCGTCTATGATGCGGGGCAGGTTGCGCAGGTTTTTACCCAGGCGGTGGTCGGAGATGCGGTCCTGGGGGAAGTTATATGTCCTTATCTTTTCGGCGCGGTCGCCTGTGCCCACCTGGGAACGACGCTGCTGGGTTATGGCTGCTTCCTGCTTGGTGCGCTCTATGTCCAGGAGGCGGGCGCGGAGCACGGACATCGCCTTGTTGCGGTTTCTTAACTGGGAGCGTTCGTCCTGGCAGGTGCTGACCATACCAGTGGGTAGGTGGGTAATGCGCACGGCGGTGGCGACCTTGTTTACGTTCTGTCCCCCCGCCCCGCGGCTGTGGTAGAAGTCTATCTTGAGGTCGTCGGGGTTGATATCCACCTCCACCTCATCGGCCTGGGGCAGAACGGCCACCGTCGCTGTTGAGGTGTGGAGCCGTCCCGAGGACTCGGTAACGGGCACCCGCTGGACGCGGTGGACGCCTCTTTCGTACTTGAGGCGGCTGAAGGCGCCCTTGCCCCTGACCTCAAAGATAATCTCTTTGAAGCCGCCGATGCCGCTCTCGTTGCTGTCGATAACATCCACTTCCCAGCCCTTGGACTGGGCGTAGCGGGAGTACATGCGGAAGAGGTCAGCGGCGAACAGTCCGGCTTCATCGCCGCCAGCACCGGCCCTAATCTCCATAATGATGTCGCGTTCGTCTTTGGCGTCCTTGGGTAAAAGGGCCAGCTTCAGTTCCTGGAGCAGGCTTTCCTGCTGGGATTCGAGTTTTTCTATCTCCTGCTTGGCCATTGAGGCCATCTCTTCGTCAAGCTCGCCTTCGAGCATGGCCTTGGTTTCTTCCAGCTGCTTGGCCGTCACCTTGTATTTGCGGTAGGCGGCGACTATGTCCTCAATGCCCGCCCGTTCCTGAGCCAGCGTCTGCACCTTTTTCAGGTCGGTGGCGACTTCGGGCTTAGCGATTTGCTTATTCAGCTCTTCGTAGCGTTTTTCGATTTTTTCCAGTCTGTCCCACATGGTTAGTCTCCGATAAAAATTATAACACAGGGGTGGGGAAAGGAAAAATTGAAGAGGTTTTTAGCCAACCCCACTCCGCCTTTGCTGACGTTGGTTTTTCGTTCCACCCAATACCCGCCCTATAAGGGTGGTACTCCTTATATATCTCTCTTTGGGGGTTACGCCTACCCACTACCTATTTTGGGAGAGTCCAAGAGGGGGCGTAGCCTCCTTTTGAGAGGCGTTTCTGGGTGGGCAGGGTGGGTTGGTGTGTGGGAAGAAAGCCTGGGGATAGGGGCTAAACGGTTAAGAGCCGAGCATCTTGACAGGTGGTGGTCGCAATTGTATTATCTATCTCCCTAGTGGCAACACCCTGGTCAGAAATATCTTAAACAGAAAGGAGGCAAAAAATGGCAGAGGCGAAAAAGGCAATGTCCAAGACACAGAAGGTTCTCGGCTTTATTGGCATGGGCGCCTTCAGCGTCGGTATTGTGCTGGCCATAATCTACGGAGTTATTTCCCGGGACAACGCTAACGTAATCTTGGCACTGGTCATTCTAGGCATCGTTGTTGGCTTCCTGAACATTACCAGAAGGGAGATGGCCCTCCTTCTCCTCACCGCTGTCGCCCTCATCGTGGTAGGCAAAGCCAGCTTTTCCCCGCTGAATGACCTGGTGGACGAACTCGGCAGCAGTCTTAATGGCATTGTGAGCTATCTGGCTGTCTTCATGGCTCCGGCTGCCGTCGTCACCGCTATCCGTGCCATCTGGGCCGTGGCCCGCCCCGGGGACTAGCTACTAACTAAAATATGCTTTCAGGTGATAGGACGAGTAAGCGGGCTGGGGGTTGTACTCTTAGCCCTCCTATTCTTTGGGGGGATATGCCCGGCTCTAGTGAGTAGAGGCCATCCCGTAACGGCGATAAAGCATCGGCATATCTATGGTGTGATACACTAGGTTCTTATTGCCGCCAGAGCTAAACTTCGGATGGGGGTTCACGGGCTCCACTTTTGAGCCGCCACTCCTTATCCCGTAACGGCGGTAGAGCATCGGCAGGTCTACGACGTGGTGCGCTACATTGACTTTGGTATCATAGCGAATCTGCCAGCCCAAGGGACTGTTAGCCTCTAGGCTGCGACTGCCTTCGTGTTGCTAAGGAAGCGGGTGGCCCGCGCTCCGGATATAGAGCCTTACCTCCCCCGGGACGCCGGGTCCGCCGGCAGCATGGTCACCGGAGCGCTTGAACCAATCGTCGGGCGTCTCCAGGAAGAAGCTGTCTGAACCAGCCTCGGGTTTTAGGGACAAATAGTAAGCGGTAAATAAAAACGCCACACCAAATGCCGTGGTAACTGGCTCTGGTAGGGCGACCAGAACAATTCCCAGGTACTTTAGAAGCCTAATACTAGTTCTAGTTTGAATCATGTAGGCCCAAAAACCATATCCCGGCCGGTATGTATCTAATACTGCAAACCAATCCGCAATATGGGCGAATAAAGATACAATGTAGTGGTTTTGTCGGGCTTTGTCAAGTGGCCTTTCTTGGGGGTGTTTAAGAGGGGGGAAAACCCCCTCTTTACCTTAAGGGGTGGTGGGTGGAATAAGATATAAAATGGGGTGGTGATAATAGAAAAAATGGCTCCCCGAGTAGGACTCGAACCTACAACCTAGCGGCTGTCTGACCTATCCTGTTATGCCATACCCCTACTTTTCAGGCGTGGCGCTCCTAGGGTATACTCAGGAAGTCTCTAACCAATGATACTCTGAACCTAAGTCAGGGTCTAGGAAGAGGGGACTACGAAGTCGCTGCCTACTAGTCAGACGATGGAATGTTACACCATTGACACCTACTAATACGGGGGATAGAATCACGATAAGCGTTCAGGAGGTGGATTGTGGCAGAGAGAGACGAAGAATCGAGTGCAGTATGTGCCGATGTGTCTATCAGTGCCGAAGGAATAAGTAAGCAATTTGGCAAAGTGCAAGCACTGGACAACATAAATTTGATAGTCGATCCAGGTACTGTATTTGCCTTGCTGGGACCGAATGGCTCGGGTAAAACAACCCTTGTACGCATTCTAACGACTTTGCTCAGACCGGACTCGGGCAACGCTCATATTGCAGGTTATGATGTCATTCATGAAGCTCAATTAGTACGATCAGTTATTGGACTTGCTGGTCAGTATCCGGCAGTAGAAGATGTTCTCACTGGGAAA
>Ga0209427_10009284_pt1 | contig 10990 bp, 11 predicted proteins | sample DeeMarSWOR136_30_FD_187465 | JGI IMG/M metagenome (GOLD analysis project Ga0209427, IMG submission 187465) | Marine sediment microbial communities from White Oak River estuary, North Carolina - WOR-1-36_30 (SPAdes) (version 2) | ecosystem: Environmental > Aquatic > Marine > Intertidal zone >... | reverse complement strand
AAAGAAAGAGCGGAACAAGGGTAAAGATCATATGGCTGCTGATATCCGTCAGCAGGCTGACCACACCCAGGAAGAACACATTGGCGCTGACTCCCCAGATTCGTCTCTGTCTTCGGTCAATGTTCGCTGTACCGGCCACTTAATACCCCGCAATCAACCTGATAACTAAATAAACACCACTTCATTCTTCCAGTATAGTTTTAATCTCCTGATAGGCACGGGTAATAATCCCATCGACACGGCTGATTTTCTCCGGTTCGGCATGACGGAGACGGCGTCTCAGCAGGAACCCGATTTCACTGAATTCAGCCATCATCTTACCAATTGCATCAATATTCTTAGGGTTCCACTGGTACCTCATCTGCCTCCTGACCTCATTGGCTAAATCCTTACGCTCAATCAAGAACTTACGCCCCTCCTCGGTGATGGTATAAACCCTCTTGCCATCTCGCTCCGTGGCGCTGGCGTAACCCGTTTCTTCCAGCATCTGAAGCGTCGGGTAGACCACACCGGGACTCGGTGTATAAAAACCATGAGAAAGCTCTTCAAGGTCACGGATAATCTCGTAACCGTACCTTGGTTTTTCCTTTATTAGATCAAGAATAACATATTTCAAGTCCCCCTTCTGGAATGGACTCTCCCGCCAAGGCCCCCGGAAAAACCGCTCCCCCCGCAAAATTCGGCGTCTGGACATGTCAACCTCCCATATTCGATATAATAAGATAATAAAGTATCATGTTATATCTCGATATATCTAGATGCATTATAATTTCCATAACACCTCCTGTCAAGAAGTATTACAGCGTTCCACCTCCCTTAACTGAAACACTTGTTTACTATAAATATCTGGGGAAATTAACGCAATAACCCCTTCTACGCCATCATAATATATTTCATCCTGCCCGACTTCCACCATTTAGGAAATACACCCCACCGGCATATATTTCTCACACTTGTCTCATTCCATGTGATATATACAATCCACTATATTGCCAATTGTCAGGTATTGGGCTATTATAAAGACTATAGTCATTTTTTATCAGGGGAGAAACCTGATGTTCCCCAGCGAAATGGTAGTTTTAATGGCAATTGCCGGCACCAGAGACTCCGGTGTAAAGCTGAGAGACCGGCCGATGGACATTACCGGCGAATACATCGGCTACTTATACGATTCACTGGTCAGCCGCGGTTTTTTCAAGTGGAGCAAACTAAAAGGCTATCAGCTCACCACCAAAGGGCAGAAGACTGTTCACCAGTTCCTGCGTGAAAACGAAACCAGGGTCAGAGACACCATAGAAATACTCCGGCAAATGGGCATCGAGAGCAGCCAGAAAATAGAGCAATTAGAAGCTGAGTTTCAGAAACACAGCACCGTTAGCAATTAACACAGTACTATAAGAACCTTTTAAGCTTTATGCAGCGGTAGTATGATCTTAAACTTATCAACGCTGTTTATGTTTAGTATTTAGAGCCGTCGACTGACAGTTCGTGTCCTCATGATCAGCCAGGTAACTATGCTGACCACCATTACGGCAACGGCAATAATCAGACCGATTAGCAACCCGTTTGTCGGCTCAGCCGGTAGGGTCCTATCGAGCAAACCGTGCGCTTTTGAGATAGCGTCGTTAGCTCCCGAGTAGTCACCATCAGTCCATGCCAATTCGGCAGTACCAAGCAGGTTCTCGGCTTCGTTAAGGTAGTATATATATTTTGCATTATCAGGATTATCATCCTGCAGTTGTTCAATCCGCTCACGTGAAAGCTCTATTCTGCTATCCAACTCTACCAACTTTTCAGATGTTTCTTCATGTTTTGTATATGGTTCAGTAAGTTCCCGGTAATGCATATCATCCAGGTAAAAAACGATGCCAGCAAGTAAAAGGGCGAGAGACGCGATAATCAAAGCGCCCCACTGCTGAACCCAGGTTTTGAAAGCATCCATAGTCAGCCATATTCTACTATATATCCGAGACTTACGTACAATAAGTACTCGCCAGTCACAAAGACCAGCGAGTTTCCGTTTCATGATAAAATATACAAAAAGGCAGGAGACATGTGATGAATGAGGAATGGCAGCACCACTTTGTTGAGACTAATGGCATCCGGATGCACTATGTAGAGCAGGGGGACGGTTTCCCGATACTCCTCCTCCACGGCTTCCCCGAGTTATGGTATTCGTGGAGATACCAGATACCAGCCCTGGCCGGTGCCGGCTTCCACGCCTTTGCCCCCGACCTTCGCGGGTACGGTGATACAGACAAACCTGAAGAAGTCGAATCCTATGATATACACCACCTTGTCAACGACATGGTAGGCTTACTTGATGCCCTCGACTTGGAGCGTGCTGTTATTGTGGGACACGACTGGGGTGGAATCATTGTCTGGCAGATGGCTCTGATGCATCCAGACCGTGTTGAAAGGGTAATTTCGCTTAATACCGCATTCCAGCGCCGTGGCCGGAGACGGCCGACAGAGGCTTTTCAGCAACTACCCGATGGCCGTTTTAATTACATACTCTACTTCCAGGAACCGGGAAGAGCAGAAACGGATATTGAGCCCAATATTGATAACTGGCTGGGAAGGATGATGCGCCGTGCTACTAAAGGCCAGGACTTTATCACCGAAGAGAATATCCAGGTCTATACCGAAGCCTTCCGAAAAGGCGGTGTCACCGGTCCGATAAACTATTACCGCAATATGGACCGGAACTGGGAGACAACCGAGCACCTTGCAGAAAGCCAGGTCACTGTACCAGCCCTTATGATCAGTGCTGAGGATGACCCGATACTTATACCACAAATGACCGATGGCATGGAACGCTACGTGCCCAACCTAACCAAGCGCCTGATTAAGAATTGTGGCCATTGGACCCAGATGGAACAGCCGGATGAAGTCAACCGACTGATTATTGAATTCTTACAGGACCTAAAACGTTAGTAACCATCTCATTCAGAAACAGGCCACTCATACCCTGTCCGGAATACGAACGATTGAGCCGTAAGCATGGTGTGAGTGCATACTACGCATTGATGCCCCGCTGCAACCCGCGTAAGTAGGCAATCTGCCCGGTATGGAAGGCTATTTCGCAAAGCAGAACTGAGAAAATTTGCCCTACCCCCATCTCGCCAAAGGCTGGTGTCTCCACCATATCATCTAATCCGCTTCCTTTTTTACTGCCAAGGTATTCTCTAGTGTGGGTGCGCACAGCCTCACCGTAGCCCAGCAAGTCCGTAAGAGGAGGAACAGGAAAGGCAGCCACCTGCTCTGCCGTATAACCATACCCGTCATCACCAGGATCAGCCGGTAAGTTTAGCTTGTGGCACCACTGCTCTGATATCCATAATTGAGATTCGTGTCGAAGCCAACTATTGACCATTGCATCCTCACAGCGCAGTTGATGCCAGAGTACGAACCCAATCGGGTTGGCTTCCGGTCCCGGCTGCCATGTCAACTCCTCATGACTCAGACCTTCCAGTGCATCCATCAACCCGCTTTGTATGTTATCAAAGGTGTCCAGAATAAAATCTACAAGATCCATAATCATTACTCCTTTCCCACAGGACTGATGAGCCCAGCTGAGCGTCCTCTGTACTGTATTTACCGCTTTTTCAGGGTGAGATGATACTATCAAGCACGTGTGGCACCCGTCAAGGGTTCAAGGTTAAACCAATAGCCCAAGCCATAACTGAATAATCTGAACAATGGTGAATTGCTACCTGCTATGCAAGATTATTCCCGATTACGGATAAAGGTATTGACTATACTAACTCTTTATCTCTGGACATAATTCAGCCCATGCCGTTCGGTATCGCGGAGAAACGGCTATCGCTTTAACATAGCGTTCTTCAGACTCGTCCACCGGCATTCCGGAGTCAGCAGGGCCACGTTCTTACCCAAATAAATATGAAACCCGGTGTATATAAATTCTAACCGTTAAGTGGTAGAATTAGTCCTCGAATCCATGGTTCAGGAGGCATAGGATGACATATCAAGCCTATTATTTAAGCCCCGAAGGCCGTATTAATCAGAACCTTAGCCGCGAAGAGATTAAGAGAGCTTACGATTCTAAAGAAGGCCTGCTCTGGATTGATATCTCGGAGACTACAGAAGAAGACGGAGAGTTGCTTGAGCAGGGATTGGGCCTGCACCATCTGGCTGCTGAGGATTGTGTCAGCCCGCTGATACACCCGCCGAAAATAGACGATTTCGGTGATTACCTGTTTATTGTAGTCCATGGGATTAATCATACGGCAGAGACAGAAATTGTGGAGACAGCGGAACTGGCAATATTCATCGGTTCAAATTTCGTGGTAAGTAATCATAATTGTCCTCTCTATAGCGTAGAGGCTGTCAAGCACCTGGTCACCGAAGATGACCGCCTCATGAGGCGCGGTGCTGATTTCCTTGCTTATATCATTATTGATATGTTGATCGACAATGTCATGCCTACAATTGACAGGATGAGCGATGTTGCAGAAGAGATTGAAGAAGAGACAATACGCAATCCACAGCAACCAACTCTGGAGGCAATTCTTAAGTTGAAACGCTCTACTCTCCGAATACACCGGGTCATGGCCCCCCAACGTGAAGTCATGAACAGGATCAGTCGTGGTGGATTACCGCTGATAAAACAGGAAGCCCTGATATATTATCGCGACGTTTATGACCACCTGGTAAGGATTGAAGACCTGAACCAGACCATACGGGACAGGGCTGACAATGCACTAAACACCTACCTGTCATCGGTAGCCAACCGGCAGAACGAAGTGATGAAGACCCTGGCTATTGTGGCTACTATTTTCATGCCACTTACCTTGTTAGCCGGAATCTACGGCATGAATTTTGAAAACATGCCGGAGCTGAAGTGGTCCTGGGGGTATTTCGCCGTGCTGGGGTTAATGGGCATTGTCGTTGTTGGTGCCCTATGGAAATTCTGGGCCAGCCGATGGGTAACCTGGGGCAGACGCAGGGTTACCCGTATCAGACCCTTTGCTGTTGAGCCAGAGAAGCTCATATGGTATGTAGGTCAACTGGCGAGATTACCCCACCGACGCCGGTAGCAGGTGCAGGCATGGATTACATGCTTTCTGGGACAGGGTTGAACCAGGTTATTTATATCACGTCAACGGCATTAACCCGCATATGTGGATTGAAGCTCTCGACGTGTGGCCTGTAGCCTGAGCTGCCCGCTTTTTATCGGAAGTAATATATTCTCAGCCAGTTCGTAGTGTTTCCATGCCTGGTTCTGCCATGAGAAATCAGCGGCATAGGCCAGCGCCCTTCCCTCAATTATTTCCATAAGTTCCGGGTTGAGTATTAATTCCTGAATCTTATAAGTGAGTTGTTTCAGGTCGCGGTCAGCAAGCTCACCGGCATCTTTTAGAGTCTCGCCAACGCCTTCTAAATCACGGCCGGCGACTATAGCACCGGCACCTAAAGCATGTGCCAGAACACCGCTCTGAGTACATTCGCTGGGCCAGTAGAAGTTAATATCAAAGGCCCGTTGCGCCAGGGGCAGTATGCTTTGAGGTAGCCATGTTTCGAGAAGTAACTTATTCCTGCCTTTTGCCAGGTAGCGTAGCTTTCGGGCATAGCTGTCCTGCACTTTATCCCTGGGGTTACCAACCCGTATAGCTACGATCCTCTTTTTCCGGATAGCTTTCTGCAAATTGTCAGCCAGCGGATAGAGTAACTCCGAACCCTTGGCCGGTGACAGAAATCCTGTCTGACCAACTATAACAGTGTTCCTGTCAGTAAAGATACGCTGTTTGTGCAGGAGCCTTTTGGTTTTCTGGTCAAGGTCAGACTCGTAAAGGAGGAAATCATTTAATTTTTCCTTGGTTTCCTTTCGGCTTAACCGGCTTATCTCCGGGTACGAGTGTACACCGTGTGTGATAATGTATACTTTCTGAGAATATTCCGGATATGCTGAAGTCACCGCATCATAGACACCTCGACTGAAAACGGTAATAGCGTCAACATGTGGTAATAGCTTTCCCAGGAGTTGATACTGATTCTGTCTTAGTCCCGTTCGGGTCTCCTGGCTCTGGAAGTGGAGCGTGTGAAAAGTTACCACCTTCGGCATATCTATATTCTTTAGCATAGATATAAATTTCAGGTTATCAGGCCATATACCGAACTCATGCTGGAACCAGAGCACCGAATTCTTTATTTCAGCACCTAATATGTTTAGTCCCTGCCGGATAACCGGTGCTGAAAAGCTATCACGGCCTGGTATGCCAAACCAGTAAGGCCCTGCTTTTACTTTGTAATCAGGTATTAAAGGTACTCCGTATTTATCCAAATCAAAAGATAGAACACCCCACTCTTGTGGTGGACTCTCACGAGTTATAAAACTCGTATAGTCAGCTATCCCACACATTATAGGCCTATATGATCCCACAAAGTAGATACATGGTGCTTTACCAAATCCTTTTACATCTCTTGAGGTAGGCTCTGTTTCTGGACTATCGGGGTATGACATACCTGCAGCACGGCTTAATTGTAAACTCATCTCATCTTCCTTTCTACACGAATGCCTGGAGTGTGAAATTACATTCTCGGAGGTAGAGTAAGGCTCCCAGTTTATCAAGTTTATGAAATACTTTCATAGTAACGGATAAGAAATAACAAAAGCATAAAACCAGAGGAAAAAGGGTTACGAATCTATAACATTTATAGTGACCTCTAAGGAGAGTTGATAATAATGGAAACCTTTAGAGATACAGTTTATTGTTGCAGGTTAAAAAGAACCTGACTACTTTTTCGCTACTGTTGTCAATTCAGGGTGTTTCCATTCCGTATGTTTCTTTAGAAGAACCGGGCTATAGCTGGTAAAGGAACACCCTTCTACCGGACATTTTAATTCAGTCCTGCTAGTTTTTTGTTTCTTTTTAAATAGACTCATTACAACCTCCTTATTCCTAGTCTATTTCCCTCTGAGTATCGGCATTTTATTTTGCCGTTTGCCATTATCATTTTCATTAAGAAGCCGTGTATTATTTTTATTTAGAACCGGCAGGAGTTGCACACTCTCGGTTATGGCTTCTACAGAAGCCAGGGCATGGTTGGCCAGATTGGCCAGGCTCGTTCTGTTACGTGCCTGGACCATCATGAGTATATTTGGCGAACCCTCGAGCGCTTCTACTGTTTTGACCCCGTCCTCATCCTGTAGAGTTTGAACAGCCTGACTCACCTCTCTTTTCTTTATATCCAGGAGTATATAGACTCTAGCACTCACAGTTACCGCCTTTTTACATTTCGGTTTTCTTACTTCTTTTCAGGACAACCCTAAACAGGCCTGAGTAAACGCTCCGGATAATATGTATAATAATTTACTGACAGCTTTTGTTATGCTCCAGCCTTCACCCTAGTCAGCCCGGTCTTTATCCCTCAACCTTGTGCAGTATAATAGCCGATACTATATTTTCAGTTTAAACACTGCTATTGTATTTAAATACAGCGGGATCAATCCACTCGCCATTCAATTTCGCCACCCGGTTGACCTGGAGAAAGCAAAGGGCCTGGTTTTATGTTAAGTTAACTCCTGATAATTTTACAGGGCCCACTTGACATTATATCTATTATACAGGTATTATTATTCATGTTTTTAATGTATAGAAGTCAATTACTAGAAACTGTATTCTAGTATTTATTATACATTAACAGTAAGCCTTGTCAAGATGTTTTACACATAATTATGAGAACGTAAGGGGGATTTTAACAGATGACTCAGTGGACTTTCATTACGAATCACGGGTTAGTCCTGGCATCCATCGCCAATAACCCGGAGAGGACTGCGAGAGAAATAGGCAATGAAATCGGTGTTACCGAAAGGACTGCCCATAAAATAATTAACGACCTTGAGAGCGAGGGATATATCACCAAGGCCAAAATTGGCCGACACAATACTTACAGAATTCATACTGATGTTCCAATTAAGTCCGGTGATGCTGCCGTAGGCGAACTGCTTATAATGCTTGGTTGGAACCGCAGAAGACGGCAGACGAAAACCAAGCTGGCCTGAAACCATAAAACACTAATGAATGCAGTATTAATTAATGGATAAAAAGTGGTGAATATAGAAAATTCCCTCTAGCGTTAGGTAAACAAATCTGCATGAGTTTATTCAGTTTTCTGGCACCCAAACCTACAATATCAGACCAGGAAGTGAACACAGGGCTGCGCTGGTTGACGTGGGAGGGAACAGTATCCCTGGGTCTAAACAGCATTACTACCAGTGGTTTTCTGGCTGCCTTTGCCCTAGCCCTCGGGGCAAATAACCTGCAAATCGGGGTCCTGGCAGCAATCCCCTTCATTATGCAAATTCTCCAGATACCGTCAGTCTGGATCGTGGAGAAGATACGATGGCGTAAGGCTATTGCTGTCATCAGCTGGATACCAGCCCAGTTGCTCTGGTTTCCTATAGCGCTTATTCCCCTTTTTGTGGTTACCCCGAGCCAGGGTGCGATAATCCTTCTGGTGGGGCTAATGGCAATCCGTGGAATCTTAAACGCCGTTTGCAGTGCCGCCTGGAATGGCTGGATCCGTGACCTGGTTCCACAGCAGGTACTTGGCCGGTTTTTCTCGAGACGGTTGGCGTATGCTACCATGGCCGGGATTTTCTTCAGTCTGGGAGCCGCCTTCTTTGTCGATTTCTGGCGCGGGAACGCACCGGTCGAGGATGTGGTTATTGGTTACACCTATGTCCTTCTCTTCGGCGCAATTTTCCTCGGATTGGCCAGTCCGGTCTTTATGTCACTAATGCCAGAACCACTAATGCAACCGGTTACAGGCCCCCAGCCTTCTCTGGGGCAAAGGTTCATGGCACCGCTTAGAGACAGGAATTTCAGCAGGCTTATGCAGTTTTTATTTTTCTGGGGTTTAGCTTTAAATCTGGCTATCCCCTTTTTTGCCGTCTACATGTTACAGCGCCTGGGAATATCTTTATCCTGGGTTATTGCCTTAAGTATTCTCAGCCAGTTATTTAACATCCTATTCCTCCGTATCTGGGGCCGCTTTGTTGACATGTTCGGTAGCAAGTCAGTCCTTTCAGTATGTGCCTCGCTTTACCTGATGGTGATTCTGGGGTGGATATTTACTACCATGCCGGAAAGGTATTTTTTCACTATACCCCTGCTGGTGGTTTTGCATATATTCGCTGGCATAGCCACGGCCGGTGTTACCCTTACCGTAGGTACTATCGGGTTGAAATTAGCACCGCAGGATGAGGCGACTTCCTATCTGGCCGGGGCATCGCTGGCAACCAACCTGGGTGCCGGTCTCGGACCGTTATTTGGCGGTCTCCTGGCAGATTTCTTCAGCACACGGCAGCTGAACCTGACCTTTAGCTGGGTCGACCCGGCCACCTCTGTGCAGCTTCCGGCACTTAGTATTATCGGCTTTGACTTCCTGTTTGCTATCGCTTTCATCGTTGGCATTATTACTCTGGGTATACTGGCTACCCTGCGAGAAGAAGGTGAAATGGGTCGTGAGGTAATCCTGGAGTCACTGATGGCTCCAACATATGAGATGTCGCGCGCCATGTCATCAGTGCCGGGATTCAACTTCTTCAGCAGATTCCATATTGGTTTTCTGAGACGGGTGCCAGTTCCCGGCCTTGACATTGCAGTGGGAGTTACAGCATACCAGATTGCTGATATGGCCAAACGAGCCACCTCGGCAGCAATACGCGGCCGTAGTGTTACCAGAAGACTGGCCAGGTCGCTGGAGAACGGTTTGGCAGGAATATTGAAGGTTCGGGAAGGAGTGAATGAACATGGCGCTGAGATTACAAAGCAGGTAGCGCGGGGGGCAATGCATGTTGTAGATGAGAAACCGGTGGCGACAGAACAACTCGTTGGACCGATAGTAACAGGTGTGGTTAAAGTATTCAAGGAGGCTGGAGGGAAACCACTCAATGGAATCTCCGGGGTCAGCCAGGGAATTATCCAGGGGGCAATAGAAACCGGGGCTGACCTTAGCGTAGCGACAACCCAGGCAATAGAAGCGGCGAAAGAGGTAGCTGCCGAGGTTGGATTACCTGTGGAAACAATTATCGCCAAAATGGCGGAGGGTACGTTACAGGCTGCTGAGGCAATTAGTTTGGAAGCAGTAGCCGAGGTAGCTGAATCACTCCCCGATGAAGTGTTTGATACAGAGGATTAATGGATGGGATATACAAATCAGATAAACACAATTCCTATTTCATTAATATCTTCATTAGCACGGATTCTTTTACCCACCGATTGGGGCGTCTTGCCTTTTATTAATCCCTGTTTGATTCTCATACATAAATCTGAAGCTTTGCCTATAGTCAATCGCTCTCTACCTGCCCCTAATAATTATATCACTTTTCAAGTCGTTAACACATCTATTTAAGGGAAGTCATACAGTTGAACCTGATTGTACTCTCTTCTTTATAGCCCAATCAACACTTCCAAACTAACCAATCCCCTGCCCACGTAAAAACGACTTATATATTCCGAATGATAAGTAGTCAATTAAAAACCGAGTACGCATCCGCGTATATAAAAGATTACATATACCCCGTGCGCGGTCTTCTCCTATATTACTCACTAATTAATAAACACCCGGTATTGCTTTCATTCTCCAGTTAAACATTCGTTTTAGAATCTCACCTTCAATTCTTCTGAAAGACAGGAGAAGGAATATTACCACCCGGATCACCCGGTTATTCCCACTCTTAGCGAAAGGTGTCAAGTTGATAGAGTTTGTGATTCCTCATTGCCAACCTCTAGCCCCAGTAAATGATAGTTCTATATGTTTGGGTCTTCAAACCCGGCTTATAAGTGAAAATACCTAGAATCCCTAGAATCATGTAGGTATTTACACGGATGCTGGCTCCACCCACGCGCGGTAAGATTACACATGCGACAACAGACGCTCGGGAGAGACCGATTTACATATACAAAATTTAAGGAGTTGAGAAAGTGAAGAATAAGTTTATCTGGATACTGGTAAGCTGCTT
>Ga0209427_10009283_pt1 | contig 10990 bp, 14 predicted proteins | sample DeeMarSWOR136_30_FD_187465 | JGI IMG/M metagenome (GOLD analysis project Ga0209427, IMG submission 187465) | Marine sediment microbial communities from White Oak River estuary, North Carolina - WOR-1-36_30 (SPAdes) (version 2) | ecosystem: Environmental > Aquatic > Marine > Intertidal zone >... | reverse complement strand
AGTCGCGGCCCCCCAGGTCGAGAGGTCCGTTCCATCTCCCTTCCAATCGAACTGATACTGTACTGAATGACCAAGGCTCGAAGAAGATCCCCCTGTGGTATATGAGTATGGGGTCCCGGGTAGGCCGCTCGTTGGTCCGCTAAGAAGATTGGGAGTGCTGACCGTTTCAGTAGTACTGTAGGGAGTCCCGCTAACCTCGTTTGAAAAACCACTCTCATAGCCGGAAGTGTCATAGGCTGTCACTGCAATGAAATAAGTCTGTCCCGAAGTGAGGCCACCCAGAGTATAAGTGATCACGTTTCCGACATTAATAGGAGTCCCGTAACTTCGTGATGCTGTTCCATAATAGACTTTGTAGCCTGACAAATCAGATTCTGTGTTTGCATCCCATGCTAATCTTAATTCGGCAGCTGAAGCGATACGGGATATAAATATAGACGTAAGAATGATAAGGAGAGTAATGACAAGTTTTCGCAACAAGAGAAAGACCATCGAAAACGACTCGAACCCGATAGTAGTAACGAAAAGAAGAGCAATAAGGGTGCCAGAGGAGGAAGATTAAATGTTTCCAATGTTGTAAATTGAAATGTGGGTACCAAAATATGTTTGCCATTATTCCTAACTCTTTGAATGGAAAAGCCTTTAATTTTTGGCGAGTTGAAACTGCGACAAGATCTCGCTGTGGAGGGTTGCCGGGCAGAGACAAGAATGAGGCTGAATGATAGAGTTACTTACCTTAATTAGGTTTATGAACACTTCTCTATGGGAAGTTATTGAAGGGTTTTCCCTTCATAAGGGAGCAAGAAAACGAAGGTTTTTCTATTCAAACCTGTTACTCTAGAATCATTTTTTGAATTGTGCTTCACCTAAGATTTCCTGGATCCGGCATAAGCTCAAAAAGATAAGAATCAAGAGGTAAGTGAAGGATGTCACCGAACACGTCTCCTTCCCTGACCCACATGCAGCCTCCACCGAAGTATTCCACTTCTGGATCTTATATCTGTTGCATCATTCACACCCAGAGTAGGTACGACGTCGAATTACAGATACCTCTGAGACAGGAACCGAACAGGCAAGTCAGAAGGACCTCTTCCTCGGCCTGGAAAAAGCAGCTCAAATCTTTTATTATTTTTTCTAAAGAGTTTTTTCTCATTTTTCAGCCTCCAAATTGTCATCATCCTGTTTCAAACTCAATAATTATGAATGCATTCTGATCTTTAGTTCGATGTGCCCTATGGTCTATGCCATATGCCATGTACCCTGTGCACATAGAGTTTATGGTGGGAATGGATGGGGAAAAAAGAGAAAACGGTTTCCACTTTTTACCCGGAGAAAGGAATAGAGAACTTCAACTATATCAATGAAATTAAACACTTACCTATTGTTTGGTATGTGGCTCACATTTTGCACCATTTATTACCATCATGTTGACGCGACGAGATGTTTTGACCGAACTGAAACGAATGGGTGTAAAAAAGCCGTCTCTCCTTAAGAATTATCTGAGGGACTTCGAAAAGTATATTGGGACCTACTACAGTTTTCATATTTTAAAAACTAACAAGAGCATGAATGATCAACCAGACCAAGACCCTGATTCCTTCCAAAGCAAATCACTTCCTCCTCAGACCTGAGAAACTCATCACGCTTGGGTTTCCTGAGTTGCTTGGGTTTGTCGAGTTACTCGCGTTAATAAGCCAGGAAACGTGTAACCTGTAACTTGCAACCCGTAAAGCGCAACCCGCAATCCTTCACTCAACACTTTGTATTTTTCATTTTTAACTTTACATTTTGCACTTTGCAATTTGCATTTACTCGTTGCTGCTTACTGCTCACTGCGTACTGCTACTATGTTTTTCATGACCTGCGACCGTAACTTGTAACTATTCTTTTCCATTACTCCACTACTCCATTACTCCACTACTCCATTCTTCCATTCAAACGGTGCCTGTCACTCTTTCCGAGTCAGTTTTCTTGACATAACTGTCTTTCATGGTATGATTTGACTGATTCAATACATCCCTGCATGAGCCTAATTCGCTGGATTTTTCCTGGGCAAAAAATAACAAGCAACCATTTAAATGGACAGAGAGCAACTAACAAATGCAGTCCAAAATGGTAGGATCGAATGGCAAACACATGCACTCGAAAGAATGATGAAAAGGGGAATCTCGAGAGAAATCGTGAAGCAGGTTTTGCTGGAGGGCGAAATTATCGAAGATTACCCTGATGACAAACCCTTTCTGACGGCGTTATTCTTGGGATGGTTTCAAGAAGAACCATTTCATGTTGTAACAGCTCTTGATACTCCTAGCGGTTATTGTTTTGTGATTACAGTGTATAGACCTGATTTAAACTATTTCGAGCCCGATTATAAAACCCGGAGGTAATATGAAACCAAAGAAGTCGCCAAATATGTGCCCCCTTTGTGGAGGTGGCAAAAAAGCTGGTCGAACAACTTTTACAGTCGATTTGGGATTTGGTGTGGTTGTGGTCAGGGATGTGCCTGCGTCAGTATGCTCGCAGTGTGGTGCAGATTGGATTGACGATTCAATTGCGTCCAAACTGGAAGAAATCGTTAATGATGCCCGCCAGAAGCGCCATATTGTAGAGGTTACAACGCTATCTGCATAGATTTAGGATTGTTGGGAAGACTGGTCCACACCTTGACCCTTTCCCCTCTAGCCTCTTACCCTATTCTTCAGCCCTTGTTTGTATCGTAAATCGCGACGCCAAGTCGTAAGTGATTAACCCGCAACTTTTCTCATCTATTTTTCGGCCTTATGTTTTTGAACTCCGGCACCGCAGCACTTCAGCACATCCTTACCGGGAACTCGTAGATGCATATAAGCAAGCCTAGCCCTGCCCCCATTTTAACCACTAATGCCCTCATGCCTGACGCTTCCGATATCATTGCTATGCTGGACTGCTGCTGTTATTGGGTTTGTTGAGTTTACAGAGTTAATGAAAAAAATGAGTGTGAATGGGTACTGAAAGTTCGGGAATCGTATCACAGAAATCTTGAAACGATTCGAGTCAGGAGGGCGCGAATGTCCTTTTCACCGTGAGTAAAGATGTGATAGACAATTTCTTTATTCACATTAATATAATCGTGGCCTACCACATTCCGAAAACCGACCATTTGCTTAAAAATCTCCACATCCTCCTTAGATAGAATTCCCTTCTCCAATAGAATCTGTGCGGCTTCGTACGCTGTTTCTGGAAATCCATATTCTTCATCGACGACCGTGTGCTGAAAAATGTCAATTAAATGATTCACAATCTGAAATAGGTTGTATTCGATGACGTCCTGAGCTACATTATCCTTTAGAAAGGCCTCATGGGACAGGGATGCGAAAGGCCGTATGCGTTCGAGATGCTTCTCAATCTGCTCCACCCGTTTCGTGATGACACTCGGATTAACCATTCCCGTAAACCCTTTTCAATCGTTCCAGTCTGATTCGTTTCAAAGGTTCTTTCTGATCACAGAGACGGTAATTTTTGAGGTAATCCTCCTTCAGTCGTTCCCCGTCACGGACCAAAATGGGAATCCCAGAAGAAAACGCGCGCAAGACCACATCGCATAGCGCCTCTTTGGGAGATATAAGGTCTATTTGGCGTCTCAGCTCAATCGCTAACTCCATCAGTAGATCAGCCTTCTCAACCGGGCTCAATTCTCCCTCGACCATGAGATCAATGTCGCTTTGCGCGCGAAGGCGTTTCAAGGCCGAGCCAAAGAGAATGGCGTAGGCTATTCCTCTCCTGCTGGATACGACTGATCTAACTTTTTCGACTTCAGCGTCAGAAATCATAGATTGGTTTATGATAAAGGATCGAGGGAAAAGGTGCAAGGATAAAATATCGTAACTCGCAACTCTTCACTTAACACTTTGTATTTTTCATTTTTAACTTTACATTTTGCATTTTGCACTCTGCAATTTGCATTTATTCGTCGCTGCTTACTGCTCACTGCCTACTATGTTTTTCATAACTCATAACCCACATTTCGTAACCTGTAACCTTAGTGATGTTATCCCTAGTCGCCAGGCGTAAGGCTTGAGGTGATTTGAGGGGCCACTAAAGTATTTAGTAACAACTCAATAACCCAATTAACCCAAGTAACCCCAAAAACTTCAACACATTGGTTTACTCTATGCCCTCTGCTCTATGCGTTATTTGCTTAGAACCGCAGCACTTCAGCACATCCTTACCGGTAACTCGTAGATGCATATTCGCAAGCCTGACCCCCGTCCCCTATTTCACCCCGTACATGTCCATTACGGGCCAGGCGGGACAAATTTATTGAGTTTGCTGGGTCTACTTGAGTTGGAGGTTGGACGCAAATTCTAAGTGCTTTACGAAGGGTGGTTATTTGGAGGGATTAATTGGAGGAATTATTTGGAGGGATCATTTGGAAAGAACTACATCAACGAGGGTATTCCCACTGATTTGTAAAAGGATTGTACTGCAACCATTCCACTGGTTCCCCGAATTCCCAGCGGTTATTAGATATATTGCACCGAAGCTCGGCATTTGGTTTAGTAATCTCCCGGCGGTCCTGAATTGGGTTGTACTTTAGGACTGAATTTGGGGATGGAGCACCGAAGGACTTCCTTACCTCTAGCCTCCAGCTCATAAATATTCTTTTCCAATTTTCCAATATTCCATTACTCCGATACTCCATCCTTCCACTCTTCCATTCATTCAATTCTAATTAGGCACCCCCTCTTCCGATAAATGCCGTGTAACTCACTGTTTAAACAGTATTTATTGAGAACCGTCCCTCAGCTCCGAGAGCCCATCAGTCGAAAGACTGTTGGTGTTTTCCTCTTGATTTTTATGTAAAGGGCTATTATAATAGCTCTATTCATTTTCAACAAAGGAGAAGCCGATGCGAGTCGCAAACACAGTAGAATTGAAAAATAAAACCAACGAGATTCTTAAGGAGGTGATGAAAGGCAGTCCGGTCATCATCACTTATAGGGGAAAACCTGCAGCCTCTTTGACCCTTCTTACAGAGGATGAACTCGAGGATTTTATTCTCGAAAACAGTCCAAAGGTTAAGAAAATGATTGCCGAGGCGGAAAAGGACATTCAAAAGGGAAAGGTGGTTTCACTTGACGAATATTTGGCAAGGGTAAATGAATAGGTTCCATGTCACGCTGACAGAGCATGCAATTGTTGACCTTAAGGATATCCCCAGGGAGCTTCAGGATCAGATCCATCGAGACCTAAGAAACTTAGAATCTGCTCCGTTCCCTTCCGGAACTCACATCAAGCGGCTGAAAGGATTCCGGCCACCTATTTACCGGTTGCGGTCTGGGAATTTTAGGATTTTGTATCACATCCAAGAAAATAACGTTACGGTCCTTCGAGTCGTAGACAGGAAATTATTAGAAAGAGCTATAAAAAGACTGAAAATATGATCAAGGCTTAGCGGGTTGCTTGGGTTACTTGGGTTGCTTGGGTTACTTGGGTAGCTTGAGTTTGTTGCGTCCCAGTGAAATAGGCTTCGCATTTCACGGGATAAATTTATTGAGTTAATTGAGTTCTTACTGAATATTTCCGTGCTCCTTTAAATTACCTCACTACTAACGCCTGACTACCTGCGAAATAAATGGAGTGTTGCGGCGCAGCCCTTTGTTTTGGTTGACAATACATATTATTAGCTTTATAATAGCCATACAATTATCGCAAAATAGGAGGTATTATGAAGACCACTTTAAACATACCTGAAGATCTTATCAAGAAGGCAATGTCATTGGCGAAGCATAAAACGAAAACAGAAACCGTCATTGTCGCGCTTCAGGAATACGTACGTCAAAAAAAGATAGAAAAGATCCTCGAGCATCAAGGCAAATTGCAGTTTAATGAAACATGGGAGAAAAGCCGCCATGCCCGATAAAATCCTTGTCGATACTTCTGCGTGGATCGAATTCTTTAGAAAGAAGGAATCATCTATTTCTTTAAGGCTCAGGGAATACTTGAAGCTTAATCAGGCGTGTTACACGGGACCAATTGCTGTCGAACTCTACCAAGGAGCCAAGACCAGCAAGGAGGTGGAGGTCATCCACCGACTTTTTGAGACCACTCATTATGTCGAGATAACTCGCTTGCACTATCATCATGCAGGCCAGATTAGTCATGAAGCGGCGCGAAGTGGAAAAATTTTCAGCATCGTCGACTTGATCCTTGCTGTGGTGGCTCATGATGAACAGCTCAAGCTACTTTCTTTAGACACTCACTTCAAGGAAATCTCCCGCTTCTGTCCCTTATCGCTGGACATTCCGTAATAAATGTTGTGGTAATTCACCTCACACCTTGCGCCTGACGACTTGCGACGTTATTAGAGTGTTGCTGTTTAGCTGTGCTGCAGTGCTGCGGTTTTTTTTGGGTTACTTGAGTTGCTTGAGTTAGTTGGGTTAGTTGAGTTGAGATAATCAGGCAAGAACGGCAGGAGTTAATGATTTCTGAAAATTCATTAATCAGAATCAGGGACTATTAGTTCGATATTGAGTGCTTTTTGAATCTCTTTGAAGTGCTCGTCGAGGCTGAAAATCTGGCAACCATGTTCTTGAGCTGTTACAGCAATATAACAATCAGTCAAATTGACAGTTCTGCCTTTCTTCTTCAAGGTGAAAGAAAGCTTTCCTGCTTTTATCCACGTATCTTCTTTCTGATCTATTATATTGAAAGCATTAACAAAATCCTCTATGACGGAAACCTCTCGCTCTGATCTGGAACCTTGAATCAGTTCTGCAATGACGATCTTCGGAACATAAACCTCTTGCTTCGAAAGAATATCATCTACTTTCCCTGAAAACCTGGCTGACTTATCCTTGAAATACCTAATCCATACAGAGGTATCTACAAGTATTTTCTCACCGCTCATAGTGTCTTAGCTCTTCCGCAGTCAGATCAAATTCCAATTTTCCCTTCATGGATTTTATTTTTTCAATCTTTTTACGCCTGAGGTATTCATGAATAGCCTTTTTCACTGCGGTTGTTTTACTCTTAGCCTTTGTTTCTTTAAGCAGCTCATCCAGAATATCTTTTTCAATGGTGACTGTTGCTCTCATTGCATCTCTTCTCCGTAGTTATTTGTTCAGTTCATTATAACAATATTTTGGCTTATGTCAAGTAATTAAGAGTGCACAATAAATCTCATTATTTTAGTGCTAAGCATTATGTTCATTTTCCGCGTTGCGAATCCAGACGGCGTGCGGTGCTGCGGTTTTTTGGGGTTGCTTGAGTTTATTGGGTTACTTGAGTTGCTTGAGATTGTTGGGTCAACTTCAGTTCGGGGTTTGAGGCTAGACGCAGATTCTAGGTGCTTTGGGAAGGGAGATCATCTGGAGACGGGATTATTTGGAAAAACGATATCAACGGGGGTATTCCCACTGATTTGTAACAGGATTGTACTGCAAAAATTCCGCTGGTTCCCCGAATTCCCAGCGGTTATTATATATATTGTACCGAAGCTCCGCATTTGGCTTAGCAATCTCCCAACGGTCCTGAATTGGGCTGTACTTTAAGACTGAATTAGGGGATGCAGCACCGCGTTACAGCAGCACTGCACCACATATTTTTGACGCTATGCTCTACCTGTCCTCCGTAGTCCCGAACAATGCGGGACGTAGGATGGATGCGCCACGCGCTATGCGTTTTAGTCCGATGGAAGGTGTGAATCCCTCAGCAGGTCCTCAATATTCTTTACAGGATTAAAAGTCAGTAGAGGAACTTCGACGAAAACAGTATTCCAAAGCGCCATGGACCCGTTCCATAGCCCAGGGTGTTCAAAAACTCTGATCTCACCCCCATTGTAAGGTTTTCTTGAGATGAAGACCGCCTTCTTATTAGCATATAGATTAAGGTCAAATTTCTTCCCTTGATAATTCCTGATCGAACAAACAAGATCAACTGGATTGAAATGTGATGCGGACTTCCAAATGTCACTTTGTTGTTCCGAATTCGTGTCCACCTCGTCCTTCTCAACAATCTGAAGCGAACAAGTTCCATCTTCTTCTTTGACCCAGAACGGACCTCCACCAGGTTCCCCCTCGTTCCTCACCACCCCGCAGACCCGCACCGGTCTATTCAGTCTCTGAAAAATGTGATCCTTCTTTGCAGAGGTAGAGTAACTTTGGAACCCATCAGGAAATGGCATTAGCAGTTTTTCCTGGCAAAAGCAGATGGCCCTTGAAAGCACCTCATCACTAACCTCTTCGCTCGCGAGGAGATTGAGATTATAGAATATCTCGTCTCGCAATCTGATCAGATACCCTCCTAAGATTTTCTTGTAGAGAACCGTTATCTCCTTCAAACGGTCAGGAACAACATTATCAATATTCTTAATGAATATAATGTCAGCATCAAGCGCACTAATATTTGCGAGGAGTGCCCCGTGACCTCCGGGCCTAAGCATAATTTTTCCGTCACTGTTTCGAACAGGTCTCCTGCTCATGTCCACAGCTATTGTTTCTGTTGAAGCAAGCTGCTTACTGATACCAACGTCATAGCTTACCCCGAAGAGCTGTTCGTAATAACTCCTTGCTCCCAACAGTGAATCCCTGAAGGATGATTCGTGCTCTTCGGAAACTGTAAAATGGACTCTGCAGATGTTTCTTCCGTCTCGAACATAGTGGGCTGCTTCAACCAAATGCTCCTCCATCGCAGTTCGACTACGTCCAGGATAGGCATGGAATTTGATAAGTGCCTTAGGAAGCCAACCATAGTTAAGACCCTTTGCACCAGTAATATATTCAATAATATCGGCACATCTTTCTGGGTGGAGGTAACTCTCTATGTCTTTACCATCTGAAGCCATCGCCCTTTTCAGATCATCATAGAGGGCAAAATTACCAACATCACAGCAGAACTTAACCGCAAATCCATCTGAATTGGATCTCCCCTGTTGATAGAGGTACCAATTCTTGAACATTCGACTTGCGGCACCTGAGGCGGGGACAAATTTTAGCATTCGACCTTGTTCCATGACCTTGTTGTATGCCGAAACGTACGTGTTCGTCTCATCCGGGGTTATTTGCAAAATGCCATCCGCCACACGGGCAGGCCTTGCCAATTTCAAAGGTACCGGTCCCTTCTGGAGTATTTCGAGCTGTCTAAGGACTTCAGCCTCTTCAATCCCCTTGGCAAGAAATATGTTAAAATCTTCATCAGAAAATAAGGTCTCAGACATCTAACTTAGCTCCAGATCCTTTGATGGTTATCTCGATCACCCCATCACTCCAGTACTCCAATAATCCATTATTCCAAGTGGGAAGCCGCCTGTCCCCTTTCTAATAGGGAGGTCATAATTTCATGAACGTCCCAAAAATCCAATCAAATCCCGCCGAATAATTTCAACTCTGATATCGGAGTCTTTTCCTAAAATAGAATTGACTTATTAAAGAATTTTAAGCATAAATAGTCATAAAATTCATGTTACTTTATTGGAAAGGGGCCAAAGTCGAGATGTCAAAAGATATTGAATACACCGTTCAAATATGGAAAGAAGGCAATCAATTTGTTGCCCACGCCATGCCGCTGGATATAATGAGTTCTGGAAAGACGCCAGAAGAGGCCCGGAAAGCTCTTGACGAAGCTGTACACCTCTTTCTGGTAACTGCAGATGACATGGGTACGCTGGATGAGGTTCTCCAAGAAAGCGGATATGAACTCAGGGAAGGAAGATGGGTTAGTCCTTCTTGGGTAGCTATTGAAAGGCATTCAGTAAACCTTGGTGGTTGAGAATGCCGAAAATCACACCCGTTCATTGGAAAAAGTTTTTCTCTCTGCAGGGTTTAGGTTCGCAAGACAAGAAGGAAGCCACCGCTCTTATACAAAGCCAGGGCTGCCGAGGCCCATTGTAATTCCAACCTATGATCAAGTTCCCGTATCAATTATAAGAAACAATCTAAAAGACAGCCGGGATAATCAGGGAGGAGTATTTTGCTCTATTAGAGGAGAAATAACCTTCATTCGTACCATTCATTGCTAAACAGTTTAGCACTTCCCCTTTATCTCCTTGGTCTTTTGTTCTTTAAACAGCAACATTGCAGCACATATCTTAACGCTATGCTTTATGCCCTATGCATCATTTTTTGAAAGGGCAGCACTTCGACACCGCAACTCCGAAACACGGATATTTTACATTTTGCACTTTGCACTTCACATTTACTCGTTACTGCCTACTATGGGTTTCATGATCTGCGACCCGCAACTAATAAATGCATATTTGCAAGCCTGATCCCGCCCCTCACTTGCGTTGCTTGACGCCAATTCTTTTGACATTTGAAGATGTGACCCCACCCACCGTTTCTAGCTTTTCGATAACTTGGACCGGGCTCCCCAGAAAAACCCCGCTGCGTTTGCTCCCTGCGATACCAGTAGTAACATCGCAAGCAAAAAGGCTCGGCCAGCCTGACCTCGCGAAAAAGGATATTTCACCAGATTCAAATAGAACTTGACCGGTTCCAGTTTAAGACGCCCGTGAGCGCGGGTTGCACGGACTTGATGAAAATAGAAGGCCCCCCGACCGTAGCTGAAATGCTGCCTACAGAAAGTTCGGAATCCTAGGGAATGAGAGTGCCACACCACCACTTCCGGCGCATAGATCATTTGGTAACCCGTATGCAACCAGCGATCGCAGAATTCGCGGTCCTCGCCGGCAGCATGAGGGAAATTGGTATCAAAACCGCCGATTGCGCGAAACTGATCTGCTGGCAATGCAAAATTATTCGAGGTTAAGAAGAGCGCCTTTTCGGGATCAGTGTTGTAGTAACTGTAGAGGTAATCGACAAGGATTTGGCTAGCAATGGAATATGGATTCTCGTGGAGAGTGTTAAGCGTGCGTCCGCCAATCACGCAATTCGGGTTGGCACCAAAACGCTCAGCCAAGGCGTGCAGCCAGTCAGTAGAGGGCTTGCAGTCGTCATCAGTGAAGGCTAAGAACTGACCCCTTGCTCGCGCAGCGCCAGTATTGCGCGCCATT